>Ga0157373_10001842_pt1 | contig 16117 bp, 17 predicted proteins | sample C65metaG_FD_113460 | JGI IMG/M metagenome (GOLD analysis project Ga0157373, IMG submission 113460) | Corn rhizosphere microbial communities from Kellogg Biological Station, Michigan, USA - C6-5 metaG | ecosystem: Host-associated > Plants > Roots > Rhizosphere > Soil | place: USA: Michigan... | reverse complement strand
TGGATAGCCGAAAGCACACCGCACGAACTGCCATCAAACATATACTCGGCCTTGGTATACCCGATTTTGTTGATCACATCGCGGGCGATCTTCTGAACATCGAGATAAGTTTTCGAGTTTACTTCGCCGGCCAAAATTACTTGCCCGGTAGTAACTAAGGTTTCGCAGGCAACTTTCGAATCAGGGTCGAATGCCAGAAAATTGTCAATTAATGCGTCCGAGATTTGGTCGGCTACTTTGTCCGGGTGTCCTTCCGATACCGACTCTGAGGTAAATAAATACGACATAAAATTTCTTTATTCTTTTAATTAATCTGCTAAAATCGTGGCTTTCAGAAGGGATTGGGTAAAAAAAGAAGCAGGGTTTTAGCACTTTTTTACGTGGTTGCAATCCGGCGCTGCTATACTTTACGCAACTAAATCAGTCCACTTTCGGCTGGCGAAGTTAAAACAATTTTATATAAGTAAAAAATACAAGTACTTTTGGCCCCCGAAACACATCAATTACTTGAAACGGAAAGCATTATTCATTATAAACCCGGTTTCGGGAGGTAAAAAAAAGGATCAGGTTCCGCAACTCATTCAAAAGCACCTCGATCATCAAGCCTTCGATTATCGCATCGAGTTCAGTACACTTGATAAAGAGATCAGGGCAATAGCCATGGAGGCCGCCCATACGTACGACATGATCGTAGCAGTAGGCGGCGACGGCACCGTGAACGAAACGGCATCGGCCATAGCCGGTACCGATAAGTTACTGGGTATCGTACCTTATGGTTCGGGCAACGGGCTTTCGCGTTTCCTGCAAATACCGATGGATCCGGTTAAAGCTATTAAACTGTTAAGTACAGGCAGTGTCCGTTCTATCGATTCGGCCCAGCTGAATGGTCGTTGGTTTTTTAACATGGCGGGTATGGGCTTCGATGCGCATATCAGCGAGGTGTTTTCGCATACAACCAAGCGTGGCTTCAGTTCTTATCTTAAATCCTCAATCGAAGAGATCTCCAAATACAAGGCACAAGCTTATCATTTGGAAATTGACGGGCATGTTTATGACCGTACAGCGTTTATGCTCAGCTTTGCCAACTCGTCGCAATACGGCAATAACGCGCACGTATCGCCGCACGCATCGCTGCACGATGGCTTGCTGGATATCTGTATAATCAAACCATTTCCACCTTATCGTTTGCCTGAAATGGGTTTACGGATGCTCACCAAAACATCCGAAAGCTCGAAGTTTGTCGAGATCATCCGCGGCAGGCATATTAAGATTGAACGCGCCGCAGCCGGCCCAGTTCACCTGGATGGCGAACCCAGCATTATTGGCGCCCTGGTGCAGATAGAGGTTGTGCCCAATTCGTTAAATGTAATTGTGGGGCACGGGTATAAAGGGTGATTTGATTTCGGATTTCGAATGTTCAATTTCGGATTTATAAATAAGTCATACTGTCCAGATAGCTATCGGGATTCAACACCCCACATGCAAATACTCTGACGTTTATTTACTGGCGCAAGTATGTAGGGCAGGCCAAAGCGATGGCTACTTGTGACTAATGTTATAATATATAGTTTGCTTCCTGGTTCTTGATTCTATTTTAAGGCGTTGCCTGCGGCCGGGCTCATATCCCTAACGCAACAATCAGATATCTATTTTTTTTGACTTTTTACTTTTGAATTTTGACTTCCTAACTTTACCATTTCAAAGCAACCACCATGTCTAAAAAAAATAAAAGCACATCGGGTATTATGTACTCTACCAATCCCGATTTTGAATATCAGGCTAACGAGCAATCCGAAACCGGCACCCTACCACCTCAGCAGCAAAGCCTGCGCATTTTTCTTGATCGTAAGGGTGGCGGCAAAATGGTTACGGCAATTGCCGGTTTTGTGGGCACAACCGATGATATAGAGGCGTTGGGCAAAAAGCTAAAAACCAAATGCGGTGTGGGCGGCTCGGTAAAGGATGGCGAGATATTAATACAGGGCGACTTTCGCGATAAAATTTTAACTCTCCTGCAAACCGAAGGCTATAAGGCCAAAAAGGCTGGCGGTTAAAAATTTGGCAAAGGGCAGGTGTATGTTTGACACACAAGTATCCTTTTAGTTACAAAAAAAATAATGTAACCGCTTGCGTTTATAAAAAAAAATGGTTTGTATTGTAAAAAATTGTCTCGATAACAGGCAATTTTTTTATTTAAGTACGTTATTGAATAACCAATTAAGCTAATTAACAGCCAATGTTAATTAATTATAAAGAATAGCGAAAAAGGTTTTTTTTATTCATTTATATTTTAAATTTGTTATTCTGTTTACAACTAGCACATTAATTAACTTACATTTATAAAACTAAAAAACTAAAATTAAAGTAATGGCAAACGCACCAAAACCAACTCCTGTTAAAAAAGAAAGCTCAAGTTCAGCAGGCAGCATGTTCGCATCCTTTGCAATTCCAATTTGCATTATCGTATCCGTATTAGTATTCTTCCTCTTCCTGGGTGATGGAAGCCATTATAAAGGTGGTGATCCCGCTGCCGAAGCTACCGACGTATTCGGTTTAGTACACAAAGGTGGTTATGTAGTACCAATCATCATGAGCTGTTTATTAATGGTGATCACTTTCTCTATCGAGCGTTTCGTTGTTATCAGCAAAGCTTCAGGTAGCGGTAGTGTTGATTCCTTTGTTAAAAAAGTACAAGCGTTCTTAAACCAGGGAAATATCGATGCGGCTTCTGCAGAGTGCGACAAACAAAAAGGTTCGGTTGCTAACGTTATCAAATCGGGCTTGAAAAAATACCGCGAAATGGAAGCAGAAGCTGGTATGGACGTTGATCAAAAAACATTAGCTATCCAAAAAGACATCGAGGAAGCTACTTCGTTAGAAATGCCGATGTTAGAGCAAAACTTAACCATCATCGCTACTTTGGTATCAATCGGTACGTTAATGGGTCTGCTAGGTACAGTATTGGGTATGATCGGCGCGTTCCGTACAATGGGTGCTGCAGGTGCTCCAAACGCTTCTGAGTTATCATCTCACATCTCTGAAGCTTTGATCAATACAGCGTTAGGTATCAGTACTTCAGCTATATCAATTATCATGTACAATGTGTTTACATCTAAAATTGATACCTTAACTTACGCTATCGACGAAACCGGCTTCAGTATAGTTCAAACATTCGCTGCATCACACAAATCAAAATAATTTGATGTACCGAAACGTTAATTGTGGCACCAGCTGCAGTTAATATTTAGTGAACTAATATTTAAATTAAAAATATGCCCAGAGTTAAAATAGCGAGAAAAAGTACAGCGACAGACATGACCGCCATGTGCGACGTTGCGTTCCTGCTGCTTACGTTTTTCATCATGACATCGAAATTTAAAGCCGACGATCCGGTGCCTGTGGCTATCCCTTCATATACCAAAACCATTGTACTGCCCGAAGAAAATACCGCTACATTAACGGTAGGCAAAGGCAGGGTTTTCTTCAGTGTTGAAGGCGATAAGATCCGAGCCTCAATGCTCGAGCAGGTTGGTCAACTTTACAACGTTACTTTTACCCCCGAGGAAAAAGCAATGTTTGTTACATTGCCAACGTTTGGTATGCCAGTCAATCAGCTTAAAGGGTATCTTGATCAACTGATCAACAATCCCGATCAGGCCAAATCCATACAACAACCCGGTATACCGCTTGATACGGTAAGTAACCAGTTGTTCAACTGGGTGCGCGAGGCCCGTAAGGCGGATGCAACCCTTAATGGCAAATCATTGCTCATCTGTATTAAAGGTGATAAGAAAGAGGAATATCCAACCATTGGCAAGATCATCGCCATATTGCAGAAACAAAAAGTTAACAAATTCAGTTTAATTACTGCATCCAAAGGGATGTAAAAACATAAAAAAATGGCAGAATTAAATACCGGCGGGGGTGGCGGCGGACATAAAGGTGGAAAGGTACGGTCGAAAAAAGCATCAACCCGCGTTGATTTAACCGCGATGGTGGATTTGGCTTTTTTGCTTATCACCTTCTTTATGCTTACCACAACCCTGTTAAAGCCAAAAGCAATGGACCTGGCAATGCCTGATAAGGATGAGCAACAACATAATCAGTTGCCTGTACCGGCCTCGCGTACAATGACCATTCTTTTAGGCGCCAATAACAAAGTAGAATGGTTTATGGGCGTTGCCGGCGAGTCGGCCCCAACTACCGACCACTTTGGTAAAGACGGCTTGCGTAAAGCCTTGATCGAAAATTCGGACAAGGTTAAACAAACCCATGGCGGCCAGGATATGATCGTTATTGTAAAACCGAGCGATCATTCAAATTACGACAATCTGGTGTCGGCCCTTGACGAGCTAAGCATCACGGGCATCGACCGACACGCAATCGTTGATATCAGCCCGGTAGAAGTTAGCTTGCTTAAACGCGATGGCAATTACTAATATAATAACTAAAAAAATTAACCGTTAATTAAATACAACAGTCCAAAGAAATGATAGGATCAAAAGTAGATATCTTTAATCCGGAATGGCTGAATGTAGTTTTCAAAGGTCGTAACCAGGCTTATGGTGCATACGAACTGCGGAAAGAGAATCCTCGTAATACCAACAAGGCTCTTATTATCGCTATCGCCTGCTTCGTAGTCGTTCTGGCTTCACCAACCATTTGGAACAAAATTCAGGGCTTCATTCCGAAAGCGGATCAAAAGGTGAAGGTCACCGACGTTGTGCTGATGCCACCACCGCCGCTTGATAAACAAAAACCGCCTCCGCCACCACCAAAAGAACCGCCTAAGCCAAAGGTTGACCAGATAAAATTCCCGCCACCGGTAGTTAAACACGATAACGAGGTTCATGAGAAAGACCCACCAACCGAAAAACAATTAGAGGTTGCTGACCCTGGTCAGAAAGAGCAAAAAGGTGATCCTAACCAGGAGGTCCGTATTGACGAACCGGTAGGTAATGCCGATGTTAAAAACGTAACCGAAGCTACAGATAACCAGGTATTCACCGCAGTAGAGATACAGCCAGAATACCCTGGAGGCGAGGCAGCATTAGGGAAGTTTTTGCAAAAAAACATCCGCTATCCGTCTATCGCTAAAGAAAACAACATTCAGGGCCGTGTATACATCCAGTTTGTTGTTGAACGCGATGGCAGCTTAACTGATGTTAAGATAGTGCGCGACCCGGGTAGCGGCTTAGGCGACGAAGCTATACGCGTATTAAAATTATCGCCACACTGGAAACCCGGTGTGCAAAATGGTAAACCGGTACGTGTACAATTTACCTTGCCTGTAAACTTTAGTTTAGGCGACGCGAATTAATTAATGTTACAACACGATAACAGTAAGGAGAAATCGCTCACAAGGCGATTTCTCCTCATTTTAGGAATTGTTACTTTTTTAGCGGTCTTGGCATTTGGCCTCATTGTTATTTTTGGGGATACATTCGAACGTGCCTTCCCAAAATGGGAGAGGATTTTATTTGGTTCGCTAATTATTGTATACGATTTTATCCGCATATCACGCTTATTTAAAAAGCAGCCAAATGAAAAATAGTGTTTCGGTTTTCTTTTCATTTTTGGCTCTATTATTGCTGCTTGCTGGCTGTAATTCGCAGGTAAAACCGCATAACGATACTTTTATTACGGGGACCGCGCAATTTGTGGCCGACGAATCGTTTTCGCCGATATTAGATCAGGAGCTTTACATCTTTAAGGCCACCAATAAAGAGGCCGATCCGCGGATGATCTACAAAACCGAAAACGAAGCATTAAAATTGTTTTTGAACGATAGTATCCGGGTGGCTATACTGGCCCGAAACCTAAAGCCGGACGAGCTGGCTTTGTTAAAAAAACGCACACTGCCGCCCGAAATTAACTGTTTTGCTATTGATGCTGTTGCATTGATCGTAAACAAAGCGTCGACAGATACGTTGACATCAGTAGCTGAAATAAAGAAAATGCTTCGGGGAGAAGCCAAAACCGATAAAACCATCGTGTTTGATAATCCCAATTCGAGCATTACCCGATATCTGAAAGATTTGTCAGGCGTTGATCAATTTAATCAAAATAATATCTACGCCCTCAAATCAAACGTTGATGTAATTAAATACGTTGGCGAACATCCGCAGGCCATAGGTTTTATAAGCTACACCTGGCTGCTGGAGCCCGACAAATACTACGCCGCTTTAGTGGATAAAATTAAAATGGTGGGTGTTAAAGATGAGAGTAATAAGGAGGACCCGAAAACCTACTATACGCCGTCGCAAAATAGTTTGGCCATGAGGCAGTACCCTTTACAGCGTTCTTTATATATCATAAACAGTACCGGCAGACGCGGCCTGGCCACGGGGTTTGCAACCTTCCTCGAAAGCGAACGCGGTCAGCGTATCGTACTACGATCAGGATTATTGCCCGACTCGATACCAACCCGCGAAGTTAGCTTCGGTAAATAAACAAGTAACACATCCATAACTATAAATAGAAGAGAGAGTAATTAATAATTGAGCCATGAAAATAACAAGCAAATTAGCTACCACATCATTAGGCCTGATATTGATAGGTTCATCAGTTTTTGCGCAAAGTCTGCCCGACGCTAAAAAAGCCATCGACGCTGAACAATATCAAAAGGCTAAATCTATGCTGAAAAACCTTACGGTTACTCAGCCAACCAAAGATGAAAACTTTTTTTACCTGGGTTGGGTATATTTAAAACAAGATTATCCCGATTCGGCCAAAATAGCCTTTGACAAAGGTTTAGCAGCCAACCCAAAATCTGCTTTAAATGTTGTAGGTTTAGGTGCTGTTGATTTAACAGATAATAACACTTCATCAGCATCGGCTAACTTTGATAAAGCCATGTTGCTTGCCGGTAAAGATACCAAGCCATACGTGTACATAGGCAAAGCTTATCTGCTGGGCAAAAAGCCAATCCCGGCCAAAAACGCCAACGCGGCTATTGCCGTTTTAGAAAAAGCAAAAACCCTGGGCGGTAAAAACCCATCTAAAGACCCCGAGTTATTTTTAACCCTTGGCGATGCCTACCAGGCTTCTGGTGATGCTAACCACGCTTATACCAGCTATGCTGATGCTGAAACTTTAGACCCGAACGCTCCGAACATCAAAGTAGCCAAAGCCGTTTTAATTAAAGGTGCCGGTAACTTCGATGATGCAATTAAAGGTTACCAGGAAGCGATTAAGCTTGACCCTAATTACGGCCCCGCTTACCGCGAAATGGCCGAGACCGACCTTTTAATCGCTGCTGACCCAAAGCAAACCGCTGCTAAAGACAAAGAGGCGGTTGAATATTACAAAAAGTATTTAGACTTAACCGACCGTTCTATCGAATCGCGTTTCCGCTATACTGACTTTTTGGTTTACGCTAAAGACTGGAAAACACTGGAACAAGAAGCAAATGATCTGGCAAAATCAAAAAACACCGATCTGCGGATTTACCGTTATTTGGGTTATGCCGCTTACGAAAATGGTAACTACCCGGCTGCTTCAACCGCATTAAATACCTGGCTAAAAAGTGCCGCTCCAAAACGCATCATCCCCGGTGACTACGTTTATCTGGGCCGTACACAGTTAAAAACTCCGGGCCAGGACTCGATAGGTATTTTGAATCTTAAAAAAGCTTTAGCCTTAGATACCACCGAAACTGAGATCTATAAAGAAATAGCCTTGGCGGATTATTCAACAAAACGGTATAAAGATGCTGCCGAAGCCTATCAAAGCTATATAGAAAAATCAAAGAAACAGCACACACTATCCGATTACGTATCTATGGGTAGAAGTTATTTCTACGCCTTTGAAGATCAGCAAGCCGCTTATCCTAAAACAAAGGTGGCTCCGGATACAAGTTTATTGGTTAAGGCCGATACCGCTTTAAGCTATGTTAATCATGCTCTTAAAACTCCCAACTCTACTGTAACCCTTATCAGGGCACGCGTAGCTGATGCCCGCGAATCAGAAGACCGCGCCAAATACAAAGGCTACGCTAAGCCATTTTACGAAGAGTATATTGCAGAGGCTGGTGCACCCGATGCCGGCAACAAAAAATCGTTGTTAGAAGCTTATATCTACCTGGCCTTTCACTACGAACTTTCGGTTAAAGATGACGCCAAAGCCGCCGAATACTGGGGCAAGGCAAAAGATATAGACCCAACAAACAAACAGGTTGTGGCCTACTATCAACGCCATCCGGGCGCAGGGGCCTCAACGTCTTCGTCAACGCCAGGCAAAGGCAAATAAAATAAAGCCCTCCGGTATTTCGGGGGGCTTTTTAATTTAAAAGCAAAGGTTATATATTTGCCCCATGGAATCACAAAGTTTTCCCGCTAATTACCTGCCTATCGTTTTCCAGATGATCGTAGCCGTAGGGTTTGTAGTGCTAACAATGTTCGCTACGCACAAACTGGGCCCTAAGCGCAAAACTGACGATAAGCTAAGCACTTTCGAGTCGGGTATCGAGGTTATCGGTAATGCCCGTACACCTATCTCCATCAAATACTTTTTGGTGGCTATTTTATTCGTATTGTTTGATGTCGAGGTGATATTCATGTATCCCTGGGCAGTAAACTTCCGCGATCTGAAAGGTACAGGTATGGTCGAGATGTTCATCTTTATGGCCACGTTACTGCTCGGCTTCATCTATGTATTGAAAAAGAAAGCCTTAGACTGGGATTAATTAGAAACATTCCAAATACACAGCTTAGTGTTTTTTTAACACTGTTGCCGATATAATTACTAAATTTGTACTCATCCTTTTTGGATGAGTTTTTATGTTAAAACTATGAGTGATATTCAGATAGTTGAAGCCCCTCCTGGTATTGAAGGTTCCGGATTTTTTGCAACAAGGCTTGATCAGGCGGTGGGGCTTGCACGTTCATATTCGTTGTGGCCGCTGCCCTTTGCTACCTCATGCTGCGGTATCGAGTTTATGGCAACCATGGGCTCGCACTATGATCTGTCGCGTTTCGGTGCCGAGCGTTTAAGCTTCTCGCCTCGCCAGGCCGATCTTCTGATGGTAATGGGCACCATTGCCAAAAAGATGGCCCCGGTGCTGCGCCAGGTATATTTGCAAATGGCCGAACCACGTTGGGTAATGGCCGTAGGCGCCTGTGCATCCAGCGGCGGTATATTTGATACTTACTCGGTTTTACAGGGTATCGACGAGATTATCCCGGTTGACGTTTACGTTCCGGGCTGCCCGCCCCGCCCCGAAGCCATTATTGATGGTTTTATGAACATCCAGAAACTGGTACAGACAGAATCAGGGCGCCGCCGCAACGATCCATCGTACCGCGATTTATTAGCTAAATACGGAATTCAATAATGGCCAAAGTATCTAACGAAGAGCTTTTATCGCAGCTTACCGCTAAGCTTGGTGATGTTTTTACTGTTGAGGGCGAACCCTTTGGCTTATTAACTATCGAAACCGGCCGTGCTAACGTTATACGGGTTTTAACCGTATTAAAAAACGAGCTCAACTTCATCCATTTAACAGATATAACCTGCATCCATTATCCCGAAAAGGAACAACAGTTGCAGGTAGTTTACCATGTACATAACTTGGCAGGCGGCATACGTTTGCGGGTTAAGGTATCGTTAACCGTTGGCGACGAACATATCCCAACCGCGGTTGATATCTGGGCCGGCGCCAATTGGATGGAGCGCGAAACGTTCGATCTTTTCGGTATCCGGTTTGACGGACATCCCGATTTGCGCCGTATTTTAAATGTTGACGATATGACGGCTTTCCCGATGCGTAAAGAGTATCCGCTGGAAGATCCGAACCGAGTAGATAAAAAAGATTATTTCTTTGGAAGATAATATTCAATAAAGAATGCAGAATCATCCTGTTTTTACAGATAACGACCCGCAAACCGAGCATTCAACCCTCAACCTTGGGCCAACACACCCGGCAACGCACGGTGTGTTTCAAAATGTGCTCGAGCTGGATGGCGAACGTATCGTTAGCGGCGTATCAACCATAGGTTACATCCACCGCGCGTTCGAAAAAATTGCCGAGCACCGTCCGTTCTATCAGATCACGCCATTGACCGACCGTTTGAACTACTGTTCGTCGCCCATCAATAACATGGGCTGGCACATGACGGTGGAAAAACTACTAAACATCCAACTGCCCAAACGTGTGGATTATCTGCGCGTGATTATTATGGAACTAGCGCGTATCACCGATCATATCGTGTGTAACGGCGTATTGGGTGTAGATACCGGCGCGTTTACCGGCTTTTTATACCTGATGCAGTGGCGCGAGCACATTTACGAAATTTACGAAGAGATCTGCGGCTCACGGTTAACCACCAACATCGGCCGTATAGGTGGTTTCGAGCGTAACTTTAACGAGATCGCATTCAACAAAATAAAAAGTTTCCTAACCGGCTTCCCACCTGTACTGAAAGAGTTCGAAGCTTTATTTACCCGTAACCGGATCTTTATCGATCGTACCCGGGATGTAGCCGCAGTTACTGCCGAAGACGCGTTAAGCTATAGCTGGACAGGCCCCTTATTACGTGCCGCAGGCATCGATTATGATGTGCGCGCGCAGGAGCCTTACAGTTCGTACCAGGATTTTGATTTCGAAGTGCCGGTAGGCAGTAATGGCGACGTTTATAACCGCTTTTTGGTACGCAACGAGGAGATGTGGCAAAGCTTGCGCATTATCGAGCAAGCGATGGCTAAAATCGAGAAAGAAGATTCGAGTATTTTCCACGCCGATGTGCCCGAGTTCTATCTGCCGCCAAAAGAAGAAGTATACAACAATATGGAAGCCCTCATCTATCACTTCAAAATTGTGATGGGCGAGATAGATACACCCAAAACCGAAGTTTACCACGCGGTTGAAGGCGCCAACGGCGAACTGGGTTTTTATTTATTGAGCGATGGCGGCCGCACGCCTTACAGGCTGCATTTCCGCAGGCCAAGCTTCATCAATTACCAGATGTACGCGCCGATGAGCCGTGGTATGTTGTTATCTGACGCGATAATAAACATGAGTAGTTTAAATGTTATAGCAGGAGAATTAGATGCTTAGAGTTGAAGAAAAACAAGAGCCGGTTACTTTTTCAGCAGAGTTGATTGGTAAAATGGCCGATGTGGTTAGCCGTTATCCCGAAGGGAAACAAAAAGCGGCCCTGTTGCCCATTTTGCATTTGGTACAAGCCGAATATGGCTGGGTAAGCGCCCCCGCTATGGATACCGTTGCCGATTACCTGGATATACAGCCTATCGAGGTTTACGAGGTAGCAACTTTTTACACTATGTTTTTAATGCGCCCGCAGGGTAAATACCTCCTGGAAGTTTGCCGCACAGGGCCTTGCTGTTTGGTAGGCGCCGAAAAGATCATGGACTACATCGAACAGAAATTAGGCGTTAAAGAAGGCGAGATTACTCCGGATGGCTTGTTTAGCTGGCGTGGTGTAGAGTGTTTGGCGGCATGCGGCTTTGGCCCGGTTTTACAAATCGGTCCCGAATATACTTTTTACGAAAATTTAACACCCGAAAAGGTGGATACTTTAATAGCAGATTTAAAAGCGAAAACTAACAATTGATGCTATGACGGCCACAACCTTAATATTATCTGATGTTTTGTTTGTGGGCGCGTTAACCAGCATCATAGCTACCGACGGATTAAAAGAGTACCCGGTAATTTTTTACCCATTGCTCGGTATAGCGCTGGCAACCTGCATATTAAGGCATATTAACTATTATAAGCTAACTAAAAGGATCTATTAGCACCCATGGGACGTAAACTTTTATTAGAACATATCAATGTACCCGGCATCAATACTTTTGATGTTTACCGCTCAAAAGGTGGCTATGCTGCTGTTGAAAAAGCTTTAAAAACATTAACACCCGACGAGATTGTTGAAGAGGTAAAGAAATCGGGGTTGCGCGGCCGTGGTGGTGCTGGTTTCCCAACCGGTATGAAGTGGAGCTTTTTGGCCAAACCCGAAGGCAAAGCCCGTTACCTGGTATGCAATGGTGATGAATCAGAACCAGGCACCTTTAAAGATCGTTACCTGATGACCTACATCCCGCATTTGCTGATCGAGGGGATGATCATCTCGAGCTTCGCGCTGGGTGCTAATGTATCGTACATCTACGTTCGCGGCGAAATGATGCCGCAGATCCGCATCCTCGAAAAAGCTATCGCCGAGGCAAAAGCCAAAGGATTTTTAGGTAAAAATATTTTAGGTACAGGTTACGATCTCGAACTGTACGTACAACCCGGCGGCGGCGCATACATTTGCGGCGAAGAAACCGCGTTGGTCGAGTCGTTGGAAGGTAAACGGGGTAACCCGCGCATCAAACCGCCGTTCCCGGCTATCGCGGGTTTATGGGGATGCCCTACCGTGGTAAACAATGTAGAATCAATAGCTGCTGTTGTGCCCATCATCCGCGATGGCGGCGAAGAATACGCCAAGATCGGTATCGGTCGCAGCACAGGTACCAAGCTGATCTCGGCTGGTGGTAACCTGGTAAAACCCGGCATTTACGAAATCGACTTAGGCCTGCCTGTAGAAGAATTTTTATACTCTGACGAATATTGCGGCGGTATAGCCAATGGCAAGCGCCTGAAAGCGGTTGTTGCAGGTGGCTCATCCGTACCGATCCTGCCTGCAAACCTGTTCCTTAAAACCGCAGCTTTGGCACCACGCTTAATGAGCTACGAATCATTGTCTGACGGTGGTTTTGCTACCGGCACCATGATGGGTTCGGGCGGTTTCATCGCTTTTGATGAAGATCAGTGTATCGTGCGTAATACCTGGAACTTCACCCGTTTTTATCATCACGAAAGCTGCGGACAGTGCTCGCCTTGCCGCGAAGGTACCGGATGGATGGAAAAGGTATTGCACCGCTTAGAATACGGTCATGGTAAAATGAGCGACATGGATCTGCTGGTCGACGTATCGAAAAAAATTGAAGGCAATACCATTTGCCCGTTGGGCGATGCGGCCGCCTGGCCGGTAGCCAGCGCTATCCGCCATTTCCGCGATGAGTTTGAGTGGCACGTAAGTAACCCATCGGCAGCACTGGCCGGTAATTACGGTTTGGCACATTATGCTGATCCGTTGCCGGCGCCGGAGCCCGTGACTTAAATTCAAAAGTCAAAATTAAAAATTAAAAAAATGGCCGGGCGATACCGGTATAATATTTTCTAAAACAGAAAAATAAAAACTGAAGACCGGAATTGAGTGATAAACCGTACGATATAAAACACAGGTGTTATAATTTCTCGAAAGAGATCGTGTTTTTTATCATCGGCAAAGTATGAGAGAATTTATTTTTCGGTTATTGATCAGCTCCTCAGAAGTGCAACTTCAATTGGAGCAAACATTGTAGAAGCAAAAGCGGGTAGTTCGAAAAAGGATTTTAAAAAGTTTTATACTATAGCCCTAAAATCAGCAAACGAAACAAAATACTGGCTTTGTTTAATAAGAGATACGAACATTGTAAATATTGAAAAAGATAAAATAGTAGAACTAATTGCAGAAGCAGACGAATTATCAAAGATCATCGCATCAATTGTAATCAATGCCAAGTTGTAATTTTTTGAATTTTGAATTAAAAAAAGGAAAGTCATTTTTGACTTTTGACTTTGAAACATGAAAGTAACTATAGACGGAATAAGCGTTGAAGTACCCGATGGAACAACCATCCTGAATGCCGCGAGGCAAATAGGTGGCGATATCGTTCCGCCGGCTATGTGCTATTATTCGAAGCTACAGGGCAGCGGCGGTAAATGCCGTACCTGTTTGGTAAAGGTGAGCAAAGGTTCTGAAAAAGACCCGCGCCCTATGCCAAAACTGGTAGCATCATGCCGTACCACGGTAATGGATGGCATGGAAGTGCAGAACATCACTTCGCCTGAAGTTATCGAGGCGCGTAAAGGTATTGTGGAGATGCTGTTACTGAATCACCCGCTGGATTGCCCGATATGTGATCAGGCCGGCGAGTGCGACCTGCAAAACCTGGGCTTTGAGCACGGTGCTGCCAAAACCCGTTACGAGTTTGACCGCCGTACTTTCGAAAAGATCGATATCGGTGATAAGATACAACTGCACATGACGCGCTGCATCCTTTGCTATCGCTGCGTGTTTACTGCCGATCAGATCACCGATCACCGTATCCACGGTATCCTGAACCGGGGCGATCATTCGGAGATATCAACTTATATTCAGGCCGCGGTTGATAACGATTTTTCGGGTAATGTGATAGACGTTTGCCCGGTAGGCGCTTTAACCGATAAAACCTTCCGATTTAAAAACCGGGTATGGTTTACCAAACCTGTTGACGCGCACCGCGAGTGCGATCACGAAAAGTGCAACGGCAAGGTAACGCTGTGGTATAAAGGCGACGATGTATTGCGTGTAACTGCACGTAAAGATATTTATGGCGAGGTGGAAGAGTTTATTTGCAACACCTGCCGTTTTGATAAAAAGAAAACCGGTGATTGGGTGATCGAAGGGCCGCGTAAAATTTCGCACCACTCGGTTATCAGCTCAAATCATTACGATACGCTGATACCGTTGCCGGTTGTAAAAACCAACCCGCTGCTGGTTGAAGCCAATAAAGAACAATTTGAACGTCAAACACGCTTATAATAAATGGAATTAGCTTTTGCTTTGGGCCTGATTGCTCAAAAATTTATTCTGATCGTCATCATATTCGGTATCAGCCTGGTTGCGGCCATGTATTCAACCTATGCCGAGCGTAAGGTGGCAGCCTTTTTCCAGGATAGGGTTGGCCCTAACCGCGCCGGTCCGCTGGGTATTTTGCAGCCCCTGGCCGATGGTGCCAAAATGTTTATGAAAGAAGAGATCATCCCTACCCGGGCAAATCCTTTTCTGTTCATCGTAGGGCCCTCACTGGCTATCATGACGGCCTGTATCGGTTCGGCGGTTATACCCTGGGGGCAGCAAATGGTTATCGGCTCAACCGTTGTCGATCTGCAGGTTACCGATATCAATGTTGGTGTGCTGTACATTTTCGGCGTAGTTTCGCTAGGGGTTTACGGTATCATGATTGGTGGCTGGGCATCAAACAATAAATATTCATTATTGGGTGCTATCCGTGCGGCATCACAAAATATCAGTTATGAGATTGCGATGGGCCTTTCCATCATCGCCCTGCTGATGATCACCGGAACCTTAAGCCTGCGTGATATTACAGCACAGCAACACGGTTTCTGGAACGGGCACTGGTTTACCTGGAACGTTTTTAAACAACCTTTAGGCTTCCTGTTATTTATGGTTTGCGCCTTTGCCGAAACCAACCGCTCGCCATTCGATTTGCCCGAGTGCGAAACCGAGCTGGTAGGCGGTTATCATACCGAATATTCGTCGATGAAACTGGGTTTTTACCTGTTTGCCGAGTACATCAACATGTTTGTATCGTCGGCAGTAATGGCAACCTTATACTTTGGCGGTTACAACTATCCGTTTATGGATGTGGTGAATGCACATATCGGTTTAACCTGGGGCCCGTTGGTAGGTACATTTTTCCTGTTTGTTAAGATCGTACTTTTCATCTTCTTCTTTATGTGGGTACGCTGGACCATCCCGCGTTTCCGTTACGATCAGCTGATGGATCTGGGCTGGAAGATATTGATCCCGCTGGCCATCGCCAACATAGTAATAACCGGGTTGATCTATAATTTTAAGTGAGATTAGAGATATTTTAAAATGGAACCATTAACTAATCGCCGCAAGGTAATCGAATCAAAACCACTCAATTTTTTAGAGCGGGCCTATCTGCCGGCTATCCTGAGCGGTTTACGTATTACCGGTAAACACTTTTTCCGCAAAAGCGTAACCATCCGTTATCCTGAGCAAAAGCGCGAGTTTTCTGAAAACTTCCGTGGCCAGCATTCGCTTAAGCGCGATGAAGAAGGCCGTGAGCGTTGCACAGCCTGCGGTTTATGCGCCCTGTCGTGCCCGGCCGAAGCCATCACTATGATCGCTGCCGAGCGCCAGAAAGGCGAAGAGCATTTATACCGCGAAGAGAAATATGCCGCCGTTTACGAAATTAATATGCTGCGCTGCATTTTTTGCGGATTGTGCGAAGAGGCTTGTCCTAAAGAAGCAATTTA
>Ga0157373_10001840_pt1 | contig 16126 bp, 18 predicted proteins | sample C65metaG_FD_113460 | JGI IMG/M metagenome (GOLD analysis project Ga0157373, IMG submission 113460) | Corn rhizosphere microbial communities from Kellogg Biological Station, Michigan, USA - C6-5 metaG | ecosystem: Host-associated > Plants > Roots > Rhizosphere > Soil | place: USA: Michigan... | reverse complement strand
TAGCCCTCGGCGCTGAGGGTCGAGTCGACGACGGCGGATTGCGCCGTCGCGCTCTGGGGTTCTGTGGAAGTACTTTGTGACACAACTGTTCCTTGTGGGTCGGGGTCTCGCCGGGACGGGCAGGCGGGCCGGGGCGCGCCAAATCAGGGGGGTAGGCCCGGGGTGCGGGGTCAGCGGTGGTACCGGAACCCGCAGTGGCTCGCAGCGTCGCGCGGCTCATCCATAGTACTAGCTTTCGGCGCGGCACCGTGACGCGGGCAACATTGCGGGCCCCGCCGGGGAGTTAGGCTGATGACATGGGCACCGCTCTCCGTCAACTACCCGCGCCACGTCCGGAGCTGTACGTTTTTTCCCGGCTGGACTACGCGACGGCGGGGATCTACACGGCGGTGAGCGCGTTTTTCGCCACCGCGTCCGGGCTGCTGGCCCCGTTGTTGCTGCAGCTCTCCCCCAATCCGGCCGTAGCGTCCTACGCCGTCAATCTGGTCTTCTACGGGGTCATCGGCCTGCTCGCCCTGGCCGCGGCACGCCGTGTGGCCCGCCGGGACCTCCGCGTCCTGGCCACGAGGCCCTGGTTCACGCTGCTGATGGTGCCGCTGGCCGTGGTCGCCGCGATGATCCTGACCGCCGTCCTGGTGGCCGTGACCGGCCCGCCGCAGACCTCGGCCAACCAGGCCGGCCTGCAGGCCCTCATGCAGCAGGTCCCCGCCTGGCTGATGGTGCCGCTGCTGGTGGTGGTGGGGCCCTTTGTGGAGGAGTACATCTTCCGGCACCTGTTGATCGGCAAGCTGAGCGGGAAGCTGAACATCTGGCTCTGCTGCGCCCTCTCCGTGGCGCTGTTCTCCGCCGTGCACATCGTGGGCCAGGAGGCGCTCTCGCTGCCCGTCCTGATGCCGTACCTCGCCATGGGCGCCGTCCTGGTGCTCGTATATGTCTGGACCGGCAAGAACGTGATGTTCTCCTACTTCGTCCATGCCGCGAAGAACCTGCTGGCCGTCATCTTCATCTACGCCATCCCGCCGGAAGTCCTCGAACAGCTGCAGTAGCCCCGGGAACTTCCGCGGGCGGCTAGCCCCTTAGACCTAGCGCGGCGGGCGCCGGCGTCGTAGGTTCTTCCCATGGCACTGAACATCCAGATAGCTGTTGACTGCGTTGATCCCCACGGCCTCGCAGACTGGTGGGCGGAAACCCTCGACTGGGCCGTGGAACCGCAGGACGAGGACTTCATCCGCTCCATGATCGAGCAGGGTTTCGCGACGGAGTCCGAGACCATGCTGCACCAAGGCAAGCTGGTGTGGCGTACCGGCGCCGCCATCCGGCCGCCCGAGGACCTGGACACGAAGCCGGCCACCCGGCGGATCCTGTTCCAGACCGCACCGGAGGCCAAGACCGTGAAGAACCGGGTCCACTGGGACGTGAACCTGGCCGGCGCGGACAAGGACGAGGCGCGCGCAGCGCTTGAGGCCCGCGGTGCGACGTACCTCTGGACCGCCAACGAGGGACCGCATTCCTGGCACACCATGGCGGACCCGGAAGGCAACGAGTTCTGCATCAGCTGAGCCGATTACTAGACTCGGACTGTGAGCAACGAAATCCCCGCCAAGGTATCCGACGTCTTTGACCCCACCCGCTGGCGCACCGTGTCCGGCTTCGGCGACTTCCAGGACATGACCTACCACCGGCAAGTGGAGCGCTCAGACGACGGCACCGTGGTCCGGGATCTGCCCACCGTCCGGATCGCCTTCAACCGGCCCGAGGTCCGCAACGCCTTCCGCCCCGGCACGGTCGACGAGCTGTACCGCGCCATGGACCACGCCCGGATGACCCCGGACGTGGCCACCGTGCTGCTGACCGGCAATGGCCCCTCCGCCAAGGACGGCGGCCACTCGTTCTGCTCCGGCGGGGACCAGCGGATCCGGGGCCGGGATGGCTACCGGTATGCAGAGGGCGAGACACAGGAGAGCATCGACCCCGCCCGCGCCGGACGGCTGCACATCCTGGAGGTGCAGCGGCTGATGCGCACCATGCCCAAGGTGGTTATCGCCGTCGTCAACGGCTGGGCGGCCGGCGGCGGGCACTCGCTGCACGTCGTCTCGGACCTCACCATTGCTTCCCGCCAGCACGGAAAATTCAAGCAGACCGACGCCACCGTGGGCAGTTTCGACGCCGGCTACGGCTCGGCGCTGCTGGCCCGCCAGATCGGCCAGAAATCCGCCCGGGAGATCTTCTTCCTGGCCCGCGAATATTCCGCCGAGGACATGGTCCGGATGGGCGCGGTGAACGAAGCCGTGGACCACGAGCGGCTCGAGGACGTGGCGCTGGAATACGCCGCCGACATCGCCCGGCAGTCCCCGCAGGCCATCCGGATGCTCAAGTTCGCCTTTAACCTCGCCGACGACGGCCTGGCCGGCCAGCAGGTGTTCGCCGGCGAGGCCACGCGGCTGGCCTACATGACGGACGAGGCGGTGGAGGGCAAGGAAGCCTTCCTCGAAAAGCGCGATCCGGACTGGTCCCGCTTCCCGTACTACTTCTAAGTTGGCCGCCGTGATTTCCGGAGCGGTGAACATCGAGCCCGCCCTCGCAGCCCTCGCAGCAGCCCTCCACGGGGAGGGCCCCGCCGTCGAACTGTCCGCCGGCCCGGACGGCTCCCCCGTCATCGGCCTGGTGGAAACCCCCGGGTTCGCGGACGCCGCGGTGGTGGTGCGGACCTCCGGCTCCACCGGGGCGCCCAAGGCCACGGTGCTCACGGTGGATGCCCTGGCGGCCTCCTCCATGGCGACGGCGATGGCGCTCAAGGGTGAAGGCCAGTGGCTGCTCGCCCTGCCGGTGCAATACGTGGCCGGCGTGCCGGTGCTGGTCCGGTCACTCTCCGCAGGCACCCGGCCCTGGGCGATGGACCTCTCCGGCGGCTTCACCCCTGAGGCCTTCACCTCCGCGGCCCAGGAGCTCACCGACAAGCTCCGCTTCACCTCCCTGGTGCCCACCCAGCTGCAGCGGCTACTGGAGTCCCCGTCGTCGCAGACACTTGCCGTGCTCCGCCGCTTCGACGCGGTCCTGCTCGGCGGCGCCCCCGCATCGGCCGGCCTGCTCGCCGCGGCCCGTGAGGCCGGGGTCAGGGTGGTGACCACCTACGGTTCCGCCGAGACCTGCGGCGGCTGTGTGTACGACGGCGTGCCGCTGGACGGCGTCGAGGTCCGGCTGGCGGACGACGGGCGCATCCTGCTCGGCGGGGCCACCATCGCCGCCGGGTACCTCGAAGCCCCGGAACTGAGCGCCGAGGCGTTCGTCGAGGAGGACGGCGTCCGCTGGTACCGGACCAGCGACCTCGGTGCGCTGTCTGCTGAGGGCACGCTGACCGTGCTGGGCCGGGCAGACGACGTCGTCATCACCGGGGGCGTCAAGGTGTCCGCCGCACACGTGCAGGCGGAGCTGGAGCGGCTCGAGGGTGTGCGGGCGGCGTTCGTGGCGGGGGTTCCGTCCGCCGAATGGGGCCAGGCGCTGGCGGCCTTCGTGGTGCTGGCCGACGGTTCCCCGGAAGCGGCGGATGATTTCAGGGCACGTTTAGCCGGCGGTTCGGGTTCTTTGACGGGGGCCCTGGTCCCGAAAACCGTGCTCCCGGCCGCTGAACTGTTGATGCTTCCGAACGGCAAACCGGACCGGCTGGGCATGACGGTTCAGTTGGACGCCCTGCATCAGGGAAAATAGAAAAGCTTCAACCAAGTCTGTCCAACCAGATCGTCACCAAAACCAGCGAGGTACTGAACGTGGCCACAGCCGCACAATGGATCCAAGGCGCCCGGCTGCGCACCCTGCCGGCCGCGGTCGCACCGGTCCTGATCGGGTCCGCAGCCGCCTATGAGCTGGATGCCTTCCGCCCCGTCAACGCACTGCTGGCCGCCATGGTGGCACTGCTGCTCCAGGTCGGCGTGAATTACGCCAACGACTACTCCGACGGCATCCGCGGCACCGACGAGGACCGGGTTGGCCCGCTCCGGCTGGTCGGTTCAGGGGCGGCGATGCCGGCGCACGTCAAGCGGGCAGCGTTCGCGGCGTTCGGCCTGGCGATGCTGTTTGGCCTGGCCCTGGTCATCATCACCCAGGCTTGGTGGCTGATTCTGGTGGGTGTGGGTTGCGTTCTGGCCGCGTGGGGCTACACCGGCGGCAAGAACCCCTACGGCTACCTCGGCCTGGGCGACGTGTTCGTCTTTGTGTTCTTTGGGCTGGTGGCCACCCTGGGCACCACCTACACGCAGGCCGGACAGATCAGCCTCGCGGCGGTCATCGGCGCGATCGGTACGGGACTCATCGCCTGCGCCCTGCTGATGGCCAACAACGTCCGCGACATCCCCACCGACCGCGTCGCGGGGAAGAAGACCCTGGCCGTGCGGCTCGGCGACAAGCATGCCCGGGAAAGCTACGTGCTGATGCTCGCCGTCGCGATCCTGCTGGTGATCGTGCTGGCGCCCCGGCAGCCATGGATGCTGATCGTGCTGCTGCTCATCCCGGCAATCCTGATGCCGTCCTGGCTGATGATCGCGGGACGTCGCCGCAAGAGCCTCATTCCGGTGCTGAAGCAGACCGGGCTGATCAACCTCGGCTACGCCGTGCTGTTCTCGCTCGGCCTGGTGCTGAGCCACGGGTTCTAGCGCAGGTCCCCGGGGCTAGGAGTCCTTGGGCCGGCTGTCGGTGCGCACGGTCACATCCGGGTGCTCGTCCACCAGGCGGTCTTCCGCGGCGGCGTCGTCGGCTTCCCCCGCGCTGCGCAGCGGCTTGGCCTGGCCGGAGAAACGGTGGTGAATCGACGCGGTGGCCGCGTCGCGCTGCTTCTGGAAGAACAGGAAGCTGATGGCGAAAGCCATCATCCCGGCGCAGAGTGCAGCCAGCAGCCAGCCCAGCTGCAGGTAGACAAACAGCGCGAACAACGGCACAAACAGCGCCAGACGGATCAGGGAGTATTTCAGGAAAGCCACCCTCTCAGTTTAGCTGTCCCGGCTGTGGCCCGGCCCCGCCCGTGTGTCCCGGCCGGTTGTTCCGCTCGGCTGCCCGGGCTGGTGCCCGGCCGGTTGCCCTGGCGCCCTCGGCCCGGCGCCGGAAGCTCGCGTGGAGGCTAAACTGAAGCTATGCTCCGTGTCGTGGTACCCATCGTTTTGCTGGTCGTGTTTGTCTACGGGCTGATCGACCTGATTCGGACTGACGCACGCCAGGCCAGGGGCATTTCGAAGCCGGCGTGGATCGTCGTGCAGATCGTCCTCCCGGTGATCGGGGCCGTGCTGTGGTTCCTCATCGGCAGGCCCCGCGGCGGTGCGGCCGCCTCCCCTGCCAGCTACCGGCACCCGACCGCCCCGGACGACGATCCCGACTTCCTCCGGAACCTGGAGCTGCGCCGCCGCAACCAGGCGGAGGCCGACCGGCTCAAGAAGCTCAAGGACGAACTGGACGCCAAGGAACGCGAGCTCGGCAACGGCACCGGCCAATCCCGCGCCCCGGAATCCGGCGAAGCCAGCGGCGACACCACGAAGGGCACCGACGAGGTCAAGTAGCCCCGACGCGCCCTCCCCGGGCCTTGCTGTCAGTGCACACCGGGGCGCCACACTGCGGCGCCCTGATTTCAGGGCTAGCCCCCACCGGGCCTCCACCATCTCCCATTCGCCAGAGATGGCCGGAATCCCGCCCCGCATAGCGGCCATCCCCGGCAAATCACCCCCACGCACCCGCCGCACGAACATCCATCCACCGGCCCACTATTCCCCCACACCGTGCCCGCTCTGTGGATAACGTCCGAGCCGCCTCCCGTCGGGCGCAGAATTCACTCATGCGCCAACCCAGTGAACTTCCTGCACAGCTTCGAAACAAGCCATTCACCATGGCGGACGCCCGCGCGGCAGGGCTGAGCCGACGGCGAACCCGGGCCCGTGATCTCGTCGCGCCTTGTCACGGAGTGCGCACCACTGCCACCATCACGGACACGCTCCTCCAACGCGTTCGTGCCCTAGCTGCCGTTACCACCGCGGTGGTGAGCCATTTATCCGCAGCCGTGCTGTGGGGCTTCCCCTTGCCGGCATCCCTGGCGAACACGGCCCTCGTTCATCTGACGAGCCCTCCGGGCCGTCGCGCTGTACGGCGAAAGAATGTCGTGGGCCATCAGCAGTCTCTCGTACCGGAGGAGATCGTTGCCGGGGCCAGGGTAAGTTGCACCTCCCCATTGCGGACGTGGTTCGATCTCGCGGGCATACTAAGTCTCGACGATTTGGTGATTGCCGGCGACTTCCTGCTCCAACGGAGGAATCCCCTGGCCACGCTCGCTGACCTTGACGCTTATCTCGAAGGAAAGCGAGGCACGGCGGGCTACCGGCGCGCCATGCGGGCCCGCGCCCTCGTCCGTGCCGGCACGGATTCCCCCAAGGAAACCGAACTCCGGCTGCTCCTGATCCGCCACGGGCTGCCCGAACCGGGGATCAACGTCCCCGTTCGACGAGACCGGCGGCTGGATCCAGGACCCGGACATGTCCTATGAGCGGGAAAAGGTCGCGATCCAGTACGACGGCAGCCATCATGCCACTCCTGCACAACGTCGCAGCGATATCTTCCGGGACGAAAATGCCAGAGACGCCGGGTGGCGCGTAGTTGTATTGACGCAGTGGGATCTGGACTCGTTCGCCCCGGGCATGGAGCCGACGGCAGTCACCCGGGTGCGGGCGGCGCTGGTAGAACGCGGCTGGAGGCCCAGCCCCGGCGCGAAGCAGCGGCAACGTCCCTGGCCTGCCCCGCGTCCCGCCCCCAACCGTCGACCATCCGACGCAAATGGCCGCTATGCCGGGCGGCTTAGCGGCCATTTATGGCGAAGCGCTGGTGAGAACCCCGGCGCCTACAGCCCCGAGTAGGAGTGCAGGCCGTTGAAGAACTGGTTCACGATCGTGAAGTTGAAGACCACGCACAGGTAGCCGACGATCGACAGCCAGGCGGCTCGGGTTCCGGTCCAGCCGCAGGTGGCGCGGGCGTGCAGGTATCCGGCGTAGACCACCCAGATCACGAACGTCCAGACTTCCTTCGTGTCCCAGCCCCAGAACCGGCCCCAGGCCTTCTCGGCCCAGATGGCGCCGAACATCAGCGTGAAGGTCCAGCCAACGAACGCGATCGCGTTGATCCGGTAGGACAGGTTCTCCAGGCTCAGGGCGTTGGGTACGAGGCGCATAAAGCCCAGCTTGTCGGCCCCTCCGGCGGCGATGGTCTTCTGCCGGTGCGACTGGACCAGCTGCAGTGCCGACATCGCGAAGGTCAGGGTGAACAGGGCCGAGGACAGCACGGCGATGGAGACGTGGATGATCAGCCAGTAGCTTTGCAGCGCGGGCACGAGGTGTCCCACCGGGGTCCAGTAGGCGACGGAGGCGGCCACAAGCATGATGATGGCCAGGCCGATCACAAAGGTGCCAAGGAAGCGCAGGTCGCGGCGGATCAGCACCAGCAGGAAGACCGCCACCGCCACAAACGCGCCGGTGGTCAGGAACTCGTACATGTTGCCCCACGGGACCCGGCCCGCGCCGAGTGCCCGCGTAATGACGCCGGCGGCGTGGATGGCCGCCCCGAGCACGGACACGGCGACGGCAACCCGGGCGGGAACGCGGCGCTCGGCGCCGTAGCGCATGCCGCCGTCGGCGGTCTGGCCGGCGCCGCCGCCCTGGCCTCCTGTGACGGACGACGTCGGGCGCTCGGCACGGCCGATCGGTCCGGCCACGTCGGACTCGGCCCGGTCAACAGCCCCGGCGGAAGCCCCGACGCCGGCACCCACCGGGACGCGGGCAGCCCCGGCGCCGGAGAGTTCTGCCGCCTTCAGGTCCACCGCGCGCAGGGTCTTGCTGCTCTTGGCCAGGTCCCAGGCGAAGGCGATGAAGGCCACCGTGTAAGTGCCGGCGGCGAGCAGCATAAAGAGCTCGCTGTACTGGCCCATGGTTTCGTTGATCGAGAACGGCATTACTGATCCTTCTTTGACTCAGGAGAGCCTGCTGTGGTCTGGAGGGAGTCTGCTGCGGGCTGTTCGGGGGAGGTCTGCGGGCCGGCCTCAGCGCCTGCGCCGGTGTCCGCCCGGTCATTATCCGCCCCCGCGCTGGGAGCGGGCTGGGAACCGGCGTCGTCCAGCGGCCACGCTGCCGCGAGCAGGGCCCGGATGGCCGCGGCTTCCCCGGCCAGCCGGTGGTCCTCACCGCGGGCCAGCAGCCCGTATTCCACCATGGTCCGGCCGTCCTCGTGCGAGCCCGTGCGGACCCAGGCGCGGCGGCGGTTGACGTACAGCGAGGTGACCAGGCCTGCCACCGCGAGCAGCGCGAAGAAGAGCGCGTAGCCTTGGCCCGGGTTGTGGTGGATGTCCACGCCCACGTAGCGCTTGACGCCGTCGAAGCTGATGGTGCCCTTGCCGTCCGGCAGGGTGTGGGTGGCCCCGGGAGTGAGCACAATGCCCTTGGTGGGCAGGTTGCGGGCGTTGAGCGGCGTCAGCTTTTTCACGTCGAGCTCGAACACGTTCTGCGGCGAGCCGTTGTCCAGGCCGAGGTCGCCGTAGTAGGAGTTCAGCGTCAGCTGCGGGTTGAACAGCTCGGGATCGCCGCTGAAGGAAACGCCTTCTGGAGTGACGAACGCGGTGGGCAGGAAGAAGCCGGCGAACGCGAGTTGCTCGGGCTTGGCGTCGGGTACCTTGATGACCACCGAGGAGTAATAGTTGTCGCCCTGCAGCTTGGCCACCACCGGACCCTGCATGGCGACGTTGCCGGCGGCGTCGCGCACCGTCACCACCGGGGCGTAGCCGTTGCCGGTCAGGTAGATGCTGGTGCCGCCCAGGTTCAGCGGATCGTTGACCTTCAGCACCTGCTGCTCGGCCGGCGCCCCCGGGGTCTCCTTCGTGGTCACATCGGCCTTGAAGTCGATCGGCTGGCCGAACTTGCCCTTCGATTCGCGGTCAAAGGTGATCTGGAACTTGTCCAGCTGGATGGAATAGGGCTGCAGCTGGCTGCTCTGGAAGTTCGTGCCCGGGGTGAACTGGTCGTAGCCCACCAGGGTGTTCACAAAGGTGTCGCCCTCGACCAGGATCCGCTGCCCGCTGTAGCCGAACAGCCCGCCGGCCGCGACGGACACCAGCACGCCGATCAGAGCGGTGTGGAAGACGAGGTTGCCTACCTCACGGAGGAAGCCGCGTTCCGCGCCCAGCGAGGGCCGCGCGCCGTCGTGGTCCCTGACCTCGACCCGGTAGCCGCGCTTCTTCAGCAGGGCGGCGGCGTCGTCAATGGCGCGCGACGCCGGGATCCCGGCGTCGGCGGGAATCACCAGGGTGCCGTACTCGGGCAGCCGCGACAGCCGGGCCGGCGTGCGCGGGGGCTGGGAGCGCATGGCCTTGTAGTGCACGATGGCGCGGGGCACTACGCAGCCGATCAGCGAGACGAACAGCAGGATGTAGATCGCGGAGAACCACGCCGAGGAGTACACATCGTAGAGCTGCAGCGCGTCCAGGATCTTGCCGTAGTCCGGGTGGTCCTTGATGTACTGGGTGACCACCGCGGGGTTCGCGGGCCGCTGCGGGAACAGCGATCCGGGCACGGCGGCGACGGCGAGCAGCAACAGCAGGAACAGCGCGGTGCGCATGCTGGTCAGCTGCGTCCAGGCCCAGCGGAGCATGCCCACCGGTCCCAGCGAGGGCAGCACAGCCTCGGCCTTTGCGGCTGCGACGGAGCCGGGCGTGCCGGAGCCGGCGTCGGGCGTGCCGGGGCGCTTCGTGCCGTTGGCTGGGGTCTTCTTCTTTACGTTCACTCGCTCGCTCATCAGATCGGCAATTTCACATCGGTTTGGAACCAGTACTGCAGCCCGGACACCCAGGCACCCCACACGCCGCTGGCCATCAGCAGGCCGAGCACAATCAGGATGCCGCCGCCGGTGCGCTGGATGGCCAGCCGGTGCTTGCGGAAGAAGGACATCACGCCGACGCCCCGGCGCACGGCCAGGGCGATCAGCAGGAACGGAATGCCCAGCCCCAGGCTGTACACGAAGGCAAGGAGGGCGCCCTTCGCCGCGGAGGATCCACCGGAAAGGCTCAAGAGCTGGACGGCCGAGTAGGTCGGTCCGATGCACGGCGCCCAGCCCAGGCCGAAGGTGATGCCCAGCAGCGGCGCCCCCCACAGCCCGGCCGGCGGCTTGGCATGGATCTTCGCGTCGCGCTGCAGCCAGGAGAAGCCGCCCAGGAACACGATGCCCATCACGATCACCAGCAGACCCAGCAGCTGCGTGATCCACGCATTCTGCGAGCCGGTGATCAGTGTGCCCAGCTGGCCGAAGGCCCCGCCGAGCAGGACAAAGATCACCGAGAAACCGAGAACGAACAGCCCGATGCCGGCCAGCATCCGGCCGCGCTTCTGCTTCTGAAGGTCGACGCCGGTCAGCCCCGTCACATAGCCAAGGTAGCCGGGCACCAGCGGCAGCACGCAGGGCGAGAGGAAGGAGACGAGTCCTGCCAGCAGTGCCACCGGGATGGCAAGCAGCAGCGAACCGCTCAGGATGGCTTCGGCGAAGGGGCTGTTCACGGCGTCGTCTTCTCCGCTACTCGGCCACGGCGGCGGCGATAAGGGACTTGAGGGTGCCCTTCTGGATTTCGCCGAGCACGCGGGAGGCGACCCGGCCCTGCTTGTCGAGGACCAGCGTGGTGGGAACCGCGCCCGGCGGGACCAGCCCGGAGACGGCCAGGAGCACCGCGCCGTCCTTGTCGTTGAAGCTCGGGTACGTGAGGTTGAACGTTTTGTCGAAGGCTTCGGCCGTGGCCTTCTCATCGCGCAGGTTGACGCCGAAGAACTGCACGCCCTGGCCTTTGAACTCCTGGTGCAGGGCTTCCAGCGAGGGCGCCTCCACCCGGCACGGGGCGCAGGCGGCGAACCAGAAGTTGAGCACCGTGACCTTTCCGGGGAAGTCCGACGCCGTGACGGCGGTCCCGTCGAACAGCGTCCCCTTGATGTCCACCGGTTTTTTCCGGTCGGCGACGGCGAATTCGGTCACCGAGCCGTCGCCGGCGACGTAGTTCTTGTTGTCCCCCGCCTTGGCCTGCTTGGCGAGGTCGTCTTCCTGGGCGCAGCCGGAGAGTCCCAGCACGCCGGCCAGCGCCGCGCCGCCGGCGGTGAGGATGCTGCGGCGGGTCAGGCGGGGGCTGCTCCCGGACATGTTCAGGCCCCCGGGGTGCTGGCGGCACCGGGCAGGAGGGCGGCAGCGGGCTCGCTGTAGTCGACGCGCTGCAGCTTCCCGGCGTCGTCGAACACGAGGGACGTCACGGAGGTGAGCGTGCATTCGCGCTTCCGCGGGTCATGCCACAGCGGCCTGCCTTCGGCGCTGAGCCGGGTGGCCCAGATGGGCAGCTGGTGGCTTACCAGGATGGCCTCAGCGCCGTCCCCGCCAAGCTCGATGGCCCGCAGACGTGCGTCCTGCACCGCGGCGGTAACCCGCGCGGCCTGCTCCTTGTAGGGCTCGCCCCAGGAAGGCCGGAGCGGGTTGCGCAGCATCGGCCAATGCTTCGGCCTGAGGATCTCGGCCCTGGAGACCCGGATCCCCTCGAAGTAGTTGGCGGCCTCGATGATCCGGTCCTCGGTGACAATGTCCAGGCCAAGGGCCTCCGAGATCGGCTGGGCGGTCTCCTGCGCGCGGGTCAGCGGAGACGCTGCAAGGTGCACGATCCTGGCCCCCTGCGCGGCGCGTTCACTGAAGTGCCCGGCAAGCGTGCGGGCCATCTGCCGGCCGAGTTCGGAGAGGTGGAACTCCGGCAGCCTGCCGTACAGGACGCCGTCGGGGTTGTGGACCTCGCCGTGGCGGAGCAGATGAACAGTGGCTTGGGGCATGTGTACCAGTTTCTCAAAGGGCAGGGGCAATGACGAAATCTTCTACAAGAAGTAGAACTGAAACTTTTTGGGAAATGTTCCCCCGAGGCGGAATAAAAGATGCAAATGCATGTTTATACTGGGTGAAGCAGTTAGTTGAGACTTCAACCAATGAAGCGTCAACCAACGATCAGATGACCTTCCGCAAGACCCACCCGACTCAAGGAGAACCACCATGGCACTTCCAGCAAACCTCACCACCGGCACCTGGACCCTCGACTCCTCGCACAGCGAAATCGGCTTTACCGTCCGCCACGCAGGCATCAGCAAGGTCCGCGGCCAGTTCAAGGAAGCCGACGCAACCCTGGACCTCGCCGAGAACGTCGCCGACTCCAAGGTCAACGCCACGATCAAGACCGCGAGCTTCGACTCCGGTGACGCCAACCGCGACGGCCACGTCCGCGGCGAGGATTTCTTCGACGTCGAGAAGTTCCCGGAGATCTCCTTCGTCTCCAACGCCATCGTCCCCAAGGGCGACGCCTACGAACTCCAGGGCGACCTGACCATCAAGGGTGTCACCCGCCCGGTGGCACTCGAGACCGAGCTCAACGGTGTGGCCGTCGACCCCTTCGGCAACACCCGCGCCGGTCTGACCGCTGAAACCACCATCAGCCGCAAGGACTTCGGCCTGACCTGGAACGCAGTCCTCGAAGCCGGCGGCGTGCTGGTCAGCGACAAGGTTGCCATCAACCTCGAACTGGCCTTCATCGCTCCCGCAGCCTAGTCCGGCCGCAGCACGAAGCGGACAGGCCGTTCCGGCACCCCGCCGGAGACCCCGCAAGCACCCCGCTCCATCCACGGATGGCGCGGGGTGCTTGGCTTAACCGGGGCGGCTGGAAAGCACTAGTACCGCGGTCTAAAGTGAAATTCATGAGCACCACCGGCGACGTCCCCGATCCCGAGCAGCCAGGCGCCAATCCCCCGGAACCAGGACGCGTCCCGCCGGGGGCGGGGCAACCCGGGGCGGGCCAACCGGGGGCGGGGAAACCGGGGGCGGGGCAGCCGGGCGGTCCCCACCGGGTCGGCGGCTTCCGCTTCCGGGTGCCGGCCGACAGGCCGCGGACGTTCGACGAAGTCCTGCCCGTGGGTGGCTATTCCGGAATGTTCACCGTCCCGGCGATGCCCACGGAGTTAAGGATCTCCTACTGGGTGTGGGTGATCGGCGGCCTGATGGGACTGCTCGCGGGTGTGATCGGGCTCTTCGGCGTGATCGTTCTCTTTGTGGTCTCACCGCCCGCGGGCATTCTGTTGCTGCTGCTGGTACTGGTGGCCCTCGCGCTGGCGGGTGCCCAGATCACACTCGCGATGAAGATGAAGGAGGGCTGGGAATGGGCGCGCTTCGCCCTGACCATCGCCGCCGGCGTAAGCCTGGTGCTCGCAGCCCTCAGCACCGGCGTGGCAGGCGGCGGCAGCTGGCCGGGCTTTGTCATCAGCCTGGCCGCAACCGTGCTGATGTGGCTGCCCAACTCCCAGCCGTGGTTCACCGCGGATAAGGGCCGGTTCTAGTCCCCGGCCAGGCGAAGAGGTCCCCGGTCGGGGCCGAGTCCGAATAGCCGGCCGGGCGGGCCCTGCAACCGGCCCCTGCAACCGGCGGAAAATACCGCCCAGAATACCTCTGCGGAATCACCCAAAGGGCCGCGGGCACGGGGTACGGTGTAGTTAAAACCGGCTGGGGGCAGGGTTAGATACTGGTCCCGGCAGCCAATCCGCCATCGAATGCAAAGGACCGCCATGAGTAACCCGCCAGTCGAGCCTTCCAGTCCGGACGGACCCGAGTCGGGCAAGCAGGCTCCGCAGTACGGCCAGAACACTCCCCCGTACGGCGATCAGCCGCCGGCACCCCAGTACGGGCAGCAGGCTTCGCAGTACGGCCAGCAGGCTCCCCAGTACGGGCAAAACGCGCCCCAGTACGGGCAGCAGGCACCCCAGTACGGCCAGCAGGCCCCGCAGTACGGGCAAAACGCACCCCAGTACGGCCAGCAGGCTCCCCAGTACGGGCAGCAGCCGCCGGCCTACGGTCAGGGCCAGTTCGGCCAGAGCCCTTACGGTCAGTCGCCCTACGGGCAGTACCCCTCGGAGCTCCCCACTGGCGGCGCCGGGACCCGTCCGTCCCAGCTTGACCTGGCCTTCTGGCTCATCATCGGCGCGGGCGTGCTTTCCCTCATCAGCAGCCTCGTCGTTTCCTTCACCGGGACCGCCTACTTCGAGTCGGCCATGCAGCAGGCGGCCGCCCAGCAGGGTACCAAGCTCACAGCGGACGACCTCAGTGCGATGCGCGCAATCATCCCCATCAGCGGCGTCATCGGCGGCCTGATCTCCTTCGGGCTCTACTCCCTGGTCGCTTTCCCGGTCCGCAAGGGCAAGAACTGGGCCCGCATCCTGGGCACCATCTTTGCCGCCTTGTCGCTGCTGGGCCTCTTCGGCGGCGCCTTCTCCTTCGGCGTCCTCTCCGGCGTCCTGCAGATCATCGTGATCCTGATGGGCGCGGCCGGCATCGTGATCACCTACCTGCCGACGGTGGCACCGTACTTCCAGAAGCAGCAGCCCTTCGCCAACCCGTACTCGCAGAACCCCTACGGCCGCTAATCCAGGGCCCCGCAAACGGGCGCAGGATCCGGAAGCCGGCTGAAGCTAGTCGGCGTCTTCCGGGTCCTGCGCCCTTTGCGCGTGGTAGGCGAGGATCTGCAGTTCGGTGGCCATGTCCACCTTGCGCAAGTTCACTCCCGGCGGCACCTGCAGCATGACCGGGGCAAAGCTCAGGATGCTCCGCACGCCCGCGGCCACCACCCGGTCGCAGACGCCCTGCGCCACGCCCGCCGGGAGGGCCAGCACCACCATGTTGGCGCCGGTGCGGTGCAGCACGGCTTCGAGGTCAGCGGCGTCGCTCACCCGCAGCCAGCCCACCTCGCTGCCCACCACCATCTGGTCGGCGTCGAAAATCGCCACGATGTCAAAGCCCCGGGATTCGAACCCGCCGTACCGGGCGAGTGCCTTGCCGAGGTTGCCGGCGCCGACAATCGCGACCTTCCAGTCGCGGGTCAGGCCCAGCGCGGCGGCAATATGACGGTTCAGGTACTGCACCTCATAGCCCACGCCCCGGGTTCCATAGGAGCCCACATAGGAGAGGTCCTTGCGGAGCGTGGAGGAGCTGACGCCGGAAGCCTCGGCCAGCGACTCGGAGGAAACCCGGTCCACTCCCTCGGCGAGCAGGGTCGTCAGGGCGCGCAGATAGATCGTCAGCCGGGCCACGGCCGCGGGCGGGATCTGCTTGGCCGCAGTCCCGGCTGCCCCGGGCAGGGCGTCGGGTGATGAATCCAGCGAGGTCACTATCTGCTCCGTTGCGTCGCGTTGTGACTCCACTCTAGAGCCCCGGCAGTTCGGGCCACAAAGCAGCAGCCGGCGCTCCCGCGGGCTCCGGGTCCGGGCGTGCTCAGGCGGGACGGTCCAAGGCCTGCCGCAGGGTCCGGGCCAGCCGCGCCTCGTCGATCCGCCAGAAATCCCGCTGGACGCCGTCCACCAGCAGCACGGGAATCTCCTCGGCAAAGCGCTCGCGCAACTCGGCGTCGTCGTCGATCGAACGCTCCGACCAGCCGAGCCCCAGCGCGGCAGTCACCCGGCCAACGGCGACGCGCGCGTCGGCGCAGAGGTGGCAGTCAGCCTTGGTGATGAGTACTACTTCGGGAGGGGGCGCAGGTGTGGCCATGGTTCAACGGTAGCCCGGAGCCCCGCTCGGCGTCGACGCGGCCCTTCGGGGCGGCGGGGGCGGATTGCGCATGGGAATCCCCGGCATTGACTAGACTCGGTGCATGCCCGAGGAGAAGATCGTTGCCGTGGCCACCAGGCCGGTTGCGTCAGCGCAGCACGGCGAGGCCGCCTTCTTCGACGTCGACAACACCCTCATGAGGGGCGCCAGCCTGTTCCACGTGGCCCGCAAGATGTATCAGCGCGGGGCGTTCACCATCCCCCAGGCGGCCGGCTTCGCCTGGAAGCAACTTATGTTCGTGTTCCGGGGCGAGAACATCGACGACGTCCACGCCGTCCGCGATACCGCCCTGAGCCTGGCCTCCGGTTTCACCGTGCAGGATATCGCGGCCCTCGGCGAGGAAGTCTACGACGAGATGATCGAGTCCCGGATCTGGCCCGGCACCAAGGCGCTGGCGGAACAACACCTGCGCATGGGCCGCCCGGTCTGGCTTGTCACGGCGACCCCGATCGAGGTCGCCACCGTGATTTCC
>Ga0157373_10001839_pt1 | contig 16133 bp, 22 predicted proteins | sample C65metaG_FD_113460 | JGI IMG/M metagenome (GOLD analysis project Ga0157373, IMG submission 113460) | Corn rhizosphere microbial communities from Kellogg Biological Station, Michigan, USA - C6-5 metaG | ecosystem: Host-associated > Plants > Roots > Rhizosphere > Soil | place: USA: Michigan... | reverse complement strand
GAAGCCGGGTGTTGCGATGGCGCAAATGGTGCGCCTTATGGTTCAGGCCGGTGGCAATCAACACGTCGCTGCTGAAATGGCCAAGACGGGCGGTTACGGCGCCGATGTGCATATGGCGCTTTCCACTGTAACCCCGGGTTCCGGTGGCGTGTTGGTGCCTGAAAACTTCAGCACCAGTGTTATCGAATCGCTACGACCTAAGTCCGTGGTGCGCAAAATGGGCGCCATCAGCCTGCCCTTGAACAACGGCAACCTGACCATGCCCCGCGTGCTGGGCAACACTCAAGTGACGTACTTGGGTACCGAGGAAGACATTGCGATCACCGATATGCAGTTCGGTGACCTCAAACTGTCTGCCAAGAAGGCCGCCGCGATCGTCCCGATCTCCAATGACCTGCTGGCGTATGCGGGCGTAAACCCGCGTATCGACTCCCAAGTCAGCAGCGATCTCGCGGTCAGCATGGGCCTGTCGGAAGATCTTCACTTCATCCGCGGCTCTGGCACTGGCTCATTGCCGAAGGGCCTGCGCAACTGGGCACTGCCTGGCAACGTGATGGGGGCGCCTGCTGGTGCAACGCTCGCGATTGTTGATCTGTACCTGGGCGGCATGATGCTTCGCCTTGAAGGCGCCAACGTGGACCTGGCTGGCTGTGGCTGGATCATGGCGCCGCGCACCATCCGTTGGCTGCAATCGTTGCGCGACGGCAACGGTAACAAGGCCTACCCGGAGGTCGATGGCGGTATGTTGAAGGGCTATCCAGTGGCTCTGACCACTCAAGTGCCGGTCAACCTGGGCGCAGGCGGTAACGAGTCCGAGATCTACTTTGTGAACTTCGCCGACTGCTACATCGGTGAAGACACCACTCTGGCGATTGCGATCAGCACCGAGGCTTCCTACAAGGATGGCGCCGGTAACACCGTCAGCGCGTTCCAGCGTGATCAGACCTTGATCCGCGTGATCAGCAAGCACGACTTCGGCCCGCGTCACGTCGAGTCGATTTCCGTGGGCACAGGTATTACCTGGGGCGCCGGCATGTAAACCCCTGGCCCTGCCTTTGGTGGGGCCAACTACTTGAGCAGGCAACAATATGACCGATATGAAAATCGTTACCTTCAGGAAGGAATGGCGCGGCTACGCGATCGGGGAAACCGCCGGCTTTGATCCTGCTGCTGCGGATGCTCTGATCGACGCGGGCAGGGCAAGACTTTATGTGGAAAAAGCTTCCACTGAAAAGGTAGTCACCCCGCCTGCCGGCAAGAAGGGTGCCGGCAAAAAGAGTTCGGCCCAAAAGCCCGCTGATCAGCATCCAGTAAATCCGCCGGAAGAAGAGCCGCCAGAGCAGGCGCCGCCGGAAAATCCGCCGGAAGAGCTGGAAGAAGAGGAAGTCGACGAACTCGACGAGAAGCCATAAGTCATGGCCCGTCGAATTGAGTACTTCGGTGATCCGGTCCTGACGCTTGAACAAGTGGCGTTCCAGTGCCGTGTTGAGCCGGAGGACATGGCGCCGGAGTTGATCGAACAAATCATCATCCCCGGCGTCACCGCTCAGTGCGAGTCAAAAACGGGGGCTGCCATCCGGGGTGCTGTTTATGAGGAAGAGTGGCCAGCGGATCGACAGGGTGGTCATGCGCTTGATGTTGGCCAGGCGACCGAGATTGTCTCGGTGCTTTCCCAGCAGTCTGATGGCAGTTGGCTGGAGCAGGTCGGGCCCTTTGACCTGCGCCAGGATCAGCGGGAAAGCTTCCTGCACTTCCCCGGAGTTCGTCCGGGTGGCCGGCTACGCATCCAATACAAGGCCGGGCTTGTCCTTGACCTTCACCCGGGCGTGCGCAACTGGCTGTTGATGGCTGCGGCGACGATCTACCGACACCCGGAAATGTTCCTGGTGGGGCAGACGCTGTCGGAATTGCCGTCAACGTTTCTTGACCACTTGGTGGCTGATATCACCGTGCCGCCGAGGTTCTGAATATGGCCATGCGCGAACCCAGTGCCGGCGAACTGGACCGGCGTATTACCCTGCGACTGCGGTCAGACACACCTGCGCCTGACCTCGGGCTCGATTCGATATTCACCGATCAGAAACGGCGGTGGGCGAAGATCGAACCAGTCGGGACCGCTGTTTACGCTAATGGTGTCCAGACGGACGTCAAGATCACCCACCGAGTCATCCTGTATTACTTGAAGGGCATGAGTGATGCGCATGAGGTTGTTCATGGCGGTTCGATTTATCGAGTGAAGCGTGTGGCCGACATGAACGGCACCCGGCGTTATACGGTGCTGGAGGTCGAGGAGCTGGGCGCAGCTCAGCCTGGTGGAGGGATCTATGGCTAACTCAGTTGGTGTTGACGGTTACATTCACATCGACGGCTTCGAAAAGTTCGAACGTGAAGCCTTCGACAAGAAGAAGATCCGCGTAGCGATGCGCAAGGCCGGCAAGCTGGTGCGGCAACGCGCACAGCTCAATGTCGCGTTATCCCGTGGCCAGGACAGCTACCCGGTGAATCGAACCGGCGCCTTGCTCGACTCGATCAACTTCAAGGTGTCCCGCTCGGGTTTCCTGGTGAAGATTGCGCCTTACAAAACGGGGGCCATGTCGGAATACTATCCGGCCTACCTGCACTACGGTGTGCGGTTGGGTGGTCGTATCAAGAAGCTGGCCCCAGGTTCCGGGCGCGGCAAGAGCAACCGGCGTCGTAAGGGTGCCCGTGCCGCTCTGGTCGCTGAGCGTAAGAGCAACGGCTGGCGTATTGAGCCTCGGGCAAACTACATGAGTGATGCCCTGCAGGACTCGTCCTCAGCTGTGCGGGCAATTTTGTCGCGGGCTTTTGCGGATGCATTGGGCTGATTGTCTGGCTATGACTTACTGCCAGTAGATGCTGTAGGCTTCCTCTTCGTCAAAAAAGGAGTGCTTGCGATGGAAGGGATGTTGTTGGCCTTAAGCTTGGCTATATGGGCCGCTGTATGGTTTCTTGTCGTACGGAAACGCGGCAAGCTGAGTTTGGTTGCGGGCAACCTGGTGGGGGCCATTGTCGGGATTGTCGTTGCAACAGCTGTTCTGGCTGTAGTCGCACCCGAGCCTACAGAGGTCCAAAAGCAGGCGCAGGCGACGATTGATCGCGACCGGCAGGCCGCAAAGGAAAAGGCGGGGGCAGCGCGGCAGGCAAAGGATGATTCAGCGGTAAAGGAAGCCCCGGGCGCTGCTATTGATCAGATCACTCTGCTTTATCTGAAGCACAAGGTGTATGCCGATGGATCGGTTTCTTGCACTCCAAAGGTAATTGGTAGTCGCTCCTACGTTGGTTGCGTTGGTGTGCACGTAGGCGCAACCAGCGCACCTCAAGTGTGGGAGTACGCCGACGGGAGATTCAAATCTATAAATGGCACCGCAAGCAGCAAGGCCTCAACGACCTTTTCCAATGAGGGCTTGATCGAAGAGTCGCCGCTGCCGTTGCCGTCTGACATCGACGTTCCTGCAATCGTCGAGCAGTTCAAAAAGAGCTGATCGATATCGAATCAATAAACAACCTCGCCGCGGCGGGGTTTTTTATTACTTGGAATTCGCCCATGAAGATCTCTCCAATTGTCGCCCACCTCCGGCAGTACTGCCCCAGCTTCTCGGGCCGTGTGGCGGGTGGCATTGACTTCGAGGCGGTTGCCGCCAGCGCGAAGCTGAGCCATCCCTCAGCGTACGTGATCGCGGTATCCGACAAGGCCGCTGAAAACGATGTTCAGAATGGTCTGCGCCAGGAAATCACCGATTTTTTCGACGTGGTGCTGGTGGTGGATACCCGGGATGAGCGTGGCCAGGAAGCGGCTGACCTCACCCATTTATTCCGTGCGGAGATCTGGCGGGCTTTGATTTCCTGGCAGCCTGCCCCGGAATACACGCCCACAGAATATGAGGGAGGCGAGCTGCTCTCCATCAACCGTAGTCGAGTGGTCTACCGCTTCACCTTCTCGGCTCGCTTCCAGATCGGGCGGAACGCGGCCAGTGATCCTGCGGAGACCTGGCACGAACTGGAACTGGATGGGTTGCCCGGGTTTACCGGCGTCAACTTTGACATGGATTGCATTGATCCTGCTGACCCCAACCTGCAACGACCTGGCCCGGATGGGCGCATCGAAGTGAAATTCTCAGGAGACGTAACACCATGACCAAGCGTATCACTGTGGTGCCGGCCGCTGGCCGTGCCGTGCCTGACCCGGAGGCCGGCGACCTGTTGCCCGGCGCGGGTCGTGAGGTTCCCGATAACGCATATTGGCGCCGTCGCTTGGCGGACGGCGACATCACCGCTGCAACCCCCACCAAGGCCGCCAAGGCGGCGAAACCCGAGGAGCCTAAATAATGGCTATTGGATTCAGCAATATCCCGGCCGACATTCGGGTACCGCTGTTTTACGCGGAGATGGACAACTCGGCGGCCAACACGGCTTCGTCGGCAATGCGCCGCCTGATAGTCGCCCAGGTGAACAGCGATGCTACCGGCGAGAATATCGGTGGTCTGGTGTTGGTGCCGAGCTTGGGCCTTGCAAAGAGCATTGGTGGTTCGGGCTCGATGCTTGCCGCCATGTATGAAGCCTGGCGCAAGGTGGATCCTGTTGGTGAGGTATGGTGCCTGCCGTTGCAAAACGACGAAGGTGTTGTCGCTGCTGCGACCGTTACCATTACCGGCGCTGCAACGGAATCCGGCTTGTTGAACCTGTACATCGCCGGTGTGCGTGTGCAGGCAACAGTGACCGCCGCGGCAACACCAACTATCGCGGCCTCTGCACTGGCAGTGAAGATAAACGCCACCGACGACCTGCCTGTCACCGCTGTCGCAGCGGCGGGTGTGGTTACCCTCACGTGCAAGTGGAAGGGTGATAGTGGCAACGATATCAGCCTGCAGCTCAATCGCCTGGGCAGAGCCAATGGCGAAATCACGCCGGCGGGGCTTACGGTTGTCCTGACAAAAATGACTCAGGGAGCAGGTGTGCCGGACCAGGTTGATGCATTGGCTGCCCTGGGCGACGAGCCATTCGAATTCCTGTGCGTTCCCTGGTCCGACATCAACACCCTGGATGCCTGGAAGGGTGCGATGGATGACAGTGTTGGCCGCTGGAGCTGGGCCAAGCAGTTGTTCGGGCACGTGTACAGCGCCAAGCGCGGAACCCTGGGCACCCTGGTTGCGGCAGGACAAGCGCGCAATGATCAGCACGTCACGATCCAGGCAATGGAAGCGGGCGTTCCACAGCCTTTTTGGGTACAGGCGGCGTCGTTGGCAGCGCGTACAGCAGTGTTCATCTCTGCCGATGCCAGCCGCCCGACGCAAAGCGGTAGCCTCCCAGGCCTGGATCCGGCTCCGGCCAGTGAGCGCTTCACGCTCACTGAGCGCCAGTCGTTGCTCAGCTACGGCATTGCCACGGCGTACTACGAGGGGGGTTATGTGCGCATCCAGCGCTCGATCACTACCTACCAGAAGAATGCCTATGGACAGGCGGACAACTCCTACCTGGACAGCGAGACCATGCACCAATCGGCCTTTATCATCCGCCGGATGCAAAGCGTCATCACCAGCAAGTACGGCCGCCACAAGTTGGCCAACGACGGTACCCGCTTCGGTGCGGGCCAGCCGATCGTCACGCCGAGCACGATCCGTGGCGAACTGATCGCGCAGTACGTGCGGTTGGAGCTGGAAGGCCACGTCGAAAACGCTGAGTTGTTCGCTGAGCATTTGATCGTTGAGCGTGATAGCAACGACCCGAGCCGGGTCAACGTGCTGTTTCCGCCGGATTACATCAACGGCCTGCGGGTATTTGCGCTGCTCAACCAGTTCCGCCTGCAATACAACGACGCCGCGTAATCCCGCTCGCCGCACTTTCTGAACAACCCCAGCCCGCCCTGCGCGGGCTTTTGCATTCTGGAGACTATGACCATGGGTCAATTAGTGGCGGGTACCGCCTACGTCAAAGTGGACGGCGCTCAGTTGACTATCAGTGGTGGTGCCGAAGCCCCGCTGATGGAAGTCAAGCGTGAGACCGTAGTACCGGGTTTTTACAAGGAAGAGGACCTTGCCCCGTACCTGAAGCTCACGGCAATCGATACGCCGGACCTGGACATAAAAAAGCTTGTGAATGGCCGGGACATGACGGTGACTTGCGAGTTCAAAAATGGCCGCGTGTACGTTCTGGCTGGTGCTTACCTGGTCGATGAACCCACTTCCAAGGGCGACGACGGCACCATTGAAATGCAATTCGATGGCATCAAGGGGACATGGCAATGAATGACATCGTGAAGCTACAGGTGCCGATTGAAGCGCACGGGGAGCAACTGAATGGCCTGACCTTGCGTCGACCAACAGTCACGGAGGTGCGGGCAATCAAAGCGCTTCCGTACCGTATTGGTAAGGATGAAGAAGTCAGTCTCGATATGGATGTCGCGGCGAAGTACATCGCGGTTTGCGCGGGAATTCCTCCGTCCTCCGTCAACCAGTTGGACCTGGCAGACCTCAATACTTTGAGCTGGGAGATTGCTGGTTTTTTCATGACTGCGGCGTCGGTGAAGTCTCCGACCTGATAGCCGTTGCTTATGACTTGGCCTGGTTATGGAAGGTTGATCCGGAAGTGATGATGTCCAGGCCATTGGATTTGCTCTGTGAGTCTTCCGAGCAACTGCAGCGAATCAACAAAGCACAGCAGGGTTAGTTATGGATAAGTTTCAGCTCAAGGCGTTGATCACCGGCGTCGACAAGCTGTCGCCGAAGCTGGCTGGCATTCAGAAAAATGTTGGGACGTTCAGGAAGAATCTCGAAAAAACAGGCTTAGGCAAAATCGGTATCAAGGATTTGATCACCGGTGGTGCCTTGGCTGCGCCGTTTGCGGTTGGTACTCGATCAGCAATTGCGTTTGAGTCCGAGATGGCCAACGTTAACAAGGTTGTTAACTTCGATACTCCCCAGCAGTTCAAGCAGATAGGTGATGATTGCTTCGAGCGGCGTGACAAGTTGCAAGAGGCACTACAGACGGAAGGCTCTGGTGAGTTGGTGCACCCCTGGCTTGGCCGAATGCTGGTCAAGGCGGGCGAATGCGAGCTGACGCATGATCGCCGTGAGGGGGGGGTCGCCAGGTTTGAACTGACGTTCTACCCCGACACTCCGCGTAAGTTTCCCACAGCCACGGCGAACACCCGGCAGCAGGTTGTGAAGTCGTCCGAGGGGCTGCTGGATTCAGCTCTGGCGCGGTACAAGGCGGCGATGGAAAAGATCGACAGTGCTCGGCTCAGTATTATTGGGCTGCGCAACAGCTTGTCGGGTGTCTATGGCGCTATCCAGCGTCAGTTCGGGCCGCTGTTGGGGTTGTTCACCAACCTCAGCGGTTTTGTTCAGTCATTGATTAACTCACCGGGTGCGCTCGGTGCGTTGTTCTCCAGCTACTTCAGCGACTTTACAGGGCTGGATTTCTCCAGTCCTGGTTCCAGTTACCGCAAGACGGTGGCCACCGCTTCCCAACACACGTCAGCAGTGACCAGCATCAATACGGTGGTTCAGACCAGTGGTGCGGATACCAGTGCTATGGCGAAGGCGACTGCCGACCTGGTGCAAGACGCCTTGCTGGTGCAGGTCGCATTGATCGTCAGCGAGATGCCGGTGTCCGTGCGCCCGGCGGTGATGGATTCGGTGCCGGCAATTGAACAGCAGGCCATGGCTCCAGTGGAGCGGCCCGAGGTGCCTGTGGCCAATGATGTGATCGAACTACGCGACACCCTCAGCGAAGCCATCTGGGAGGCATCACTCAAGGCGGGCCCGGAGCATTACCGGGCATTGACCACCATGCGCCAGGTGCTGGTGAAGCATCTCACCGCCGTGGCAGCGTCTGGCGTTCGCTTGGTAGACATGACGCCGGCGGAAACGCTGCCGGCCTTGGTGCTGGCCTACAGGCGTTTCGGCGACTCCACCCGAGCTGGGGAGATCATCCAGCGTAACCGCATCAGTCACCCGGGCTTTGTGCCGCCGGTGGCGCTTAAAGTCGCCCAGGAGTAACCCATGTTCGACGCAGCGAATGCCGTCAGCCTGACCGTTGATGGCCTGGATTATGGCGGCTGGAAAAACGTGGAAATCTCCGCCGGGCTTGAGCGCCAGGCGCGTGACTTCAATCTGAGCATTACCTGGCAGTGGCCTGGCCAGCCAATCGCAATTCCAATACGCCAGGGCTCAAAATGCCAGGTTCGAATTGGTGGCGACCTGGTGCTAACCGGTTGGGTGTTTGCCTCGCCGATCAGCTACGACGACAAGAGCATCACCCTGACGATCTCCGGGCGATCGCTGACCGCTGACCTGGTGGACTGCGCAGCAGTCAATAAGCCGGGGCAGTGGAGCGGGCAGGGTGTTCTTTCTATCGTGAAGGCGTTGACGGCGCCGTACGGTATCAAGGTGCGCAGCGAGATCCCCGAAACGGGCACGCTTTCCGATCACACGATTGAGCCGGGTGAGACGGTGTTTGAGTCCATCGACAGGCTACTGACCCTGTTTCGGGTGTTCTCCACCGATGATTCCAAGGGTATGGCTGTGTTGGCCAAGCCGGGTAGCGAAGGCTGGGCCAGTGACAAACTGGAGGTAGGCCGCAACATCCTCACCGGCGATACTGGCCTAGACTTTTCCGGGGTGTTCTCCGAGTACCGCGTACTCGGTCAGCGTAGCGGTACCGATACTGAGTTTGGGCAAAAGGCGGCTGAAGTTTCTGCCGTGGTCATGGATGACCGCACCACCCGCAAGCGGGTGATGATCATCAAAGAGTCCGGGCAGTTGAGCGACAAGCTCGCAATGGACAGGGCCAGGTGGGAAAGCATCACCCGCATCGGCAAGGCGTTAAGTACCACCTACAAGGTACAGGGGTGGAGGCAGTCGAACGGTGCGTTGTGGAGGCACAACATGCTGGTGCGCGTGATCGACCCGATCATCGGGATGGACCGCGACATGCTGATCTCCGAGATCACTTATTCACTTACCGAGAACGGCACCGTTACAACCATGGTGGTGGGGCCGCCGGATAGCTTTGAGCCTGAACCGAACGACCGGCACAAGGACCGGAAGCTCAAGAAAGGCGGGAAGGCTGACAACTTCGAATACCTACTCCCTGCTGACTGGAAGCCATCCGAATGAGCCTGATGAATCTGCTTGTGCGCGGAACGGTTGTTCTGGGTAACGCTGCGAAAAAAATGCAGGCCTTACAAATGCGGCTGCTTGCCGGCGAGGTCAAGGATGGACTGGAACACTTCGAACCCTACGGGCTGACCAGTCACCCACTACCTGGTGCCGAGGGCATCACTGCGTTTCTAGGGGGCGATCGTTCCCATGGGGTGGTACTGGTGGTCTCAGACCGGCGTTACCGTATCCAGTCGATGGAGCCGGGCGAAGTGGCGATCTACACCGATGAAGGCGACAAGATTCACCTCAAGCGCGGCCGGGTCATCGACATCGAGACCCATACCTTGAACATCAGGGCGGATGTGGCGGTTAACTTCGATACTCCAATGATTAGCCAGACCGGGCGGATTGTTTCCGATGGCGACCAAGTCGCGGGCGGAGTCAGTCAGATTCAGCACCCACACAGCGGTGTAGTGGCGGGCCCAGGCCAGAGCGGTCCGCCAATGGGAGGTGCAGGATGATCATCAACTCCAATCGTGAGGCTTCACTGGTGCGAGCTGTGGTGATCAGCCTATTTACATGGCGCCGCGCCGCGACGGATGACTTGCTCGATGACGATGAGCGTTACGGCTGGTGGGGTGACAGCTATCCCAGCAGCGCCGATGACCGTATCGGCTCAAGGCTATGGTTACTGCGTCGGGTCAAGCTGACCGCCGATACCCGCCGTGATGCCGAGTTCTACGCCCGAGAGGCATTGCGCTGGTTGATTGAAGACGAGGAAGTGGACGATATCGAAATCCTCAGCGAACAGGCCGACGTAAACCGGCTCAGCCTGCGCGTCATCCTCACCATCAGCACCGGTGCGCGCCTGGAAATCAACTCAAACCAACTGTGGCAGGTGATCTATGCCGTTTGAAACGCCAACATTACCGGTGCTGGTTAGCCGGACCCAGAGTGACCTAGTCAGCGACGCTCTGCGGCGCTCCGATGCGCAAGTGTTGTCGCGTGCATTGAGTGGTACGGCCTTCGGGCTATATGGCTACCTGGATTGGATTGCTCAACAAATCTTGCCTGACACGGCCGATGAAGAAACCCTTGAGCGTATTGCCAACTTGCGCTTGAGCCAGCCGCGTAAGACTCCCCAGCCGGCAGCAGGTACTGCCAGCTTCACGGCGGCTGCTGGCCGGGTGGTGGATGTTGACACAGTGATGCAGTCCAATGACGGCCGAGCGTACCGCGTGACCGAAGGTGTGACCACCGTCGCGGGCACCAACATCGCCAAGCTTGAAGCGGTAGATGCAGGCGCCCTTGGCAACATCGAAGCGGGCATGGTGTTGAGCTTGATTCAGCCGGTGGAAGGACTTGTCAGCACCTTCACGGTGTTAGCCCCTGGATTGCTCGGCGGCATCGCCCAGGAAAGCGTCGAGTCGCTTCGTGCGCGGGTGGTACGATCGTACCGTGTGATACCCCACGGCGGCTCTGCGGACGACTATGAGACCTGGGCATTGGAAGTGCCTGGCGTCACCCGCGCCTGGTGCCGGCGGGCCTTCCTTGGGCCAGGCACCGTTGGCTTGTTTGTGATGCGCGACGATGATGCCAACCCGATCCCTGACATCGCCCAGCTCGCGGAGGTTAAAGCCTATATTGAGCCGCTGAGGCCTGTCACGGCAGAACTATACGTGCTTGCGCCTGTGCGAGTGCCGGTGATGTACCAGATTCGCCTTACACCCGACACCAGTCGGGTACGTGCGGCTGTCGCGCTGCAGTTGCAGGATCTTCATAGCCGAGAGGCTGGGCTGGGCGACAAGTTGTTGTTAAGCCACATCCGCGAATCTATTAGCAGCGCCACTGGCGAAACCGATAACGAGTTGGTATCGCCAACAGCTGACGTTCGAGCCGCCAGCAATCAACTCCTGACCTTCGGGGGCTGCTTATGGCTGGATTAAGAACCGCCGATCAGTACCGGGCCCAGCTGCAAGCGCTTCTCCCTCCAGGGCCTGCGTGGGATCCGGAGCTAGTCCCAGAGATAGGGCTGATTCTGTCGGGCCTCTCCTTGGAGTTCGCCAGGCTGGAGGGCAGGGCGGCCGATATGCTTAATGAGATGGATCTGGGCGGCGTGAGCGAGCTGGTGCCCGACTGGGAAAAGGTCATGGGACTGCCAGACAAGTGCTTGGGTGAAAACCCAGAATTTGAGGATCGCCAGCTGGCCGTTCGCAGGCGTCTGGTTGAAGTCGGAGCGCAGAACCCCGCCTTCTTTGTGCAGCTTGCCATTACTCGTGGCTATCCAGAAGCCACTGTGACTGAACATCGTGCGCCACGATTTGGAACCGCTCGCTTCGGCCGCTCGCACTTCGGCACATGGTCGGCTCAGTTCATGTGGACGCTAAACACAGGCCCCCGGCGCCGGCTGGGCCGACGCTTCGGTGTCAGTTACTTCGGAGGACGCTTCGGCGTTAACTCGAGCGGAGCACTTGAATGTGTGATTCGCCGCAGTGCGCCTGCGCACGCATTGGAATTTATTAATTACGGGATAGGTGTGTAGATGGATTATCCGAAGAGTGTTCCTAACGTTGGTTTAGTTAACGGGCGGTTTGTTGATGAGAATGCATCTACCGGTCAAATCGGCTCGCTAATTCCTGCGGCTTGGGGGTCAGCTGTAACCGATGAAATATTAAATATGATCTATTCCTCCGGGCTGACTCCAAATGAGAATGATAACTCCCAACTTGCAAAGGCAATCAATAAGCGACTTGAAGAGTTTGCTGTAAGTTTTGCGACAAAGGAGGATGCAGAAGCGGGAACAAATACTACAAAGGCCATGAGCCCTTTGAGAGTATTTCAAGCTATTAATAAGTTTCTGGTGCAAGCGACTGAAGCTATTGCGGGATTCGCTAAAATCGCGACTCAACCACAAGTGAACGCCGGGGCCGACGATACTACAATTGTTACACCGAAAAAGCTTTCATCTCGTTTAAGCGCGAAGGCTGACCTGGATACCCCAGTGTTCGTTAATCCAAAAACCAACTCAACGCCTCCGCCTGGGGACAATGGCGCTAGTATGGTGAATACAAACTACATATATCAGGAGTTTGGACGGCTTCTTGTATCAGCAAGCGAGACAGTAAAAGGTATTGCCCGTTTTTCGAGCCAGACGGAGGTAAACGGTGGTATTGACGATAACAGCATCGTCAGTCCGAAAAAATTGCGTGCGGGTTTTCAGATTCAACTCGCGGTCAACGGCTACATCTACTTCCCTACCTGGATGGGGGGCATGGTTTGGCAGTGGGGGAATCGTTCATTTACAGCCGGTGTCGCTAACGCCTTCATAACGCCGTTTCCGACCGAAGCGATTATCTGCTGGGCCCTTGCCAACTCAATTGTCGGGGGGAGCGCCAGTAATACCGCACCTGCGGTTCAGAGTCTGTCCGCAACGCAAATGACGCTCAATTTCACTGCCTCCGGCTCGGCTTATAATTTTTTCTGGTTTGCGATTGGAAGATAACCATGACTGACAAATATGCGGTTTTTGATAAAAGTGGCGTATTGAGTAGTTTGCTGATCGATGGGGTTCATTCGATTCCTAAAGGCGCCGTCATTGTGCAGGAAGAGCAATGGTCGGAGATCCATCAGAACCCCAACTGCGTCTGGAAGCGGTCCGCTAATGGGGTTATCACGCGCACTGATCCTGTAACCGATTATAGGCAAGCTATCGCCGAAGCCCGCTTCCGGCATGAGGTATCAGGTATTACGGTGAACGGAATCGAGTTCGATACCTCACGTGAAAGCCAGTACCTGATCACTGGAGCAGCTTTCTCCGCGTCGCGCAGTCCTGACTACTTTTGCAACTGGAAGACTGCGTCTGGCTTCGTTCGCCTCGACGCTGAAGCGCTTCTATCAGTAGCTGATGCTGTTCGCGGGTATGTCCAAGCATGCTTTGACCGAGAGGTCGATTTGCTCGCGTCTCTTGATGATGGCACTTACACCGATGCGATGCTGGGAGAAGGGTGGCCCAATAAGATTTGAGACAGCACCAAGTATCTTGCGATGTCTGAGCATCATCAGCACCCGCCCTGAGCGGGTTTTTTATTGCCTGGAGAAAGCTATGCCAATCACCGAGCAGCAGCTGCTGCAGATCCTCCCAAACGCCGGTCGCCAAGCCGGCGTTTTTGTTCCTGTGCTGAACGTGGCCATGGCCAAGTACGGAATCGTCACGCGGCTGCGCATTGCTGCGTTCATCGCCCAGGTCGGGCATGAGTCGGGGCAGTTGACGCGCGTGGTGGAAAACCTGAATTACGGCGTCGAAGGGCTGATGGCGACCTGGAAGGACCGCTTCGACCTGGCGCGGGCAACGGCGGCCGCTCGCAAGCCAGAACAGATTGCCAACATCGTGTACGCCGGGCGCCTGGGCAACACCGCGCCGGGCGATGGGTGGAAGTACCGTGGGCGCGGCCTGATCCAGGTGACCGGCAAAAAGACCCATGCCGCCTGCGGTGAAGCGCTGGGCGTTGACCTAGTCAATCATCCTGAGTTGCTAGAGCAGCCTCAATACGCCGCGCTTTCGGCGGCTTGGTACTGGTCTGTCAATGGGCTAAACACCCTGGCCGATGCTGGCGATATTCAGAACATCGGTAGCACCATCAACACAGGCAGCAAGGGCAAGGTGCCCAATGGCGCGGCGGATCGGCTGGCTCTGTACAACAAGGCGCTGAAGGTGCTGACGTGATGCTGGTGCAGAAGCTGGCGCTGATCCTGCTGGCCATGGCCGTGAGCGTCGGCGCTGCCTGGCAGGTGCAGGATTGGCGGTATGACGTGAAGCTGGCAAAGCAGGCGGGGCATTTCCAGGCGGACCTTGACGCGATCGGCAACGCCGCTACCGCCCAGGCCCGCGCCGAACAAGACAAACGCCTGGCCATCGAGCAGCAACTGGCTGCCTCCGACCAACAACACACCAAGGAATTATCCGATGCCCAGCGCAACCAGGCTCTGCTGCGTGACCGCCTTGCTACTGCTGATGTGCGGCTGTCAGTCCTTCTTGACGCCACGGATTCAGCCAGTGGGTGCGACGTGCCTACCGCCGCCAGTGCCGCCAGCGTGGTTCATGCAGCCCGTCGAGCCCAACTTGACCCAGCGCATGCTCAACGAATTATCGCAATAACCGACGATGGGAACATTGGGTTGATAGCGCTTCAGGCTTGCCAGTCTTACGTTAGAGAGGTTTTGTCGGTACATTAATATTTTGTTTTCTCTCGCAACATTCTAATAAACTCTGGATCAATCAAGGCAACTTTTGCAATCTCAATTATTACTAGCTCCAGGAAGGAATTAACGTTGCTTAGATCTTTTATAAAAGGCTTCAATTTAATAACTGAGCCGTGAGCGATACGGCTCCTGATGTCATATAGTGTGTCCCAAAGTTTTTTGTATTCGATCGCTCCAAAGTATTGCGCTGTATTAGGAGGTGTTTCAGATCTTTCCATGATTGATTTTATATTGTTTAAGATTTGTGGTGCTATTGCTGGGCCGTGTCGAGTTATGAAGCATTCGATCACTGAGAAATATGAGAGGGTTTTAAGTGTGGAGCTGATATCAAGACTCATTGAGTCAAGGAATAACTTCATTGCATGTTTTGTTTCACGAATTAAATCTTCGCTCTCTAGCTTTCCAAAATAGAGCTGAAAGTTAACCAAAGACTGAGTAGGTACTAGCTGGGGTCTATATGGCATCCAAGATTCACGACAAATTCTATCCGCCTCATGCGGTTTTATCCTTAAATGAAAGCTCGAATAGAAATTATTTTCATTTCCGATGGCGCCCTGCATGGCGAATTTCATTTTTGGTCGAATAAGCTCTCCGGCCATGTTAAGTATTTCTGTATGGTCTAGCCCGTCCTGAAAACTGACTGACCACCATCTAGGAGTTGGTGCAGGTATGGGGTCTTTATCGGCGTTTAATATAAAGCATGGTGAGCCGTAATCTAAAAAATTATGAAACTGGTGGTCGTTTTTTGCGCCCTCCATGTTGCTCTGAAATATATTTATATGTTGTTCGTCAGCGCGCTGAATAGTCAGTGCGTCATTGATGCCATAGGGGATGACGTTTTCTTCGAAATACACGTTTGAAGTAACAAGACAAAAATCATATCGATCCATATTGATCGCTCATTTTGGTTTACCGTTAGAGTATAGGAAGATTAATGGGTTGGTCGTCAAGCTCAGGATGGGATTGCCTTACTAAGCTCGGCGAGCAGTCGCTGATTCTCCCTAAGCAGATAATCGCGCTGCCCGGTAACAATCTTCACGCTTTGTACTGAGGCAAACGAGTGCTGCTGTTCCAGCATGCTTATCTGTTCACGCGCGGCAGCGAGTCTTCCTTCTGCTTCGGCCTTGCGGGTGGCAAGCAGGTCATTCATTTGCACGAGGCCGGCCACGTTCGCCCGCGACTTGCGCAACATGGCCTGGGTTTGAATGAGTTCGTCCTCCAGCAGAGCGCACTGATGCTGGTACATTTCCAGGGGTGTAGGGCAGTCAAGCCACGCTGAGGTGTCTTCGTCGATGTTCATATTGGGCAAGCTCAAATACTGTATTTGCATACAGTAGTCGAGGTTGGTAGGTTGTGCGACGTCAGCCGACGAAGCGCAGAAAATCCATTCCGCAATCGAAACGGAGCACCCCGAATTTAGCTGGATCAAGGGAGCCGAAAACCCTCACGGTGCGGAATTGATATTGATGTAAGATATTGAAATATATAAATATTTGTGTGGATTGCAAATCCGCCTACGCCGGTTCGATTCCGACCTCGGCCTCCACTCTTGAAAACCCCGTAGATTAACGTCTACGGGGTTTTTTGTTGCCCGGCCGAAAGTACGGGCGTGCCGATCAAGGTTTTTGCATGGTCAGTCCCGCAGGCATAGAAAAGCCCGCAATTGCGGGCCTCTCGCACACGACTTTCCGGCTTATTTAAACAGCCCACCGATTGCATTGATCGCATCCGCTGCCTTGTTCACGTTTTGTT
>Ga0157373_10001836_pt1 | contig 16168 bp, 16 predicted proteins | sample C65metaG_FD_113460 | JGI IMG/M metagenome (GOLD analysis project Ga0157373, IMG submission 113460) | Corn rhizosphere microbial communities from Kellogg Biological Station, Michigan, USA - C6-5 metaG | ecosystem: Host-associated > Plants > Roots > Rhizosphere > Soil | place: USA: Michigan... | reverse complement strand
GTATTTGTCCAGGTTTTTAAGGAAATCTTCATCCAGCACAGGGATCTCTGTCGGCATATATAATCCTTTGTCCTGTGGCATGCTGTTAAAAACAGCCGACTGAAAGTCTACTTCCAGGTCGTGATTATTGGTACTATATAATTTCATTCTGATATACTTTAATCCAGTACAACCGGACCTTTTTTATTTACTGATGATACAAATGATAAACTGTTGATCTGGATAGATTTTAGTTGTTTCTGTAAGGCCTGAGTGATTGCATGACCGGTAGATTCGTCTTTCGTCAAGGCAAAAACCGAAGGGCCGGAGCCAGAAATACCAAAGCTGATGGCACCCATTTCCATGGCAATACTTCTCATTTTATAGAAATCAGGGATCAGGATAGAACGCGTAGGCTCCACCAGTCCGTCAACCATACTGCGGCCAATCAGGTCGTAGTCTTTAGTGAACAAACCTGTTACCAGTCCCGCTACATTCCCCCATTGTTTTACCGCATCTTTAAGGTAAACCTTGGAACGGATCATCTGGCGCGCATCTTTTGTAGGCACATCCACTTCAGGATATACTATAGCTGCATACATCTCTTCAGGAAAAGGAAGACTGATCACATCCAGTGGCTCATAACTTCTGATCAGCACAAATCCTCCCAGCAAAGCCGGGGCTACATTATCTGCGTGACCATACCCACAGGCAAGCTCCTCACCTTTCATCGCAAAAGGCACAAGTTCCTGAGCTGTCAGCTGGTTATCAAACAGAGTATTGATCGCAAAAAGACCTGCCACCGTACTTGCAGAGCTGGAACCCAGCCCGCTGCCAATCGGCATCTTTTTATGTAACTCTATATCTATTCCGATATCTGTACGTCCAATATGTTTCAGGTAATCCTGAACACTTGCACTCACAGTATTTTTTGCCGGATTTAGCGGCAAACGTCCTTCATCACCGGTGATTTTGGAGATCAACACTCCCGGCGTATCTGTTACCCGCATGATCACCTCATCACCCGGCTCATTTACTGCAAATCCTAACACATCAAACCCGCAAACTACGTTGGCAACTGTAGCTGGCGCAAAAACTTTTACTGACGATCTCATCTCTTACCTACATTTATTATATCTGCGAATACTCCTGCTGCAGTAACTTCTGCACCTGCACCTGGCCCCTTAACCACTAAAGGACGGTCTTTATACCGATCAGTGATAAAAGAAATAATATTATCACTACCTGATAACATATAAAAAGGATGCGAATCATCTACCATCTGCAGTGTAATCGCTACCTTACCCGCTTCCAGCTTGCCAATATATCTCAGCACTTTTCCACTGCTGGCAGCCGTTGTTTTGAGATTTTCAAAGTATTCCGTGTTTTTCTCCAGCTCCTGGTAAAAATCAGCTACTGTTGCCGCCGCCAGACAAGAAGCAGGGAGCATGCTTTCAATTTCGATATCAGCTTCTTCCAGAGGATATCCGGCATCCCTGGCCAGGATCAGCATCTTCCGCATAAAGTCCTTCCCGTTAAGGTCGTCGCGCGGGTCAGGTTCAGTATAACCCATGTCCTGTGCAGACTTCACGATCTCATAAAATTTCACATCTCCTTTAAAATTGTTAAAGATATAAGAAATGGTACCAGACAGGATCGCTTCAATGCTGGCGATATTGTCACCACTCATCATCAGGTCTTTCAGGGTGCGGATAATCGGCAAGCCTGCTCCTACGTTAGTTTCATAGTGAAAATCTACCCCGTAGGTTCGTGCAGCAGCCTTATATGCACTGTACTGGCTATATTCTCCAGAGTTACCAATTTTATTGCAAGTCACCACTGAGATGCTTGATTCCAGGATATCCTGATAATAATATACAGGATTAGGACTCGCTGTATTATCAACAAAAACGCAGTTCGGCAGGTTCATTGCCTTCATCTGCTTCACAAAATCCTTCAGATCAGCGGGCTCTGCATTAACCTGCATTTCCTCTTCCCAGTTGGCAAGATCAAATCCTGTGCTGCTCATACTCATCTGGCGGGAATTGCTGATACCCATTACCTTTACTTCCAGATCATTGTTCTTCGCTAAATGCGGAGTTTGGCTGAGCAGCTGGCGGAACAATGTTTTACCAATATTTCCTGTGCCCAGACAAAAGATATGAAGCGTCTTTTTCAGATCAGCAAAGAAAGCGTCATGCACTGCATTCACCGCCTTAGACAAATCGTTTTTCGACAGGATTACCGAGATATTGTATTCTGAAGATCCCTGTGCTATTGCTCTTACGTTCACTCCATTTCTGCCCAGGGCATGAAATAACTTGCCAGACATACCGGGCGTGTGTTTCATGTTCTCCCCTACAATTGCCAGTACAGACAATCCGTTTTCTACCTGCGGATATTCCAGTTTCTTGGCATGGAGTTCCAGTTCAAATTCTTTGCTGATGATCGCCAGCGCTCTCAGTGCATCTTCCGGCCTCACTGCAAAAGTGATACTGTGCTCAGATGAAGATTGTGTGATCAGCACTACATTGATCTGCTCTCTTGATAAAAGGGAAAACAGACGGCCGCTAAAACCAGCTTTTCCTACCATACCACTACCGGAAAGGTTCAGGATACTGATATCATCGATAGATGAAATTCCTTTGATCGGCAGGTCCGAAGAATCTGCGCCATGGCGGATATATGTACCATCAAAATCTGTATTGAAGGTATTCTTGATGACAATAGGGATTTTCTTTAAAAAGGCAGGGATCATCGTTGGCGGATAAATCACCTTGGCACCGAAATATGAAAGCTCCATCGCTTCGGTATAGCTCAGTTCTGACAATGAGAATGCTTTTTCAACAATCCTTGGATCGGCAGTCAGCATACCGTCTACGTCAGTCCAGATTTCAATTTGGTTCACGTTTAAGGCAGATCCCCATATCGCAGCGGTAAAATCGCTACCGCCGCGTCCCAGGGTAGTGATTCTGCCTTCAGTGTTGCTGGCAATATATCCGGTTACAAATAACAATTTATCAGGATTAGCTGCATAGAAATCCTGGATCAGCATTTCTGTTAAGGGCGTATTTACTTTCGCCTGTCCGTAGTTGCTGTCAGTTTTGATCAGTTCAGCCCCATCCACGGCAAGTGCAGCAGGGAAATCTTGTCTGGCAATATGGCTGATCATGAATGTAGAACAGCGCTCTCCGAAACTCAGGATAGAATCCCTGGTCTGAGGACTCAATTCCTTTAAAGTATATACCGACTGCAGGATGTCTTCCAGTTCATTAAAGTAGATCTTTAATTTGGTAAACACCGGGTTCTGTGCAGATGCAGGTAACAACTCACGCACCACCTGGAAATGCTTTTCCTCAATTTGTTTGAGTTCCGGAGCATATTCCTCAGCTAAAAGTGCTTTCTCTGCCATGAGCTGCAGCAGGTTGGTTACACCGCTCATCGCCGAGAGTACTACTACAGGATACTCTTCCTGCTCTCCCTTCTTCAGTATACTGATCAGGGTACGGATGCCTTCTGCTGAACCGACTGAAGTACCTCCGAATTTTAAAATATTCATAATTTTAGGATTAAAAAAAAAGCGCCTTCCGTTTAGAGGAAGGCGCTTTCTATGGTTTTTTATATTTTCTTTATACCATTAGCTCACCTGCCTCCGGACACGCCGGTGGTGGTAATAATAATGGATGTAATTGTAATAGGTGATTTCATATTTCAGGAGCAAAAACTATTTAGTTGTTGCTGCGCCATAAAGTAAAGTTATATTTTTTGAATAAGCAAGGAAATCATAAAAAAATTTACCTTTACCCCTGTAAATATGCAAGGATTAGTAATTAAATCAACAGGGAGCTGGTACCAGGTTCATGGCGCAGATGGCCAGGATTATGACTGCAGGATCAAAGGTAAATTCAGGATCAAAGGTATCCAGACCACCAATCCAATTGCAGTGGGTGATCAGGTGGAATTTGAAATGGAACCCAACTCAGATAATGGGGTAATTTTCAAACTTCATGAACGCAGCAACTATATTATCCGGAAATCCATTAACCTCTCCAAGCAGGCGCAGATTATCGCCGCTAACATGGATCAGGCCTTTCTCGTCGTCACGCTGGTTTCGCCACGTACGTCGCTGGGCTTTATAGATCGCTTTCTCGTAACGGCCGAGGCTTACCGTATCCCGGCCACGCTGATCTTTAACAAACTCGATCTCTTCAGCGATGAAGGGCTGGAGGTACTGGCAGATTATAAAAGTATATACGAACGTCTGGATTATCCATGTTATACCGTCTCTGCGCTGGAAGGAACCAATATTCCTGTAATAGAGGGATTGTTAAAAGATAAGACAACGTTATTTTCCGGCCATTCCGGAGTGGGAAAATCAAGCCTGATCAATGCCCTACTTCCGGGAAGGAGTATTAAAACCGGAGAGATCTCGGAGGCGAGTGATAAAGGACAGCATACCACTACTTTTGCAGAAATGCACACCCTGCCATTTGGGGGATACCTGATCGATACACCAGGCATCAGGGAGCTTGGCATCTATGATATCAAACCCGAAGAGCTGGGCCATTATTTCCGCGAGATGCGCGATCTGATGCACCTTTGTAAATTCCATAACTGCAGACATATCAATGAACCCGGATGTGCCGTATTAAAAGCAGTAGAAAATGAAGAAATAGACACCAGCCGCTATGAGAGTTATCTCAGTATCTATCACGGCAACGAAACCAGGGCATAATGAGAGCATTGATCCAGAGAGTAACCGAAGCAAGCTGCAAAGTTGATGGACAGCTCACCGGGGAGATCACCGGAGGCTTAATGGTATTGCTGGGTATTGAAGACAGCGACCAGCAGGAAGACCTGGAATGGCTGGCATCAAAAATTGTTAACCTCAGGATATTTGGCGACGAGCAGGGACTCATGAACAAATCCCTGGCAGACATCAACGGAGATATTTTGCTGATCAGTCAGTTTACGCTGTTTGCCGCTACAAAAAAAGGAAACCGACCAGGATTTACCCGGGCAGCCAGGCCGGAAAAAGCAATCCCATTATATGAAGCCATGATCAGGCAGCTGAGCACACTGCTTGGTAAACCCGTTCAAACCGGAATCTTCGGGGCAGATATGAAAATCAGTCTGCTCAATGACGGCCCCGTAACCATACTGATAGACACAAAAAATAAAGTATAGTCATGACCATACAGGAAGCACAGGAAACGGTAGACCGCTGGATCAATACCACGGGCATCCGCTATTTTAATGAACTCACCAATACGGCCATATTAATGGAAGAAGTAGGCGAAGTAGCCCGCATCATGTCGCGCCGTTATGGAGAGCAATCTTTCAAAAAGAGTGATGAAGCAGTGGATCTGGGAGAAGAAATGGCCGATGTAATGTTCGTTCTGATCTGCCTTGCCAATCAGACCGGAATTAACCTGACGGAAGCTCTGGAGAAAAATCTGGTAAAGAAAAGTATAAGGGATGCCGACAGGCACCGGAATAATGAGAAACTAAGATAGCACAGTTATATTATAACTGTGCTTTAATTTTTAGTGCAGCTTCTTCAAGCTCCTCCTGGGTAGGATGCAGCTTTGGACGGCTAAAGTTGATGTCATCCATCGTATTTAGCGGAATCAAATGGATATGTGCATGCGGCACTTCAAGACCTATCACTGCCATTCCAACTTTAATACATGGAAATGCTTTTTTCACACCTGCCGAAACAATCTTGGCAAACAGCGTCAGTCCGAAATAACTCTCGTCATCCATGTCAAATATATAATCAACTTCTTTCTTTGGGATCACCAGCACGTGGCCCATCGTCAGGGGATTAATATCCAGAAAAGCCAGAAATTCTGTCGTTTCTGCAACTACATGCGCGGGAATCTCCCCGTCTATAATCTTTGAAAATATACTTGCCATATGTTATTGTTTATCTGCTGATTTCTAAAATTTCAAACTCTATCTTTCCCGCAGGAACTTCAATTTCTGCTTTATCGCCAACAGACTTACCCAGTAATCCCTGGGCAATAGGCGATTTTACTGAGATCTTGCCAGATTTCATATCAGCCTCTGATTCAGCAACCAGCTGATAAGTCATGGTCGCCCCGTTTTTAACGTTTTTAATTTTAACAATTGATAATGCAAGTACCTTTGATGTATCCAGTTTTGATTCATCGATCAGTCTTGCTGAAGCTAAAGTTGCCTTCAATTTTGAAATTTTCGCCTCATGAAGCCCTTGTGCTTCTTTGGCAGCATCGTATTCTGCGTTCTCTGAAAGATCACCTTTATCTCTTGCTTCAGCTATAGCTTTAGAGATCAGTTGTCTCCCTGTTGTCGTCAAGTAATGTACTTCTTCCTTTAGCTTATCTAATCCTTCCTGAGTGTAGTATGTTACCTCTGTCATAGCTTATTTATTATTTATAACTTCCTTTAAAATACAAACAAGACTATATGGGCATTTTAAGCCTACATAGTCTTGCTTCAATTAAAACGAAGATAACAGGCAATTCTTATAAAAGCAAATCTTTTGATTTGAATTGTTTAGAAAGAACTTAAAACCTTTACTTTTGATGCAACTAATTGATTAATCTTTATGCACCGCAAAATTTTAAGACTGGCCGTCCTGGGTATGTTATTTACTTACAGCAGTCAGGCACAGCAACTTTACATGCCTAGAAATATCAAAGCTGCCTTCGATAAAGGTACCCGCTCGGCAGATGGAAAACCAGGCAAAAGCTACTGGCAGAACAAAGGAAAATACAACATGTCACTTACCGTTACGCCAGATGATAAAACGGTAAAAGGAAATGAAACCATAGATTATACCAACAACAGCCCTGATACTTTACGCACCATCGCTGTCAGGTTTGTCAATAATATCCACAAACCTGAATCTCCAAGATCCAATTACACAGGACAGGATTTTCTGACCACAGGATTAAAGATCAGCTCTTTTGTTATCGGGGCTGATTCGTATGCCATTGATGCAAAAGACTGGGGAACGGTTGGAATGGTTAAATTAAAAAAAGCGATCCTTCCCGGCGAAACTGCTAAATTAAAGATTGGCTGGAGCTACCCTCTTTCCAAAGAAAGCGGACGCGAAGGACAACTGGACAGTACTACATTCTTTGTTGCCTATGCCTTCCCAAGAATTTCCGTTTATGACGACTATAATGGCTGGGACCTCATCCCACATACCGACAGGGCAGAGTTCTACAATGATTTCAATGATTACCAGTTTAGCGTCACTGCACCCAAAAACTATGTGGTTTGGGCAACAGGTGACCTGAAAAATCCTGATGAGGTGCTGCAGCCAAAGATTGCCCAGCGCCTGAAAAAATCATATATCAGCGACGAGGTAATTTCCATGGCAAATGCCGAAGAGATGTCCAGGGGACAGGTAACCAAACAGAATGCATGGAATACCTGGAAATTTACTGCCGATCATATCACTGATATTACTTTTGCTCTGAGCAACCATTATATATGGGATGCCGGAAGTGTGATCGTTGATCCGAAAACTAAAAGAAGATCAAGTGTACAATCTGCCTATGATTCAAAAGCTACAGACTTTTCACACGGTGTAGAATGGTCTAAGCTGGCATTGAACTGGTTCTCTCTGAACTGGCCGGGAGTGCCCTACCCATTTTCAAAAATGACAGTAGTGCAGGGCTTTGCCGACATGGAATACCCAATGATGGTGAACGATTCTACTACACCGGATATGGAATTCAGCCAGTTTGTGATGAACCACGAAATCGCACACACCTACTTCCCTTTTTATATGGGTATCAATGAAACACGTTACGCTTATATGGATGAGGGCTGGGCAACTACTCTCGAATACCTGATTGCCATTGACCAGCTGGGTAAAGAAAAAGCAGCAGAAAACTATAAGCAGTTCAGGGTAAAAAGATGGATTGCCAGCAAAAACACCGAAGAGGAGCTGCCGGTAATTACGCCCACTACTCTTGCCACAGGCAATAACGCCTATGTAAAACCTTCTCTGGCTTACCTTGGTTTAAAGGATCTTTTCGGTGATGAGGCCTTCAAAAAATATCTCCGTGCCTATATGGATCGCTGGAACGGTAAACATCCTGTGCCATGGGATTTCTTTAATTCAATCAATAATGTTTCCGGTCAGGATCTCAACTGGTACTGGAATAACTGGTTCTTCAGCAATAACTATATAGATCTGGCTATCGACAAAGTTTCTATCAAGGGTGATGAATATGCAGTTGCGTTAAATAATGTAGGTGGTTTCGCCATTCCTTTTGATGTGAAAGTAACTTATGCAGACGGCACCACACAAGCATTCCACCATACCCCTGCAGTTTGGAAAGCCAACCAGAAATCCACTTCAGTTCAGTTTACCGCTAAAAAGGCAGTTGCTGCAATTGTGATTGATGGCGGTATCTATATGGATGCTACACCAGCAAATAACGACTGGAAAAAGTAAAATCAGGAGCAGACATCGTATAAGACAGTGATATATAAGATCGTCCGATCATCGCCCCCGGCAGGCATCTGCTTCATACTTAGCAGGCTGTTAACGGGGTGTCAACACCTCATCAACAGCTTCCTAAACCTCTGGTAATAGCGACCAGAATACCTTCTGTAACTCAACAGAGGATAATCAAAAACATAACGATATACAATAGGGCCTGTATCGTAAATGGTTTATGATACGGCCTCTTTATTATTTTAGCTGTTCCAGCTTATCAGCAAGAACTTCTGAGATCTTACGGTACGAATCAAAGGTCCAGCCACCCACATGAGGGCTCAGCAACACCTTCGGAGAGACTTTTAGCTCGTCATACCAGTTCTGTTCTCCCAAATTAGGGAACTTCTCTGCCTCCAGTACATCCAATCCGGCACCCATGATCTTGCCGGATGACAAACCCTCAAGCACCGCTTTCGTGCTCACAATTTCGCCCCGCGCAGTATTGATAAAAAATATCTTCTTTTTGAAATGGTAAAAGTACTCTGCATCTACCATTTGCCTGGTTTCTGAAGTCAGGGGGATATGCAGACTGAGCACATCGCTGTGTTTTACAATCTCCTCCATGCTGCATTCCTGTGCATAGGCATCAGAAAACCCGGTCTTGTATTTATCATAGGCAATCACCTTAACACCAAAACCTGAAAGTTTTTGTGCAAAACTGCTGCCCATAAAGCCATAGCCTATGATTCCGACAGTTTTACCCTTCAGTTCCCAGCCACGGTTGCCTTCACGATCCCAGATACCATTCCTGATTTCAATATCAGCCTTGCGCAGATTATTGATCAGTGAAAGCAGCAGCGCCACGGCATGTTCACCTAAAGCATCCCTGTTTCCTTCCGGGGCATTGATCAGCAAAATGCCTTTTTCATTGGCATAGGCTTCATCAATATTATCCAGTCCAGCTCCTGCCCTGGCTACAAACTTAAGCCCGGGAGCCGCGTCCATCAGTTCCTTATCAATTCTGAATTTTGTACGCACGGCAATACCATCATATCCCGCAATTGCGGCCATTGTTTCAGCTCTTGTGATTTTTGGAAGGTCATCAACTTCATAACCCAGTTGTACTGCCCTCTCCTTAAATACAGGATGCAGGTCGTCAACAATTAAAATTTTACCCTTCATCTGTTTGTATAGTAATTTTAGCGCGTTCAGTTACATGCTGTGTAAGTGTAATAAAATCTTCCACCGTCAGCTGTTCCGCACGTTTTTCAAAAAAAATATGATCGTCCATTTTCGCTTTGGGCAGCACACCCGACAAAGCGTTGCGTAATGTTTTCCTGCGCTGGTTAAAGCCCGCCTTTACTACTGCCCAGAAAAGTTTCTCATCGCATGGCAGCGTTTCCACCTTGTTTCTGCTCAGCCTGATCACACCCGAGTTTACTTTTGGTGGCGGATTAAAAGTACCAGGCTTTACGGTAAAGAGGTATTCTATATCATAGTAAGCCTGTATCAGGACACTGAGGATACCATACTCCTTAGTTCCCGATTTTGAAGCACAGCGTTCTGCAACTTCTTTCTGGAACATACCCACCATTTCCACCACATTATCGCGGTGTTCCAGTACTTTGAACAGGATCTGTGAAGATATATTGTAAGGGAAATTACCAATTATGGCAAACTTTCCCGGAAAAACAGCCGCCAGGTCAAGCTTCAGGAAATCCCCATTGATCAGCCGGCTTCCCATTTGCGGATACTTCTCATTCAGGAAATGATACGATTCCGTATCAATGTCTATCATAAAAGTCTCCAGATAATCCCTCTCCAGAAGGATGTCAGAAAGAATACCCATCCCCGGGCCTACCTCCAGCACCTGACGGTACTGATCAGTATGAACAAGACCGTTCACAATCTTTTCCGCAATCTTCTTATCGGTCAGAAAGTGTTGTCCCAAATGTTTTTTCGCCCTTACCAGACTCATATGCTATCCTTATTAAATTTGAAAACAGTAACCACCGTCATCATTCCTGCAAAATAACTAAAGATTTATGATTAATGGGGTAACACCGGACATATGACCCACTAAAAAACACTATCCTGATGAATTTTCTGTATTTTGCGCTAAATTTTTATTTGAGCATGAGCAGTAAGATTAAAATAGGTATCAGTATAGGCGACGTAAATGGCATTGGTTTGGAAGTTATTCTGAAGACTTTAGCTAATCAAGGTATCCTGGATTACTGCACCCCTATCGTTTATGGACATACCAAAGTAGCATCCTATCATAGAAAAGCCCTCGGTTTAAGTGATTTCAGTTTCAACGTCATCAGTCAGGCTGCGGATGCAAATCCGAAAAAAGCCAATATGATCAACTGCTGGGAGGAAGATGTGAAGATCGAACTTGGTCTATCAACCCCTACCGGTGGAAAATATGCCTTGTTATCATTGGAAAAAGCAACTGAAGACCTGGTCAGCGGAGATATAGATGCACTGGTTACCGCACCAATCAATAAACATAATATACAGTCTGATACTTTTAACTTTCCCGGACATACAGAATACCTGCAGGAACGCAGTGGCGCAAGAGATGTGCTGATGTTCCTCGTGAGCGAAGATATTCGTGTTGGTGTCGTTACCGGCCATATCCCGATCACACAGGTTGCACAAAGCATCACCAAAGAAAAGATCGTTAAAAAGCTGGTCATGATCAATGAAAGCCTGAAAAAGGATTTCTGGATCGAAAAACCAAAAATCGCAGTACTGGGACTAAACCCGCATGCAGGCGACAATGGTTTGCTGGGAACAGAAGAGCAGGATATCATCATACCTGCAATACAGGAAGCGTTTGATAAAGGCGTAATTTGCTTCGGCCCTTATCCTGCGGATGGCTTCTTTGGAAACGCAACTTACAAACAATTTGATGCTGTTCTGGCGATGTACCACGACCAGGGACTGATTCCATTTAAAACTATTGCTTTCGGTAATGGTGTTAACTACACCGCCGGAATGAAATATGTGCGCACCTCTCCCGACCACGGTACGGGATATGGTATCGCCGGAAAAAATGTGGCAGATCCTTCCTCATTCCTTGAGGCAGTTTTCGCTGCTGCGCACATTGTAAAACACAGACGTGAGCAGGAATCTCTGTTAAGCAATCAGTTAAGAAGCGGAGGCAAAGTAATAGAAACTGCAGCCGATGTAAAGGATGATGCAAATTAACCGTTAATAATATTTGTAAAACATTTTAGATATCCCAAATTAATTCATACATTTGCGGGCTAAAATTTTGTTACAATTGAAACCTTTACAACAATTTTCAATCCCGTTTACAGGCTTAAAAATTGGCAAGCATCAATTTGATTTTGAGATTGATAACAGCTTTTTTGACGCATTTGAGTACTCTTTGGTAAAAGAAGGGCAACTAAAAGTAGATGTAGAGCTGGACAAACAGGAGACAATGCTGATTCTGATGATTCACGTTGCCGGAACGATTAAACTGGATTGCGATAAATGCCTTGCAGTTTTTGACTCTCCGCTGGACGTTACAGAAAGGCAGATCGTGAAGTTTGCAGAGGATGATTTAGAGAGTGATGATCTGGAGATTATCATGCTCAACAAAAAAGAAAGTAGTATTGATATTTCTGAGATTCTATATGAATTGATTACAGTGTCAGTACCCTACATTAAAATCTGTGAGCAGAATGGCATTGATGCCAAATGCGACAGCGAGATGATTGAAAGACTGGAAAACCTCTCTTCACCATCTCAACAACAGGAAGAAAAAACAACAAGTGACGACCCACGCTGGGAAGCGCTACGAAAATTAAAATAATAATTTAAAATAATAAATCAGCAATGGCACATCCTAAACGCAAGATCTCTAAAAGCAGAAGAGATAAAAGAAGAACACACTATAAAGCGGTAGCTCCTTCTTTCGCTACTTGTCAAACTACTGGTGCAATCCACGTTCCTCACCATGCATACAACGTTGACGGTAACTTATACTACAACGGTAAATTGGTTATTGAAAATACCTCAATAGGTTAATTTTACTGAGAAATTGTTTGTGTTTTCAGCCTCTTTAAGTTTAACTTAGGCGCTTGGAAAAAAAGGCAATAACGCTTTACTCACAAACTGATTTTTTACTATGAAAATAGGTCTCGATATAATGGGCGGAGACTATGCTCCCAAAGCAAATGTTTTGGGAGCAATAGCAGCTCATGAACTTTTATCGCCAAACGAGCACTTGGTGCTGATTGGCGATACACAGCAGATTAAGCCGATCCTTGCCGAAAAAGGCTTCAATGCCGATCACTTTGAATATGTTCATACCGAAGAAGTAATTGGTATGGGCGAACATCCTACAAGGGCAATCGCCCAAAAACCTAATTCCAGCATTTCTTTAGGTTTCTCCATGTTAAAAAAGGGAGAAATTGATGCCTTTATTGGTGCCGGTAATTCCGGAGCCATGATGGTGGGCGCGGTATTCAGCGTAAAAACTGTACCCGGCATTATCAGGCCAAGCCTTTGTACTCTGGTGCCTAAACTGGACGGTGGTACTGGTTTGATGCTCGATGTAGGCGCCAATGCAGATTGTAAACCAGACGTACTGGTACAGTTTGGTATCGTAGGCAGTCTATATGCCGAAAATGTCATGCACATCAACAATCCTAAAGTTGGTCTCATCAATATCGGTGAAGAAGACGAGAAAGGCAACATGCTCAGCCTCGCCACCTTCCCGCTAATGAAGGAATGTAAGCAGTTTAACTTTATTGGAAACATTGAAGGCCGCGATCTTTTTAACGAAAAAGCGGATGTGATTGTATGTGATGGCTTCACAGGAAATATTATGCTTAAACTTGCAGAATCCTTTTATGTGATGACTATCCAGAAAGGACTCAAGGATGAATTTTTTGACAGGTTCAACTATGAGAATCATGGTGGAAGCCCTGTGCTGGGTGTGAATGCACCAGTCATCATTGGTCACGGTATCTCTACCCCTAAAGCGGTAAAGAATATGGTGCTGCAAGCCAGAGAAATGATAACTACAGGTCTGGTAGAAAAAATACAGGCTGCTTTTAAATAAATACGAGAAAAATGAATAAAATTCACGCTGCTATTACTGCGGTTCAAGGTTATGTTCCCGAATATGTATTGTCTAACAAAGAATTAGAATCTCTTGTAGATACAACAGACGAATGGATCACCTCACGAACGGGTATTAAAGAGCGAAGAATATTAAAAGGTGAAGGTCTCGGAACCTCCGATATGGCTGTGCATGCTGTAAATGGCCTGCTTAAAAAACGCGGTATCGGTGCTGAAGAAATCGATCTGATCATTTTCTGTACCACTACTCCTGATATGCCATTCCCGGCAACAGCAAATATCCTCGCGGATAAAATAGGCGCTAAAAACGCATGGGGATTTGATCTCCAGGCAGCCTGCTCAGGGTTTATCTTCGGACTCACTACAGCTTCACAATTTATCGAATCAGGCAAACATAAAAAGGTACTGGTTGTTGGTGGTGATAAGATGTCATCGATCATCGACTATACAGACCGTACTACCTGCATCATTTTTGGTGACGGATGTGGCGCTGTTTTGGTAGAACCAAATGAAGAGGGCAATGGAATTATGGATTCTATCCTTAAATCTGATGGTGCCGGCAGACAGTTCCTGAACCAGAAAGCCGGAGGCTCAGTGAAACCAGCTTCTCATGAAACTGTAGATAACAAAGAGCACTTCGTATTCCAGGAAGGTAAAACAGTATTTAAGTTTGCTGTTACCAATATGGCCGATGTCGCTGCCGAGATTATGGACAGAAATGAGCTGACCGCTGATGATGTAGCCTGGCTGGTACCGCATCAGGCCAACAAAAGAATTATCGATGCTACTGCCGCAAGAATGGGCGTAGGATCAGAAAAGGTAATGATCAATATTGAGCGTTACGGCAATACGACCAACGGAACCATCCCACTTTGTTTGTGGGAATGGGAAAGCAAGCTTAAAAAAGGCGACAACATTGTTCTCGCTGCTTTTGGGGGCGGCTTTACCTGGGGTGCCGTGTACATCAAATGGGCTTACTAATTTATACGATAATAAATATTAACTTAGAGTCTTTATAAGACAGAAATCTTTTCAACAAAATACCACAAAATGGATATCAAACAAATTCAGGAACTCATTAAATTTGTTTCTCGTTCGGGCGTCAATGAAGTTGCTATTGAACAAAAAGACTTCAAAATCACTATCAAAACTAACCAGACCCCAACGGTTATAAATACTACTGTACCCGCTGTAGCACCACAAGTGCTGGCAGGAGCACCAGCTGCACAACCAGCTGCTGTGATCGCAAATGCAGCTCCGGTAGCTGAACCAGCAGCAGTAGCAGCAGAGGATACTTCAAAATATATTACTGTTAAATCTCCAATGATCGGTACATTTTACCGTTCATCAAGCCCTGAAAAACCATCATTTGTAAATGTTGGTGATGAGATCGCTGTGGGTAAGGTAATTTGCATCATCGAGGCTATGAAGTTATTCAACGAAATTGAAAGTGAAGTTTCTGGAAGAGTAGTTAAAGTACTGGTAGACAATTCATCTCCGGTAGAATATGACCAACCATTATTTTTAGTAGAACCTATGTAATTTGCTTTTAGCAAATCATCATCTTATCAATTATATGTTTAAAAAAATATTAATTGCCAACAGGGGCGAGATTGCCTTGCGTATTATTCGTACCTGTAAAGAAATGGGCATTAAAACTGTCGCTGTTTACTCTACTGCAGATAGGGAAAGTCTACATGTTCGTTTCGCGGATGAAGCTGTTTGTATAGGCCCGCCTCCGAGTAAAGATTCTTATCTGAGTATTCCAAATATTATCTCTGCTGCTGAATTAACCAATGCGGATGCTATACATCCGGGTTATGGTTTCTTGTCAGAGAATGCAAAATTCTCTTCTGTTTGCAGGGACTATGGTATTAAATTCATTGGCGCTACACCGGAGCAGATCAACTCTATGGGTGATAAAGCATCAGCCAAAGAAACCATGAAAAAAGCAGGTGTACCTACCATTCCGGGATCTGAAGGATTACTGGAAAGTGTAAAAGAAGGTATCGAACTGGCTAATAAAGTTGGTTACCCTGTCATCCTCAAAGCTACTGCCGGTGGTGGTGGCCGTGGAATGCGCGTGGTTTGGAAAGATGAAGACTTTGAAAATGCCTGGGATAGCGCAAGACAGGAGTCTGGTGCTGCCTTCGGTAATGATGGTCTTTATCTTGAGAAATATATTGAAGATCCAAGACATATCGAGATCCAGATTATTGGTGATCAGTATGGCAAAGCATGTCACTTATCAGAACGCGATTGCTCTATTCAGCGTCGTCATCAGAAACTGGTAGAAGAAGCTCCTTCTCCGTTTATGACTCCAGAGCTGAGAGACCGTATGGGTGAAGCTGCCATCAAAGGTGCTACTGCAGTATCTTACGAAGGTGCAGGAACCATCGAATTCCTGGTAGACAAACACCGTAACTTCTATTTCATGGAAATGAATACCCGTATCCAGGTAGAACATCCGGTAACAGAAGAGATCATCAACTACGATTTAATTAAAGAACAAATAAAAGTTGCTTCAGGTGTGCCAATTTCAGGAAAGAATTACTTCCCTAATTTGCACTCTATCGAATGCAGGATCAATGCTGAAGATCCTTACAATAACTTCAGGCCTTCACCAGGAAAGATCACAAACTT
>Ga0157373_10001835_pt1 | contig 16170 bp, 16 predicted proteins | sample C65metaG_FD_113460 | JGI IMG/M metagenome (GOLD analysis project Ga0157373, IMG submission 113460) | Corn rhizosphere microbial communities from Kellogg Biological Station, Michigan, USA - C6-5 metaG | ecosystem: Host-associated > Plants > Roots > Rhizosphere > Soil | place: USA: Michigan... | reverse complement strand
TATGCGCCCCTGAGTTACCAGGAGGATTATGACAATTCCGGATTGCTTACAGGTGATGTAAACCAGGAAATCACCGGCGCTTTGGTGGCGCTGGATTGTATAGAGGAGATTGTTGATGAGGCTATTGCGAAAGGCTGTAACCTCATCATTACCCACCATCCCATCGTATTTAAGGGATTAAAGAAGCTGACAGGCAGAACTTACGTAGAGCGTGTAGTGCTGAAGGCCATTAAAAATAACATCGCATTATATGCGATTCATACGAACCTTGACAGCGTTCATAATGGCGTAAACGGGGTGATCTGCAAACGGCTTGGCCTGCAGCAACCGAAAATACTGCAGCCGCGTGGCGGACTGCTGAAAAAACTGGTGACCTTCTGCCCTACCGCACAGGCTCCGCAGCTGAGAGCAGCTCTTTTCGCTGCAGGTGCGGGAAATATCTCGGCTTACAGCGACTGCAGTTTTAATACTGAAGGTACAGGAACTTTTAAAGCTGGCGACGGCACACAACCTTTTGTGGGTGTACAGGGCATACAGCATGAGGAGCCGGAAATGAGGATAGAGACCATATTTTACAAACACCAGGAACGTCAGGTGCTGCTGGCACTGCTTCAAAACCACCCTTATGAGGAAGTTGCATATGATATTTATGCACTTGAAAATACATCAGCCAATGTAGGCTCAGGTATGGTGGGCTGGCTGGAAGAAGAAATGGAGGCCTCAGAATTTTTGTCGCTGGTAAAATCCAGGATGAACGTAAGCGTGATCAGACATACCCGACAAACCGGCAGGAAGATCAAAAAAGTGGCTGTTTGTGGTGGTTCTGGTAGTTTTCTGCTTGGTCAGGCAATTGCTGCAGGAGCTGACGCTTTTGTCACTGCAGATTTTAAGTACCATGAGTTTTTTGATGCTGATGGAAAACTGATCATTGCCGATATCGGACACTTTGAAAGTGAACAATTTACATCCGATTTGTTGATAGATATTATTCGGGAAAAATTTCCTAACTTTGCGATCCGTTTAACGGAGCATAATACAAACCCCATAAATTATTTCATTTAATGGAACAAACTGTAGAGCAAAAGCTAAAAGCTTTGTACGAATTACAAACCCTTCATACAAAAATTGATAAAATACGTCAGATCCGCGGTGAATTGCCTATGGAAGTGGCTGATTTAGAGGATGAAGTTGCAGGATTGGAAACGCGTATACAAAAATTCAAGGCTGAATTGGATGAAACTGAGGATGCCATTGTAACGCGTAAAAACATGATCAAGGAAGCTCAGAACCTGATCAAAAAGTATGATACGCAATTAAAAGAGGTAAAAAATAATCGTGAATACGATGCTTTAACAAAAGAAGTGGAAATCCAGTCGCTGGAAATTCAGGTTTGTGAAAAGAAAATCAGAGAGCATGGTTTTGAAATTGCTTCAAAAACTGAGATCTATGAAAAAGCATTAGCTGATCTTGAAGCAAGAAAAGGTGATCTTGACATTAAAAAGGGGGAATTGCAAACGATCACTGCTGAAACAGAGAAAGATGAACTTGCTTTAACCAAAAAATCAGAAAAAGCAGAAGCTGGCATAGAAGACAGATTGCTGGTAGCTTACAGAAGATTGAGAGGAAATGCTGTAAACGGACTTGCGGTAGTTACTATTGACCGTGATTCATGTTCAGGATGTTTCAACCAGATCCCACCTCAACGTCAGCTTGATATCCGTCAACGTAAAAAAATCATCGTATGTGAACACTGCGGTAGAATTTTAGTTGATGAGGCATTAACACAGGAATCAGTTCCGGCTTAATCAGCTGAAAAAATATAGGAGAAACGGTCAGGTGTAAATCTGGCCGTTTTTTTGTTATGAATAGATTTTTTTACAACTATGCCTACTAAAAGCCATTTTATTTTACTGATTAAATCTGCCATTTTTTGCCTCTTCCTTGCTCTTCCAAATACTGTCTTTGCCAATTTTGATTTCAATGCCAACTGCCTCAAGGCCTACCAGCTGATTTTTGAGCTGAAACTGAATGCTGCCCGTCAGCTGATCGCGGTGGAAAAACGAACACATCCAAAAAATGCAATTGTACCGCTGCTGGAAAATTATGCAGATTATTTTCACCTGATTACTTCGGAGAATAAACTTGATTTTGACCGGCTTAAAGAAGAAAAATCGCGGCGGCTGGATATCATTGAGGACCAGGAAAGCAATTCTCCCTATTACCTGTATGCCCAGGCAGAGATCAATCTCCAGTGGGCTCTTCTCAGAAGCCGCTACGGTGAGTTTTTTGCTGCGGCAAGGGAAATCAGGAAGGCCAATTCGCAGTTGCAGGAGAACAGTAAAAAATACCCGGGGTTTCATTTGAATAGTAAAGGCATAGGCCTGATCAATGTTTTTCTTGGCAACCTGCCTGACGGTATTTTAAAAAGCGCTCTTTCTACATTTGGTATTAAAGGGGATGTCCAGAAGGGACTGACGATGCTGGATAACCTGGCGCAAAACCTCCCCCGGTCTACCTATGAGCCTTTCTACGAAGAGGTTATTTTCTATTATTCCTATGTGCTCTCAGACATCGTACACGCTCCTGATGCCTACGCTAAGACCATGAAATATACTGCGAGAATACCGGACAGCAGTTTATTGAAGGTTTATATGCAGGGTTATGTATGTGCCAGAAATGCGCATACGGATGAAGCGATTGCTATCCTGGCATCCCGCCCTTCCGGAGATGCTTATGCAGCATTCCCCTATCTGGAGTTGTTGCTGGGAACGGCAAAACTCAATAAACTGGATTATTCGGCTTCTGCCAGCTTCAAAAAGTTTCTGGCTTTAAATAAAGGCGTGAATTACATTAAAGATGCTAACCTTCACTTGTCATGGGTGGCTTTGTTAAATGGCGACACAGGCACTTACAATGCGTATATAGCTAAAGTTAAAGGCATGGGTTATACTTACGGTGAAAAAGATAAGCAGGCCATGAATGAAGCCGCGGCTCCTGCGCCAAATGCCGCGCTTCTGAAAGCGCGGTTATTGTTTGACGGGGGGTATTACAGCAAAGCTCTGGAGAGCTTTTCCGGAAAAGATGCTGGTGATTTCAGGACTACTAAGGATAAGGCTGAATTCTCCTATCGCGCAGCAAGGATATACGATGCCATGGACAAGGATGACCTTGCTTTGCTCAGCTATCAGAATGCCATCAATTATGGCAAAGGCTTGAAATATTATTATGCAGCCAATTCAGCCTTAAATATGGGCAAAATCTATATCAGAAAGAATAATCCCGCAAGAGCAAAGGCCTGCTTAAATCAGGCCATTGGCATGAAGGATCATGAATATGAGAATAGCATTGAAACCCAGGCAAAGGAGGCCTTGAAAAGGATTAAAAACTAACTATTTCTTTTGTTTATTGGTATCATCCAATGCAGCTTCTGCGGTAGTAAGTGCCCCTACTGCTCCAACGAGTCCTACAATGGCAATTGTTTTTCCAAATCCGGTGGATTTACCAATGGTGAAAACATCACCCGGGTTATTGCTGTACTCATAGAGTTGGTTTGGACCTGTATGAGATTTGGTTACGCTGGATACAAAAAAGTCCAGCTCAGAGGTAAATGGACGCGGCTGGTTATCTTTAAGGGTGTATAAGGTGAGGTAGCTTTTGAATTTCAGCGGAGAGTTTTCTTCTGAGAAGCTTGCAGTTTTTGCATTGAATTGTCCCGAACCATCCAGATAGGTTAAGAAAACCTTTTTAAATTCTGCCTTATCAATATCATTCATCCCAACTTTATTCAGAATATTGGTCGTTCTGGTTACTTTGGAATGTGGTGGGATAAAACTCTCCTCGCGCGATACCTTTGCTGTAGCATTCATAACACCGTCAGTAAAAGTATCTCCTCTCCTTGACCATTGCGTGCTGATAGCTGAACTAGTACCATTGATCTGTATTTCATCATCTACATAGCTGTACGCCCTGTTATCTGTAATTACAGCAGATTTGGCCCAGTTGATATAAACGGGCTCATTCAGCTTGTTGAATACTTCAACATTAACGGGGGTGTTTTCTCCGGAAAAACTATAGTTGACAATTACAGAGTCGTTCTCGACAGTAAAAATTCCTGTGGATTCATTCCTTTTGGCCGCTGAGCTGGAAAGAGTGCTCATCTGATAAGAACTGCATGCAGAAAATGTGATGGCGATTGCCACAATCAATAACAGCTTTTTCATAGGTATTCATTTGGTAAACCTAAAATACAAAATCGAAAGCTGATTATCTATAATCTATCAAAATTTATACACAAATGCATTGATATGCATGCCTGCTCCTACTGATGTAAAAATGGCGTATTCTCCTTTTTTGATTTTGTAACCTTCTACCTGTCCCCTGCGAACTAAGTCGAGCAAGGTTGGAATGGTAGCCACCGAGCTGTTTCCCAGCCATGAGATGGTCATAGGAACCAGGTTTTCCGGTACGGTATCCATATCATATAGCTTAAACAACCTTTTCATGATCGCATTATCCATCTTTCCATTTGCCTGATGAATAAATACGGTTTTGATGTCATTTATGCTGATACCAGCTTTGTCGATTGCGCTTTTAACAACCTGGGGAACGTTTACCACTGCAAATTCATACAGTTTACGGCCATTCATTTTGAGGTATAAATTATCGTCAGTTACTGTAGGATTTCCACTCGGCCCCATCACGAGCAGGTTGGAATAATTACCGGCATAAGTATTGGTTTTATGTGCAATGATGCCTGTAGGTTTTGCAGATTCCTGTGCGCGGAAGATCACTGCTCCGGCACCGTCAGAGAAGATCATACTGTCGCGGTCGTGCGGATCGATAATCCTGGACAGCGTTTCTGCACCGATTACAAGAACGGTTTTCGCATCTCCGCTCTGGATCAGGTAATTTGCCTGAATAGAGCCCTGTACCCAACCCGGACAGCCGAATATAAGGTCATAGGCCACACATTCCGGATTATTGATCTCCAGCTGTTGTTTAACCTTGGCGGCAAGTGCGGGAAGCATATCCATACGGTTGCTCCCTTTTTCGATATCCCCGAAGTTATGGCAGAAAATGATGTGGTCGATAGTTTCTTTATCAATACCGGCATCATCAATAGCACGCTGAGCGGCAATAGCAGCGATATTGCTGTTTAACATATGGTCGTCAATGTATCGGCGTTCCATGATCTCAGTGATCTCAGAAAACTTACTGATGATTTCCGTAATGTTCTTTTCAATGATAGCTCCGTTCTCGTAAAAGATAGAACTTAGGAATGATTCGCCTGAAATAATGTTCTCGGGGATGTAAGATCCTGTTCCTGTGATTACTGAAAAAAGCTGTTTATTATTCATTATACTGTACCGTAGACTGTTTTGGTATTTGGTATAAACCTATGATTAATTTCTTGAATATAAAAATTTTAAGAAAAATCGTCAATCAGGAATACAAACAGTTCTTTCGGGCCATGAGCGCCTAGAACAAGGGTCTTTTCGATGTCTGCGGTCCTGCTGGGGCCGGTTATGGTACTGATCATCGAGGGAATTTGAGTGCCGTATTTATTTTTTATCAGCTTAAATGCATCCTTCAGGTCCATCACTAACTGACCTGTTCTTGCAATTACAATATGGTGATGAGGGAATATGCTGAGTCTTCTGCCGGCCTCATTGTAATTAGAGACCATTATAGAGCCATTGCGGGCAATCAAAGCTTCGCACATGGTAATACCGACCTCGGCCATTTCAAAGTCTTTGTCGGTCTTGTAAAAAGGAAATTCGTAGGTGGAAAGGAGATTCTGCAGGTCAGGCTCCCAGCAATAGATTTTTCTCCATTTGAACTTATCTGCAAGTTCGAGGATATTTTCGATGAAATCTACGCCATTTTCGCAAAAAATAAAATTGCCAGACACAGCAGTGAGCTGTTCGGCAAATAAGATTTCCGGAATCTCGTTGTTTTCTTTATAGATGGGGGTTTCCTCTAAATTCGGATAGGGATTATCTCTTTTTTCCAGCAGAGCTTTCCTTATCTTTTTTAACATCAACTCCTTTGAAGAAATATTCTCTTGCATACAAAATGGATTTGCTGCCACCCTAAGGTGACAGCTCCATAAAATAATTGATTAAGATTCTGCCTGAGCAGGATTGATAGGTGCAGAAGGGTCTGTGGTTTCACCAACACCTTCATGAACAAGCCCTTCGGCTGCAGGCCCCTGGTCGCCGGTACCATTTACAAACTCGTCATAAGTGGTACGGTTATCAAATGGGCGTTTACCCAGTATCTCTTCGAGATCTGCCTGGAACAGGATTTCTTTTTCGAGTAATTTAGCTGCAAGTTTCTCTAATCCTTCTCTCTTATCTACCAGCAACTGCATTGTTCTTTCGTATACATCGCCAATCAGTTTGCGAACTTCGACATCGATTAACTCAGAAGTTTTTTCTGAATATGGTTTGTTGAAGTTATACTCATTTTGAGGATCATGGAAAGATACATTACCTACTGCCGTATTCATACCATAAATGGTAACCATGGCGTAAGATAGTTTAGTAATTCTTTCCAGGTCATTCTGTGCACCTGTAGAGATCTTGCCAAATACAAGGTCTTCTGCCACACGGCCCCCCATTGTCATACACATACCGTCAGTAAGCTGCTCTGTAGTGTACAGGAACTGTTCTTTAGGCAAATATTGTGCATATCCAAGGGCTGCAACACCACGTGGAACGATAGATACTTTTACGAGCGGATCTGCATGTTCCAGGAACCAGCCTGCAATAGCGTGTCCTGCTTCGTGATAAGCAACGATACGTTTTTCTTCAGGAGAGATGATTTTATTTTTCTTTTCTAAACCACCAATTACACGGTCGATCGCATCCTGGAAGTCCTGCATGTCTACAGAGTCTTTATTTCTTCTGGCGGCAATTAAAGCGGCTTCGTTACAAACGTTTGCGATTTCAGCACCTGCAAAACCCGGAGTTTGTGCAGAAAGTTTTTTGGCATCTACCACCTCATCAGTTTTGATTGGTTTTAAGTGCACTTTAAAGATCTGCTCCCTGCCTACCAGGTCTGGTTTATCGATAGAGATCTGTCTGTCGAACCTTCCCGGACGCAATAATGCACTGTCCAGTACATCCGGACGGTTGGTTGCAGCAAGGATAATAATCCCTGAATCTGTTCCGAAACCATCCATTTCTACCAGTAGCTGGTTGAGTGTGTTTTCACGCTCATCGTTACCGCCCATCATGCTGTTTTTTCCGCGTGCACGACCAATGGCATCCACCTCATCAATAAAGATGATACAAGGAGCTTTATCTTTAGCCTGTTTAAATAAGTCGCGGACACGTGAAGCACCCACACCTACAAACATCTCTACGAAGTCGGAACCCGACAGCGAGAAGAATGGCACCTGAGCTTCACCAGCTACAGCTTTTGCCAGTAAGGTTTTACCTGTACCCGGAGAGCCTACCAGCAGGGCGCCTTTGGGGATCTTACCACCTAGGTTGGTATATTTTTTCGGGTTTTTAAGGAAATCCACGATCTCCATTACTTCCTGTTTTGCTTCTTCGAGGCCTGCAACATCATTAAATGTTACGTTAACCTGGCTCTCTTTGTCGAACAACGTAGCTTTAGATTTTCCGATATTGAAAATCTGACCGCCGCCGCCGCCGGCACCACCGCCCATTTTGCGCATGATGAATATCCAGAAACCGATAAACAACAACACAGGAATGATCACCGTAAAGAACCATGAATTGAATGTGCTCTGTCTGGTTTCTTTGACAGCGAGGATCTGGCTTTCTGCAGGAATTGTTTTCTGAGATTCTTTCAGCTGATTATCGAGAGCGTCCATTGAACCGGCAGTAAATGATACTGTAGGTCCGCCAGCAGATCCGAAATTGCTTTTGGTTTCATACTTTTTATATTTCTCCTGGTTGAGTCTGTCCTTTTTAATAAATACATCAGCCCTTACCAGGTCTTCATATTTGTAGGCAACAATTTTCTCTACATCACCCGGTTGCAACATGGTGGTTTCAAATTCCCGGTAGTCAATGGTTTTATTGGTGTCATTTGTAAATAACACAGAAACCAGTACAAGCCCTAAAATGATAGCAGCATATACCCAGAATATGTTAAAGTTAGAGCCCTTTTGAGGTTTCTTAGGAATATTTGGTATCCGCTTAATCAACTTGGGCTTATTATTTTCTTTCTCTTTCATCGTTTATTCAAAAAATGTATAAGGTTTGTATAGGGTTATGCGCTTTGGTATGTCGTTGTCTGAGCATCTCCCCAAAGGTCTTCAATACCATAAAAATCTCTCTTTTCGGTTCTGAAGATATGAATAACCACGTCAAAATAATCTAATATTATCCACTCGGCGTTTTCGAGCCCTTCTTTTCTCCAGGGAGTGGCCTGAGTGCTTTTGTAAATTTCGTCCTCAACGCTATCAGCAATAGCCTTTACCTGTGTTGAAGAGTCAGCGTTGCAAACTATAAAATAATCTGATACGGAACTGTTGAGGTCTCTTAAATCGAGACGGACAATATCATGTCCTTTTTTTTCCTGCATGCCATGGACGGCTATTTCTGAAAGGTATGTAGAAAGGTTTCCTATTTTCTTTTTTACCATTAAAATGTTTTATTTTTGATAAATAACCACTATAAAATCAACTATTGCAAAATAACACTTTTTCAACATTATTTGTTGGTCAAAATCTTATCAAATTATCAGCGGTTGATTCTACCAATAACTTTTTGAAAAGGATGGTGTCAAATTCCGAGCCATTACCCGAGGGAACTGTTATTATGGCAGAGAATCAATATGCGGGGAGAGGGCAGGCAGAAAGCAGCTGGCTTGCCGAACCAGGCAAAAATCTCACGTTTAGTCTCCTTCTGCAACCGGGCTTTTTACCTCTGGGCTCGCAATTCAGGTTAAACATGGCAGTTAGCGTAGCCATTCAACGGGCGCTGAAAGCTTTAGTCGGCGAAGGTTTAACAATCAAATGGCCGAATGATATTTATTACGGAGATCAAAAGCTCGGCGGGATCCTGATCGAGAATATGGTGTCTGGAGGCAGGATTAAAGCCTGTATTATAGGTATAGGCCTCAATGTGAATCAGGAGGTTTTTGAGGGCGACCTGGGAAGCCGCGCGGGCTCTGTCTACCAAATTTTACATGAACATGTTAATTTAATATGGCTTTTGACTCAAATTTGCAGTCATATAGAAGCAGCGTATTTAAAATTACGGGAGGGAAGGTATCTCACACTGCGTGAAGAATACCTGGAGTGTCTGTACCTGTTTCATACAAATGCGCTGTACAGACAAAATGGCGAGCTGTTTGAAGGCAGGATCGTAGATGTTAGCGATACCGGATTTCTGAGTTTGGAAACCGAAGCGGGTATAAAGACGTATAATTTTAAAGAAATAGAATTTATTAACCAACCGAAATAAATAAGAAAACAACAAAAATGATGACCATGAAAAGAATAACCTTAGTATTTGCAATGTTATTGTTTGCCGCTCTGGGAGCCTCAGCCCAGATCGAAACACCAGTAACATGGTCTTATGCGCAAAAAAAAATCAGTAATACTGAAGCTGTAGTATATATAAAAGCGACCATTCAGGATGGATGGCATATCTATTCGCAGAATGTGAAGCCCGGAGGACCGGTAAAAACTACGATTAAATTTAATCCTTCAAAGGAGTTTACCAAAGTTGGCGGAACAACAGAACCAAAACCGATCTCAAAATTTGAAAAGGTTTTTGATATGAATGTAGGCTACTTTGAGAAGTCGGTTGTATTTCAGCAAAAAATCAAGCTGACAAAGCCAACGGCATCTGTTTCCGGAACGATAGAGTTCATGGTATGTGATGAATCAAGATGTCTTCCGCCGGATGAGATCAAATTTGCTGTGGTTGTAAAATAAGCGATCGGATCAGTATATCACTCAGAAAGAGCCCTGTAAAACTACGGGGCTTTTTTTGTTGGGAGGCGGATGAATATGGATATACAGTAAAATAAACAATACGGCCCGCCCCAAAACTTTTTAAACAAGAAATTATAAGTAATTTCACGGCCTCAAAGCAAGGGGCCGTCAGAATACCACTGCGGACCTGCTGAAATAATAAATAACACTAAAAATGAAGAAGTTAATATTAATGTTTATCCTGGTTTTTGGAGCTTTCCTTCTGCAATCCGGACAAAGTTTTGCTTACAGTCAGCAGCAGGATACCTCTGCTGTGGCCGACGATCTTCAATTTACAGAGATCGGATCACCGGCAGACAGTGCGGCAAACGCGGTTGTGAAGGAAGATACGCTGAAGAAAGACACGGTTAAGTCGGCAACAACCGTAGCCGCTACGCAGGATTTGTCATCGTCCGATCAGGAGAAAACATTATGGCAAACGTTTATACAGGGACTGGTAGGAGGTTTTATTGCCTTTCTGATGCCTTGTATCTTTCCTATGGTGCCGCTTACAGTAAGTTATTTTACAAAAAGAGCGGGCAGCAAGGCCAAAGGAATCGGTCAGGCCCTGATCTATGGAGCTTCTATCATTATTATATACGTTGCCTTCGGATTGTTCATTACACTGGTTTTTGGCTCTGCCAAACTCAATGAGCTGAGCAGTAGCGGAACGTTTAACTTTGCCTTTTTTATTCTGCTGGTAGTTTTCGCGGTTTCCTTTTTTGGGGCTTTTGAAATTAACCTTCCGAGCTCTATTGTCAATAAAATTGATCAGAAAGCAGATAACAGCAAGGGCCTGGGTGGAATATTTTTCATGGCGGCTTCACTGGCGCTGGTTTCATTCTCTTGTACAGGACCGATTATAGGTACACTGCTTGTGCAGGCGAGCTCTAAAGGGGAGATTCTTGCACCGGCGATCGGTATGCTTGGCTTTGCCCTGGCGCTGGCGCTACCTTTTACGCTTTCGGCAATATTCCCGGGATTTTTAAACAGCATGCCTAAGTCGGGCGGTTGGTTAAACAGCCTGAAGGTATGCCTGGGTTTCCTGGAGCTTGCCCTGGCGCTGAAGTTTCTTTCTGCTGCAGACCTGGTATGGCACTGGGACTGGTTTGACCGCGAGATCTTCCTGGTACTGTGGATTGTGATCTTTGCACTGATGGGAATGTATATCATCGGCAAGCTTAAGTTCTCTCACGACAGTGACCTGCCTTACGTTACCGTGCCGAGGTTGTTCTTTGCGATATTCTCGTTTTCATTTGCCATGTACCTCGTACCGGGCCTTTGGGGAGCACCGGTAAATATCCTGAGCGGCATTGCACCACCCCTGAATACGCAGGATTTTATTCTTGGGGGTTCAGCGGCAGGCAGCACCGAGGGCTCGTCTTCTTTCCCGGCAACGGTAAAGTATAATGATGTGCTGCATCCGCCGCATGGCTTCAATGCCTTTTTTGACCTTGATGAGGGGATGGCCTATGCGAAAAAGGTAAACAAGCCTGTGCTGATAGATTTTACCGGCCATGCCTGTGTAAACTGCCGGAAGATGGAAGATAAAGTTTGGATTGACCCTGAAGTTGGGCATCTGATTAAAGATGAGTTTGTGCTGATACAATTATATGTGGATGAGCGTTCTGTGAAGATGCCGGCCGACAAAGTGCATTACTCAAAGATTTTACGGAGTACTACTGATGATCTTGGAAGGTGGAACGGAGATTTCCAGGCCACAAAATACAATTCCAACTCCCAGCCATTTTATGTAATGGCAGGACAGGATCTGGTTCCACTGGTTTCACCACAAGGTGCGATCTTTGACGCAAAACTATACGCTGCTTACTTACAAAGCGGACTCGATAAATTTAAAGCATCCAAGAAATAACAAAGAATGAACAAGATTAAAAACATTGCTGTATTAACATCAGGAGGAGACGCTCCGGGAATGAACGCTGCCATCAGGGCGGTAGTAAGGGCCGGAATTTTTTACGATTTGAACGTTTTTGGGGTATACAGAGGTTATGAAGGATTAATCAATGGTGATTTTCTTCCGATGGAGCGGAAATCTGTGGCAAACATCATCCAGCGCGGGGGAACAATTCTGAAAACTGCAAGGAGTGATGAGTTTCGTACTCCGGAAGGACGCAGGAAGGCCTATGAGCAGCTGAAGACGCACCACATTGATGCATTGGTTGTGATTGGTGGTGATGGTACTTTTACAGGAGCAAACCTGTTTTCATCAGAGTTTGATATTCCTGTGATCGGTCTGCCGGGAACGATTGACAACGACCTTGCAGGAACGGATTTCACAATCGGATATGATACGGCAATTAATACTGTAGTTAATGCGATTGATAAAATCAGGGACACTGCTGAGTCGCACGACAGGCTTTTCATTGTAGAGGTAATGGGACGTGATTCAGGGCTGATTGCTTTGAGAAGTGGTATTGGCGTGGGTGCTGAAGCGATCATGATTCCTGAAGCCAATATGGGCGTACAGGGGCTGATCAACAGGCTGGAATACGGACGTAAGGATAAAGCTTCGAAGATTATCATTGTTGCCGAAGGTGACGATGCCGGCGGAGCATTCAATGTGGGTGAAGTATTGAAGGATAAGTTCCCTAATTACGATATCAGGGTTTCTGTACTGGGGCATATCCAGCGCGGTGGTAAGCCAAGCTGCATGGACAGGGTGCTGGCCAGCAGGTTTGGTGTTTCTGCAGTTGAAGGACTGCTGAATGGTGAATCAGGCAAAATGGTGGGGCAGATCAACAAGGAGATTGTGTATACGCCTTTTGACCATGCTATTAAACATATTGATGCAGAAGAGGTGAGCCCTGTATGGCTGAAATTGGTAGAGATACTTTCACTGTAACAGCACCGTAAGTACTTATTTACAGGATTGTTGAATTTAAAATCTCGGCATCTTGCTAATCATTAGTATTTTACTTACTTTTGCGTCCCCGCAAGCATGTAGCTCCGGGAACTATGTTGAATACATAAACTTATAAAAGAATGGCAACTAAAATCAGATTGCAAAGATTCGGTAAAAAAGGAAAACCTTTTTTCCACGTAGTGGTAGCGGATTCCCGCTCACCAAGAGATGGTAAATTCATTGAGCGTTTAGGTTCATACAACCCAAACACCAATCCTGCTACTATCGAAATCAATTTCGAAAAAACATTAGACTGGGTTAACAAAGGTGCTGAGCCTACTGACACATGTCGCGCAATTCTTTCTTACAAAGGTGTTCTTTACAAAAAACACTTAGAAGGTGGTGTGAAAAAAGGTGCTTTAACTGCTGAACAGGCTGATGCTAAATTTGCAGAATGGTTAAGCGCAAAAGACAGTAAAATCGAAGGTAAAAAAGACGGCCTGACTAAATCTAAAGATGAAGTTAAAAAAGCTGCACTTGCTGCTGAAGCGAAGAAAAACGCTGATCGTGCTGCTGCTCTTGCCATCAAAAATGCACCTGTTGAAGAAGAAGTAGCAGTTGAAGAAGAAGCTCCTGTAGCTGAAGCTGAAACTGAGGCTCCTGCAACAGAAGAAAACACAGAAGAACAAGCATAGTATTTTGTAATTCTTAATCATAGCGAAGTAACCTTCATCAGAATGGTTTCTTCGCTATTTTTATTTTAAAGAATAATTATTCACCGGGATGACGCACGAAGAGGCATTTTATATAGGTTATATTACCAAAACAAAAGGGTTAAAAGGAGAGGTACAGCTGTATTTTGAATATGATGAACCGGGGCTGCTGGACCTGGATGTGGTATTTGCTGATATCAATGGTAAAATGGTTCCGTTCTTTGTGTCGGTATACAAAATGCAGCCGAACAATACCTGCAATATCTATTTTGATGATATTGACCATATTGACAAGGCCCAGCCGCTACTCAGAAAAAAAATCTACCTGCCATTAACCAAGATGCCTGACCGCTCTGATGAGGATTTTCATTACAATGACCTGAAAGGGTTTATTGTGACTGACGAAACTACTGGAGAGCTGGGTGAGATCATTGAAATCAATGAGTATCCGCAACATTTTGTGGCTACGGTTCATTATCAGAATAAAGAGATCATGATCCCTCTCAATGAGGTTATGATTATTGAGATTGATGAGGATGAAGGGACGCTGCTGGTGGACCTCCCTGACGGATTGCTGGATATATACCTGTCTAACTAATTTTAAGCTTATGCGTTTCGATATCATCACTGTACTGCCCGACCTGCTGCAAAGTCCTTTTGCGCATTCTATTCTGCAAAGGGCCCAGACCAAAGGAATTGCGGAGATCGTGGTTCATAGCCTCCGGGATTATTCTACCAACAAACAGCGTAGCGTGGATGATTATCCGTACGGTGGAGGCAGTGGAATGGTGATGTCTATAGAACCTTTCGCGAGGTGTATTGAAGCGCTGCAGGAGCAGAGAACCTATGATGAGATCATCTTTATGAGTCCTGACGGGGTGACGCTGAACCAGTCGATGGCAAATGAGTTATCGGGACTTAAAAATGTGATCATCCTGTGCGGTCACTATAAGGGGATAGATCAGCGGATCAGGGATATCTATGTGACGCGGGAAATATCTATCGGAGATTATGTGTTATCGGGGGGAGAGCTGCCTGCTGCGGTACTGGTGGATGCGATTGTAAGGTTGATCCCGGGCGTATTAAATGACGAGACGTCGGCCCTGTCTGACAGTTTTCAGGGTGGTTTGCTGGATGCGCCAATTTATACACGTCCGGCCGACTGGAAGGGGCATCTCGTTCCGGAAATTCTTTTAAGCGGGCACGAATCCAGGATCAATAACTGGCGCCATGAAATGGCTCTGGCGCGTACTCAGAGGCTCCGTCCGGATTTGCTGGAAGATTAAACGCTATAATTCTTTTTCTATTATCTTTATCAGGCAACTTTTTGGTTACCCCGTACTGGGTTTATTTCTGTCTGAAGTAATTTCTTTTCCTTTATTTTATTTTTACATGTAATTATTTATATATTTACGAAACTGTTTCCTGAGTGTGATTTCAGGGCACTGATGTATGTTAAAAATAATTTCAATGGAGATGAATGAAAATATGGAAAAGTATAAAATTAATGCTTTCTTAGACAATCTGACGATCAGGGAATACAAATTTGCGATGAAAACCATACCCTTGGTCCTTGATGTTTCTATGAACACGTTTCATAATTACCGAAGAATAAAAATGGGAGACCGTCAGGATATTCCCTATGAAAAAGTTAGACAGCTTGAAATATTATTCGGAATAGAAAGTGATACGCTGATCAACGTAAAAATCACAGGTAAAAGCCTCACCCAGTTGTTTAAGGGTGAAAAACAGAGATCCTGATTATATTTGAAGCAGGTTCTCCGTTTGAAAAGAATGTGGATTTTTAAAAGAATGTGGAAAAAAACAAAAATCACTTTTTTTTCTAAAATATATTTCCTAATATTGCAGTCCGATTTTAAACAGAAAAAAGTCGGCTTAATAGCTTAAAATCATGGATTTAGTAAAATTTGTTGAAGAGCAGGTAATCGCAAAGAACGAGTTTCCTGCATTCAAATCAGGAGATACAGTGAGTGTTCACTATAAAATTCGCGAAGGTAATAAAGAACGTGTTCAAATTTACCAGGGCGTAGTATTACAACGTAACAGCGTAGGTGCTAATGAGACGTTTACAGTTCGTAAAATGTCCAATGGTGTTGGTGTAGAGCGTATCTTCCCAATCAATTCGCCTAACATTGCTAAAATTGAAGTTAACAGCCACGGTAAAGTACGTAGAGCTAAATTGTTCTATCTTCGTGAGTTAACAGGTAAAGCAGCTCGTATTAAGTCTAAGAGAGTTTAATTCTTTACGAAAAATATATAGGCCTTCCCGACAGTGTTGGGGAGGTTTTTTTGTTGGTCAAAATTTGGAAAAAATTGGTTGTGCTTTGGTGATGCTGCATTAATTTGCTGCGCAAAAGAACGCTAGGCATCACCAAAGCACAACCAATTTTTTCCAGTTTCTCCTGGGGTTTGTCCGGGGCAGGGTGCATATAGCATGATGGATAAGCCATTTGGATAAGCATGATGCATATACAATATGAGCGTTCTGTGCTGAAATTTGGCATGTTTTCATATACAATATGAAAGGCCATCATGCTACAGAATATTCCGGAAAAAAAGAAACCCCTTTTTCGATGCCTGGCGTTCTTTTGCGTAGCAAATTAATACAGCAT
>Ga0157373_10001830_pt1 | contig 16200 bp, 14 predicted proteins | sample C65metaG_FD_113460 | JGI IMG/M metagenome (GOLD analysis project Ga0157373, IMG submission 113460) | Corn rhizosphere microbial communities from Kellogg Biological Station, Michigan, USA - C6-5 metaG | ecosystem: Host-associated > Plants > Roots > Rhizosphere > Soil | place: USA: Michigan... | reverse complement strand
TGAAGGAAAAAAAATCGGAAGGGCAAAAAATTTAGAAAAATTAGCAGAGCAAATTTCTGTTCAGAAAACAAAAGTGAATGATCTGAAACATGTGATCAGTCAGAAATCTAATGAAGTAATTGCATTCAATCAACAGTTAAAGGAAAATGCCATCCAGCAAACACAACAGATCATCAATGAGCTGATCAATTCAACTTATTCCATACAAAATAAACTGGAAAATACACTTCATCAACATGCTGTTGCTAATCAGCGTTTGAATGAAATGAATGAGCAATTGGAAGACAATCGGGAAGGGATCAGTGAAACGCGAGAGTTGCTTTCGAAGTTAATGGAAGAAGTGGCAGAGCATGATGCAAAAATGAAATTTGCAGGAGATGAATTTGTAAAAACAGAACAGGAATATAACGATGTAAACAGGTTGTACAACGATCATAATTTGCAACTTACACGTCAACAAAGCAAAGTGAATGCCTTGACCCAGGAACTTCAATTTAAGACAAGGCAGTTCAGTGATCTGAGTGCTCAGATTGAAAGCAGTAATGTTCAGTTAAAAGAATCTTCAGGAAATATTGCTTCTACTTCTGAGCAATTAAAAGAGGTTGAAGAAGACCTGGTTTCTTTGTTGAAAAATAAAGATGTGGAAGAGAAAAAATTAAACGAAGCAGACCAGGCATACTACAATCTGAGAAACGAATTGAATGATAAAGAAACAGAGCTTCGTCACAAACAAAAATCAAAAGAGCAAACTGATTTTTTATTAAACGAAATCAAAGACAAACTCAATGATCTGAAACTGCATCTTGCCGGAATGAAAGAAAGATTGAGTGTTGAATTTAAAGTAGACCTGGATGCGATTCTTGATGAAGAAAGAACATCAGATACACCGCTTGAAGAGTTGCAGGAAAAGTGTGATCGTCTGAAAAAGCGCCTCGAAAATATGGGCGAAATTAATCCAACAGCGATCGAAGCTTTCACAGAAATGAAGAAGCGTTTTGATTTTATCAAAGAGCAAAAAAATGATTTGGTAGATGCAAAAGATTCTTTGATGCAAACGATTCAGGAAGTGGAAACTACTGCCAATCAAAAATTCTTAGACACCTTTAACCAGGTTCGCGACAATTTTCAAAATGTGTTTAAAGCTTTGTTTACTGATGATGACACTGCTGATATGGTGTTGAGTGATCCTGAAAACCTTGCAGAAACAGGAATTGATATCGTTGCCAAACCAAAAGGGAAAAGGCCAACCAGTATTACTCAATTAAGTGGTGGAGAAAAAACCCTGACTGCCACTGCATTATTATTTGCCATCTATCTGATCAAACCCGCGCCATTCTGTATTCTCGACGAAGTTGACGCGCCGCTTGATGATGCTAACGTTGGAAAATTCACTCAAATGATTCGAAAATTCAGCAAAGAATCACAATTCATTATTGTAACTCACAACAAGATGACCATGGCTTCTGTAGATGTAATTTATGGGGTTACGATGCAGGAACCGGGCGTAAGTAAATTAGTTCCGGTTGACTTCAGAGGATTGGATCATCAATTTGTGAATTAAAAGCAATTTAGTAAATGGTGTGAGAAATTAATAATTAGTGGACTTGCTTTTCAGAACTTGCTTGAACGTGATCTTGCGAGTAACAGGAGCACGTTTTACAGCAGATTTCACCAACCATTTTTCATCCCTTTTTTTATTGTTGATTGCAGTGAACGAAGAAAAAAATGATTTTTTTATTTTTCCTCATTTCTGTTTAAATCTTTAAGAATTGAAAGATCTTTTCCCAATGCATTCGGCATTTTTTCCGGTTCGATCTTTTGTAAATTTTTCAAATTCAATTTTTCATTGAATCCTGCAACAGGCATTTGTGAAGAAAAAACGGGTGCAAGACACTTCATGTTATCCACTGACGATTTAAAAATCAATCCCTTGTCATTTTTAAATTCAAATTGATAAGATGGGCGAATTTTTGAAAGTGAGTTTTTAACCGTTATCACAGGGTCTTTTAAAATTTTTACATTATCAATTGTCCCTGTAATCTCCTGGCTTTTTGCAGCATGAAAAGCGAAACAAAAAACAGAAAGGATGAATAGTTTCATAAAATGATTTTTGCTTTATAAAAATAATCTTTTTTATGTTCTCAATTTTTTATAAGCATTGATTAATCCGTTGGTAGAAGAATCATGTGTAGTAATCTTCGCGTCTGTTTCCAATTCCGGCAAGATCTTTTTTGCCAATTGCTTTCCTAATTCAACGCCCCATTGATCAAAACTGTATATGTCCCAGATAATTCCCTGCACAAAAATTTTATGTTCATACAAGGCGATCAATTCTCCCAAAGTGAAAGGAGTGATCTTTGTAATGAGAAATGAATTCGTTGGTTTATTTCCTTCGAATTCTTTAAAAGGAATTAATTTGTCAGGAACTTTTTCTGCTTTTAATTCCTGCTTGGTTCTTCCATTCATTAATGCTTCTGTCTGCGCGAAAAAGTTTGACAATAAAATTTGGTGATGTTCTCCCATTGGATTGTGGCTGATCGCAGGAGCAATAAAATCACATGGAATTAATAAAGTTCCCTGGTGGATCAATTGATAAAACGCGTGCTGGCCGTTGGTTCCAGGCTCTCCCCAAATTACCGGGCCGGTATTATAAGTAACTTTCCGCCCGTTCCGATCTACATGCTTTCCATTGCTCTCCATATTTCCCTGCTGAAAATAAGCAGGAAATCGATGCATATATTGATCATAAGGAAGAATCGCTTCTGTTTGTGCACCAAAAAAATCGATGTACCAAAGGCTAATTAGTCCCATCAAAACGGGAATATTTTTTTCGAAAGTTTTTTCTTTGAAATGCCTGTCGGTTTCGTAGGCGCCTTTCAATAATTCTTCGAAATTATTATAGCCAATCGTTAATGCAATTGACAAACCAATAGCGCTCCACAAACTGTATCGTCCGCCAACCCAATCCCAAAAAACAAACATGTTTTGCTTGTCAATTCCAAACTCTTCAACACCTTTTTCATTCGTACTTAATGCCACAAAATGTTTGGCAACTGCTTTTTTATCTTTTGCGTATTTCAAAAACCAATCTCTTGCAGAATGAGCATTGGTCATGGTTTCCTGCGTTGTGAAGGTTTTGGACGCGATTAAAAAAAGCGTTTCATCCGGAGTGATTTTTTTTAAAACTTCGGCAAGATCCGTTCCGTCAATATTGCTTACAAAATAAGGTTGAATATCTTTTTTCCAATAAGGTTTCAAAGCTTCTGTAACCATTTTTGGTCCGAGATCGCTTCCGCCAATTCCAATATTGACAATGTATTTTATTTTTTTTCCCGTATATCCTTTCCATTCGCCTCGATGAATTTTCTGGCAAAAGGTTCGCATGTGTTCCCATTCTTTTTTCACTTCGGGCATCACATCTTTTCCTTCTGAAAAAACAGGTTTACCTGAAAAATTTCTGAGTGCCGTGTGCAATACGGAACGTCCTTCTGTTTCATTGATCAATTCGCCAGTAAACATAGCTTTAATCGCTTTTTGTAACTGGCATTCGTAAGCCAGATCCAGCAGCAATTGTCTGGTCTCATCACTAACAATATTTTTAGAAAAATCGCAGATGATATCTGTGACAGCGAATGAATATTTTTTAAACCGGTCAGCATCTTCCCGGAAAAGATCTTTCATCTGAATGTGTTTCATTTCCTTGAAATGATCCTGCAGCTTTTTCCAGGCAACGGTTTTTGAGGGATTTACTTTTGGGAACATGTTGAGCTCAATTAAAAATTAAGAATTAAGAATTAAAACGAGACAAAAATCACACCTATAAATTTTGAATCACATCGATTGTTCGTAATACCATTTCTTCAGTAACATCAAGATGCAAAACCATTCTTATTTGTGTCGGAGAAATGGCAGAAACCAAAATATCATTAGTGTAAAATGCTTCAGCAAGAGATTTCGCGGTATATTTCCCTATTACTTCATAAATAATAATATTGGTTTCAACCGGCATAATATTTCCAACAAACTCTTTTTTTGAAAGCGCTTCTTCAATTTGCTTTGCATGACAATGATCCAATGCAAGCCGGTCGATGTTATTTTCCAAAGCATAAATTCCGGCTGCCGCCATATATCCTGCCTGGCGCATTCCTCCTCCAAAAACTTTTCTGACACGTCTTGCTTTTTCAATAAAAGCCGCATCGCCGAGCAAAACACTTCCAACCGGCGCGCCCAATCCTTTGCTTAAACAAATAGAAATGCTGTCGAAAATATTTCCATAAATTTTGGGGTCTTCATCCTTTGCAATGATCGCATTGAACAATCTGGCCCCATCCAAATGAAGTTTTAAATTATTTTCCAGGCAAACTTCTTTAATTTCCTGTATATCAGACATTTCATAACAACTTCCACCACCTCGATTGGCTGTGTTTTCAAGACTGACAAGTTGAGTTTTTGCCTTATGAATATCAATCGGGTTGATTGCTTCAACAACCTGTGAAGCTTTGATCCGGCCACGGTTTCCTTCTAAGGGTTTTACCTGGCAACCGGAGTTGAATGCGATTCCGCCACCTTCATAAATGTACACATGGCTCATTTTATCACAGATAACTTCGTCGCCCGGTTGCGTATGGCATTTGATCGCGACCTGATTGGTCATCGTTCCACTGGGACAAAAAATTCCTGTTTCCATTCCAAATTTATCAGCCAGCATTTCCTGAAGTTTATTTACTGTTGGATCTTCCCTGAAAACATCATCTCCAACTTCAGTATGGAACATAGTTTGCAGCATTTCGGGAGTGGGTTTGGTAAACGTGTCTGAGCGATATTCTATCATAAAGCAAAAATAAAATTTATATGCAAAATTCAGGTTTTAGAGAGAAAGCTGTTAAAAAAAATGCCATTCTTCCTAAAATATTCTTTTTCAAACATTTATTTGACGGAACCGTTATGAAATTTCAATTGTAGGTTGTAAATTTGCAAATGTTTTCAAAGATAACTGTACTTAACAAATCTTTTTGTAACGTTTCCCCAATAAAAATTGTCTAATCACTATTAATTATATACACAAATGAGGCAACTTAAAATTGCTACGCAGATCACCAATCGTGACTCACAAGCGGTTGAAAAATATCTGCAGGAAATTTCAAAAATTGGGATGATTACTCCGGAAGAGGAAACTATTTTAGCACAGAAAATTAAAATGGGCGACCAGAGAGCCTTAGAGCGTCTCACAACAGCCAACCTACGTTTCGTAGTTTCAGTTGCAAAGCAGTACCAGCACCAGGGATTATCATTGAGCGATCTTATTAACGAGGGAAATCTCGGCCTTATTAAAGCGGCACAACGCTTTGACGAAACCAAGGGTTTCAAATTTATTTCATACGCTGTGTGGTGGATTCGCCAATCTATACTTCAGGCGTTGGCAGAGCAGGGCAGATTAGTCCGCTTGCCTCAAAACAAAATTGGCACTTACAACAAAGCAAACAAAGCCTACATGGCTTTTGAGCAGGAACATGAAAGGGAGCCGTCTACAGAAGAGCTTTCTGAAATTCTGGAGATGAGCGAAACTGAAATCAACAACATTTTTCAAAGCAACACCCGGCACACTTCTTTAGATGCGCCGGTTCATGAAGCGGAAGATGTTGCAATGGGTGATCTGTTAAAAGGTGGCGGCGAAACTGATGAGGATGTAATGCACGATTCATTAAAAAATGAAATTCGTCGTGTATTGAAATCATTAAGTCCGCGCGAAGCTGAAATTGTAAACGCTTATTTTGGCCTTGACGGTGAAAATGGTGTTACGATTGAACAAATCGGCCAGAAATATGATCTGACAAAAGAAAGAATTCGTCAGATAAAAGAAAGAGCAATTAAGCGCCTTCAAAAAGCACGTTATAGCAGTGCATTGAAAGCTTATTTGGGATAATGAATTCTCAAAAAATATAAAGCCGTTCTTTTTAAAGAACGGCTTTTCTAATTATTTATCTTTTAAATACGCTGGGAACATTTTCATGAAGTTCTCTTACAGAATCTGCCTTTTCAAACTTAACAAATTTTGCAGGTAGTACCGTATCCGCTTTTGTTGGCGTTCCATCTACGGTATCATCTACATGCCAAACATCTTGTACTTCACATGCAGACAATCCTGCAACAATAAAAAGGAAAAGGAAAACTTTTAATAATTTCATCCACTTTTTTTTAATCGGTTATAATAATTAAGATTACATTTTTAATTCGCCAAACTTCCGATAAAAAATTTAATTCTTAAAATCTTTTAGCAACACTTCTTCTTTTCTTTAGATTTTTATATCCAAAAAACGCAGATTTTTCTGTCGGCATAATTTTTGGTCTACTGCTTAAAAACTTTTCTTCTGATGCATAGATTTTTGTACCTCGTATTTATTTTTTTTTCACTTATAACCATTTATAGTTGTAGTAAAAAAACAGTTCCGTCAAGAACCACTGCAACAGTTACTCCCAGCAAAAACAATACCTATCCGCGTGTAAGACCAAAGGCTGCTGAAGTAAAAACAATAGATACGGCGGTGGCAATAGAAAGAACAGAAAAACCGGTTGAGAAGCCAAAAGCAAAACCAGAGTTTCCAAAAGTGATCAGCGTTAATGACGAAGCAGCAAGTAAAGCTGTGGATGGCCGCTTATTTTATGATGTTCTCGGCCACAGATATTGGAAAAATTACAAGGACGGAAAATATTATTTGTTTGATAAATCCATGTATAACGATCCTGATTTTAAACCAACAAAATAACATTGCTTTGAAGTGATTTTCCAGAACCACGGAAAATATTTTAGTACCTTTGAATGATTCTGATTAATCTACACACGTCCTCCACTTTTTTTATCGTAAATTAATTTAAAAAAGAATCAGCAAACAAATTATGGCAGAAACATGGAATAAGAAGGAAAGAGAAAAGAAAAAAAAGCAAAATAAAAAAGACAAAGCAGAAAGAAAACAAGAGCGTCGAGCAAACAGTAAAAGCGGCCCTGAGAGCATGATTGCTTACATCGATGAAAATGGGAATCTTTCGTCCACACCGCCAGATCCCCGCAAAAAAATCATTGTAAATGTTGAAGACATTGAAATCGGCGTTCCGAAACAAGAGGAAATTGCAGACGAAGACCTTATCCACAAAGGGATTGTGACATTTTTTAATACTGAAAAAGGTTACGGATTTATTAAAGATCAGGAAACAAACGAAAGTGTTTTTGTTCACATCAATTCTTTGTCGCAACCCCTAAAAGAGAACAATAAAGTTGCTTTCAAAACTGAAGCTGGCCCGAAAGGTTTAAATGCGGTCAATGTAGAACTAGTAAAATAATTTTATTTCTTCTGAAGCATTTTTTTGCGAAAATTTTTCTTTTGAGTTCTTGTGACAACAAAAAAATTTGAATTGTTTCTTCGTTCGCTCCAATTCAATTGGTATCTTTCTTGTAAATTATCATTCAAAAATGGACAGTCAAAAAATAGAAACGGCCACATTTGCCAACGGATGTTTTTGGTGTACAGAAGCTGTTTTTCAAAGATTAAAAGGAGTTGAAAAAGTAACGAGTGGGTATTCTGGCGGACATGTAAAAAATCCAACGTACGAGCAGGTTTGCAATAAAAATACGGGCCATGCAGAAGCATTGCAAATTCAATATGATCCTCAGGAAATCTCTTTTGACGAACTGCTTGAAGTTTTTTGGAAAACACATGATCCAACTACTTTAGACCGCCAGGGAAATGATGTTGGCCCCCAATACAGAAGTGTTATTTTTTATCATAATGAAGCGCAAAAGGAAAAGGCAGAAAAATATAAAAAAGCATTGAATGAAAGTCATGTTTTTGATGCACCCATTGTAACAGCAATTGAGCCATTTACTGTTTTTTATCCTGCAGAAAACTATCACAATAATTATTACAACAGGAATCCTTCGCAACCTTATTGCTATTATGTGATCAAACCAAAAGTGGAAAAATTAGAAAAAGTTTTTGCTGATAAATTAAAACAGGAATGAGGGAAAATCATCCTGCAATGTTCCATCTTGCGCTCAGGCTTTTAGAAAGATTTACGAGCGTGTTCATTGATCTTTTTTCACCACTTTCCGTTTCATAAACTACTGAAGAAATTCTGACAGGAAATCTTTCACCTGATTTTTTTATGCCGGTTATTTCTGCTTTGGCAATTCCTTTTTCTTTTCTTTTATTTATAAAATCAATAAAAGAATTTTCATGAACATCAAAAAGATCGGTGCTTTTAAAATCGATCATTTCCTTGTTTGAATAGCCAAATAATTTTGTCAATTTATCATTGAATTTGATGATATCATTAAAACCATTTGCGATATACATTGAATGAAAAGCATTTTCAAAAACAGCATTGTACAATTGTTCGGTTGAAAGAAAATCAGACTTTGGATTTTGTTCTAAAACAGAATTATAATTTTCTGTATTTGAATATATAGTATTAGAGTGTTGAACAAATGGGCGGTTATTCATAGTGATGTTTTTTATAGGTTTGGATTATAAAATGCAATTTCCATGCTATAAAACCGCAAGGTGTGATTTTTTAACAATTAAAAATTGCATTACAAACATGTTACAGGAATCTGCTATTTTGAACAAGCGCATTTTGAATTCTTACTGAAATTTTTTCAGATTTTTTTTGGCAAAAAAATTATTCATTCAATTTCACTCTTCTCAGCTCCAATAAATTTAATCCATTCGGAATAAAATTTTTTACATAAGGTTGAACCAGCCAGATTACCATGTCATACCACAAAGGCACAACCGGTGCGTCTTTCATCACCATCTGATCTGCCTGCTGATAAATTTTATACCTGGCAGAATCATTTTTTTCGGATAAAGATTCTTCATACAATTTGTCAAACTTCGGATTGTTATATCTGGTATAATTTGGCGGCGCCGGATTTTTTCCATAAAAAACACTGAGGAAATTTTCTGCGTCGGGATAATCGGCAATCCAGCTTCCACGAAAAAATAAAGCTTCAGATTTTGCTGTTTGTTCGAGCAATAAACTTTTTTGAATTACTTCTACATTTACTTTAATTCCAATCTGCTGCAATTCATTGGCAATATAACTGGCCAGGTCTCCATACAAAGGAACTGTCAATAATTTGAATGGCGGTAATCCTACGCCATTCGGATATCCTGCTTCTTTTAATAACTGCAAAGCTTTTGCAGGATCATAATGATAACCTTTCACCGCAGATGAATCAAACGAAGGAAATGCAGCAGGAATGAAACCACTTTCTGCCGGAATCCCAATCGAATTCCTGATATAAAGCATCATCTTTCTTCTGTCAAATCCATAGTTGATCGCTTTTCTGATCTTCACGTCGCGAAGCGGAGAATTTTTTACAATATCCAAACTGCTGTCACACAAAAAGCCGAGATATTCAATCGTTAGTGCAGGATGTTTTACCAAAATAATTTTGCCCCGCCAATCCTTGCGAAGATCACCACCTTTTGTAAGCACTTCATCCTTAAAAGAAGGATCGATTTCATTTACAAAATCCAAACGCTTTTGCTGAAATTCTAAAAACTCTGTTGCTTTATTTTGCAGAAAAGTAATTTTAATTCCATCAAGATAGGGAAGCCTTGCACCGGTACTATCTTTTTCAAAATAATCCGGATTTTTTTTCAAAACCATTGCCTGTTCTTCTTCCCAGGCAACCAACTCGAAAGGCCCGGTACCACAGGGATGACGGCGAAAATCTTTTCCATATTTTTCCACTACTTCTCTCGGAATCACTGAACAATATTGCATGCTCATCACACCCAAAATCGGATGAAAAGGCTTCAATAATTTTAATTGAAAAGTAGTATCATCAATCGCCTTAAAAGGCTCAACCGTATCTACTCTTCCATTGAAGATCCATGCTCCGCTGCTTGCTGTTGCGGGATCGAGAATCCGCGAAAAACTATAGACTACATCCCGGGCTGTCATCTTTCTTCCTTTGCCATTGGGAAACGCATCATTGTCCTGGAAATAAACATCATTCCGCAGATGAAAAGTAAATGTGAGATTATCAGGAGAAATATCCCAGCTTTTTGCGAGCGACGGAACAAGATTCAGGTTGTTGTCTGTTTGTACCAGTGTATTATAAATTTGGTGAACCACCCACATGACTGATTGACTTTTTGCAAATGCAGGATCAAGAGTTGCCACACCAGATTGTTCATTGTAATGAAAAATATTTTTCACTTTTTCATGATGAGTGCAGGAAGAGGAAAAGAGAATTAAAGCAGTAGCAAAAAAAAGAAAAAAAGGTTTCAGCAATTTTATCAATGGTAAAGGATTTTGTTTATTTAACTTCATCTTTGTCTTAAAAAAAATAAATTTAGTAAATGAAAAAGATAATCTCTGTTTTTGCTTCTTTATTTCTCATCATTAATTTTTCTTTTGCCCAGGATTTCACTCATGCTGATACTTTGCGCGGAAGCAATGGTCCCGGAAGATCATGGTGGAATGCCACAAAATACAATCTTCATGTTACTTTCAATCTTTCTGACAGCAGCATTAGTGGCTACAATATTATCAGCTATCAAGAATTGATGAAAAAACATCCGGATTTTTTTCAGATCGACCTTCAGGAACCAATGATGATTGATTCAATATTTCTTGAAACCGGTTCACCAAAATTCCCATTCAACAAAACGAAATTGTCTTTTACCCCCGAAGGAAATGCGTGGTTTGTTTATTTAAAGAATTCTGCCCTTCGTCCAACCACGAAACATGATGTAAACACAATCATGATAACAAGCAAAAACTCCGATAAAAGTTCGTTTACTAATGGCGCGAATGAAATTTTAAATCTGGTAGTTTATTTTCATGGTAAACCGCGGGTTGCAAAATTAGCACCATGGGATGGAGGATTTGTTTGGAAAAAAGATAAAGCAGGTGATCCGTGGATAGCCGTTGCCTGTCAGGGTTTGGGAGCAAGCGTTTGGTATCCTTGCAAAGATTACCAGGGCGATGAACCGGACAGCGCTGAAATGCATTATACTGCCCCGTCTGATTTAATAACAGTCAGCAATGGAAGACTGCGAGACATGATGAAAAACACTGACAGCACCACTACTTACGATTGGGCAGTTGTGAATCCAATCAACAATTACGACATCACTTTTTACATTGGAAAGTATGTTCATTTTGGTGAAATTTATAAAGGCGAAAAAGGTAATCTGACAATGGATTATTGGGTGTTGGATTCTAATCTTCAAAAAGCAAAAGTTCAATTTCAGGATGCACCAAGAATGATGAAAGCTTTTGAATATTGGTTTGGGCCTTACCCGTTTTATAAAGATGGATATAAACTGGTTGACGCGCCTTATCTTGGAATGGAGCATCAAAGCGCGATTGCTTATGGAAATCATTACAGAATGGGCTATAGCGGAAAAGATCTTTCAGGAACAGGATGGGGTTTGAAATGGGATTTTATTATCGTTCACGAAAGCGCGCATGAATGGTTTGGAAATAATATCACTTCAAAAGATCTGGCTGATATGTGGATTCATGAATCATTTGCGAATTACGCCGAAGCCCTGTTTACAGAATATTATTATGGTAAAAAAGCAGCTGATGAATATGTAATCGGTGTAAGAAAAAATATAAGAAATGATAAACCGATCATTGCACATTTTGGTGTGAATGAAGAGGGTAGTGGCGACATGTATTACAAAGGAGGAAACATGATTCATACCATCAGGCAGATCATTAATAATGATGAAAAATTCAGGAATATTTTAAGAGGACTGAATAAAACATTTTATCATCAAACCGTTACCGGTAAACAGGTTGAGGATTATATTAGTCAACAATCAGGAATTAATTTTTCAAAAGTGTTTGAACAATATTTGACGACTACAGAAATTCCAACACTTGAATACAAGAAAGTAAACGGGCAGATTTATTTCCGCTGGACAAACTGTGTGGATCATTTCAACATGCCTTTGAAAGTGTATGATGAAAAAGGAAAACTCATCTTTATTCATCCTACACCAGTGTTTCAAAAAGCACCTAAACGTTTGAAAGAAATTAAAGTGGATGAAAATTTTTATGTGGAAACAAAAGATGTTTCTTAAAAAAGGTTGATATTATTTGTTGTTTACTGTTTTTTTTACAAAATGCCCTTACACGTTTTAAATAGTATCTAATTTTTTTTACCACTAATTTAGACGCTTAAACAATTCTATGTCGCAGGTACGAAAGCAAAGTATTATCTCCACAGTTTTTGTATATGCCGGTTTTTTTATCGGGTTTCTCAGCACTTATTTGTTTACAAGACAAGGCTCTGCTTTTACTCCTTCTGAATACGGATTGACTGGCATTTTTATCGCCGTCGGAAATCTGATGTTTGCCTTTTCAAACCTGGGAATGGTTTCCGTTGTTTATAAATTTTATCCTTATTATAATGACAATCTTCCTAAGAAGAAAAACGATCTTTTGACGTGGGCACTATTAGTTAGCTTTATCGGATTTTGCTTTGTAATCATTGCCGGCATTGTGTTTAAGAATTTTGTCATCCGAAAATTTGAAGGCAATTCTCCTGAATTTATACAATATTATTTTTGGGTTTTCCCATTTGGTTTTTCGCTCTTACTGTTTTCAATGTTTGAAGTTTTTGCATGGAACATCCGTAAATCGATTTTCACCACTTTTCTTCGCGAACTTTTATTTCGGTTGCTCACTTTAATCCTGATTTTTTTATTAAGTTTTAAACTGATCAACAGCTATGATACATTTATAAAAATGTACGCTTTCTCTTATGGAGTAGTTGCATTGGTTCTTCTAATTTATCTCATCTGGAAAAAAGAATTTTACATCACATTTACGATTAGCCGCGTTACCAAAAAGTTTTACAAAAAAATGGTTTCGATGGCTTCATTAATTTATGTTGGCAGCACCATTTATACGATTGCAGCTTTTATTGACACCATTATAATTATGTCCGTTTTAGGAACAGGCCCCGTTGGAATTTTTTCTTTAGGATTTGTGGTTTCCGGTTTGGTACAGGCACCGCAAAGAGGCGCCGTTGCTGCAGCGATACCAGTTTTATCAAAAGCATGGAAAGACAAAGACTATGAAAAAATCAATTTAATTTATCAACGTTCGGGTATCAATTTATTGATCGCTTCTTTGGGAATCTTTTTAATCATTTGGCTGAATTATGTAGATGCAGTTCACACATTCAAATTGAAGCCTGCATACCTTGAATCGCAATGGATCTTTTTCTTTTTAGGCCTGGCCAGAGTGGTGGATCTCGGGACGGGAGTAAATTCTCAAATTATTGGTACATCAACATTCTGGCGTTTCGAATTTGTAAGTGGAATGATTTTATTAGCGCTTGCTGTTCCGTTGAATTATATGCTGGTAAAACATTTTGGAATAATTGGTGCGGGTTATTCAACGTTGATTTCTTATTCAGTTTATAACGTGATTCGTATTGTTTTTTTGAAACAGAAGTTCAAAATGCATCCGTTTAGCAGGAAAACTATTTATGCCATTTTACTCGCTTTTGTCAGTTATTTTATTTGCTATTTTGCTTTCATCCATCAGCATGGATTTTTTGCAATAGTTCTTAGAACTACCGTCTTTACTGCATTGTATGGCGGCGCAATCATTTACTTTGATTTGACTCCTGATGTATTATCTGTCTGGGATACCATGAAAAAAAGAGTTTATAAAAAGAGACCGAATTCAGAAGTTAAATAGACTCTTTTCCAAAATAAAATTTGTAATTATTTATCGATTTGCTGCATTCAATAATTTAAAACTCAGCTTTTTTTTCAAACTCAAAAAATACTTCATAACCCATCCTTGGAGGAATAGAATCTTTGCATTCTTCAAATTTCAAAAATGTAAATGATGGCTGAAAATATTGACGGTACTCTTCATCGCTTGCGATAAAAGGTGGCTGTACCGGAGCAAATTTTTTATTAAACAAAACTCCTGCAATTCTTCCTCCGTCATTTAAAAGTTCATAACATTTCTTCACATAATTTTCTCTTAGAGAAGGGTCTAATGCACAGAAAAAAGTTTGTTCCAATATCAAATCATATTTTCCTTCGTGATCAAAGAAATTTCGATTCACCACTTTTATCGATTGGTCTTTATATTTCTCTTTCAATTTGTTAGTAACGACTTTGGAAAAATCGATCAAAGTCACGTTAGTAAAGCCTTTGCTTAAAAGATATTCCGCTTCATAAGCGTTTCCACATCCTGGAATCAGAATTTTTAAATCTTTGTTTTCAAGCCGGTCAATATATTTTTTTAATGGCGGAGAAACCTGGTGCATGTCCCAGCCAGTTTCATTGTTCAAATAACAATTATCCCAAAATTGAGGTTCGGTAGAAGAAATAGATGCCGTTTGCTGTGAATTATTTTCCATAAACGTTTATTTTACAAAATGAATAAATAAAATCACTAAGCAGTAAGTCAAGCAAATTTAAAACCGCTCACATTCTCTCAGGAACTTTGATTCCCAGCAATTGCAATCCGCTTTTTATAACACCGGCTGTCATAACACTGATGCACAAACGTAATTTTTTCTTTTCTTCAGTTTCTGCATTAGCAACGGAATGTTCTGTATAAAAAGAATTAAACAATTTTGCCAGATTAAAAACATAGTTGGCAATAATGGAAGAATTCATTTCATTGCCTGCATCAGAAATAATATTAGAATATTTTTCTAAAAAAATAATTAATTCTCTTTCCAATGGAAGAAGCTTCTCAACTGGTAACTGATCACTAATCACTGATAACTGATCACTGCCTACTTTTCTTAAAATCGATTGAATTCTTGCATAAGTATATTGAACAAAAGGGCCGGTAAATCCATGAAAATCGATACTCTCTTCCGGATTAAACACCATTCGCTTTTTAGGATCAACCCGCAACAAATAAAATTTCATCGCGCCAAGTCCAAGCGTTTCATACAATTGGTCTAACTCTTCTTTTGTAAAATCATTTACTTTTCCCAGTTCTTTCGTATGTTTTTCAGCAGTCGAAACCATTTCGTCAATCAGATCATCCGCGTCCACCACAGTTCCTTCGCGGCTTTTCATCTTTCCGGTTGTCAGTTCAACCATTCCATAACTTAAATGAAAGATTTCATCAGCAAATGGCATTCCGAGTCTGCGTAGAATTTCTTTCAACACTTTCATGTGATGTAGTTGTTCGTCACCAATCACATAAATACTTTTATCCAAATGATAATCTTCAAATTTTTGAATTGCCAAACCAATATCCTGAGTAATATAAACCGATGTGCCATCACCTCTCAAAACTAATTTCTGATCAAGGTTTTTATCAGACAAATCGATCCATACACTTCCATCTTCTTTCTTAAATAAAATATTTTTTTGTAACCCTTCCTGAACAAAATCTTTTCCCAGAAGATAGGTATTGCTTTCATAAAATGTATGATCAAAATCAGCACCGATTCTCTTATAAGTTTGGGCAAACCCTTCATAAACCCAACCATTCATTTCGCTCCAAAGTGCGCGTACATCCGGCTTTCCAAGTTCCCAGTCAACCAACATTTGTTGCGTTTCTTTCATGATCGGCGCTTCCTTTTCTGCTTCTTCTTTTGAGCTTCCTTCGTTGATTAATTGCTTTACTTCCTTTTTATATTCGTCATTAAATTTCACATAATAATCGCCAACCAAATGATCTCCTTTTTCATGTGTGGATTGCGGTGTGGCCCCATTGGCAAACTTTTGCCATGCGATCATACTTTTACAAATATGAATTCCGCGGTCATTTACGATGGCAGTTTTTACAACTTCGTTTCCACTTGCTTTTAAAATTTCTGCCACACTCCATCCCAGGAAAATATTGCGCAAATGCCCTAGGTGCAAGGGCTTGTTGGTATTTGGTGAAGAATATTCAACCATTATTTTTTTCCCATTCTTTGCCTTCTTGCCAAAGTTTTTATTTTGAAAATTTTCCGATAAAACTTTTACTAACTGTTCATCAGCAATTTGAAGATTCAGAAAACCTTTGATGACGTTATAAGATGAAAAGAAATCAGGATAATTTTTTATCAAATGATCTCCAAGTTCTTTTCCTATTATTTCGGGAGATTTTTTTAAAGCTTTTACCAATGCAAAAAGAACAACAGTGTAATCGCCTTCAAATTCAGGCTTGGTTTCATTTATTTGAAAATCTTTATCAGTA
>Ga0157373_10001826_pt1 | contig 16208 bp, 11 predicted proteins | sample C65metaG_FD_113460 | JGI IMG/M metagenome (GOLD analysis project Ga0157373, IMG submission 113460) | Corn rhizosphere microbial communities from Kellogg Biological Station, Michigan, USA - C6-5 metaG | ecosystem: Host-associated > Plants > Roots > Rhizosphere > Soil | place: USA: Michigan... | reverse complement strand
GGCGAGTACTACGCATGGCAGGGCGACCTGACTGGCGCCGTCACGCAGTTCGAGCTCGCCAGCAAGGCGAAGGATGGCAACTTCTATGACGCGTCGGTCGTCGACGCGCGGCTACGGGACCTGCGCAAGGAGTTGAAGGACCAGCCCAAGGAGAATCTCAAGAATCAGGGGTGACCGGCGCGCATCGTGCAGTGCTGTTGCTGGAGCGCACGTCACCTACCGCGAAGGATCCGAGGCGGGGCTGTCGCGCGCCTGGACGGTGAATTCGCAACGCGCCAGCAGCGCGCTGAACCGCGGATCACCGCGCAGGCAATCCCAGTTCGCGTCGATCGGCAGGAACATCAGGTGGACATCGCGTGCCGCAACGGCGAGATCGAGCCAATGCAAGGCCCCGTCCATGTCACCCAGCGCGGCCTTCACGAGCGCGGCGGCGCAGGGCGGCACGTAACGTGTCGCAGATGCGGATGCCAGTGCATCCGCCGCCGCTCGCGCGTCGTCGAGTCGCCCGAGCTTCGCATTGGCAACGCCACGCAGCGCGGCCACCTTGCTGTTGCCGCCCGACAGCCGCGCCGCGTCGTTTAGGGCGATGAGCGCGTCCTCGTGCGCGCCCAGGGCGACTTGCGCCTGCGCAAGCTGGAAGTGTCCGATCCAGAAATCGCGGTCGATGACGATCGCCTGGCGGGCGAATTGCCGGGCCGCGGTGAAGTCGCGTCCCGCGTACGCCACCTGGGCGGAGAGTGCGTGGTGCACGGCCAGCAACGGGTCGAGCTCGCGGGCGCGTTGCATTTCCGACGCCGCTTCACGCGTTCTCCCCAGGTGTGAGCACAGCAGTCCCAGCATGCGGTGCGGCAGCGGGTAGCTGGAATCGAGGCGGATCGAATCGCGAAAGGCCTCCTCGGCCGCGGTCCAGTCCCATTCGAGCCAGAACGCGAGGAAGCCGCGAGATGCCTTCGCTTCGGCGATGTTCGGTCGCGCGCGCAGGGCCTGCGCGACGGCGTCGCGCGCGTGCGGAAGCGCCGCCAGCGGCGGCACGTCGCCGGTGATCGGGGCCGAACACCAGGCATCGGCGATGCCGCACCACGCCAGCGCATAGCCGGGATCGAAATGCGTCGCCTTCGCGTAATGGTGCATTGCGCTTCGCGTCGTTTCCGGCGTGAGCTGATGCCAGAAATGGCGGCCGCGCAGATAGTGGTCGTAGGCATCGGCGTTTTGCGTCTGGCGGTGCGCAAGCGCCGCGAGCCGCTCGGGGGATAGCTGGAGCCGGACCTGCTCGGCAATCACGCGGCTCAGCTCGCGCTGGAACTCGAGCACGCTGCGCGGCTCGCCGTCGAAGGTCGCCGACCACACGTGCAGTTGCCCGCGCACGCGGATCAGCTTCGCCGTGACCCGCATCCGCCCGCCCTCGGCGCGGATCGATCCCTCGACCAGGTAAACGGCATCGAGCTCACGCCCGATGTCAGCAATCGCCTTGTCGCTGCGCTTGTAGGCCATCACCGCGGTGCGGCCGACGACGCTCAACTGGCGCGGATCGATTTGACCCAACGCGGTGATCGTGTCCTCGGTGAGACCGTCGGCGAGGTATTCGCGCTCCGGGTCGTTGCTCAGGTTCTCGAAAGGCAGCACCGCGAGCGTCACGCGCTCGAGCGGCGTGTCGTCAAGGGCCTCGACATCCGCGACGAAGCGATAGCCGTGGCCCGGCACCGTAAGGATGTAGCGATTTTCGCCGCGTCGCTCGGCCAGCGCGCGACGCAACGCCGCGATGTTCTGGCTGAGGTTGTTCTCCTCGACCACCCTGTCGGGCCACAGCTCCTGCATCAATTCGTTCTTTTCGAGGAGCTGGCCGTGGCGCCGGATCATGAACGCCAGCGTGTCGAAGACCTTGGGCGTCAGTGCAATCGGCTTGCCGTTGCGTTGCAGCACACGACGGACCGCGTCGACGCGAAATTCGCCGAACGCGTACACCCCCGAATCGACGTCACCCATCGTCACGCTGCGGGCCCTTGCGAAACTTTCACAAGTCTTCATCGAATCCTAAAGACATTCGCGGGCGTTGAACAGCAGCATGGTCCCGCAGCGATCCGGTGCGGGTCGCTCCCCATTCCCTGCGTCCAGAGGAGACATCGATGAAGAACGATTCGGCGTTTCGCGCGCTCACCCAACCCGCGGCCGTTGCCGCTGCCATCGCGTTCGCCGTCCTTTCCGGCGCGGGCCCGGCGGCAGCTGCGCAGATGAGCGCCGATTCCTGCAGGGGTGGCTGCGTACATCACGCCGGCCAACCCGTGGACCCGCTGGTCGGTGTATGGAAGACCACCGTCGGCCTCGTGAATTGCGTGACCCACACCCCCCTCGGACCCGCATTCCAGTCGTTGCTGACGTTCTCCAGCGACGGGACGCTGTCCGAGACCACCAGCGCGCCGTCGTTCGCCGTCGGCCAGCGTGGCGAAGGCATGGGCACGTGGCTGCGCGCCGGCGTCGACGCTGACAACCGCAATGTGTACAAGGCGAGCAGCGAGGCTTTCATTCTGTTCACGAGTGACGCGAATCCACCGGTATCGCCGGGATTCCTCGCCGGCTCGCAGACCATCGACCAAGTCATCAGCTTCGACGACGATCTGAACCACTGGAGTGCCAACGCCGCGGTCAGCTTCACCGATGGCACCGGCAATATCTATCGGCAGGCGTGCGCGGAGGCGACGGCTGTGCGCTATTGAATGTCGCTGCAGGTGCCGGAATGAAGATACGGGCCCCGATTGACCGAACGTCGGGGCCTGTAGATTTCAACAGATGCCCCTCGAGGCCACTCCAGTCGACGATGGATGCGAAACGGGCCGCCAAGCGCCCGTCATCACACGGGGAGGCGTGATGAAACTGCTCGTCGTCGACGATCACCCACTGATTCCGCAGGCCATCGGCCAGGCGCTCAAGGACTTCGATCCCACGCTGACGCTCCTTGCGGCGGGCAACCGCGACGAGACCGAGCGCATGCTGGCGATGCATCCGGACTGCGCGCTCGTGCTGCTCGACCTTGCGCTGCCCGGCACGCGCGGCTTGGCGCTCCTGGCCGAGCTCGTGCGCGACCATCCGCAGCGGCCGGTCGTCGTGCTGTCCGCTACCCACGATCGCGCAACGATCGACGCGGCGCTCGCCGCCGGTGCGCGCGGCTTCATCGCCAAGACCGCGGACGCGCGCGAAGTCGTCACCGCGATCGGCGCCGCCCTCGCCGGCAAGCGGCCGGTCACGCGCGACGTCACCGGCGAGGCGGCCGCGGCCGCGGCACGCTTAGCACCCGGCATCTTCGGCCTCACGGGCCGACAGACCGACGTGCTGCAGCACCTGATCCAGGGCAAGCCCAACAAGATGATCTGCCGCGACCTGGCGCTCTCCGAGGGCACGGTCAAGGTGCACGTCTCGGCGATCCTCAAGGCGCTGAACGTGCACTCACGCACGCAGGCCGTCGTCGAGCTCGCCAAGCGCGGCGTCAGCGGCGACCCGGGCGCGGCGCGCTGACGGATCGGGGTCCCGGCCACGAGACGGCGGCCATGGCCGTCGACAAGCCGTTCGCCGGCGCGCTCGTCGATCGCGCGCGTGCGGAGGAAGTCGCGATGCTGTACGCGGGCTTCAACCGCACCACACTGTCGATGCTGCTCGGCGCGCTCATCCTGTGCATCGTGCTGCACGATGCGGCGTCGCCGCTCGCGCTCGGCGCGTTCATCGCGTCGGTCGCGCTCAACCAGACGTGGCGCGGCGCGCTCACGCGCGCGTGGCGGCGCGCGCAGCCGGGCGTCGCCGCCACGCCGCGATGGGGACGCTACTGGTCGATCGGCTCGGCGACGGCCGGCGCGTTGTGGGGCATCGCGTCGGTGGCGATGTTCCCCGAATCGCAGGCGCACCAGGCGCTGCTCATCGTGTGCCTGTTCGGTGTCGTGCTGGGCGGCCTCAACCTCACCGCCGTCTACAAGCCGTCGTTCTACGGCTTCGCGCTGCCCGCGCTCGTGCCGCTGATCGTGCGCGTCGCGCTCGAAGGCGACGCCGTGCACGCCAACACCGCGCTGGTGATGAGCGTCGTATTGGCGTTCATCCTCGCGTTCGGCCATCGCCTCAACGACCTGATGACCGGGGCGCTCGCCGCGCGCTATGAGAACGCGGACCTCGTGACCGAGCTGCGCGACCAGACGCGCGCCGCGCACGCCGCGCGCACCGCCGCCGAGGCGGCCAACCGCGCCAAGGGCCAGCTCCTCGCCGCCGCCAGCCACGACCTGCGCCAGCCGCTGCATGCGCTGTCGCTGTTCGCCGCCGCGCTCGGCGCACGCACGCAGGGCACGCCGCTCGCGCCGCTCGTCGCCAACGTCGAGCGCTCGGCCGCGAGCCTCGATGCGCAGTTCGACCAGCTGCTGGACTTCTCGCGGCTCGAGGCCAATGCGTTTACGCCGCAGCGTCACCGCGTCGTGCTGGCGCCGCTGTTCGCACGGCTCGAGGCCGAGTTCGCGCCGCACGCCGCGGCGCGCGGCCTCGACCTGCGCTTCGCGCGCACCGCCGCCGCAGTGGAGTCCGACCCGGCGCTGCTGCCGCGGATCCTGCGCAACCTCGTCGGCAACGCGCTGCGCTACACGCCGGCGGGCGGCGTGGTCGTCGGCACGCGTCGCGTCGGCGAGCGAATCGCGATCGACGTCTGCGATACCGGCCCCGGTATCCCGCCCGAGAACCGCGAGCGCATCTTCGACGAGTTCTTCCGCATCGATGCGCTTGCCCAAGCGCCGCAGGCGGGCCGCGGCACCGGCCTTGGCCTCGCCATCGTCAAGCGCTTCGCGGCGCTGCTCGGCCATGACGTGAGCGTCGAATCACGGCCGGGACGGGGCGCGCGCTTCCGGGTGCTATGCCCGAGCGCGACGCGCTCGTCGAGCCGGCTGGCGCTGGCGGCCGAATCGGCGGGCCGCGTGCGCGCGCTCGACGGCGCGCTCGTCGCCGTGATCGACGACGACGACGATGCGGTCGACGGCATGCGCGCGCTGTTCGGTGCATGGGGCGCGCGGGTGGCCGGCGGCGCCCACGCCGCGGCCGTGCTCGACGCGCTCGGCGCACTGGAGAGCTACCCCGACCTGATCGTCGCCGACCTGCGACTCGCATCCAGCACCGGCATCGATGCGATCGCGACGCTGCGCGACGAGCTCGGCACGCCGGTGCCCGCGATCCTCGTCTCCGGCGACGTCGGCGCGATCGCCGCGCGCGACGCACGCGAGGCGGGTCTCGCGCTCTTGCGCAAGCCGGTCGACGCCACCGCGCTCAAGATCGCGGCGACGTCGTTCATCGCGCACGGCGTCGCCGCGCAATGACTGCATCCGTTGCAAGAAGGGTCCGCAGGCGCGCCATCGCGCGCCCGCGGCGGGAGGAAAATCGACGGCCGCCGCGCCAGCGCGCGCTCAGACGAACCCGAGGTTCTTCGTCGTGAAGTTGGCGAGGTTCGGGAACACGTAGTTCAAGTCGCCCGATGACACGCCGAACCACGTGGCGAGCGTCGCACCCACCTGGTCGACGGAGGTCGTCGGCAACCACGCGCCGTTGCTACTGACGTCGCTCGGACCCTTGACCGCGAGCTCCGGAAACGTGCCGTAGACGCGCCCGCCCTTGACCGCGCCGCCCAGCACGAAGTGATGGCCGCCGTACGCGTGGTCGGTGCCGACGTTGGCGTTGCCGATGAACGTGCGGTTGAAGTCCGACATCGTGAACGTCGTCACGTTGCTGGCAATGCCGGCTGCCACCGTGTAGTCGTAGAACGCCGACACCGCGTCGTTGACCTGCGTCATCAGGTTGCCCTGCGCGGTAATGAGGTTGCTGTGCGTGTCGAAGCCGCCGATCGAGACGAAGAAGAACTGGCGCGTGAGGCCGAGCGCGGCGCGCGCATCGATCAGCCGCGCGACCTGCTTCAATTGCTGCGCGAGGCCGGTGTTGAGGCCATTGAAAGCCGTCGCGATCGCCGGCGGCAGCGACGCCGTCAGGATCGGATTGGCGACCTCGTTGGCGGCGATCGCGCCGCTCAGGATCGATGCCGCGCCGTCCTGCACCTTGTTGCCCGAGCCCGGTGCGAGCAGCGCTTTGAGCGCGTTGTAGCGCGCGAGCCCAAGCCCCGACGAGCCCTGCCCTTGCAGGCTGACGCCGCCGTTGCCCGGGATCACGAACGGCACCGCGTCGTTGCCCACCGCGAAGATCTGGTTGCCGGACACCGAGACGGTCGTCGGGATCTGCGCCGTCGCGTTGACGCCTTCGAGGCGGTCGGCGGCGCGACCAGCCCAGCCGGTCCGCACCACCGCGTTGGGCATCTGTCCCATCCACGCGACTTGCTGGTCCGAGTGCGAGAACAGGTTCGGCGGCCGCCCCATCCCGGACTTGTACGTCGTGATGTCGGGAATCGGCGCGAGCAGCGTGCCGGCGTTGGCGATGACCGCCATCCTGCCGTTGTCGTAGATCGACTTCAAATCCGGCAGGTTGGGATGGAGGCCGTACGGATTGCCGGTGCTGGCGTCGGTGATCGGCTGCAGCGTCGCCTGGTCGAGGCCGATGCCCGACGCCGCGGTGCGCACCGCCGCGTACTGGCCCCAGCGCGTGGCATCGGTCGGGATGACCATGTTGTTGCTGTCGTTGCCGCCGAACAGGAACACGCCGACCAGCGCCTTGAAGTCGCTGCCGGCGGCCTGCGCGCTTCGCACCCCCCACGTCCCGAGGTTGCCCATCAGCCCGGCCGCCGTCATCGCGCCGGTGTTCTTCAAGAATCTGCGGCGATCGGTATTCATGTCAGTGCTGGACCTGGTAGTAGTAGGACGACGCCACGAGATAGACGGCGAGCTGCGCGCGATCGGTGCGCCATTGCGTCTTCACGGGATCGGTCACGATCGTGGCGACGGCGTTCGCGATCGTGTCGCGCGCCATGGTGGGCAATGCGCCGCCCATCAGCACGGCGTTGACGGCGTTGACCAGCGTGACGGGATCGTCAGCCAACGCCTCGAACTGCTGCGTGTCGAGCTTGGTGCCAACGGCGCCGTCGAGATTGGCGTCCTGGGCGACGCCCTGGTAGACGAGCCGATAGACGAGGTTCGCCCGGCCGATCGACGTGTTGCTGTCGTGGATCGCGAACTCGGGCTCGTTGAGCGACTTGCCGCCCGACTCCACCGTCGTGTCCGGCTGGTAATAGTTGAACACCGTCGGCGAGTAGTAGACGCGCTGGCCGAGCGCGCCCGACAGGTCGGAAAGCGTGCTGCCGTCGGTGACGCCGGACAGCCCGCGCACCAGCGAGGTGATGATCTGCACGGGCTCGCGCAGGCTGCCGAAGCTGTCACCCTTGTCGGCGCTGCCGCGCGCCTCGGGATCGAGCAGGAGCGCACGCACCACCGCCTTGAGGTTGCCGCGCACGCCGGTGCCGTCGTTCTTGAAGACGTTGGCGATGCGCTGCACGTACGCCGTCGACGGGTTGCCGGTGACGAGCTTCTGGATGAGCTGCTTGCTGATGAACGCCGGCGTGTTGGGATGCACGAACACCATGTGCACGGCGCCGACCAGGTCCTGCTGTGCGGTCTGCCCGCCGGGCAGCACGGTGCCGTACGGCGGTGTGCCGTCGAACAGCGTCTTGGCGTCGGTGTCGTGGCCGGTCGTCGCGGTGCCCGGGAAGTTCTGCATCGGCGTGCCGTAGAAGGCGCTGTTCTTCTTGGTCACCGCGCTGCCGTCCGGGTTGGCGTACGTCCAGCCGGTGAACACGCGCGCCATCTCCTTGATGTCGTCCTGGTCGTAGGTCGGGATCGGGTCGCCGGAGGCGTCGGTCAGCGGCGTGCCGTCGTCGCGCAGCTCCGTGAGGCCGATCGAGAAGAGCTGCATGATCTCGCGTGCGTAATTCTCATTGGGGACGCGGCCCTTGCCGTCGGCGCGGTCGTTGTTGACGGCGTCGAGGTAGTTGCCCATCGCCGGCGACAGCGACACCTGCTGCAGCAGCGTCTCGAAATTGCCGAACGCGTTGTTGACGAGGATGTTCTGGTAGCGCGACATCACGTAGGCGATCGAAAGGTCCTGCTCGTTCGCCGAAGTGACGAGGATCTGCGACAGCGCCCATGCGACGCGCTGCCGGAGCTGGTCCGGCTTCGACACGGCGTTGGTGAAGAAGTCACGCTGCACCATTGCGAGCGACAGGTGGTCGCGTACGCACTTGACCAGCGCCGAGCTCGCCGGATAGGAATTGCCCGCCGGATCGGTCGACGCGCAGTCGGGCGTCTGGCGAAGCTGCAGGCGGTTGTAGCGGCTGTCGGGGTAGCCGGAAACCGGCTTCGTGAACTGATTGTCGATCCAGCCCGCGACGCCGAGCGACTTTACGCTCGCGACGTCGGCGGGCGTGGGCCCGAACGTGGCCTGCGTCAAGAGGCGCCACACGTCGCGCGAGTTGGCATCGAGCGCGGGGATGGCCGGCGTCGCCGACGTCACGACGTTGATCGGCGTCGACGTCACCGCCGCGCCGGTGTTGTCGGTCGCGCGCGCGGTGAACACGCTGGTCTGCCCCGCGGTCGCGAGCGCGAACGGGAACGTGTAGGGCTTGGCAGTGATCGCCGACGCGTTGATCTTCGTGCCGTTGCGGAAAAAATCGACGGCGGTGATCGTCGTGCCGGGCGCCGGCGTGACGTTCGCCGTCAGCGTGACCGTCGCCGGCACGAGCGTGTACGTGGTGCTGGTGGCCAGCGAGACCTTGAGCGCGCTGACGATGGGCGCGTTCACCGTCACGGCGACGGTCGACGAGGTCGCCGTCACGTTCTTGGTGTCGGTGGCGACCGCGCTGAAGGCGAGCATGCCGCCCACGGCCGGCGTGTACGTATAGGTGTACGGCGCCGCGGTGCGCTCGACGATCAGCTTGCCGTTCACGTAGAAGCCGACCTTGCGGATCGTGCCGCCGTCCTCGCTCGCCGTGGCCGTGAGGGTCACGGTCTGCAGCACACTGATGTTCGTCGCGCTCGTCGCGAGGCTCACCTTCGGCGTCGCGCCGGCGACCGGATTGATGGTCAGGTTGGCGTTGGCGGAGGTCGCGGTAACGCCCTTGCCGTCGGTCGCGATCGCGGTGAACGTGAGCGAGCCCGCTGACGTCGGCGTGTAGGTCGTCGTGTACGGCGCGGCGGTCAGCGTCTTGACGAGCGCGCCGCCGGCGTAGAACGCCACCTTGGCGATCGTGCCGCCGTCCTCGCTGGCGGTGGCCGTCAGCGTCACCGGCTGGCCGAGCGTCACGCTCGTCGGTGAAACCGCCATCGCAACCTTCGGCGTCGCGACCGGCGGCGGCGTACCGCCGCCCGATCCCACCGTGACGGACACGGGCGACGAGGTCGTCGCGCCGCCGGCGGTGTCGGTGGCGATCGCGGTGTACGTCAGCGCGCCCGCCGCGGCCGGGGTGTAGGTGTACGTATACGGCGGCGACGTGCTCTCGAACAAAAGCGACGCGCCCGCGTAGAACGCGACCTTGGCGATGCTGCCGCCATCCTCGCTCGCGACGGCCGTCAGCGTCAGCGGCTGCCCGAGCGTGACGTTGGTCGTCGACGCCGCCAGCGTGACCTTGGGCTTCGCCACGACCGGCCCGTCCACCGAGAACGCGACGGGCTCTGACGTACGCGCCGCGCCGGCGGTGTCGTGCGCCACGGCGCTGAACACGTGCGTGCCGGGACCGACCGACGTCACCAGCGAGAACGGCTCGCTCGTCAGCGACGCGAGCGGCGCGCCATCCATCGTGAAGTCGACGCGGGTCACGAAGCCCCCGGTGTCGGTCACCGTGGCGACCAGCGACACCTTGCCGCTGCCGAGGCTCGACAGCGCGAGCGAAACCTTGAGCGCGCTGTCGTCGGTGCTGCCAGGCGGCGTCTGCGTGGTGAACACGTAGAACGCGATGCCCTCGAGCTGGAACCACGGCCACGTCTGCAGCACGATGTCGCGCTCCGCCGCGCTCGCCGTGTAGAAGCGTGCGCGGGTGCGCGTGTTGTAGAAGCGATAGAGGGCGGCCTTGCCGTCGCCCGCGCCGTACGGCGCGTAGTAGACGGCGCCTTCGTACATGTACGTGGGCTGGCTGGCGATCGTCTGGTCGCGCTCGGTCTCGGACTGCGTGTAGAAGTGGGTGCCGGTCGACGTGTCGAAGAACCGGTACACGGGCTTGGTGTCCGGCGTCGCGGCGAGGTACGCGTAAAACACCGGTCCCTCGTAGAGGAACTGCGGCCAGCGCGAGAGGACGATGTCGCGCTCGAGCGTCGACGTCGTATAGAAGTGGGTGCCGGTCTGGTCGTTGAAAAAGCGGTAGACGGGGACCGCCGACTCGGCCCACGCGGCGGACATCCCGCCCATCCACGCACAGAGCGCCAGCGCGAGCGTCGCCACGAAGCGCGCGCCCGACATCCTGCGCAGGCCCTCACCCGCTGACGTCACCTGCCGGCCGGCCCGTTCCCCTCGCATCGTCGTCTCCCCTGGCTCCGCATGCGCGCTTCGCGTCGGCGGATTATCGGGCGGCTATTTTTCGATTACAAGCCGTTTTGGCGACTATTGGACGAACGGCATTCCTTGTGCCTTTTTAATGCGATACGAATATGAGAAACAAGATATAATGTATTGTTTTGACTAAAATTTTTTACGACTAACGATTGATTTGTCGTTATGGCTCATCGTTGTCTTCATGACATTCGACTGACCGGCCAGCAGGGACGTCGGCCGTCTAAACCGCGCTGAATGAAAGTCGAGCCAACGACGAGCGAACGCCCGGTCGGCCGCTCCACGCACCGATGCGATCACTTCATGACGATGGAATGGCTGGTGGGGCCCACGGGCGCGGGCCCCGCCTGGCTTGGGATCAGCTCGCCCGACCGCGCTTCTGCTGGCGCCACTGCTCCATGTCGGCGGCGCGCTGGCGCAGCGCACTGCCGACCATCGCCTTCTGCTGAGGATTGAGGTTGGCGTAGACGCCGAGCCACGCGTCGCGAACGCTCCGGCGCAGGGTGTCGCCTTGCGCGCGGGCCGCGTCCGCGGCGGCGGCGACGGCGGCGAGGTCAGGCTGGTCCTTGGCGATCTCGGCGTCGAACGTCGCCTTGGCGTTCTGGCGCAGCGTCGCGCCCTGAGCATGCGCCGACTTCATCGTCGCGACGGCGTTGTCCCACTGCGCCTGCTGCGACGAGTCGAGCGCGAGCTGGTCGTGCAGGCGGATGAGCGCGCCCATCATCGGATCGCCGCCGGCGCGCATGGGGTGCGCGTGCGCTTGCGCGGCTGCCGGCGCGTCGGTGGGCTGCGCCCATGCAACGCCGCTGCCAAGTGCGATCGCCGCGGCGACCAGCGTGGCGCGCAATGCGCGCCGGGGTTCGAGAACGTTCATGTCGATCCTTTCCTGATCGTGATGAGCCGGCACGACGTTGTGCCGGCGACATGCGTACGAGCGGCAGCATCGCCGGCACGTTCGCGCGCGTCGCGCGTGGATTGCAACGTCCGGTTGCCGTGGCACCCGGGCGTTACAATCGGTTACCAAAGCAATGCCGACATGGCAGGAGCGCCGCGTTCCAATGGCAGCCATGGACAAGGACAGCACGCCGGTGCGCATCCTCGTCGTCGACGACGACGTGCGATTGCGCGATCTCCTCACACGCTACCTCGGCGAGCAGGGCTTCGAGGTGAAGGCCCTCCCCGACGCGCGCGACATCGACAAGCGCCTGCAGCGCGACCCGCCGCACCTCGTCGTGCTCGACCTGATGCTGCCCGGCGAGGACGGCCTCGCCGTCTGCCGGCGGCTGCGCGGCAGCGGCGAGCGCGTGCCGATCATCATGCTGACCGCGAAGGGCGAGGACGTCGACCGCATCGTCGGCCTCGAGATGGGCGCCGACGATTACCTCGCCAAGCCGTTCAACCCGCGCGAGCTCGTCGCGCGCATCCACGCGGTGCTGCGCCGCCATGGCGACCGGCCGACGCCGGGCACGCCGGGCGACGAGGGACGCGAGTCGTTCGGCTCGTGGACGCTCGATCATGCCGCGCGGCGCCTGACCCGCGACGACAAGGTCGTGACCCTCACCACCGGCGAGTACGCGCTGATCAAGGTGCTCGCGCAGCATCCGCGCCAGCCGCTCGCGCGCGAGAAGCTGATGATGCTGGCGCGCGGCCGCGACCACGACGTGTTCGACCGCGCGATCGACGTGCAGATCTCGCGGCTGCGCAAGATCGTCGAGGACGATCCCGCGAATCCGCGCACCATCCAGACGGTCTGGGGCTTCGGCTACGTCTACGTCCCCGCGAGCGAGAACGCCGAGACGTCGTGACGATCTGGCCGCGTTCGCTGTTCGGGCGCCTCGTGCTCCTGCTGGTGGCGGTCGTCGCGCTGGCGGCGGCGGCGTCGCTGATCATCTTCCGCTACGACCGTGCGGCGCTGGTGGCGCGCCAGTTCGGCGACACCAAGATCGTGCAGCTCCAGGCATTGCGTGCCGCGCTCGAGGGCCCCGACGCCGGCGCGCGCCGCGCGCATCTCGCCCGCCTCGGCCGCGAATACGGCGTGCGCATCGTGCCCGAGTCCGAGCGCCCGACGATGGGCGTGCCGGCCGGCCCGCCGTTCGCCTCCCTCGACACGCGCCTCAAGGAGGCGCTCGGCGCCGACACGGAGCTGCGCGTCTCGCCGGGACGCGGTCTCCTCCTCGTCAGGATCGATGCGGGCGGCGAAAGCTACTGGATCGGGTTCCCCACACGCCCGCTCGCGCAGGAGGAATTGCCGACGCGCGCGGTCGCGTGGACCGCGACGGTGATCGTGCTGCTGCTCGTCGTCGCCTTTGCGTTCGCGCGCTATCTCGCGCGGCCGTTACGCGACCTCGCCGGCGCGGTGTCGCGCGTCGGCCGCGGCGAGACGCCGCCGCCGCTGCCGGAGAGCGGGCCTTCCGAGATCGCCGCCGTCAACCGGGGGTTCAACGCGATGCTTGGCAGCCTGCGCCAGATCGAGCAGGACCGCGCGCTGCTGCTGGCCGGCATCTCGCACGACCTGCGCACGCCGCTCGCGCGGCTGCGCCTCGGCGTGGAGATGGGCGGCACCGACCCGGCAATGCGCGACGGCATGGTCGCCGACATCGAGGAGATGGACCGTATCGTCGGCCAGTTCCTCGAGTTCGCGCGCGGCGACGAGAACGCGACCGTCGAGCGCGCGGACCTCAACGAGGTGGTGCAAAGCGTCGTCGCGCGCTACCGTGCGGGCGGCCGCGACGTCGCGTTCGCACCCGGCCCGCTGCCCGCGCTTGCGTTGCGCACCACCGCAGTGTCGCGCCTCGTGTCGAACCTCGTCGACAACGCCTTCGCCTACGGGCGCGCGCCGGTCGAGATCGCGACGCGCGTCGAGGGCGACGCGGTGGTCGTCGACGTGATGGACCGCGGGCCCGGCGTCGACCCGCGCGATGCGGCGCGCTTGAAGCAGCCGTTCACGCGCAGCGGGATGTCCCGCTCGCGCAGCGACGGCGCGGCGGGCGCAGGTCTCGGCCTCGCGATCGTCGAGCGCGTCGCGCGGCTCCATGGCGGCGCGTTCGACCTCCTGCCACGCGCCGGCGGCGGCACCGTCGCCCGCGCGACCTTCGCGATCGAGCGGGTGCCAGCCGTCGCTTGAGTCGAAGGGGCCTGCCATCGTCATTCCCGCGGAAGCGGGAATCCAGCACTGGCGGCCGCTTGGGCGTTACGACTGGATCCCCGCCTTCGCGGGGACGACGGCAGATTGGAGCGCCTTCGACCGGCATGAGCGATGTCGCATCGGCGTGGAACTCCGCTCCGCGCCCGCGACCCAAGCGTATCCTTGCGCGACCTCAATGACGAGGAGCTGCCCATGACTCGACCGGTTCCATCCGTCCGTTTCGATCGCCGCCGCCTGCTCGTCACCATGGCCGGCGCGTGGCTCGCCGGGGTCTTCACGATTGCCGGTCGTGCGCAAAGTACCGCCCCCGGCAAATCGAAGATCGGCGTCATCGGCTCCGGTCGCATCGGCGGCACGATCGGCGGCCTGTGGGTCAAGGCAGGCCATCCGGTGATGTTCTCGTCGCGCCATCCGGACGAGCTCAAGAGCCTCGTCGCGGAGCTCGGCCCGCTCGCCAGCGCCGGCACGGTCGCCCAGGCGGCGGCGTTCGGCGACGTGCTGTTCGTCGCCGTGCCTTACGGCGCGCTGCCGCAGATCGGCCGCGAAAACGCCGCGGCGATCAAGGGCAAGGTGATGCTCGACGCCTGCAATGCGGTCGCGTCGCGCGACGGCGCGATCGCCGACGAGGTGGAGCATGACGGCATCGGCGCGACGTCGCAGAAATACCTCGCCGGCACGCGGCTGGTGCGCGCGTTCAATACGATGTCGTACGCCATCTTCCAGCGCGAAGCACACCGCGCCGATCCGAAGCTTGCGGTCCCCATCGCCGGCGACGACGCCGATGCGGTCGCGATCGCCGCGGGCCTCGTGCGCGACGCCGGCTTCGATCCGGTCGTCGTCGGCAAGCTCGCCGACGCGCGGCGCTTCCAGCGCGGCGGGCCGGGCTATGGCCAATCGGTATCCGCCGCCGAGCTGAAGCAGAAGCTGTCGCTCACGCCGTGACGCGCGTCGAGCGCCTCCTCGAGCGCGCGGTGCCCGCCACCCGCGCCGAGCGCGCCGCCGCGCTGTGGTCGTTCGCCTATTTTTTCACGTTGCTGGCCGGCTATTACGTGCTGCGGCCGCTGCGCGACCAGATGGGCATCGCCGGCGGCGTGCGCAACCTGCCGTGGCTCTTCACCGCGACGTTCGTCGCGCTGATCGTCGCGCAGCCTCTCTACGGCGCGCTGGTGGCGCGGCTGCCGCGCGCGCGCTTCATCGCCGTCGTCTACCACTTCTTCGCCGCCAACCTCGTGCTGTTCTGGCTGCTGCTGACGATTGACGTCGACAAGGTGGTCGTCGCGCGCGTGTTCTTCGTGTGGGTCAGCGTGTTCAACCTCTTCGTCGTCGCGGTGTTCTGGTCGTTCATGGCCGACCTCTTCACCAGCGAGCAGGGCAAGCGACTGTTCGGCTTCATCGGCGCGGGCGGCACCGCCGGCGCGCTGCTCGGCCCGACGATCACCATCGGCCTCGCCGTGCCGCTCGGCCCGACCAATCTCCTCATCGTCGCCGTGGTGTTCCTCGAGCTCGCGGTGTTCTGCACGCATCGCCTCGAGCGCGCCGCCGGCGGCGCGCAGCATGCCGTGAAGGCGGAGCCGCGGACGATCGGCGGCAGCGCCTTCGCGGCGTTGCCCGAGCTCGTGCGCTCGCCGTACCTGATCGGCGTCGCGGTGTGGGTGAGCTTCCTGTCGTTCGGCGCGACGATGCTTTATTTCATGCAGGCGAACGTCGTCCAGGAAAGCGTGCACGGCGCCGGCGCGCAGACGCGCGTGTTCGCGTCGATCGACCTCGCGGTGGGGCTTCTCACGCTCGCCACGCAGGTGTTCGCCACCGGGCGCCTGCTCGAGCGCTTCGGCACCGGCGCGACGGCGGCGGCGCTGCCCGCGGTCTACGTGCTGGGCTTCGCCGCGATCGCGCTCGCCCCGGTACTCGGCGTCGTGCTCGTCGTGCAGGTCGTGCAGCGCTGGATGAACTTCGCGATCGCCAATCCCGCGCGACAGGTGTTCTTCACCGTCGTCGGCCGCGGCGAGAAGTACAAGGCCAAGAACCTGATCGACGTCGTCGTCTACCGCGGCTCCGACGCGTTGTACGGCTGGGTGTACGACTCGATGCACGCGCTCGGCGCGAAGATCGCGGGCATCGCGCTCATCGCGCTGCCGGTCGTGCTGGTGTGGTTCGTGCTGTCGCTGGGGCTCGGGCGCTCGCAGGAGCGGCGCGCGGCACGCGATGCGGCGGCGCTCGACGTGGCGGGAGACTGACATGGCAAGGCTTTCGAGACGCCGCTTCAACGCGCTGGCCGCCTCGGCGCTGGCCGCGCCCGGCACGATCGGCACGATCGGCACGATCGGCGCATCGGCGCTCGTCGCCGACGTCGCGCTCGCGCAGGCGCCTGCGCCGCTGCTCATGCGCGCCATCCCGTCGAGCGGCGAGCGCATCCCCGCCGTCGGCCTCGGCACCGCCGCCGTGTTCTCGAACGACGACGACGCAACCCGCCGCGCCGCTGCCGAGGTCGTGCGCGCGCTCGTCGACGCGGGCGGCCGCCTGATCGACACCGCGTCGACCTACGGCGACGCCGAGGCGGTGCTCGGCAAGGTGATTGGGG
>Ga0157373_10001824_pt1 | contig 16222 bp, 9 predicted proteins | sample C65metaG_FD_113460 | JGI IMG/M metagenome (GOLD analysis project Ga0157373, IMG submission 113460) | Corn rhizosphere microbial communities from Kellogg Biological Station, Michigan, USA - C6-5 metaG | ecosystem: Host-associated > Plants > Roots > Rhizosphere > Soil | place: USA: Michigan... | reverse complement strand
CGTTAACACCAACCGGCTTTACGTTAATGGTAACAGTTATGGGCGCCGATGTAGCACCTGAATTGGTTAAAGTATAAGTATACGTATCCTTGCCCACAAACCCGGCGGTAGGCGTATAAGTCACATTACCCGAGGCATCAACCGAAGTTAGTCCATGCGTGCCGTTTGTAGCAGCCACCGTAGCGCCGGCGCCGCTTGGCCCGTCATTCGCTTTTACATTGGTAGTTATCGGTGTATTGATCGGCGTAGTGCCCGAGTCGGGTGTGCCGCCCGGTTTAATATTGATGGTAACGGTAATCGGGTCGGATACCACACCATCCGGCGTAGTAAGCGTGTAGGTATAAGTATCCGTACCGAAATAACCTGCCACCGGGGTATAGGTTACTTTTCCGGTACCGTCAACCGTAGTGGTACCATGCGATCCGGCTGTAGCGGTTACCGTAGCATTGGTTCCGCTTGCTCCATCGTTAGTTTTAACTGTACTGGTAACAGCAGTGTTCACCGTGGTCTGGTCGGTATCGTTCACGCCAACCGGTTTTACCGTTATCGATATCGTTGCCGGTACGCTTTCTGAGCCGTAATTATCTTTGATGGTATAATTGATCGGCGTGGCCTTGCCTGTAAAAGTAGCCAGTGGCGTAAATGTTACCGCACCTGTAGTCGTATTTACAGTATAGGTGCCTTGCCCGGCAATGGTCACCGCGGTTTTTTTTACGTTATCGGCAGGATCAACCAGCAATACCGATGTCAGATCCAATGTACCGTCGGCATCTGCATCATTGCTGGGGATATTCAGCGTTATCGCCTGTCCGATGGTGGTTGTGCCCGCATCAGCGGCGGATACCGGTATCTGGTTAACGCTCAGGTTAACGTTGCTTACATCCAGACTGGTGCCCGGTGTTGATACCTGTATCTGTAAATTGGGCGTGCCGGGTTGTATGCCAGTATTACCCGCGTTGTTGGTACCATAAAATGCGCCCGATGGTACCCAGCCTGCTGGCAGATTTGCCGCCACTGCTGTTAAACTGCCGCCAATAGCTACATTATTGGTCGAGACAGCTACCGTGTAATTACCATTATTGGTATTGGCAAATGTATATCCGCCCCCTGCGCCCACTACAACCTTATTCACGATCAGACTGGTGCTGTTATCAACCAGATAAGCATAAAGTGGGTTGCCGCCGATGGTTTGTACCGGGTTTCCGGCAATAGTGCCGTCAAGCTTACCGTTCGGATCATCCACCAGCGAGCCCGAGATGGTAATGCCCAATATATCTTTAAAGCGATAATCCTCTACCTCGCCATCTGCCGCGAACGATGTGCTCCGTTCGTCAAAAGTGGTCGAGTTATCATCCAGTAACAGCGTTGTCGTTATTCTGAATCGCGCGTATAATAAACCCACTTTCAGTTTCCCGGCAAACATCGAGTTAGGATAGGTTAAAGTAAAGGTTTGGTTATTGGTATTGCCCGGCACGGTAGCAGTTACCACTTCATTCGGCGCAAATACCCCGTCACCATTAAAATCTATCCAGCCATATAAGGTAGCTGGTGTGCTTTTGGTATTGGTAACCGGCAGGTTGATCACCACATTGCCGGCCTGGTTCACTTTAATATCCGGCAATGTGGCGGGCGTTAAAGTGCTCTCGTCGTCGGCCCCCATACCGTCGTCGTTATTGGCGTTAACGGTATAAGCAGGCTGTCCGTCAGGGTCTACATTGTTAAGGCCTATATACACACTGGCATAGGGCGTCAGCGGGGTTGTATTATAATTCACTACCGAATAAGTTCCGTCGCCTGCGTAATAATCAGTTATCTGGAAATTCTCCATGTAATGACCGGCATTTCCGTACGATTGCGGCGCATCGGTCAAATCAAAAGGCAATACAAAACCAATGGCGATGGCCTGTATGCCTGAACCTTTCATCGACAGGTTTTTGATGTTACGCGCGCCGTGCGCAAACATTACCGCCTGTACGCCAAAGTTACCCGGCGGCAGGTCGGCATATAGTTTAAATGATTTCCCCCCGTTCGACAGGTCCATTTTATAATGGCTGTCAGACGGATCGTTTTGCGTACGTTTATTCAACAACTGCCAGGCTATAGGGTTAGGGGTATCGCCAGATATATATTCGCCGCCCGAGTCAATCGATTCCGCGTCGCCGATCACCATACCCGGGTAAACTACATCTGTCCACACACTGTTGATCAGGATGGCTACTTTAATGTCGATGTCGAAAGTTACCGTAGCCCCGTAAGGTGTTGAAAGGCCCGAGTTGCCCACACCGCGCGAAGTTGGTTTTGGCTGATTATTACCCGAGTAGATCAGATCAAGACCATCGCCCGAATATTGTCCCGGTGTATAAGCCAGCATAGGCGACCCATTGGATGTTACCTCGTTGCTGATAACGGCCGTAATTCTCACCGTTGGTGAGAATTGCCATACGTAAGTACCGTTTATGATATTGAATACATCAGCGCCGGCGGGTGCCGATATCATGGTCGACCCGGTAGCGTTTTTATCCCAGGTGAGCCATTAAACCGAGTTTGCCAATGTTGTACCTGCCGATCCGCCGATAGCATATTGGGCCGAGGCCGTATCTATTAAGCCATAAAGAGCAAAAAACGATAAGAGTATCCTGAGTAGGTATTTTTTAACCATAGTATCTTTTAAAAATTTATCACGCGGATACCATATTGTCGATATCGCTGTGTGTATCCTTCAATCACACAAAATCTTTTTTATTACAGTCAATACCTTGGCAGATGATAATTGGGGATAAATGATCATCCCAATCCCGATTGAACATAACAGACTTCTAGCCATAAATGTTTAATCGCTATATGAGGCGCCTTTTGTGCTCAGCGTGTGCAACATATTCTGGCACAAATATAATAGCCATTGCAGTAATAAATACGGTGTTATTGTTAAAATAGTTTGCGATGGGTTGTAAAGCTTCTGTTATACGGGAATTAATTAAATGTTGTTTAGATTACAATATTATCATATTGTATTGGCGGATTGATCGCCGTCAAAAAACCAACAACAGCGAAAAATCAAAATAAATCCTATATTTGCCCCATAATTCTCAAGGGGTGCCTTGTTTTGGAATGACTTGAACAGAAGCAGCTGTTCCTGACCCAAACTGAAAGACAGGCTGAGATCAAACCCATGCCCCCCCGCCCCCCTGAAGGGGGAGTAAAAACTGAAGTCAGAAACTTTAGGACATTACTCCCCCCCTTAGGGGGCCGGGGGGCGACACCTGATCCGGATAATGCCGGCGTAGGGAGAGGTGAAATAATAGTTAAGTGTACTGCTTGTTCACCCTGGCTAGCAGATGGTTTAACTCAATTTAATTTAACTTACATTTTGAAAAATTTATTTGCAGCGTTAAGCGCTCTGCTGTTGCCTTTTCTGGCTGCGGCACAAATTTCCCTTTCGGGAAAAGTTGCTGATGGTTCAACCGGCGAAGCTTTGCCCGGTGCCACAGTCGTTATTTCAACCACCGATTTTACATCAGCTATCCTGGTAGATAAAAGCGGAGCCTACAAACTGGATTATGTAAAAGCCGGAACTTATGCCGTACATGTAAGTTATGTAGGCTATACCACTATCGATAAAACTGTTAACCTTACAGTCGCGACGATTCTAAACTTTAAACTGCACAAAAGCATCTTCGTGGCCGACGAGGTTACCGTTAGCTCGACCCGGGCATCCAAAAATTCGCCTACCGCCTATACCAACTTAAATAAGGCTGCCCTGGCAAAGAATAACTTTGGCCAGGATCTGCCTTTCCTGCTCAATCAAACCCCGTCGGCGGTTATTACTTCTGATGCCGGCACAGGCTTTGGCTATACCGGTATCCGCATCCGCGGCTCCGACGGTACCCGTACCAACGTTACCATCAACGGTATCCCCATTAACGATGCCGAAGATCAGGGTGCTTATTTTGTCGACCTGCCCGATCTGGTATCCTCTGTCGATAATATCCAGGTACAGCGTGGCGTAGGCACCTCAACCAACGGCGCCGGTGCTTTTGGCGCGAGTATTAACATCCAAACCACCACCCGCCGCGATTCTGCTTATGCCGAATTGAATAACTCTGCCGGCTCGTACGGTACTATCAAAAATACAGTGAATGTTGGTACGGGTCTCATCGATGGTAAGTTTACTTTCGATGGCCGTTTATCGCGCATGCAGTCCGACGGTTATATCGACCGGGCCTTTTCACATCTCAAATCATACTTTTTAAGCGGTGCTTATTACGGTAAAAATACCCTGATCCGTGCCAACGTATTTTCGGGCTATGAGCAAACCTACCAGGCCTGGGATGGTATTCCCGAGGATATCCTGAAAGCCGGTAACCGCACTTACAACGAGTTAGGTTTAATGCCCGATGGAAGCTACTACAAAAACCAAACCGACAACTATACTCAAAACTATTACCAGTTATTGGTTGATCAAAAGCTTTGCGATAAACTATCCTTCAGCGGCGCATTATTTTATACCAGAGGTTTTGGTTATTACGAAGAGTACAAGCAGGATCAGGCCGTTGCCGATTATGGTTTAACTCCCGTAACCATCGGTAGTGTGTTGATCGACCGTACCGACCTGGTGCGCGACCTGTGGCTTAGCAACGATTTTTACGGCGCTACTTATGCCTTAAATTATCAGCCGCAAAACAACTTTAAGTTTACTTTAGGCGGGGCTTACAACGTCTACAAAGGTCAGCACTACAACAACATCGAGTGGACGCAGCAAAGCACCACCGCTACACCCGATTACGAATACTCGCGCAACAACGCCACCAAAAACGACTTTAATATTTTTGGCAAAGCCGATTATACCATTGGTAATGTAACCCTGTTTGCCGATCTGCAATACCGCCATATCTATTACTCTTTCCTGGGATACGATCAAAATCTCAATAATGTTCAGCAGGCTGTGACATTAAACTTTTTTAACCCAAAGGCCGGTATCACCTATCAGCTAAACGACCAAAGCAACGTATACGCTTCGGTAGCTATAGCTAATCACGAGCCTAACCGGTCGGATTTTGTGAACTCTACCCCAAACAGCCGCCCTAAGGCTGAGCATTTAACCGATTATGAGTTAGGCTATCGTACCAACCAGCAGGCATTCACTTTAGGTGTTAATGCGTTTTACATGCTTTATAAAAATCAGTTGGTGCTGACCGGCCAGTTGAATGATGTTGGTGAAGCTACCCGCCAGAATGTTGACGATAGCTATCGCGCGGGTTTGGAGCTGGATGGTAAACTGAAAGCTGCCAAATGGCTTAACTGGGCAGCTACCGCTGCTTTAAGCGAAAACAAGGTTAAAAGCTTCAACGAATACCTGTTTAACTACGATAACAATGCCCTGGTGCACAATAGCTACGGCACAACCGATATCGCTTACTCACCGGCATTTATTGCCTCGAGCGAGTTTGATTTTATCCCGGTTAAAGGCGGCGAGGTGGCGTTCATCAGCAAATATGTAGGTAAAGAGTACCTGGATAATACCTCGAATATCACCCGTTCGCTAAACTCGTACTTCGTTAACGACTTGCGTTTGAGCTATAGCTTCCATACCAAATCGGTTAAAAACATTGGCGTGGCGTTGTTGGTCAACAACATCTTCAGCACCAAATACGAAAGCAACGGCGCAACCTATCCTGATATCGAAAACGGACAGGTGTTGAATTATAACTACTATTTCCCGCAGGCGCCAAGGCATTTCCTGGCTTCGTTAAGCTTAGCGTTTTAAACATGCACTGGCAAACAGTATATCAGTTTTTTTGGGACGAAATGCACCAAACTACCGCATTGCAATGGATAGCCATTGTATTTGGGGTAGCCGAAGTACTGCTGGCCCGTGTTAATAATGTATGGCTGTATCCAACCGGCATCATTGGTTGTTTTTTAGGGATGTACCTGTTGGTTGAGGTGCATTTGTATGCTGAGTGCGTATTAAACTGTTATTATATCATCATGAGTTTTTACGGCTGGTACCACTGGGTAAAAAAAGCCGATCAGCCGGCGGTGGAAATAACCTGGAGCACCCGGCAGGAGTGGATGATCACTATCGCCATTTCGCTTTTAGGCACTGCGTTTTTCTATTACAACTTAACAGTGATTTTACCGCATTTGCTAAACGGTTATTACACGCCATCCAACGTGCCCTTGTGGGATGCCTGGGTATCGGCAACGGCATGGGCGGGGATGTGGCTGCTGGCTCGCCGAAAGATCGAAAACTGGTTGCTGCTCAATATATCAAACGTATTTGCTGTGCCTCTATTGTTCTACAAAAAGTTGCCGCTTTCGGCTTTATTAGTGGTGTTTCTTTTTGTGATAGGTTGCTGGGGATTTATTGACTGGATAAAAATTTATAACCGGTCGCGCCGTGAAAAATCAGCCGCGCGCGAATTAGTAACCGAACCGTAATATGGAAATTACGCCGCATCCGAAACAACAACTACAACTCGAATGGGCAGACAATATTCGTCAATACGCCGCCGCGGCCGAGAAAGACGGCAAACTGCAACCCGAACAATTAGCGCTGGTTTATCAGCAGCAATGGTTCAAAATGCTGGTGCCAACCGAGTATGGCGGCCTGGAACTGAGCTTGCCTGATGAACTGCGCCTGATAGAAGCTATTAGCTGGGCCGACGGCAGCATGGGTTGGGCCATAACGCTATGTACAGGCGCGGGCTGGTTCGGTGGTTTTTTAGACCCCGAGCTTAGCCGTGAAGTTTTTGCCGACCCGCAGGTTTGCCTGGCCGGCAGCGGCGCTCCTGGTGGCACTGCAACCATCACACCTGACGGTTATTGGGTTAGCGGCAGTTGGAAATATGCCAGCGGCGCTTTACATGCCACGCACTTTACGGCTAACTGCATTATTTGTGATGATAATGGGCCGGTTTTGAGCGAAGAAGGCAAGCAAACCATCAAAGCTTTTTTGTTTAAAAAGGACGAAGTAAATGTATTGACCGCCTGGAACTATACTGGTATGGTGGCTACTGGCAGCCACGCTTTTGAAGTGAAAAATGTACAGGTGCCTGACAACCGTGCTTTTATCATTGATGCTGATCATGCGGTACTCAAAAAGCCTTTATATACTTACCCGTTCAAGTCGCTGGCTGAGGGTACTTTGGCAATAAACCTATCTGGCCTGGCTATTCATTTTATCGATCTGTGTAAACCCATTTTTATGGAAAGAAGCGCTGTAAAAGGTTTCACAAAAAGCCAGCAGGATAAACTGGATGAGGTATACAACCGATCGGTATTCAGGTTAAACGACGCCCGGGATGATTTTTATCGCGAAGCCGATCACTCATGGGCTTGTTTTATAAACAACCATGCCGAAATGCTTGCCGATAGCCTGACAGCGGTTAGCCAAACCAGCCGCAGGCTGGCCCGGGTTTCGCGCCAGGTGGTGGATGATCTGTATCCGTATTGCGGGTTGGTTGCTGCAAGTACTTCATCCGAGATAAATCGTGTTTGGCGCGATTTGCATACCGCCAGCCAGCACTCGCTCTTAACTTTCGATAGCTGATATCTTAACAATAATGTTATATTGAAAATGGCCGGTCAATAATGATATTTGAACTTTCAGAACACACCGCATGAAATTCAAATATTTGCCGGCTATTTTATTAGCTACCATCGCGTTCAGCGCATCCGCTCAAATCAAACCATCCAAAAAAAGTGCTACTGCCGCTGCAACTGCCACTTCGATACCTCGTCCTAAACTGGTGGTGGGCATCGTTGTCGACCAGATGCGCTGGGATTACCTGTATCGGTATTATGACCGTTACCAGGCCGGAGGTTTTAAGCGTTTGTTGAATGAAGGCTTCAGCTGCGATAATACCAACCTCGATTATATCCCGAGCGTTACCGCTGCCGGGCACACCTGCATTTATACCGGTACCGTGCCTGCCATACACGGCATTGCCGGTAACGATTTTATCATTCAGGCTACCGGTAAACCCATGTACTGCACCGAAGATACTACGGTGCATACCGTAGGCAGCACTTCGCGGGCCGGCGAAATGTCGCCGCGCAATTTGTTGACCACTACTGTTACCGACGAGCTTCGGTTGGCTACCAACTTCCGCTCGAAAGTTATCGGTATCGCTTTAAAAGACAGGGGCGGCATTTTACCCGCGGGCCATACCGCCAATGCCGCTTATTGGTTTGATGACGCCAGCGGCAACTGGATCACCAGCACCTATTACATGAACGACCTGCCTGCCTGGGTTAAAAAATTTAACGACCAAAAATTACCTGCAAAGTATTTAAAGCAGGATTGGAGCACCCTGTACCCGGTTGATACTTACCAGCAAAGCGCAGGCGATAACAGCCCGAAATACGAAGGTAAATTCTCCGGTGCCGACGCGCCGACTATGCCTGTTAAAACATCACAGATGATAGGTATGGGGCTCATCCGCAGCACGCCTTACGGTAACTCGCTTACTTTAGATCTGGCAAAGGCGGCTATCGATGCTGAAAAATTGGGCAAAAACAGTGTAACCGACTTTTTAGCCGTAAGCCTTTCTTCAACCGATTATGTTGGTCACCAGTTTGGCATCAATGCTGTCGAAATTGAAGATACCTATCTGCGTCTCGACCGCGATCTGTCTGCCTTTTTTACCTATCTGGATGCCAGCGTAGGTAAAGGTAACTATACCGTATTTTTAACTGCCGACCACGGTGCCGCGCATAACGAAACTTTCCTCAACGATCATAACGTACCCGCCGGTGCCTGGAACGACAGAGGGATCATGAAGGATCTGAATAATCTGCTGGAAAGCAAATACGGCATCAAAAACATGGTTTTAAGCCTGGATAATTACCAGGTTAATTTAAACAATGTAGCTATCGCCGATAAAAAAGTAAACGAATACGCCATCAAACAAGATTGTATTGCCTTTTTACAAAAGCAGCCAGGTGTAGCTTTTGCGGTAGATATGCAGAACGTGCAAAATGCCAGCCTGCCCGAAGCCTTGCGTACGCGCATCGTTAATGGTTATAACGTTGAGCACAGTGGCGTAATACAAATCATCCTTAAACCCGGATGGTACGCCGGCCACGGCACCACAGGTACTACCCACGGCACCTGGAACCCTTACGATACACATATTCCGCTGGTATTTATGGGCTGGGGTATACAACATGGCCACAGCAATCAACCCACCCACATGACGGATATCGCGCCAACCGTAGCCGCTTTGCTGCATATCCAAACACCTAATGGTTCCATCGGTGTGCCATTGGTGCAGGTACTTAAATAATTCAGGAGTTATATTTACAGAGAACACAGGTTATAGTGTTTTCCTGCACTATAACCTATTGCGAAAGTAGCTACGTAATGATTAAATTGCGTGCCTGTTGCTAGCTGTTTACCTGTAAATGAAAAAGTACATTTCCCGTTTTCATTACCTTACCCAGGATATGCCCGGAAGGAGCCATGTTGAACAGGTAAACATAGCCTGTGCGGCCGGTGCCAACTGGATACAATACCGTTGCCTTACCAAAACTGATGCTGAGCTGATAACCGAAATCAATCAGATAGCGGCCATTTGCGATGATTGGGGGACTACGCTGATACTAACACAGCATTACCATTTGCTGGATAGGGTGGATGCGCAGGGTGTACATATCGAAAACGTAAATACTGATCTTGCAGAGGTAAGGCAGATTATTGGCGACAATAAAACCCTGGGCGCATCAGCTATAACTGCCGAACGCGTACTGAAACTACAGGAAGCCGGGGTGGTAGATTATTGCGGTTTTGGCCCTTATGCACATAATGATATCAAGCTGAATAATTATCCGTTTTTGGGTATTGCCCGTTACCGCGAACTAAAAGAGCATTCTATTACTTTACCGATAATCGCCGTAGGAGGTATACAGTTGCAGGATGTTAACACATTGATGGAAACAGGGGTAGATGGTATCGCTGTATCCGGCGCCATCAACAACGCCGCCGATCCCGCTGAAATGTTCAAGGCCTTTTATAAGAAGTTGTATTAGCCCCCTAACCCCTGAAGGGGGAATGATCTGCACATATAATAATTTGCACATTTAATTACTATGCATGCATTGTAATTGTAAAAAATTAAACCGACCTTGGCTTAATAAGTTTACAAATAAAAAGCACCTCCTTTGGGGGGACGGGAGAGGTTAATGAATACACTAAACATTACCGTAAAAGACAGGCTGGCTATCATTCAGCTGGACCGGGGAAAATCGAACCCGATGAATGCCGAAATGGTTAAGGAGCTTACTTTGATGGTGAGGAGCATCAATACCGACGATAATATCGGCGGCCTGATCATTACCGGTAAAGAAAATTTCTTTTCGGCAGGATTAGACCTAATCGAACTGTACGACTATAACGAAGACCAGGTAAAAGCTTTCTGGACTGATTTTATGACTTTACAGGCAGCGATGGTATCCTTCAAAAAACCAATGGTTGCGGCCATAAGCGGGCATAGCCCTGCAGGCGGTTGCGTGCTGGCCATTGGTTGCGATTACCGGGTAATGGCACAAGGTAAGTTCATCATCGGCCTGAACGAGATACCTGTAGGCATTGTAGTGCCTGATGCGATATTTGATCAGTATGCTTTTTGGTTAGGCGAGCGCCGGGCATACCAAAGCTTGCTGGAAGGTAAGTTGTTTTCGGTTGATGAGGCCCTGCAGATTGGTTTGATCGATGAGATATGTAACCCCGAAAGCGTGATCAGCATGGCTGAGCGCCAGATCAGGAAGTATATGCAGCTAAACCCCAGGGCATGGTGGCAAAGCAAACTTAACCTGCGAAAAAGGCTTATTGAGAAAGCTAATAGCGATCAAACTGAAACGCTAAACCAACTGATCTCTCAATGGTGGGCGCCCGAAACCCGTAAATCATTACAGATGATCATCCAAAGCCTGCAAAAGCCTGCCCCACCCAAACCCTCCCCGGAAGGGAGGGCTTAAAAAATGATCTAATACAAAATATATTTAAAAAGGAAGTCTCCCCTTCTGGGGGAGATTTAGAGGGGGCTATTTATGATACAAGGTATGTTACGCGATGACGCGTTAAAAGGCAAAACCGTTATTGTAACCGGTGGTGGTACCGGTTTGGGCAAAGCCATGAGCACTTATTTTTTGCAACTGGGCGCCAATGTGGTCATCACCAGTCGTAAGCTGGATGTTTTGCAAAAAGCCGCTGTAGAAATGGAAGCCGCTACCGGCGGCAAAGTGCTGGCTGTGCAATGCGATGTGCGTAACTACGACGAAGTTGAAACTGTGTTGCAACAATCGGTAGAGAGGTTTGGCCAGGCAGATGCCTTACTTAACAATGCGGCAGGCAACTTTATATCGCCCACCGAAAGGCTTTCGGCTAATGCTTTTTCAACCATTATTGATATTGTGTTAAAAGGATCGGTAAACTGCTCGCTGGTTTTGGGTAAGTATTGGATCGATCAAAAAATAGCCGGCTCTATCCTTAATATCGTTACCACCTACGCTTTTACCGGTTCGGCTTATGTGGTGCCGTCGGCCTGCGCCAAGGGTGGTGTATTGGCTATGACGCGTTCGCTGGCGGTGGAATGGGGGCGGCATGGTATCCGTACCAATGCTATCGCGCCCGGTCCGTTCCCGACCAAAGGTGCCTGGGAACGACTGCTACCTGGCGATATGGCCGCCAAATTCGATTTTAAAAACAGGGTACCCCTTAAACGCGTTGGCGAACACCAGGAGTTGGCCAACCTTGCCGCTTTCCTCATCTCCGATTTCTCGGGCTATATCAACGGTGAAGTGATCACCATCGATGGGGGCGAATGGCTGCAGGGCGCCGGCCAGTTCAGCGCTTTGGAAATGATCCCGAACGAAATGTGGGACACTATCGAAAAAATGACCCGCTCGGCAAAGTGATGAGTGAATAAATATCCTTGTCATTTCGACGAACGCAGAGCTGTGAGCTTGGGGTGAGGAGAAATCTTCTGCAACACGCTGCTGTGTGCTGTCATGTTGCAGAAGATTTCTCTTTCGCGCCAGCCTACTTAGCTCGCGCTCGCTCTATCGAAATGACAAAACATTTAATGACATATATCCAAATTCGAAATTGAAAATTCGACATTCGAAATCCTTCATTTTCCGTAAATTCGCGCCATGCCTACCGAAGTAGAAGAACAAACCCTCACGCTTGAAGAAGTTTTAGCCGGCCTGAAAGAAATGCACCGGTTAATACTATGGAACGACGACTTCAACACGTTCGATCATGTGATCCATTGCATGATGAAGTATCTGGACTATTCCGAATCGCAAGCCGAAAAAATTGCCTGGAAGGTGCATAACGAAGGCAAATGTGCCGTTTTAGAAGGCTCGTTCACCGAAATGGAGATCTATCGCAAAATTTTACAACAGGAAGGCCTGACCGTTACTGTAGAGTAATTTATTACGCCCGGTAAGCTTCAATCTTCTTTAAAAAAACGAATTCATATCGCCTGTTGTGTTAGTAAAACTTAAGGGTAATGTTAAGTTACGTGTTGTTATTTAACAAGTAATCCGCTCAATATTAACCCAATATTATCATTGGATTATTTGTTTTACTAATAGCTTAAAATTCAGAATTCCTACAAATTTAAACAGTTTTCTTTGCGCAAAAATCAAACCCAGCGCAATGAATCACACCTACCCAATCAAAAAAATCTTACTTCTTTTTTCTTTGATTTCCTGTTTTTCGGTTTCGGCTTTTGCCCAGTCAATCATAAAAGGTAAAGTAACCGATGCCCAAACAGGTGAGCCCTTAACCGGTGCTACCGTACATATTGAAGGGAGCGTAAAATTCACTACACCGGTTAACCTGAACGGTTCGTATACCTTTAAAAGCGTGCCTGCCGGTACCTACAAATTAAACGTAAGGTTTATCGGTTACAAGCCCAGCAAAGAGTATGCAATTGAAGCGATTGCTGGTAAAACCGAAGTTTTTAGCGTAGCACTGGTTGACAACGCGACCGGGCTTAACGAGGTAACTATTAGCGAGCAGGCAGGCAAAGAAAGCGACCGTGCTGTTCGTTCGCTCGAAAAAAATGCCTCGATGGTCGAAAACATACTATCGGCTAACACCATTCAGTTATTGCCCGATGTTACCGTAGGTAACGCTTTACAGCGTGTAAGCGGTATAACCATTCAGCGTTCATCAAACGGTGAGGGGCGTTATGCTATTATCCGCGGGATGGATCAGCGTTATAACAACACATTGGTTAACGGTATCAAAATACCTAGCCCCGATGATAAATTCCGCTTTGTGCCGATGGACGTTTTTCCTTCAGAGATGTTAGAGCGTTTAGAAGTAATTAAAGCATTAACACCATCTATGGAAGGCGATGCTATTGGTGGTACCATGAACCTGGTAATGAAAAGCGCGCCCGATCATTTTGTATTAAGTGCCAATGCCTCTGCCGGTTTCTCAAACCTGTTTTCGTCTTCAAGGCCTTTTATTGCATTCAAATCATCGCCCAATACTGCCTCGCCAGCTGCTGTTAACGGCAACAGCTACGCTGCAACTTATGCCGATTTTAATAATAAAGCGCTCACCAGCAATCAAACCCTTAGTACTCCTTTAAGCTCGACAGCTGGTTTAACCATCGGCGATCGTTTTTTAAATCGTAAACTGGGGGTTATCGTAGCGGCCAGCTATCAAAATATCTACCGCGGGTCAAACTCAACGCAGTTAACACCCAACGCGCAGCCAACTGCTAATACTTCGGCATCAAATATCCCGCAGTTTTCTGATGCTTATGCCCGTAGCTATTCAACCCAAACCCAACGTTTAGGTATCCACAATAAAATCGACTATACCTTTAACAAAAACAACAAGTTGTCGTTGTATAACCTGTATATCCACACCAACGAGTACCAGTCTCGCCAAACTGCAGATACACTGGGCCTGGGCTTAAACTCTACCTTATATAATAAACAGGTTACCATCAGTAACCGTAGTACGTTAACTCAGCAAAATATCTATAACAGTACGTTACAAGGCGACCACTGGCTAAGCAATGGAATCAAGTTCAACTGGAGCGCAGTGTACTCGTATGCCAACAGGCATCAGCCTGATCGTACCGATTTTGCTTACGATGCTAACCAAACTTTGAATACTTCGGGCGCTATTGCGTCCGAATTGGATAACAATACCAAGCTGAGCCACCACTGGGAAAACAATAAAGACCAGGATATAACCGGTTATGCCAACTTTATGTTCAATCCTAAAATATCAGATCACCATGTAGAGATATCCGTTGGTGGTTTATTGCGTCATAAAAACCGTAACGCCGATTATATCACCTACTCGTTGATTGGTGGTAACAAATCGACAGTTTATACGAATAATTTCAATTCCATTCCATTTGTGTTTAACCTGGCTTCTGACGGTGTTGGCGCCAATAATCCCGACCTGCAGGATAACTACACCGTTAAGGAAGACGATAATGCCGAATACGTGCAGTTGAAATTTAACCCGGTTGCTAAATTACAGGTGTTAGGCGGTGTGCGTGTTGAAAATACTTTACAGAAGTATGAAACACAATCGCCGATCACTGTTTCACAACGTGCCGGTACTTCGGCCTATACCGATGTTTTGCCGAGCTTACACTTAAAATATTCTTTAACCGACGCTCAAAGCTTGCGTGCATCTTACTTTGCCTCTATCAGCCGCCCTGGTTATGGCGAGATAATCCCTTATAAAGTATCTGGCGAGTATTATGACGAAGAAGGTAACCCATATCTGCACCATATCACTGCCGATAACTTCGATGTTCGTTATGAGTTGTTCCCTGGTGGCGCTGATCAATTGTTGCTCGGTACTTTCCTGAAAAAAATTCACAACCCTATCGAGTACTTTGTGGTTCGTGATGGTGGCCCAAGTAACCAGGTTATCAAACCGCAAAATGATGACGGTGATGCTACCAACTATGGTTTTGAGGCGCAGGCTACCAAGTTTTTTGGTGTGATCGGTTTCTCGTTAAACTATACCTACACCCACTCAAGCATCACTACCGATAAGTTGCTTTATTTCAGCGATCCGGTTAAAGGGTTACAGCAAACTTATGTTAGCCAAACCCGCCCGTTACAAGGCCAGGCCAACAACGTAGGTAACGCCGCCATATTATTTAAAAGCGGCAAGCTTGGTTTGGATATGCAGTTAGCCTTTGTATTTACCGGCGAGCGATTAGCACAGGTGTCACCATATTACAACCTGGATTTTTATCAGCATGCGTATAATCAATTGGATTTCTCGTTCGAGAAGATGATTGGCAAAAAGCTTTCAATCTTTGGTAAAATCAATAACATTACCAATACAGCAAGCAAGATATACTTAAAATATCCACACGCGCAGTTAAGTACACAATTGCTTGAGTTTGTTGGCAAGCAGGATATCGCCGCGCAAACCCTGGTACAAAGCGATTACTATAAAACATTGTTCCTGGGCGGTTTAAGGTACAAACTCTAAAAAGATCAACTCAAAACAACACAAAATGAAAAAGATATATTTCAGCATTATCGCTTTATCACTTATCGCCGTTGCAGGCTGTAAAAAATGGAGCGCCGAGCACACCGATGTTTATACCTATACGCCGCCTGCTGCCAGCCCGGTAAGCGATAAAGCGCCCCTGTCATGCAGTGGCAGCGGCAGCACGGTAGTTTCGGTAAAAGGTACCATGCTTACCGGTAAAACCTATACTGTTGAAGATGGCTGCGATTTGGTGATCAACGCTACCGATACCTTGTTAATGCAGCCTGGTGTCACCCTTAAAATGGGTGCCAATACAAGCTTAATAGCTTTAGGTACTTTGGTAAGTAATGGCTCAAAAGATTTTCCTAATTACATTGGCCCTGCCGGTGTTACCAAAACTGATGCTCCGGGCGCCATAGCCCCATCTGCCGATCCTGCTTACTCGGGTAAATGGAAAGGCATTATCGGTGGACCAACCTGTAACCTGATGGTACTAAGGTGGACGCACGTTGAGTTTGCCGGTGGTACCGAAGGTGCTGCTACCGCTAAGATAGCAGGTTCGGGCGCGGGTAACCAGTATAGTATTTTGTTCGCCAACTATAATGGCAGCTATATCATGGAAGACTCGTGGTTATACGGCGGCGTGGATTATCCTATCCGTATCTCAGCCGGCAAGGTTGCTTTCTTCCGTAATACTTTCGAAAAAAATGGGGCAGTAGG
>Ga0157373_10001821_pt1 | contig 16231 bp, 10 predicted proteins | sample C65metaG_FD_113460 | JGI IMG/M metagenome (GOLD analysis project Ga0157373, IMG submission 113460) | Corn rhizosphere microbial communities from Kellogg Biological Station, Michigan, USA - C6-5 metaG | ecosystem: Host-associated > Plants > Roots > Rhizosphere > Soil | place: USA: Michigan... | reverse complement strand
CTCGAGGCAATCGGCATCAAGCCGGACAAGATCATTCCGTGGGACTGGCCTCCGTCGCACCGCCCGGAGGAGCATGCACCGCGCGAGCTGCCCGGCGAAGGACCGCTACGGCTGGTCTATGTCGGATCGGTCGAGGAAGCGAAAGGCGTCGGCGATCTGTTGCGAGCGGTCAAGCAACTGAAGAATGAGGGGTCGCAGGTTCAGCTGACGATTGTCGGCCGCGACCCGCAGAACCGGATGGCCCAGCTGTCGAGCAGCCTTGGACTCAACGATCGAGTGCACTTCGCCGGTCTCCTGCCGAACGAGGAGGTTCCGGCGGCGATGCGGGATGCCGACGTTGTCGTCATCCCGTCGCGGCACGAATATCCCGAAGGCCTGCCGCTCACCATTTACGAGGCACTTGCGGCGCGGACGCCGATCGTCGCCTCCGATCATCCCATGTTCCGCGGCGCGCTCGTGCACCAGCGTAGTGCTCTCATCTTCCCGGCCGGCGAAAGCGAGGCGCTCGCCGCCGCGATCCGCCGCCTGGGGGGCGACCGGACTCTCTATGCCCAACTGTCGGCGAACAGCTCCGCCGCGTGGGAAGCGCTCCAGCTTCCGGTCACCTGGGGCGAGCTCATCGAACGATGGCTCTCAGATGAGCCAGCCGATCGCGAATGGCTGCTCGAACATCGACTGAACTCAGGGCTTTACGACCGACAGATCGAAATTCGCCGGAGCGGCTAAGGCGCACTCGTCGGGTCACCCCGCCCGTTTGTCGAAAGGAACGGCCTACCTCGACAAAAGTTAACCTAGCGGCCCGTCCATGTTCATGTTCCCTGCGTCACAGGCGGCCGGGGCTTGCAATCGGGACCGACAATCGAAATTGGCCGCTCTGTGATTCACAAAATCCAATTCAAGCGCGGAGGCATCGCCCTCCTCGCGGCGATGATGGTGCTGAGCGCGTGCGGAAGCTCCTCCGACGATCCGAGCGGCGGTCGGGGCGGGCGCGGCGGCTTCGGTGGTCCAATCAATGTCGGCTATGTCGTCGTCCAACAGGGCACAGCGCCCATCGTCCAGGACCTGCCCGGCCGCGTCTCCGCCTTCCAGATCGCCGACGTCCGGCCGCAAGTGAACGGGGTCATCCTGAGGCGCATGTTCCAGGAGGGCTCGATCGTCCGCCAGGGCCAGACGCTCTACCAGATCGATCCCAGCATCTATAACGCCGCGGCGGCGCAGGCGCAGGCGAACGTCCAGGCGGCGCGGGCCCAGGCCGAAGCGGCGCGGACCCTCGCCGCTCGCTACAAGCCGCTCGTTCAGCAGCAGGCGATCTCGAAGCAGGACTATACGAACGCCGTGGCGCAGGCGCGGCAAGCCGATGCCGCAGTCGCGCAACAGACGGCCGCGCTCCGGACGGCTCAGATCAACCAGCGGTACACGCGCGTGCCGGCGCCGATCACCGGGCGCGTCGGCCTCTCCAACTTCACCGAAGGCGCGCTTGTTACCTCCGGCCAGACACAAGCACTGACGACGATCACGCGGCTCGACCCAGTGTACGTCGACATCCAGGAATCCGCCTCCGACCTCCTCAATCTGCGCCAATCGCTCGCCAAGGGCGGGGCGGTACCGACCAGCGCGCAGGTGCACCTGATCCTGCCGGACGGCTCCGACTATGGCTTCACCGGGACGGTCGAGTTCAGCGAGGTCGTGGTCGACCAGACCACCGGCACGGTCACGATCCGCGCTCGGTTTCCAAATCCGCAGTCGATCCTTTTGCCAGGGATGTTCGTGCGCGCGCGCTTCGCGCAGGCGATCGACACGTCGGCATTCCTGGTGCCGCAGCAGGCGGTCACGCGCGACCCGCAAGGCAATGCGACCTTGTGGGTCGTCGGCCCGGGCAATCGGGCGGTGCAGCGCACGGTCATCGCGGAGCGCACTCAAGGTCCTTACTGGGTTGTGACGCAGGGCCTCGCTGCCGGCGAAAAAGTGATCACGCAGGGCACCGCCAACCTGAAAGACGGAGCGCAGATCAAGCCCGTCCTGGCGAGCACTCCGCAAAAGGTGCAGGCGCCGCCTCCTGGCGCGATGAAAGGCGGTTACGGCCGTAACCGCCGCAGCTAAGCCATGTCGCGGATCTTCATCGAACGGCCGATTTTCGCCTGGGTTCTTGCCATCATCATCATGCTCGGCGGAATCGGCGCAATATTTGCGTTGCCGGTCGCGCAGTATCCGGACGTTGCACCGACTCAGATCAACGTCCGAGCGACTTATCCCGGCGCTTCGGCCGCCACGCTCGAGAGCAGCGTCACGCAGGTCATCGAGCAGAGCCTTACCGGCCTCGACGGACTTCTCTATTTCAGCTCGTCGTCGAGCTCGCGCGGACAGGTCTCGATCCAGGCCGTGTTCGACAAGAGCGTCGATCCGGACATCGCCCAGGTCCAGGTCCAGAACAAGGTTCAGTCCGCGGTCGCCCGGCTCCCGCAGGCGGTTCAGCAGCAGGGCGTCACGGTGACCAAGGGATCGCCCGACTTCCTCATGATCGTCGGCGTCTATGACTCGACTGACAGACACACCAACGTCGACGTTTCCGACTGGCTCGCGACCAACATTCAGGACGATCTGTCGCGCATCGACGGCGTCGGCGACGTCAACGTGTTCGGCTCGCAATATGCGATGCGAATCTGGCTCGATCCGAACAAGCTGCAGAGCTTCCAGCTCATGCCGAGCGACATCATCAGCGCGATCCAGAACCAGAATGTCGAAGTGGCCGCGGGCGAAGTCGGCGGAATGCCCCAGCCGCAGGGGCAGATGCTCGATGCGACGGTGACCGCACAATCGCGTCTCCAAACGCCCGAGCAGTTCCGCAACATCATCGTCAAATCGGACCCGACCGGCGCGCGGGTGCTCCTGTCGGATGTCGCGCGCGTGGAGCTTGGCGCCGACAATTACTCGGCGACCATCCGTATCAATGGCCACCCCGGGGCAGGCATCGGAATTTATCTCGATCCCGGCGCCAACGCGCTTTCGACGTCGAAACTGGTGAAGGCCTATATGGCGAAAGCGGCGCCGCGGCTGCCGAGAGGGTATGAGGTCGCCTACGCCAACGACAGCTCGGACTTCATCCGGCTGTCGGTCATCGAGGTGGTGAAGACGCTCGCGGAGGCGATGGCGCTCGTCATACTCGTGATGTTCGTATTCCTGCAGAGCTGGCGGGCCACGCTGATCCCGGGAATTGCCATCCCCGTCGTGCTGCTCGGCACGTTCGGGATGCTCTACATCCTGGGCTTTTCGATCAATACGCTAACCTTGTTCGGTCTCGTTCTCGCCGTGGGGTTGCTTGTCGACGACGCTATCGTCGTCGTGGAGAATGTCGAGCGCATCCTCCACGAACAGCCCGAGCTGACGACCAAGGAAGCAACGATCGTCTCGATGCAGCAGATCCAGATGGCGTTGGTCGCGATCGCGCTGGTTCTCTCCGCGGTGTTCCTGCCGATGGTGTTCTTCGGCGGCTCGACCGGCGTCATCTACCGCCAGTTCTCCGCAACAATCGTTTCCGCGATGGCGCTGTCGGTCCTCCTCGCGATCACCTTCAGTCCATCGCTCGCCGCCAGCGTCCTTCGACGCAAGCACGCCAGCGTCGAGGAGACGTGGCTCGGCCGGCGCGCCCCTGCCCTCGCCCACGGAATCGAAACGGCGCGGCTCAAGTTCAACAGCGGCTTCGACCGGACCATCAACTGGTACGTCAGCAACGTTGGCAAGGTCGTCGCCCGCAAATGGCTGTTCCTGCTGATTTACCTTGGCGTCTGCCTGCTCTTGATCGTGCTTTTCGAGCGGCTTCCCACCGGGTTCATCCCGAGCGAGGACCAGGGCAATGCGTCGGTCCAGTTTCGGCTCCCCGCCGGTGCGACGTTCGGACGAACGCAGCAGGTCGAGCAGGCAGTCGAGAAATATTTCCTCGAGGGCCCCGAAAAGAAGAATGTCCACACCTTCTTCGCGGTCACAGGAGGCGGCGGCGGCCTCTCGGGCCAGAATACCGGGCAGGCCTACATCAACCTGGCGCCGTTCGATCAGCGGAGCGGCTCAAAGAATAGCGCACAGGCGATCGTCGCCCGCGCTTCCGGCGCGTTCCGCGGCCTGCGCGACGCTCAGGTCTTCGCACTTGTGCCGGGCGCGATCCGGGGCCTTGGCCAGGCGAGCGGCTTTACGATGCAATTGCAGAACACCAGTGGTCTCAGCCGCGAACAGTTCGCGGCGGCGCGCGACAAGCTGCTGGCGGAGGCCTCGGCCGATCCGCTGCTCGATCAGGTCCGCCTCAGCGAGCTACCGGACGTCGCCAGCCTCAAAATCAATGTCGACCAGCAGCGGCTCGCGGCGCTGGGTCTCAGTTCATCCGACGTGAACTCGACGCTGTCGACCGCATGGGGCGGACGTTACGTCAACGACTTCATCGATCGCGGACGCGTGAAGCGGGTCTACGTGCAGGGCGACGCGCCTTATCGGTCGGAGCCGTCCGACATCGGCGGCTGGTACGTCCGCAACAATCAAAGCCAGATGGTTCCATTCTCTTCCTTCGCAACCACGGATTGGACGGTCGCGCCGGTGACGCTCGACCGGTTCGAGGGATATTCCTCGTTCGAGATCGACGGACAGCCGGCGGAGGGCAAGAGCTCGGGCCAGGCAATGGCGGAAATCTCGAAATTGGCTTCGCAGATCCCCGGCGTGGGCGTCGCCTGGTCGGGGGCGTCGTATCAGGAAAGGCTCGCAACGGGACAAGGGCCGCTGCTCTACACGGTGTCGCTGATCGTCATCTTCCTCTGCCTGGCCGCGCTGTACGAAAGCTGGTCGATCCCGCTCGCCGTGCTCCTCGTCGTGCCGCTCGGCCTGGTCGGCGCCATCCTGTTCGTCACTCTGCGCGGCCTTCAAAATGACGTGTTCCTGCAGATCGGCCTTCTGACGACGATGGGCCTCACATCGAAGAATGCGATCCTGATGAACGAGTTTGCCGAGCGTGCTGAAAGGGAGGGCAAGAGGATCCTCGACGCGGCGATCGAGGCGGCGCGAATCCGGTTGCGTCCGATCTTGATGACGAGCTTCGCGTTCATTTTCGGAGTGTTCCCGCTGGCCATTGCGACGGGCCCGGGAGCGAACGGCCGAATCGCGATCGGCACGGCCGTCATCGGCGGAATGATGACCGCGACTATCCTCGCGATCTTCTATATCCCACTGTTCTACGTGCTCGTGCGCAGGGGCGTTCGCGACGGCATCGTCGTCATCCGCGAGCGGATGCGCCGTCGCCGGGAGGCACAGGCATGAGACGCGCAGCCGCCTTCATTGCGCTGATGGCCACGGCCTGCACAACGATGGAGCCGAAGCTCGACCGCGTGGATCCGGCGATCCCTGCGTCATGGGCGGCCGGAAGCCCGTTTCTCGCTGAGGCCGAGGCTGGCCTTCCGGCAGTCACCTATAAGCAGATCTTCACCGACCCGCGACTGCAGACGTTGCTTGCGCAGGCCCTGGTCAACAACCGTGACCTGATGGCCGCTGCCGCGAACATCGCGGCGGCGCGAGAGCAGTATCGGATCCAGCGCGCTCAGCAGTTTCCGCAACTGAATGCCGGCGCGGGGGTGACGGTTACCGGTGAGCGGAGCAACTCGAATTCAGGATCGGGCTCGGGCTCGAACTCCGGCAACTCTGGCTCGGGCGTATCCGCAAACTATAATACTGGCCTCAGCGTTCCGAGTTTCGAAGTCGACCTCTTCGGCCGCCTTCGTTCGCTGACCCACGCGCAGTTCGAGCGATATCTCGCGACCGAGGCCGGCGCGCGTGCGACGCGGCTCGCACTCGTCGCCGAGATCGCAAACGGCTGGCTCGACTATGCCGCCGATTCCAGCCTCCTGCTCGTTTCGGAGGCGACGGTCAAAACGTCGCAAGAGAGCGTCCGACTGACGCGAATCCGGCTCGAGGGTGGAATTGCGCCCCGTACTGACCTCAGCCAGGCACAGGAAATCCTCAGTCAGGCTCAGGCAAACCTCGCGCAGCAGCGCACGCTCGTCGCGCAGGACTTCAACGAGCTCCAATTGCTCGTCGGAGCGCCGATCAGCCCTACCCTGCTGCCGGCCTCGATCGAGCAAGCTGGGCCGACCGTCGCCGATCTGCCGCCGGGCGTCAGTTCCTACGTCTTGCTGCGCCGGCCCGATGTTGTGCAGGCCGAGTACCAGCTCCGGGGTGCGAACGCGGACATCGGCGCAGCTCGGGCGGCGCTCTTCCCCAAGATCACGCTGACCGGCCTGCTCGGCTTTGCCAGCAGCGCGCTCGCAAGCCTGTTCACCGGTGGCGCCTTCGGCTGGAGCGCAGGCGCGAACGCCGCTTACACCATCTTCAACGCCGGGGCGGGCCGCGCCAACGTCCGGCTCAGTGAGGCGCAGCGCAATGCCGCGCTTGCGACCTACCAAAGCACCGTCCAGACCGCATTCCGCGAAGTCGAGGATGCACTCGCCCGCCGAGTGACGATGGACGACCAACTCACGGCAACCGAGCGTCAGCAGGCGGCTGCCGCCGACGTCCTCTCGCTTGAGGAAGCCCGCTACCGTGCCGGCATCGATTCTTTCTTGAATGTCCTCGACGCGCAGCGCTCGTATTACGGCGTCCAGCAGACGCTGGTGAACACCAGGCGGACCGCTGCGCAGAACCGGGTCACGCTCTATCAAACCCTCGGCGGCGATGCGCTCATCGCGAACTCGCCGCTGTGCAGCGTCAATTATGTGAACACGAAAGCGGGCGCGACTGTCGCGACGGACTGCAGCAAGAACGCTTAGGCCGACTCCACCGCATAGCCGTCGCCGTAGAACTTGCTGGTGCTTCGGGTGTGGAACGTGATCGCCTTCACCGGTGGGTACTTCGGCTCGCCCAGACCAGGCAGCACCTCGAGCAGCTCGTGCTCCCACAGGTAGACCGCCATTGGGAACGAGATCCGCGGCTCGCTCAGATGCGAGCCGTCCGCCGGCTTGCCGACCCTGTGCGTCGTCGACGGCAGCCGGTCGTTCGAGATCCGCTGCATATAGTCGCCGGTGTTGATGATGATCGAGCCAGACGGGGCATGGAGCCGGACCCACTTGCCGCTTCGGTGATTCCAGACCTGCAGCCCCTCCATCCGCGATGCCGGCAGGATCGTGAATAGGTCGACATCCTCATGACCGAGCAGCCGCCCCGCACCCGATGAATCCTGCTCTTCACTCATTGGCGGGTAATAGTTGAGCCGCAGACCGAAATTGGTGTCGGTCAGCTTGGCGTCGAGCAGGTGCGGGTCGCAGCCCAAGCCTTGAAGCATTGCCTGCGCGATCGGCCTGAACAGCTGCTCATGCCCGAGGACGAGTGGGCGGAACTGCAGTTCATATTCCGCGCGCGGCCAGTAATCTTCCGCCCGAAACACGGCGTCGCGCTGCGGAATATCGAATGCGCGGCGGCAGAAAACCCACCCCTCGACGAGGTCGGGATGGATCTCACTGGTCTCCTCGATCGGGAAATAGCCCTGATTGACCGATCCGTGCCGCTGCGCGCGGAAGCGCATTTTTTCGGCGAGCGGAGTCGAGGTCATCATTTCGAGCGCGGCGTCGTGGGTCGCGTCGTACAGCATCTCCTCGACGCCGTGGCCGGTGAGCACCGCGAAGCCGATTTCCTGAAGCGCTCCCGCGAAGGCATTGGCGAACCGCGCCTTGTCGCTCGCGCCGCCGGTGAGGAAGGGCTCGAAATCGAGCGTCGCAATCTCATAATTATCGTCGAACTCATCAATCGCGCTTTCGGCTAGCCGATAGGTGTGCGACTTCACTACCTGGTCGTAGCGGCTGAACTGCTGGTTGACGGAATCAAGGTCGGCCATGCCCGTGGATTACGCTTCAGGCGCGAGCAGCGCCAGAAGCGCGAAGCTCGCGAGCCAATGTTCACCCATGTAATCGCCAGACATATGCGGAAGCGCCGCTTCGAGATGCACGTCGGCGGTTTTCTCGGCGATTGAGCGCTCTTCGCCGTTCAAGAACGGCGCGATGCCTCTCCAGCACCAGGCGCGGCTGAGATTCAGCCCGTCGAGATGCGCGATCTTCCCATCGCTTCGGTCACTAACGATGGCAGGCTCGAATAAGGTCGCGGGTTGCCCGTTCCCGATGCTGGGAAGGAAATGGCCGAACCACGCGGCAAATTCGGCAGGATGCGCCTGGGCCACGCACAATGCCTCGATCAGCGCCGGCGACAGGAACTCGTCGCCGCCCGGCTCCCACGCCTGGCAGTCGCGATCGGCACCGAACCAGTGCAGAGAGCGGCCGCGGATCAGATCGGCGAGCTCTGGATCGAACTGCTCGGCCCAACCGAGCGACAGGATCAGTGCGAACGCGGTATTGAAATGCGTTCCGACGCGGATCGGATAAGTCAGAATTGGAAGATAGGCCCGCAGCCAGTCGGCAAAGGCGCGAGCGAGCGATTCGAGTTCGGCGCCCCAGCTCTCCTGGTGGCGGGTCGCCTCCAGGTGGAGCTGGAGCAGCCACGCCCAGCCATAGGGGCGCTCAAAGCCGCGGTTCACGGGACGAGCGAGATAGGCAAGCTCGGTCCCGACCTTTTCCGCCGTGAAGCTGCTATCCGCGAGCTCGGCGATTGCCGCCGATTCCGCAATCCCGGGGAACAGCCGCCGAAGAGTCAGCAGCGTCCACCAGCCATGCACGCAGCTGTGCCAGTCGAAGCTGCCGAAGAAGGTCGGATGGAGAACCCGCGGCGGCAGCGCGTCTGCGTCGCTGGTCAATACATGGTCCAGTTTGTGCGGATACTCCTTCGTCACGTGCCCAAGCGCGATGCGCGCCATGTGCGAGGCGAGCTCAGGGTCGAGGCGCATCACAGGTGAAACCCGGCGACGTACAGGATGAGGAGATTGGCAATGAGCAGCGGAATCGCGGTCGCGACCTGCGCTCTAATCACACCATTCTGGTTCTTGAGCTCCAGCAGCGCGGCGGGCACGATGTTGAAATTGGCGGCCATGGGCGTCATCAGCGTCCCGCAGAATCCCGACAGCATGCCGACCGCGCCGATCACCGCCGGGTTGCCGCCGTCCTGATGGATCAGGATCGGAACGCCGATCGCCGCCGCCATTACCGGGAAAGCCGCGAAGGCATTCCCCATGATCATCGTGAAGACAACCATGCCGAATGCGTAGAGCAAAACCGCGAGGAAGATGCTGCCTTGCGGAATGATGGAGCCCACGATCGCTCCGATCGTCGTTCCGACACCAGCTGTGGCGAAGATCACTCCGAGTGCGGCAAGCATCTGCGGCAGCACCGCCGCCCAGCCGACGCTGTTCATGAGGCGGCTGCCCTCGTCGATGGCCGAAAGCACCGGCGGGCGGAGCCACCAATATTCAACGGCCAACGCAATCAGCACTCCAGCGCCAAAAAGGACCAGAGTCACGGACTTTGGGTCGATCAGGCCGGTCCCTTTCGCCGCCGTGTAATTGAACAGCAGCGTCCCGACGAACGCCGTGAAGGGGATGATCAGCGCCGGAATGAACAGCCTATTGCCGTGACGGTCGGACGATTTCTCGCGCTCTTCTGGCGTGGTCGACTGCTTCGAACCGCGACCGATCAGTTGCATGCCCGCGATGCCCGCGAGCGCGAGCACGAGCACGCCATTGCCGATGTCCCCGAAGAAATCGCCGAACCACAAACTGACCGCCAGCAAGAGCCAGAACGCGGCGTTGCCCCAGCGCTTCGGATTGGTCTCGTCGCGCGCGCTCCCGAGCGCGAAGCCGGCGAAAATCACACCCGAGACAATGTAAAGCCAGTGCAGATTGATCATTTGCGCTGCCCCAGCCGCCGGTCGAGCAAGAGCAGCCTCGTGCCGTGAATCAGGAATGCGCAGATGGCGCTCGGAATCGCCCAGACCGACAGTTGAAAGGGTGTCAGCTGAATCCCGAAGCTCGCAAGCGACCCCTGGATCAGCAGGATCGACGCAATCGCGAGGAAGATGTCTTCACCAAAGAACAGACCGACGTTATCCGTAGCAGCGGCCATGGCCTTCACCCGCTCCGCTGTAGCTTCGTCGAGCTCGCCATGCTGCTTCTCGGCCGCAGCAACAGCCATCGGCGCAACGAGCGGGCGTACCGTCTGCGGATGGCCAGCAACCGTCGTGAGGCCGAGCGCCGAGATGATCTGGCGAAGCCCAAGATAGACGATCAGCAGGCGCCCCGCGGTTGCCCCACGAATTCCCGCGATGAGAGTCCGCGCGCGCTCTTGCAAACCGTAGCGCTCGAGCAGTCCGACGACCGGCAGGATGATCCACACGATGGTGACGTAGCGGTTTTCGTTGAAGCCGTGCCCGAGCGTCGCGATCACCTTGAGGAACGGCATTCGGCCGAGCAGGCCGGTGACAACCGCCGCGACGGCGACGACCAGCAGCGGATTGAATCTCAGTGCGAAGCCGATGACGACCAGCGCGATCCCGAGGAGCGGGCAATAATCGATCATCGGGATCTCCTGCCGAAGCCGCCGCCGCCGGGAGTCTCGATCACGAAGCGGTCGCCGGGCTGAACTTCGGCATAAGCGGTCGCGCTCAGCATTTCGACAGTGCCGTCGCTGCGCTCGACCCAGTTGCGGCCAGGCTCGGCATCCGCGCGCCCGTTGATGCCCTTCGGCGGCACACGGCGGCGGTTGGCGAGGATATTCGCGCGCATCGGCTCGAGGAACGTCACCGCTCGCACGACTCCGTCGCCGCCCGTGTTTGCCCCCTGCCCTCCCGAGCCGCGGCGGATCGCGAACTGGTCGAGCCTGACCGGCAGCCGAGTTTCGAGGATCTCGGGATCGGTCAGGCGGCTGTTGGTCATGTGAGTCTGCACCGCGCTGGTGCCGTTAAAGTCGGGCCCGGCGCCTGACCCGCCGGCGATGGTCTCATAATATTGGTGCCGTTCGTTTCCGAAGGTGAAGTTGTTCATCGTGCCTTGGCCCGGCGCCAGCCGTCCAGTCGCGGCGAACAAGGCATCAGTAACGACCTGGCTCGTCTCGACATTTCCGGCGACGACGGCTGCCGGATATTTCGGCTTGAGCATCGACCCTTCGGGCACGATCAGCCGGATGGGCCGCAAGCAACCGTCATTCATCGGGATTGCATCGTCGATTAATGTCCGGATGACGTACAGCGATGCCGCCCGCACGATGGAGAAGGGCGCGTTGAAATTGTCGGGCAACTGGTCGCTGGTTCCGGTGAAATCGAACGTCGCCGAGCGCTCCTGCTTGTCGATGTTGATCCGCACCCGAACGTGCGCGCGATTGTCCATTTCATAATCGAACGCGCCGTCGTCGAGCCGGTCGAGCAGCCGCCGCACGGATTCCTCGGCATTGGCGAGGACGTGTTTCATGTAGGCGGCGGCGACCTCCGGACCATAATCATTCGCGGCCTGGGCGAGCACTTCGACACCGCGGGTGCACGCCGCGAGCTGAGCCTTCAGGTCGGAGATGTTGCGATCCGGGTTACGCGCCGGCCATTCGCCAGAAGCGAGCAGAGCGCGCATGTCTGCCTCGCGGAAATGTCCTTCATCGACGAGCAGAAAGTTGTCGATCAGCACGCCTTCCTGATCGATCGTCCGGCTGTCGGGTGGCATCGATCCCGGGGCGATGCCGCCGATATCGGCATGGTGACCCCGCGCCGCAACGAAAGCCGAGGGTTCGGACCCATCACCATAGAATACCGGCACGATCACGGTGATGTCCGGCAAGTGCGTCCCGCCGCGATAGGGATCGTTCAGCACATAGGCGTCGCCGCGCCTGATCCCCCGCCCATCCCTGCTTTGTCCGCGCGTATCGATAATTCGCCGGATGCTCTCGCCCATCGAACCCAGGTGCACCGGGATGTGCGGCGCATTGGCGATCAAAGCGCCTTCCGCGTCGAAGATGGCGCAAGAGAAGTCGAGCCGCTCCTTGATGTTGACGCTGGTGGCCGTCGACTGCAGCGCCACGCCCATCTCCTCGGCAATCGCCATGAACAGGTTGTTGAAGATTTCGAGGCGGACGGGGTCGACGTCGGTGCCGATCGCCTTGGCGCGCTCAAGCGGCATCGAGCGCGTGAGAATGAGTGTGCCGTCAGGCGCCCGCTCTGCACGCCAGCCGGGCTCGACGACGATCGTCGAAGTCGGTTCGAAGATCAGTGCGGGACCGCTTACGGCCTCGCCAGCTCCGTGAGTTTCATTCGGAACGTAGAAAGTGCTCCAGCGTCCGATAGCTTCCACGACCAGCGCCTCGACGACGACCTGCGCTTCCTCCTCCCAATAACCGAAGCGACGCCGGTGAAGCTCAGCGAAGCCGGCGCGCATTTCATTCGCGGGTGCAATCGCAATTTCCACTGTTGTGTCGCTCCCTACGGTCCGCAGCCGTGCGCGCCGCAGCAATTCGATGCGATCACCGTGGAGCCCCTGATCGAGCAGCGTCTGCCGCGCCCGCTCCTCGAGCTCGACAAGCGCTTCTGATAAGTCTTCGCCGAGCGGCTTCAGCACGCTCGCGTCGCGGATCGCCTTCACGTCGGCGATGCCGATCCCGTAGGCCGACAGCACGCCGGCGAGCGGATGGATCAGGATGCGCTCCATGCCAAGCGCGTCGGCGACCGCGCAGGCGTGCTGCCCACCAGCACCGCCGAAGCAGGCGAGCGTGTAGCGCGTCACATCATGCCCTCGCGCGATCGAGATCTTGCGGATTGCCGCGGCCATGTTGTCGACGGCAATGTCGAGGAAGCCCTCGGCGATTTCTTCAAGACTCTTGGTGCGGCCGAGCTGGTCCGCGACCTCCTGCAGACGCGCGCGCGATGCTTCGCGGTCGAGTGGTTGGTCGCCGCCGCGGCCGAATACGGTCGGGAATTGCGCTGGATCAATCCGGCCCAGGAACAGGTTGCAGTCGGTGACGGTCAGGGGCCCGCCATTGCGGTAGCAAGCGGGTCCCGGCTTCGCGCCGGCGCTTTCCGGTCCGACCCGGAAACGCATCCCGTCGAAGCGGCAAATCGACCCGCCGCCCGCCGCGACGGTGTGAATCTGCATCATCGGCGCTCGGATTCGGACGCCAGCGACGACGCTCTCGTCGGCAAGCTCGAAGCTTCCGGCGTAGTGCGACACATCCGTCGACGTGCCGCCCATGTCGAAGCCGATGAGGCGCTCGCGCTCGAACGGCGCGCTCGCCGCGACCATTCCCACCACGCCGCCTGCCGGGCCGGACAGAACGGCGTCCTTGCCGCGGAACGCGCGCGCTTCGGCTAAGCCGCCATTGGACTGCATGAAATGGAGGTCGACGCCGTCCGGCAGTCCCGCCGCGACCCGCTCGACGTAGCGGCGGAGGACCGGCGAGAGATAGGCATCGACGACGGTCGTATCTCCCCGGCCGATCAACTTGATCAGCGGCGCGACCTCATGGCTGACGGAGACCTGCGTAAAGCCCAGCTCCCGGGCAATTTCGGCCACCTGCGTCTCATGATCCGGATATTTCCAGCCGTGCATCAGCACGATCGCCAGCGCATCGATACCGGCGTCGTGGACGGACGCGAGGGAGGTTCGTGCAGCGGCTTCGTCCGGCGGCGTCAGCACCTCGCCGTCGACACTCACCCGCTCGTCAATCTCGATTACCCGCTCGTACAGCATCGAGGGCAGCACGATATGACGCGCAAAAATGTCGGGGCGCGCCTGATAGCCGATGCGCAATGCGTCGCCGAAGCCGCGCGTGATCGCGAGTGCGACGCGCTCGCCCTTGCGCTCAAGCAGCGCATTGGTCGCGACCGTCGTCCCCATTCGAACGCCGGCTACACTGCCGCCCTGCTTGCCAAGCACCCGCCGGATCGCCTCGAGCGCAGCGTCATCATAGTGGCCCGGGTTCTCGGACAGCAGCTTTTCGATCTGCACCTGCCCGTCGGACGAGCGTGCGACCACGTCGGTGAAGGTGCCGCCCCGATCGATGGCGAAAGTCCAGCTCAGCCCCATGCGGTGCGTCTAGGGCTTTTCAGCACGCCGCTGCACCCCCTAAGGAGCGCCCATGGCTGTTTTGGTCACGGGGGCGGCTGGGTTCATTGGCGCGGCGACGTCGCGCGCGCTGCTCGAGCGCGGCGACGATGTGGTCGGCATCGACAATCTCAACGACTATTACGATCCGGCGTTGAAGAAGGCGCGGCTGCAGGCGCTGGAGCAGCAGTTCGGGAACCGTTTCCGCTTTGAGCAAATCGACTTTGCGGATGCTGACGCGCTCAAGGGCTTCACCGACGCGGTCGAGATCGACAATATCGTCCATCTCGGGGCGCAGGCGGGGGTTCGTTACAGCCTCGAGCATCCCGAGGCCTATGTCCGCTCCAATCTTGTGGGCCATTGCAACATGCTCGAGCTGGCCCGGGCGCGGCGCCCTCGGCACATGGTCTATGCCTCGTCCTCGTCGGTCTATGGCAGCAACAAGAGCCTGCCGTTCCGCGTCGAGGACCGGGTCGATCACCCTCTGTCGCTCTATGCGGCGACCAAGAAGGCCGACGAGCTGCTGAGCGAAAGCTATGCGAGCCTCTACCGGTTGCCGCTCACCGGGCTGCGCTTCTTCACCGTCTACGGGCCGTGGGGCCGACCCGACATGGCCATGTGGATCTTCGTCAAGGCGCTCTACGCCGGCGAACCCCTGCCATTGTTCAACGGCGGCGAGATGCGCCGGGACTTCACCTATATCGACGATATTGTCCGCGGGGTGATCGCGTGCCTCGACGGGCCACCGGTGGATGACAGTCAAGTGAAGGCGGGCGGAAGCACCAGCCCGCATGCACTCTACAATATTGGCAACAGCCGCAGCGAGGACCTCATGCGTGTGGTCGAGCTGCTCGAGCAAGAAACCGGCAGGAAGGCGCTGCTCGATCCCAAGCCGATGCAAATCGGCGACGTCCATGAAACCTTCGCCGACATCAGCGCGATGGAGCGCGATCACGGGTTCAAGCCGGCAACGAGCATCGACGAAGGCGTCCCGCGTTTCGTGAAGTGGTACCGGGACTATCATCGGCTGTGAGCCTGCCGCCGATCCTGTCCCGCCTGCGCATACCCGTGATCGCGGCTCCGATGTTCATCGTCTCCAACCCGGCGCTGGTCATCTCGCAGTGCACGTCGGGGATCGTCGGCAGCTTTCCGGCGCTCAACGCTCGCCCTGCAGAGCTGCTCGACGAATGGCTCCATGAGATTACCGAAGCGCTTGCCGAATGGGACCGCGACCATCCTCACCGGCCGGCCGCACCCTACGCGGTCAATCAGATCGTCCACCGTTCGAACGATCGGTTCGAACACGACATGGATGTTTGCGCCAAATGGAAGGTGCCGATCGTCATCACCTCGCTCGGTGCTCGGGTCGAGCTCAACCAGGCGGTCCATTCCTGGGGCGGGATCACGCTCCACGACGTGATCGACGACCGCTTTGCCCGGAAAGCAATCGAGAAAGGCGCTGACGGAGTCATTGCGGTCGCCGCTGGCGCCGGCGGTCACGCGGGCCGCTGGTCGCCGTTCGCGCTGCTCCAGGAAATCCGTATGTGGTTCGACGGCCCACTGATCTTGTCGGGCGCGATCGCCAACGGCGGTTCAGTCCTCGCCGCAGAAGCCGCGGGCGCCGACCTCGCTTATGTCGGCTCGCCCTTCATCGCGACGGAGGAAGCGAACGCATCCGACGGCTACAAGCAGGCGATCGTCGACAGCGGTGCCGCGGACATCATCTATTCCGACCTCTTCACCGGCGTTCATGGCAATTACCTGCGCTCGTCGATCGCCAACGCAGGCCTCGACCCGGACAATCTGGCTGCGGGCAATCTCGACGCCATGAAATTCGGTTCAGAGGGATCTGCGAAAGCGAAGGCGTGGCGCGATATTTGGGGATCGGGCCAGGGAATCGGCGTCGTCGACCGCATCCGGCCGGCGGCGGAATTTATCGACTTGCTGGCCGAGCAATATGCGGCGGCGAAGGCGCGGCTCTACGCTAGCTGATCGCTTGGAGCTTCGACCGCCATTTGGCGGGAATCTCAACCGGCCGGCGCGATGCTCGGTCGACCACGACATGGACGAACTCGCCCTGCGCGGCAGCTGATGACATCTCGGAGCCGAAGATGCCGATGCGATAGCGAATGCTCGACCGCCTCAGCTCGGCAACCGCGAGGCCAACCTCGACCTCTTGAGGAAAAGCGAGCGGGGCGAAAAAGATGCAGCTTGTCCCGACGACGAGGCCGATCGGGTCGCCATGCTCGATAT
>Ga0157373_10001819_pt1 | contig 16236 bp, 10 predicted proteins | sample C65metaG_FD_113460 | JGI IMG/M metagenome (GOLD analysis project Ga0157373, IMG submission 113460) | Corn rhizosphere microbial communities from Kellogg Biological Station, Michigan, USA - C6-5 metaG | ecosystem: Host-associated > Plants > Roots > Rhizosphere > Soil | place: USA: Michigan... | reverse complement strand
CTTCACTAAGTGTTTAGGACCTGTAGCTGTAGCTGTAATATAAGGAAGGTTGATTTCAGTTTGAGGAGAAGAAGACAATTCAATTTTTGCTTTTTCAGCTGCTTCTTTCAATCTTTGTAATGCAATTGCATCACCTTTAAGATCTACCCCTTCTTCAGATTTGAATTCGTCTGCCATCCAGTTGATAATTACATCATCAAAGTCATCACCTCCTAAGTGTGTATCACCATTCGTAGATAATACTTCGAAAACTCCGTCACCTAAATCAAGGATAGAAACGTCGAAAGTACCACCACCAAGGTCATAAACAGCGATTTTTTGATCTTTGTGAGATTTATCCATACCATAAGCCAAAGCTGCTGCTGTAGGCTCATTGATAATTCTTTCTACTTTAAGACCAGCGATTTCACCAGCTTCTTTTGTAGCTTGTCTTTGGGCATCATTAAAGTAAGCCGGAACAGTGATTACCGCTCTTGTTACTTCTTGTCCAAGATAATCTTCAGCAGTTTTCTTCATTTTCTGAAGGATCATTGCAGAAATTTCCTGTGGAGTATATTCTCTGTCGTCGATTTTCACTTTTACCGTATCATTTGGTCCGCTTACCACTGCGTAAGGCACTCTTGAAACTTCAGAAGCATCATCTTTGAAATGTGTTCCGATGAATCTTTTGATAGAATATACAGTTTTGGTCGGGTTTGTTACAGCCTGTCTTTTTGCAGGATCACCTACTTTTCTTTCACCATCTTCTGTAAACGCTACGATAGAAGGTGTTGTTCTTTTTCCTTCTGCATTAGGGATAACTACAGCATCTTTACCTTCCATTACTGCAACGCAAGAGTTGGTTGTACCTAAGTCAATTCCGATTATTTTACTCATAATATTTATTTTTTCTAATTTTTAAATTTGATTACACTCTCACTTTCTCAATATCTGTACCATTAGAATTTTTGTGACAAATTGACAGTTTCAATTATTTTTAAATCTAACCGAGACAAATTTTAAACATAAAATGTTCTATGATGACAGTATTAAACTTATTTTTTTACCGCAAAAAGAAACAAAGATTTTTGATATGTTTAACAGATATTCAAAAGTTTACAAAATCCTCCGACAAGCTCATGATGAAATTATTTAGAATTTTTTGTAATCATCGATGGTGTCAGGCTGAGCCGGTCGAAGTCTTCAAAACTGATATATTCTGTTGCTTTCAAAAATTTTTCTGTAAACCTAAGTGACTTATGTGTTTAAAATAATTTCACTGTTTACTGACTTTTCCTTCAACTAAAAATTTAATTAAGAATTAACTTTAGAATCTTCTGAAAGAACAGTTTTATTAGTATTTTTGATAAATTTTATACACAAATATGTCTTTACATTTTAATCCCAGAGATGTTACCTGGTTAGCATTTAACGAAAGAGTATTACAGGAAGCGATGGACGAAAACGTGCCGCTTCATCTTAGAATTCGTTTTCTTGGGATTTTCTCAAATAATCTTGATGAGTTTTTCAGAGTACGCGTTGCCGGTCTGAAGCGTGCAATGGATTTTAAAGAAAAAGTAATTGCCGAATCATTTTATCAGCCGCCTTCGAAAATTCTTCAGAGAATTAACGAGATTGTTATGACTCAACAAGCTGACTTCGATAAAACCTGGAAAAAAATTCAGCTTGAGATGGCAGACCAGAAGGTTTTCATTAAAACTTCAAGAAACCTTACTGCCAAACAGAAAGAATTTGTACGACAATATTTTGATGAAGTGGTAGAAGCCAACGTTATCCCGATTCTTCTTCACGAAAATACTCCAATGCCCTACATGAGAGACAAAAGTCTTTATCTGGGTGTTGCAATGAGAAAAAAAGACTGGAATTATCACAGCAATTATGCAATCATTGAAATTCCGTCACGTTTTGTAGGAAGATTTGTACTGTTGCCAACTGAAGATCCTGAAGAAAAAAACGTGATGCTGCTTGAGGACGTTATCACTTTTAACTTGCCGCATATTTTTTCTTATTTCGGATATGACGAGTTCTCTGCCAATGCTTTTAAAGTAACCAAAGATGCAGAAATGGATATTGATAACGACATCAAAACCAATTTTGCCGAAAAAATAGAAAAAGGACTTAAAAATCGTAGAAAAGGAAAGCCGACACGGTTTGTTTTCGATAAAGACATGGATAAAGCAATGCTCGAATTGCTGATCCGAAAATTAAATTTAAGCAAAAAAGACAGCATTATTCCTGGCGGAAAGATTCACAATTTCAAACATTTTATGGATTTCCCTGATGTCATTGAATACAGCAAAAAACCGGTAGAAAGAACGTCTTTTACGCATCAGGCCTTTGAGCATGGTGAAAGAGTAACAGACGTTATTCTGAAACAAGATGTTTTACTGAGTTTTCCGTATCACACTTACACACCGGTAATCGACTTATTGCGTGAAGCAGCCATGGATCCGGATGTAAAATCGATTCAGATTACCGCTTATCGTTTGGCAAGTAATTCAAAAATAAGCAATGCGTTGATCTACGCTGCCAGAAATGGTAAAGAAGTGACCGTAATGCTCGAGCTTCAGGCAAGATTTGATGAAGAATCGAATTTGATGTGGAAAGAAATGTTTGAGCCTGAAGGAATCACTGTTTTAATAGGAATTCCTGACAAAAAAGTACACGCCAAACTTTGCATTATTAAAAAACGGGCACACAACAAAACCCTGCAATATGGTTTTGTAAGCACCGGAAACTTTAATGAAAAAACGGCTAAAATATATGGTGATCATTTGATAATGACTTCAGATAGAGGTATTATGGCAGATATTAATAAAGTATTTACCGTTCTGAAAAAACCAAAAGAAGATTATCTGTCGGTTCTGAAGACCTGCAAAAACTTGTTGGTTTGTCCGCTATTTATGCGCGAAAAAATTGAGCATTATATTGATAAAGAAATTGAAGAAGCCAAAGCCGGAAGAAAAGCAGAAATGATCATTAAGGCAAATTCGGTAAGTGACCGTGCTTTAATTATCAAAATGTACGAGGCAGCGCAAGCCGGTGTAATAATAAGAGTGATTGTGAGGGGAATTTATTGTGCCATTAATCAAAAAGATTTTAAACAGAAAATAAAAGCAATAAGCATTGTTGATGAATATCTGGAGCATGCAAGAGTAATGTATTTTTACAATAAAGGCTCTGAAGATATCTATATTTCTTCTGCCGACTGGATGAATAGGAATTTGGATCACCGAATTGAAGCAGCGGTAAAAATTTCCGATAAAAATCTTAAAAAAGAACTGAAAGATATTCTTGATATTCAGTTAAGGGATAATGTAAAAGCAAGAATTTTAGACAAAAAACTGAGCAACGAATACATCAGCAACGGTGAAAAAGAATGCCGCTCTCAGATTGAAACGTATAAATATCTGAAAGCAAAAACTACCGTAAAATAGCCTCAATAAAAGGATACGAAATAATATTTGTAAATTCGTCCTTAAAAACACAAATTTTAAAATTTTAAACAACTGAAATTCAATAAAATACAATCAAATGATCATTGCAGCGATAGACATAGGAAGTAATGCGGCCCGACTTTTAATCAATGAGGTGAAAATTCAAAACGGAAAGCCTGAATATATTAAATTAAATCTACTGCGAATACCTCTGCGATTGGGAATGGATGTATTCACTCTTGGAAAAATCGGCGAAGAAAGAGAAAAAATGGTCTTAGATTCTATGAAGATTTTCAGTGATTTGATGAAAGTTTACAAAGTAGAACATTACAGAGCCTGCGCTACAAGTGCGATGCGAGATGCCGAAAATGGGAATGAAATTATCGAAAAAGTAAAAAATCATGCAAATCTTACAATAGAAATTATTTCCGGAGACGAAGAAGCAACTTTAGTTTACGAAAATCACGTTGCAGAAGGTCTCGACAAAGATTTCGCTTATCTTTATGTGGATGTTGGTGGCGGTTCTACCGAGCTTACGTTTTACGAAAACGACACAATGATCTACGAAAAATCTTTCAATATCGGAACAATTCGTCTTCTCAATAATCTTGTAACAGACGACAACTGGAAAGAAATGAAAGAAGAAATAAAAGCAAATATCAGCAGTAAAAAACAAATTGTAGCCATCGGTTCCGGTGGAAATATCAACAAAGTTTTTTCGATGAGCAAAACCAAAGACGGAAAACCAATGTCTATTGCCTACCTAAAAAAAGCCTACAAAGAATTCAACGATCTTACCGTGGAAGAAAGAATGACAAAATATGGTTTCAGAGAAGACCGAGCCGATGTTTTGGTGCATGCTTTGAAAATCTACAATTTTGTAATGCATTGGGCAGATATCAATAAAATTTTTGTACCAAAAATTTCTGTTGCTGATGGTTTGATTCATAATATTTACGAGAGGGTTTCGGGGGAGAAATAACTTTTTTGATTTTAATTTTCTGTCCACCTATCCAAACCAACTTAAAAGCAAACACTTAGAATAATTTACTAAGTTATATTTACTCATTATTATATAATTTATATTTGTGCAATTCGTAAATTTTGATGCTAACAGAAATATTACGACGACATAATCTGACAGAAACGAATGAACGATATTTTTAAAAATTACGAAAAAACAATTACGAAAAAGCATAGTGTAAATTTCACGCCTAGATACAAAGAAGAGTTTGGTACTAGTGTAAATAATACTCTTTTTGTCGGTATTGCGGAAAAAGCAGTTGAAAAACTTGGGTGGGACTTAGTATACAAAGACGAAAAGAATATAGAAGCAAAAAGAAAGGAAAAAAGTTTAGGTATTGAACGGTGGACAGAAGCCATTACAGCAAGCTATGAAAATGGGAAGGTTGTTGTCAAAAGTGAGAGTTTAGGTAATGAAATTTGGGACGTAGGAAGAAACTCAAAAAGGGTAAAATTATTTATTTACGCTTTTGACGAAACTTTAAAAACTTTTGACACAAATTCATTAAATGAACTTGAAAAAGAAGTCGCAAAGAAAAATAATTGGGACGATTATATAATTCCTGAAACATTACCACAACCAGAACATGTAAAATCGCCAAACATCGCAATACCAATTATTGGTGGACTTATTATTTCCGTGATCCTTGGACTTCTATTAGCTTTTATTTCCTTGAAAGGAATTTATATTATATTCTTATTTGAATTTTTGGTAGCAACTGTTATTGCATTTGCAATGAAACATTTAATCAAACTTTCTAATTTTACCGATTTTTATAAATTACAATATTTATTAGTTGTAATGATTATAGTTATTTATATATTAAATCAGTATTTTCAGTATGAAATCATTCTTAATGAGAGCAATTATGAAAGAATTGGTTTTTGGGAATTTCTAAAATTAAGATTTTCACAAGGTTTGACTGTTAAAAATCTTAACACTGGCTGGATTGGCTTAGTAATTAGCTGGATTTTACAACTTGGTTTAACAGGACTTTTTGTTTATTTGAAAATTATTTCGATCTTGACAAGATATGCAATTGAAAGAGTTCCGGTGGATGTGGTAGATTTCGCATATTACCATTTTGTAAAAGGAAAAACCGAAGAAGAAGTTAGATATGAACTTGCTAAAAAAGGTTGGACAGATAAAATAAATCAAGACGAAGTATTTGAAGCAATTGGTGGTTTTCAAAATGCAACAGAATTGAATAGAATAAAATAGAAAAATACTTTTGCTAACAAAACTCAACGGTAGTTCTCAATTGCAAATTTAGATTGCGCTTCAATTTCCATAACATAGCCGCCCTTGGAAACATTATCAACAATATTAAAGCCAATAAATAACAAAATGAACAATACAGAAATTACGAAAGAACATGTTGTTGAAGCGGAAAACAAACTTTTTTCGGCTCAACGTGTAAGCAATGTTGATTTACTTGACCAACTGTTACATGATGATTTGATTGCAGTTTCACCGACAGGGCAAATTGTAACTAAAGAAATGGATCTCAACTCTCATAAAGCGAAAACAATGATTATTGAAGAAGCTTCGACAGAAATTGACGACATTAAAATATCGGGTGATACCGCACTTTCAATCGTTACAATGACAGCGAAAGGAAAAATGATGGAAACACCAATTGAAGGAAAATTTAGATATTTTAGAGTTTGGAAACGCTTCGACGGCACATTGAAAGTGATCGGAGCAAGCTTTATGCAATTACCCTAAATTAAATAAAAACACTGTTTATAACAGCAATTTTTCAATTGATCTTTAATAATACGATAGCAAATTTCCTCATAATTAACAATTTATTAAAGAATCTCCACAATAAGAACAAATTATTAATCAAATCTTAAGATTCGCTTAAAAGCCTCACAACTTTCAAACCTCATTTTTGCACAAATCTATAATTGAGTAAAAATGAAAAACAAATACCTTTTGAGAGGCTTATTACCTATTGCTGCTTTATTTCACGGCGCAGCTTCAGGACAAAGCACTTTAGTTCACTATTGGAACTTTAATAATAATGCATCTGTTTCCGCCATTACAGCACCTACATCAACGCTTCTAAACGGTTCTATCACCGCTGTTTCTACAGGAACAGGAAATACAGATACCTTCATAGATTTTGCTGGCGGAACATCACAAAACTTTAATGTTGAAAATCTTAATGCAAGAAACGGAGATGCTTCCGGAACGCATTTGAGATACAATTATCCGATCAACGGAAATGTGCAATTCAATTTGCCAACAACCGGATATAATAATGTTGTTGTAAAATTTTCTACAAGAAGATCAGGTTCGGGTGCAGGAAATCAAAATTGGTCTTACTCTTTAGACGGAACTACTTTTGTCCCGTATCAAACGGTTACTTCACAAGACGCCAATCCACAACTCATAACATTTGACTTTTCGAATGTGACAGGAGTTTCAAATAACCCCAATTTTAAATTAAAAGTTGAATTTTCTCAAGGCGGTGGCGGAGCTGTTGGAAATAACAGATTCGATAATTTCACACTGGATGCAACTTCAGTTGGCGGAACCGATACTACTCCACCAACCGTTGCTTATTTACCTGCAAACAATGTCAATAATGCTTCTACAACAGTAAATCCTACGATCACTTTTAACGAAAACGTAAGATTAATCGATAACTCTGCAATTACTTCTGCAAATGCACAAAGTTTAGTTGAATTACGCTTAGGAAACTCTACAGGAAATGTTGTTCCGTTTACAACAACTTTTGCCAACAATGCAATTACGGTAATTCCTACAGGAGGTTTAGTTCCGAATCAGGCTTATTATTTAGCTTTAAAACCAAATATGGTAGAAGATACAAGCGATAATGCAGCAACGACAGCAACTTCTAGTATTTTCACAACAGCAGGAACAAGCATTTCTTTAGATAAAACTTTAATTAAGGTTAATGAAAACGCAGGAACTTTAGCATTTAAAATAAATGTGACCAATCCTTCTAATGCAACAGTCAATCTGGTTGCAAAACCTGCTTCTTTCAACACCGCAAACAGCAGTGATTTTACCTTTACAAGCCAAACAATCAACATTACGCCTTCTACAACAAGTGTTACGGTAAATATCCCGATTCTTGATGATACTTTGGAAGAACAACAGGCAGAATATTTTGTTTTAGGTTTAGAAAATCCTGTAGGAACAACGATTACCGGAGACACTACTTCTACCGTTTATATTATCGATAATGATAAAGCGGCTCCAGTTCCTTCTAACCAAATTTCTTTAAACTATATCGGAAGTTTTGATCCTTCTGGAAATAATAACAGTTCAACAGAAATTGTAGTTCATGATCCTGCAACTCAGAAATTGTTTACCATCAGTTCTTTAACAGATGTTTTTGATATTATTAATTTCACCAATCCATTAGCTCCGTCAGTAATCAACACTGTGAATATGACTCCTTATGGTGGAATTACAAGTATCGCCGTGAAAAACGGGCTTGTTGCTGTAGCCTCACCAAACGGAACAAACGCTCAACAAAACGGATCGGTAGTTTTCTTTGACATCAACGGAAATTTCCTAAAACAAGTCACCGTAGGAGTTTTACCTGATATGATTACATTTACTCCAGACGGAACAAAAGTAATGACCGCAAATGAAGGTGAACCAAATGATGCTTATACGGTAGATCCTGAAGGTTCAATTAGTATTATAGATATTTCTGGAGGAATTAATAATTTAAGTCAGTCGAACGTTACGACACTTGGTTTTGCAGGTTACAACAGCCAGGAAGCTGCATTTATCAGTTCAGGTGGAAGAAAAGTAAAATCGACAAGCACTTTGGCGCAAGATCTTGAACCTGAATATATTGCCATAAGCCCAGACAGCCAGAAAGCATGGGTTTCTTGTCAGGAAAACAACGGAATTATCGAAGTTAATCTTAGCAACAATACTTTAGGAAATATTTGGGGATTAGGCAAAAAAGATATGAGTCTTCCAGGAAATGGTTTTGATGCTTCCGATAACAATGGTGAAGTTTTGATCGCCAACTGGCCTGTCAAAGCGTATTACAATCCCGATGCAATGGCTTCTTTTAAAGTTGGAAACACCAATTATCTGGTTACCGCAAACGAAGGTGACGAAAAAGACTTAGGCGGATTCAGCGAAAGAACAACAGTTGGAGCGAATGGATATACTTTAGATTCAACCATTTTCCCGAATGCTTCTGTTTTAAAAGCTTCGCATAATTTAGGAAGATTCAGAGTGACCAATGTAAACGGAAATACAGACGGAGAAACAGATTTTGAAGAAATTCATGCTCTAGGAGCAAGATCATTCTCCATTTTCAATGCCGATACCAAGCAAATCGTTTACGACAGCGGTGACAAATTTGAAAGATATATTGCAGCCAATCATCCTTTGATTTTCAATGCAGATAACGAAGCCAACGGAGCAAAAAGCAGAAGTCGCGCAAAAGGACCGGAACCAGAAGGCGTAACTTTAGGAACAATCAACGGACAAACTTTTGCCTTCATCACTTTGGAAAGAACAGGTGGTGTGATGGTTTATAACGTAACCGATCCAAACAATGTTACCTTTACAGATTACAAACATTCAAGAATGACTTCCGCATTTGGTGGCGACAACGGTCCGGAAGGAATTACCTACATTCCACCAGCAAATATGAATAACGGAAAAGGTTACGTTATCGTCGCTAACGAAATCAGCGGAACATTATCAATGTATGAAGTCGTACTTTCTCCAACATTAGCAACAGGTGAAGTGAAAAAAGAAAAGGCAACCTTCAACATCTTCCCGAATCCTGTAAACAAAGGAAATACTCTTTATTTCAACAGAGCTCAAGGTTATGAGTTGTACGATATGAGCGGAAAACTTCTTGGAAAAGAAAAATCGGCACTTACCATTGACACTTCAAAACTAAACACCGGAGTTTATTTAATTAAAACTTCAGAAGGTGAAGTGAAGAGATTCATCGTGAAATAATTTTTTTTACTTAATAATTTACTTTTGAAGCCCCGGAATTTTTCTGGGGCTTTTTGCTGTTTAAAATTATTAAATCTCATATATATTTAGTTAGTTTAAAAAAAACAAAGAAGTTTGTATATTTGAAAGTATATAAAATAAATGACACAAATGAGTGACAACAAAATAAATATTACTTCCGGCTTATTAGAGAAAGGTATTGATATAGCAAAAGACTTTGTTGACAAATTAATTATGCCTTCCGTAGAGGAAACAGGATTATTATTAAAAGATAAAATTTCATTATGGAGATTTAATAATCAAGTAAAAACATTAGTTAAAGCAAAAGAAATTTGCGCTAAAAATAATATATCTACAAAACAAATTTCACTCAAGTTACTCTGTCCTATTTTAGAATATTCAAGTATTGAAGATGATGATTTTTTAACTGATAAATGGGCTACTTTATTATCAAATTTAGTAGACTCTGAACAAAATATTCAAAACCATGTTTTTCCTTATATTTTAAGTCAAATTTCTAAAAACGAGTTTCATATTTTAGAAAGAATATTTGACGATAAAGAAAATAGAATATCAAAAATAAGAGAAGAGCTTAATAATTATTACATCAATAAAGAAAGCATCGAAAAAGAACATTCTAAAAAATTAAAATTAATTGATAAAAGAATCCTTGAGTTCAATTTAGTTGATAATAAACCAAACTTTGATTTATTACAATTGTATAAACAAAAATCTGTCATTAATAGCAAACTTCAGAACTATAAACACAAAGAAGCCTTAATCAAATATTCATTAGAAAAACTAGAAATAGTTTCCGCAGAGAGTTTTGAAAATTTTGAATTATCAAACTTATTAAGATTAGGGCTGCTAAAGGAAGAAAAAGATATTTACGCTAACCCTCAAACTTTAAAAATCCCTATTGATCAAGACGATTATGAAAGTCACGCAAGTTTCAATCTTGAAGTTGATGTACGCTCCGATACTAAATATTTATTAACTGAATTTGGTGAGTTATTTATCAAAGTATGCAAAGAAAAGCAGCAAATAACATAATATCTATCTTAATAAAAAAGGCAGACCTTCAAGATCTGCCTTCAAAAAATATATCGTCGTATTTTTTACTCTACATTTACTACCTTTTCAATTTCAGGAGCATGTTGTTTGATGCTGTTTTCTACGCCTAATTTCAATGTTGAGAAATTAAGAGAACAGGCCGAACAGTTACCTAAAAGTTTTACAAAAACAGTATTGTCTTTTACGTCCAAAAGCTCAATATCACCGCCGTCTTTATTCAAAAACGGACGAATGCTTTCCAGAGCCTCCATTACTCGGGTTACAGTGTCTTCGTGTGTTGTATTTGTCTCCATATTTGGGTTTGGTTTTCAAAAATGTATTTGAAATTATTTTTAATTATTTTTTTGGTGAGCAACCAGCCATTGTTGAAATTTTTACGGCTTCAGTTGGCGGAAGAAATTTATTTCTTTCTAATAAACTCTCAACCATTTTTTTCGCAGTTTCCGTATAAATTTCAGCAATTTTAGAACCTTCCTGCAAAGCTGCCGGTCTTCCTACATCACCTGCTTCTCTGATACTCTGAATTAAAGGAATTTCTCCTAAAACAGGAATATTTAAATCTTCAGCTAAATATTGCGCTCCCTGGTTTCCAAAGATATAATATTTATTGTCAGGTAACTCTTCCGGCGTAAAATAGGCCATATTTTCTATCAACCCAAGAACAGGAATGTTAATACTTTCCATATTAAACATCGCAATTCCTTTTCTAACGTCTGCTAAAGCAACATGTTGAGGTGTACTTACAATCACCGCTCCTGTTACCGGAACTTCCTGAATAATCGACAAGTGAATATCACCCGTTCCCGGAGGAAGGTCGATTAATAAGAAATCTAATTCTCCCCAAGCTGCATCTCTGATCATTTGGTTCAATGCTTTTGAAGCCATTGGGCCCCTCCAAACGACCGCCTGATTTGCTCCTGAAAAATATCCGATAGAAAGCATTTTCACACCGTAATTTTCGATAGGTTTCATCATGCTTTTTCCGTTTACATCAACAGAAATTGGCTTTTGACCTTCTGTATCAAACATCGTAGGAACAGATGGCCCGTAAATATCGGCATCTAATAAACCTACTTTAAAGCCCATTTTTGCTAATGTTACCGCAAGATTGGCAGCAACGGTAGACTTACCAACACCTCCTTTTCCGGATGCGATCGCAATAATATTTTGAATTCCAGGGATTTGCTTTCCTTTAATCTGGCTCAGCTGAACCTCACTTGGCTCCGGAGAAACTATTTTAAGTTTCAAATTAATCTCTTCGCCAAATTCACTTGCAAAAGCCTGCTTCATTGCTGCTTCAAGCTTTTTCTTTTCGTGCATTGCCGGTGAATGCGCTGTCATATCTATATAAACGTCATTCCCCATCACTTGAAAATTAGACACCAAGTCATCAACTTCAATTTCTTTAAGGAAATCCTGAATCTTTTCTTTAGTCAACATAAAAATATAAATTGAGCACAAATTTACGGAAATTTTAGCTATTTAGAATCAATAAACATGCTGATAGATAAATTCTTTTGCTAACCTAAAATTTATGTATTTTAGGGGCGATTTTAATTTATATCCATGAAAAAAATATTATTCGTTCTTTTAGGATTAATTGCTCATAATTCATTTTCACAAAATTATTCGCAGTATGTAAATCCTTTTATTGGAACGGGCGGTCACGGCCATACTTTTCCGGGTGCCATTGTACCTTTCGGGATGGTTCAGCTTTCACCTGACACGAGAATTGACGGAAGTTGGGATGGCTGCAGCGGTTATCATTATTCAGATTCTGTCATCTACGGATTTTCTCATACTCACTTGAACGGAACCGGAGTTTCAGATTACGGAGACATTATGCTGATGCCGACAATGGGGAAACCGGGTTTGACTCCCAAAGAATATTCATCAAAATTTTCTCATAAGAACGAAAAAGCAACTGCTGGATTTTACTCCGTTAAATTAGACAAAGACAATATCGACGTTCGTTTAACAACGACAAAAAGAGTCGGTTATCACGAATATAAATTCAACAAAGCTGGAAACGCTAATATTATTTTAGATTTAAATCACAGAGATAAACTTCTGGAAGGTGAAGTACGAATAATTGACAGCAAAACGATTGAGGTTTTCAGAAGAAGTGAAGCTTGGGCAACCAACCAATACATTTATGCTAGAATTGAGTTTTCAAAACCAATGAAAATTTCCAGTAAAAGCTTTAACGGTAAAAACGAAAACAATACTTTTTCTGGAACTAAATTAGCTTTAGCATTTACCTCAGCGGTTAAAAAAGGTGAAAAAATAAGTGTAAAAGTGGCGATTTCTCCGACAGGTTATGAAGGTGCCGGAAAAAACATGTTAGCTGAAGGTAAGTCTAATGATTTCAATGAAATTCAAAATCAGGCGGTTACAAATTGGAATAAAGAACTTTCTAAAATTGAAGTTAAATCTGACGATAAAAACAAACTGGCAATTTTCTACACAGCAATGTATCATGTTTTCACGCAACCGAATATCAATATGGATGTTGACGGAAAATACCGCGGAAGAGACAATAAATTTTACACGGCAAATGATTTCGGATATTATTCTGTTTTCTCGCTTTGGGATACTTTCAGAGGTGCGCATCCTTTGATGACGTTAATTGACAGAAAAAGAACAGCTGATTTTATAAATACTTTCATTAAACAGCGTGAGCAGGGCGGAAGAATTCCGGTCTGGGAACTGGCTTCTAATGAAACGGAATGTATGATTGGTTATCACGGAGTTTCTGTAATTGCAGACGCGATGGCAAAAGGAATCACCGGTTTTGATTATGAAAAAGCCTATGAAGCCGCAAAAAATTCGGCAATGCAGGATATTTTTGGTTTAAATGCTTACAAACAGAAAAATTATATCAGCATTGATGATGAGCATGAAAGTGTTTCTAAAACGTTAGAATATGCTTATGACGATTGGTGTATCGCCCAAATGGCAAAAATTTTAAACAAAAAAGAAGATTACGAATACTTCATGAAACGTTCACAGAACTGGAAAAATCTTTACAATCCAGCGAACGGATTTATGCAGGCAAGAAAAAACGGAAACTGGTACGAGCCTTTTGACCCAAGTGAAGTCAATAATAATTATACGGAAGGAAATTCTTGGCATTATTCATACTTCGTTCCGCAGGATATTCCGGGATTGATTCAGGCTCATGGCGGAAAAGAAAAATTTGAACAATTCATTGATGCTATTTTCTCTGCTTCAGATAAAACAACAGGCAGAGAGCAGGTAGATATTACCGGATTGATCGGCCAATACGCACAAGGAAACGAGCCGAGTCATCACATCGCTTATCTTTATAATTTCGTTGATAAACCTCAGAAAACCGAAGAGAAAATCAAATTTATTCTTGACAACTTCTACAAAAATACTCCAGATGGATTGATTGGAAATGAAGATTGCGGACAAATGAGTGCGTGGTTTATTTTAAGCTCAATGGGAATTTATTCAGTTACGCCAGGGAAACCTGAATGGGAAACGGTAACGCCTTATTTTGATGAGATTAAATTACATTTAGAAGACGGAACGACAAGAACCATCACTAAAAACACTCCGAAAAGTGAGCTTAAATATTTAGGTTTTGAAAACGTAAAACCATTTAAAGACATGAAATATGCAGAACAAACTGCTTCGCCAATCATTAGTGCAGACCGTCTTTTTGAGTTTACAACTCAGGTAAAAATCACTCCTTTGAATGAAAAAGATAAAGTGTATTACATGACTTTGGATGAAAATGATGCCAACGTGAGAAAAACTTTTAAAGTATATAAAGAACCGTTTACCATCAACAAAACCACACAAGTTTCTACGTATGCTGAAAGAAATGGTGAAAAAAGTGGTATTACCACAGCCAACTTCAACAGGAGACCAAACCATTGGGATGTTACCATCAATGCAACCGTAAATCCGCAATATACAGCCGGTGGAAAATTGGCAATTATCGACGGAATCAACGGTGACACCAACTGGAGAAAAGGTGAATGGCAAGGTTACCAAGGTCAAACCGTGGAAGCAATAATTGATTTTAAATCTCCACAGCAGATCAACGAAATTTCGTCAACCTATTTACAGGACAGCAGAGCGTGGATCTTAATGCCTAAAAAAGTGGAATATTACGCTTCCATGGACGGAAAAACATTTATTCTTCTTAAAACTTTAGAGAATGACATCGATCCGAAGGACACTAATGTTCAGGTAAAAGATTTCAGAACAACGGTTCTTCCAACTGAAGCAAGATATGTAAAAGTAAAAGCGTATCACTTCGGTAAACTTCCGGAATGGCATCAAGGTGCAGGTGGTGAAGCTTATGTTTTTGTGGATGAGATTTCTGTGAAGTAGAAATTCATAATTTATAAATAATGAAACCTCTTCCGATTTGGAAGAGGTTTTTTGTTTGGTATTTTGCGTTTTTGGAATGCTTCGACTTCGCTCAACATAACATTTTTAAGCATTATATTTATTTTTACTGCACTATGGCAGTTAGTATTATCGATGTCATGCTGAGCCTGTCGAAGCATCTAATATTAATGAAGGAGATTCTTCACTACACTTTGTTTCGTTCTGAATGACAAATTGGCCGTCAATTCTTCCTCTCCGACCAGTTCAACACTTCCGGCAATTCTTTATCTGAAAACTCGATGTGAATGACTCTTCGTTTCTTTCCGTTTGTCGTTCTGTTGGAGCCGTGAAGAAGCAAAGGTTTCATAATCATAATTCCGCCTTTTTCTACGTTGCAGATATTTTCTGTTTCTACACTCCAATCGATGGTTTCGGGTCTGTAGATTCCTTTTGCGTGAGATTTTCGAACAACTTTTAAAGCGCCATTATTTTCATCGGTATCATCTAAATGAATTCTTATCGTAAAAATATTTTCAAGAATATCTAAAGGTGGCTGCACGGCAAACTGGTTTTGTTTGGTCGTCCAAGGTCCAAAGTTTTCTAAATCTACTTTTTTATCGACAGAGATTGTTAAATCCTGATGATACGCAACATACCAGTTTGACTTTTCAGGTTTATCGAAGTAAATGCTTTTTACCGCAAAATACTTTTCGCCGAAAATTTCTTCAATGATCGTTTTTAAATTATCATTAAATATCAAATCTTTCACATGGGGAACTTCCTTTAAAAACTGTCTGATTGCAAAAAGATCTTCCGATTTTCTGAACGTCTCTTTTGAAGTATCAATATTCTGAATGACTTTGCTGATTTCTTCAATTTCTTCTTCTGAAAAAATGTTATTAATTACTGTGAAACCGTTTTCCTGAATTAGATTTTTATGATTTTGTAAATTCATATTCTAAGTTTTTAACTTCCGTACGTTTGTCATTCTGAAAGAAACGCAGTGGATTGAAGAATCTATTTTAAACACAAAGATCGCAAAGATTTTTTTAAAATGTTTGAAAATATTTTCCGTTCGCAAAGGCGTTCCACTCAGCAAAGGAATATAATATTGATCATTCTGGAGAAATCTTAATTATAGTATCAGAAAAAATGAAAAGATTTATGCTTGGATTCTTTCAGAATGACAAAGTTTGTGGTTATTTCTATAAAGAAAATAACGACTGCAACCCTAGCCCCGATGTTCTATGTTACTATGCAAATTATTCAGGTTAAAATTTTAAAGTTTTTTTGATAATCTGGTTGATAATTGATTTTATTTTTTACCACTCCAAAACATATTCTCAGTAGCTT
>Ga0157373_10001816_pt1 | contig 16250 bp, 16 predicted proteins | sample C65metaG_FD_113460 | JGI IMG/M metagenome (GOLD analysis project Ga0157373, IMG submission 113460) | Corn rhizosphere microbial communities from Kellogg Biological Station, Michigan, USA - C6-5 metaG | ecosystem: Host-associated > Plants > Roots > Rhizosphere > Soil | place: USA: Michigan... | reverse complement strand
GGTTCGCTGTTGTTACTGAACCTGTTTCGCGATCGGCTGAATCTGCCTAGCGCGAACGGAGAGAAAGCGCCGACGAAGTAAATCATGTTTATCCTGAGAATCCTGTAAATCCTGTCCAATGTTTTGACAGGATTACAGGATTTTTCGGGATTTACATGATTATTTTTCGAGATACATCTTCGCCGCCATCTTCGTGAGTTTCCACACCCTGGACCACGCGATTCGATTGTCGCCATTCTCGCGTCCAGTCAGCTTGTCGAAGATCATCTTCCGGAACAGCTGTCCCTCGCGCTTGAGCATGAACTCCTTCGCGTAAGGCTTTGCGGTTTCGAAGAAGCTGAATCCGGGATCCGTGACGACGCCGATGCCTTCGAGCGTCATCAGCGCGCGCATGATGTAAGTGAAGTTCGACGGTAATCGGAACGGATACTCGTAAATCACTTCCGCGAGATCGTACGTGAGCTCTTTGAAGTTAACTTCGCCGAGCCGGAGGTTCAGATAATGCGTAAAGAGACTCTCCACGACCGGACGAACAGTTTCCGGATCGACTCCCGGCTTCAGGAAGTTTAGATTGATGATGTCCTGGCCCAATCCACGCACGTCACGACCAACCACGTGGAAAAACGCGTCGATCATCTGCGCCTGAAGCTTCGGAGTAATCCTCCCAACCATTCCGAAATCGAAGAACGCGATATGACCGCTGTCCATCACGAGCAGATTGCCAGGGTGCGGATCTGCATGGAAGAAACCATCCTCCAACAACTGCTTCAGGTAACAACGAATCAGCAGCCGGTTCACCTTCACTGGCGAGATCCGGTTCGCCTTCAAGCCTTCAATGTCGACAACCTTCGTACCGCGAATGAAGTCGAGTGTGAGCACTCGCGTGTTCGTGTGTGACCAGAAAATCCTCGGCACACGTATCGCGCGCCAGGTGCGGAAGTTGTAGCGAAACCTGTCTGCGTTGCGGCCTTCCTTGACGTAATCCATCTCCTCGAAGATGGTGGCGTGAAACTCGCGCAGCATTCCTTCCCAATCGGCGTTCTCGTTCGCTTTCGGGAAGAAGCGATTCGTTAGTTTCACCAGGCGGAACAGAATCGCGATGTCGAACGCAATCGTGGCCTCGAGGTTCGGGCGCTGAACTTTGACTGCGACTTCCTCGCCCGTCGCCAAACGCGCGCGATAGACCTGACCGAGTGATGCGGCTGCGATGGGCTCGCTATCAATCTCCGGATACGCTTCGTGAATACTTCGGCCCAACTCGGATTCGATGATTTGAAACGCTTCCGCAGTCGAGAATGGCGGCACCTGGTCCTGCAGCGTTGCGAGCTCCCGAACGTATTCGAGTGGCAACAGGTCGGCGCGCGTGCCGAGTGCCTGACCGATCTTGATGAACGTTGGTCCAAGATCGATGAGCGACTCGCGCAGCCACACCGCTTGTTTCTCGAGTCGCGCCTGTTTCCTTGCAGAGCCTTCAGCGCCACGAAAGACCACGTAGCGCAGCACGCGGATGAATCGATCAAAAACGACGTAAAGCTGCGCCATGGACCAGGCTTTGAACTGCGCGCGCCTCCCCTTTTCGCGCGCCAGTTCGCGAACTCTCGTAACGGCGCGGCGATTGAAGTCAGCGCGCACGTCGTACGTATCGAGAAACAGGTACAACGAGAACAGTCCGAGCACGCGCGCGACTCCAGCTGCTCGGAGCCAGCCGCGAAAACCGCGTCCGGCGAGCAACTCGTCAACCATCTCTTCAGACAGAGGCTGAACCGGCGCGGTCTGCTTCGGCGCCTGAGGGCTCGCCGTTAACGAGCCGTTTCCATTCGATTCCGGTCTTTTAATAATTGCTTGATTTATGGCCATTATTATCTTCAGTCTTTGGTTTTTGCCCTTGGGTTGATACCAAGGCCAAAGACCAAAGACCTAAACCCGTTTTCAAATCAACGAAAGCATGTGCTTCGTGCCCGCCCGCTCGAAATAACTATTCGCTCGCTCCACATCTCTCCCAATCTGCGTTTTCAATTGCTCAATCCCACTAAACTTCCGCTCGTCACGCAAGCGAAACAAAAATCGGACACGCACAACATCGCCGTAAAGATCGCCGTCCCAGTTCATTACGAAGGTCTCAACTGAAGGTTCCGACGCATCGCCGAACGTCGGCCTGAGCCCCACATTTGTTACGCTTCGCCGCCATTGTCCTTCAATCAATGTCCCCGTGACATAAACGCCGTTCCGGGGTATGACGCGGTTGTGCGCGTGCAGGTTGGCTGTTGGAAAACCGAGCTGATGACCGCGTTCCGAGCCTCGCTCGACGCGGCCTTCCACGCCGTACGGACGGCCCAGCATGCGACGGGCCAGGTTCACCTGACCAGCCGCCAGCAGTTGACGGATCTTGCTTGAACTGACGCGAGCGCCGCGTAGTTTCACTTCAGGAACCTCGCCGGCGACGAAGCCGAGTTCGCTGCCGAGGCGTTGCAGTAGCTCGATGTTTCCTTCGCGGTTGTAACCAAAAGCGAAACCCTTTCCGAGATAAACTTCCTTCGCGTGCAATCGATCCGTCACCACGTCGCTCAGAAAATCCGCAGCGCGAATGGTTGAGAAATCTTTTGTGAATGGGATGACGATGGTCTGTTCGATGCCGAGAACGCCAAAGGCTTCGATCTTCTGATCGAACGTTTGCAGTAACGGCGGCGCAGATTCCGGATGCAACACAGCGCGCGGATGCGGATCAAATGTGATGACAGTCGGCACCGCGCCAACCGCACGCGCCCTCTCCACCACCGTCTGCATGATCAACTGGTGCCCGAGATGCAGACCATCAAACACGCCGAGCGTGAGCACCGTCGGTCGTTGAATATCCGCGTTGTCAGTTCCGTGAAATAGACGCATAAAGATTGGTCTTTGGTTTTCAGTCTGACGTCTTTGACAAGACCAAAGACCTAAGACGTTACTACCAATCCGTCGTAAGCAAACTCGACTCCCGCCGGCAGTCTGGCCGAATCGCGACCGTGTTTGATGTCGTGAGCAATGTGAGTAAAGAACGTGCGACGTGGCTTTATCTTCTCGACGTACATCACCGCTTTATCGACCCACAGATGCGTCGGATGCTCGCGGAAGCGCAAACAGTCGAGCACGAGCACGTCGAGATCTCTCAACGAGTCGATCGTCTCCTGCGGGATTTCACTGAGGTCCGTCAGGTACGCGAAATCGTTGAAGCGATAAGCCATCACCGGCAGTCGACCGTGAATTACTTCGAGCGGCGTTACGTTCAGCTCACTGCCGATGCAGAAACTCGCACCGGGCGTCACGATGTTTGGAATCACTTCCGGCAGGCCGCCGCCGAAATGTGAAGGCTCGAAGATGTATTTGAAGATGCGTTTGATATCAACCCACGCGCGTTCGTTCGCAAACACGTTCAGCGCTCCGAACCGAAAGTTCAAAGGCCGAATGTCGTCAAGACCAAAAACATGATCGGCATGGCAGTGAGTGATCAGAACGGCATCGAGACGTTTCAACCCGAAGCGCAGGGCCTGTTGTCGAAAATCAGCAGACGTGTCGACGAGCACGGTTCGTCCGGCGTGTTCGACGACGATTGACACTCTCAGACGTTTGTCGCGTGGATCGTCGGAAATGCAGGTGTCGCATTCACAACCGATTGAAGGGACTCCGGTGGAGGTTCCAGTGCCGAGAAACGTGAGCTTCATTAACTTTTTCTTTGTGCCTGGTGCTTTGTACTTTGATTTCGAAACCAAGCACTAATCACTAACGACAAAGATCACCTCCCGCCGGTAATGTCGCTTCCACTGAACCGCCGCGCCTGCTGCGGCGAATTGACGAGCGAGACGTATTGCATTCGCAAATCGGCGAGCAAGCCTTCGAGCATTCGTGTCTCCTGTGGCGTCAGGTTTCCCGCAGTCTTCTTCTGAAGCATGCCGAGAATGTCGATCCAGTGTTTGCCCAGTTCAACATCGACGTCACGCTGGTGAGTCACCGGATGCTCCATCATTCCGAGCGCGGATGCGGCGTTCGAAGCGATGGACATCATAAAGCTCACAAAACTTGCGGGATCTCGCGCGTCGGCGAGGTCTTCGGCAGTGAATTCTTCTTCCTCGTCCGGAGCCGCAGCGGTTTCAGCTGCTGGAGTTTCCTCGGCTGCTGGTTCAGGGGCGACGGCAGCCGCAGCGGCCGGCTCCTGCGTCGTCGCCACTGTGGGCTCAGGCTGCTCTTCAGGAGGCAGATCGCGCGGGCTTCCGTCCGCGTTGAACAGTCTCCGGTCAGTAACTTTGAAAGTCGGTTGATCTTCGTCCATGTCGGTTATTAAATCACAAGCCACAAACGCACGAAAACACGCCAGAAGGGTTTTGAGTTAGACTACCTGCATGCCTGCAACATTCAACGATCTGATAGCACTGATGGACCGTCTGCGCTCGCCGAACGGCTGTCCCTGGGACCGCGAGCAGACGTACGCGACGCTCGCTCCGATGCTGCTCGAAGAGGCGTATGAAGCCTTCGAAGCGGTCGAGGAAGCGCGCGAAGGCCGGCCTGAGGAACTGCGCGACGAGCTTGGGGATTTGCTGTTTCAAATTGTGTTCTACGCGCAAGTGGCGAAGGAGCGCGGCGAGTTCACGATAGACGACGTCACTACCGCCATTCACGACAAAATGGTTCGCCGCCATCCGCACGTGTTCGGCGACGTCACTGCCGACGACGCAGCCACCGTCTTGCTCAACTGGGAAACGATGAAAGCCGAAGAACGTCGAGCGGCAGGAAAAACTGAAGACACGAATGCGTCGTTGCTGACCGGCGTCTCGTCGAAAGCTCCGGCGCTGATGGAAGCGCATCAGTTAGGAACTAAAGCTGCGCGCGTCGGTTTCGACTGGAAAACCGTGGACGACATTTTCGACAAGCTGCACGAAGAGATCGAAGAGTTGCGCGGCGCGATTAAAGATCATTCGGCATTGAAGGACGAAGCGAACCACGCGCGCGTGAGAGAAGAGATGGGCGATCTGTTGTTCGCGGCGACGAATATTGCGAGGCATATGCAGGTTGAACCCGAGGCAGCTTTGAAGCTGACGAATCGAAAGTTTCGCAAACGGTTTGAATACATCGAGAACGCGCTGCACGCACGTGGACAGGCGTTTGACGAAACGTCGATCGATGAATTGGAAGCGTTGTGGCAGGAAGCGAAAAAGAGCTAGCCACGGATGACACGGAAGAAAATCCGATCTTTATCCGTGTAATCCGTGGCTCAGTTTTACGTTAGTCGTTGATCCGCGTCGAACGCAGCACAGTGTCGAACGCACTCTCGAAACTGCGTTCGTTCTGCGGTGCGACGGCAATCATGTAGAACAATTGCCCGTTGCGGAGCTGAGTCGTGATCACTCGTATGAACTCTCGTTGACCCGTCGCTTCGTTTACATTGGAAAGCGTCGTGTACAGAGCGTTACGTCCCGACATAGAGGTTCGCTGCCAACCACCACTCGAGCCCAGGTTTCTGTTTCCCTGCGCAAGACCGTTAATTAACTCTTGACTCGCACTCTGCAAGTTGCGTTGATTCGTCTGAGCAACACCGAAACTGACGCCGTGTGTGTAAACGGCCTGGCCGTTCATCGAACCGTAACCGCCTTCAGGCACGAACCAAACTGAATTGTTGTCGTTAACCTGCCGCCAGTTGCTCGGCACACTCACCTGCACGCCACCATTGAAGATCGAAACGTTCTGGTAACGATTTGATGGATACTCGACGCGCCCGCGCGGCGGATTATTTGGATAGTTACCGGTGTTACCGGTGTTGCCGGTGTTTTCACCAACCGGATAACGCTGTCCACTACGCTGTATCTCTGCCATCGTCGGAGCAGTGCCATAACCGCGCAGCCGTTCCTGAATGCGATTGAACTCTCTCGTATCGCGCGCGCCCGCGTTCACGCGCAGCATCTGCGCTTCGCGGTTGATGCGCGCATAACGATCGGACGGACTCGGGTGATCGCTCAAGAAGCCGCCGCCACCACCACCGCCCTGCTGTTCGATGGTGCGAAACATGTTCGCGAGATCGCGCGGATCGTAACCGGCGTTCGCCATGATCTGAGCACCGAGAACGTCTGCTTCAGTCTCGTACTCGCGACTGAACTTCAGCATGTAGACTGCAAAGGGCGCCTGGGCCAGCTGACCTACTCCCGGTCCACCGAAGATGGTTCCGGCAATTCCGGCTATCGCTCCAAGCGTCGAATACTTCTGCCCTTTCGTCGCCTGCGCTGTACCGTGTCGCAAAGCAACGTGACTGATCTCGTGGGCCATCACGCCGGCCATCTCGCCTTCACTTCGCGCTGATTCGATCATGCCTCGGTTGACGTACATTGGACCACCCGGAAGCGCGAAGGCGTTGATGTCTCTCGCGTTCACGACTTTGAAGAAGTAATCAAATTCCGGGTGTTGAAATTCGGATGGAATACTGCGAACCAAACGTTCGCCCACGCGCTCGACGTAACCCTGCACCTCAGAGTCGCGCAGCAAAGGAAACTGTGCTTCAGCCTGGCGAGCCGCTTCACGTCCCAGTTTTATGTCGTCCTGAACACTGTATTTGTTAGTGTGATATTTGATCTGCGTCTGCGCTAAAACCGACAGCGGCATCATGCTCATGGCAACGAGCGCTATCCACGCAACCAATGTTTTTTGTCTGCTAATCATCGTGACCTCCGATAACGATTTCGGGGAGTTATGCACCAAAACGAAACGCGCTTACACCCTACAAGACCGGTTTTCCTTCGTGATTTCGCTAATTTTCCCGACTAACCGACCCGACCTTTCCGTAATGCAATGAAAATGCCAATGGGCGCGGGAATTCAGTCCTTATTGCGAGGCTCGATATGGTCGTTGAACCATTTCGCGGGTTCTGCCAGCGGGGCAATTTGATGGGGCTCGCCCTTCGACACACGAACTATTGAGATGATCAGGAAGGCGAGGGCTGCCAGCTTGAATAACGTACCGCCCAGTGAACTTCCAGTAATCCCACTGATCGCGTCAAATAGCGTTTGAATAATCAAGAAAGTAATGTGCAACGCCAGGGCCTGGGAGGCGTGAAAGCGAACCTTCACCTCTTTGCGCGGCACGAGGAATAACTCGAACAGCGCAGGCACAAGTCCGATGTAAAAAGGTAAATACGGAACTACGACTGCCCATTTCTCAGGTATGCCTATCCCACGAACAGATCGTGAGGGCGAAGTATCGCTGACCGGCGGCTGATAGATGTTCTGTCGCCCTTGATACTGCGCCGGGGGCGCATAAGTCGGTGGAACAAACACTGAAGGATACGGAGCTTCCAACGGCGGGTTGTCGTAGCGACGTGTCGGCGCTTCAGAATAAACATTCCGGCGCGCATCCTCATTTGCAGATCTTCCTACGTCGCGGGTCGCGCGGCCCACTTGCTGCGTCGTGCCCCCACCGCTGTCGCCCCAGTTCTCTTCAGCTTTTCGCTCAACGTCCGGGTCGAGTGGGTTCGTATCGTATTTGCTCTTCTTCGTCTCCATCAGTCGCCACAGAGTGGCACATCAATAGTACTAGTCTGCGATCTCATACTCAACCTGTTCCCAGCGATGCTCGCGCTCAGATATGGAAAACGCCTTTATAACGGCCTCAACACCGCCGAGTCCGATGATCAGGTACTTAGCTGAAGGGTAGTAGGCGAGCCGGATATCTGTCTCAGACGGGCTCGGGTCCGACGCGCGTGGATGGGAGTGGTAGATTGCCAGAAGGCCTTCACCACGCTCGCGCATCTGTCTCTGCGCGACGAAAAGATCTTCGGGCGCCGCTTCGTATGCGGATTCCGGATTGGTCGTGACGTTGCGGAGTCGATACAGACTGGCCGCACGCACTTCAGAACGTCCTCCGATCAATCCGCAACACTCCTGCGGAGCCGTTTCGCGAGCATGGGCAATCATTGCGTCCACGTGTTCGCGACGGAGTTGAATCGGGGGCATGGTCAGTCTTCAACAACCCTCAGGTGCAATTCTTCCAACTGCTTTGGATCGACTTCGCCCGGGGCGTCGATCATCAGGTCGGCAGCAGACGCGGTTTTTGGAAACGCGATCACGTCGCGCATGTTGTCAGTGCCTGCCAGGACCATCATCATCCGATCGATGCCGGGCGCGATGCCGCCGTGTGGCGGAGTACCGTACTCGAGTGCGTCGAGGAAGAATCCGAAACGCTCGCGAGCTTCTTCAGTCGTCATTCCGAGTGCTTTGAAAACAAGTCGCTGCACGTCGCGGCGATGAATACGAATCGATCCGCTCGCCATCTCGACGCCGTTGATCACAGGGTCGTAAGCTTTCGTGCGGATCTGTGCGAGCAGGTTGGTTTCACCGCCTTCGACTGCACGTTGAAGTAGTTGTAGATCTTCGTCGACGGGAGAAGTGAACGGGTGATGCATCGAGTAGTAACGACCGTCTTCTTCGTGAAACTCGAACATCGGAAAGTCAGTCACCCACAGCGGTGCGTAGACGTTTGTCGGAATCAGGTTTTCGCGTTTCGCAACTTCGTTTCGCAGCGCTCCCAAACTTGCGGCAACGACCTTCGACTTGCCTGAAACGATCAAAACCGCATCGCCCTGTTTCGCTCCCGCTGCATTTGCCATTCGGCCAACAACATCTGCGCCGAGAGCTTTCAGCAACGACGAAGAGATCTCGTCACCCAGCTTGATCCATGCAAGCGCGCCCGCGCCGTATCGCTTTGCAAACTCCTGAAGATCGTCGAGCACCTTGCGTGAAAGATTTGCGCCGCGCGGAACAACGAGTCCCTTCACCTGGCCGCCGGAGGACAACGCAGAAGCGAAAGGCACGAAGTCAGTGCCTTCGATTGCCTGTGCGAGATCCTGCAACTCCATGCCTGGAATTCTCAGATCAGGTTTGTCGGAACCGAAACGACTCATCACGTCCGCAAACGTGAAACGAGGAAACGGCGCCGGCAGATTGACGTCGATGAGTTTGAAGACTGAAGCAAACAGACCTTCGATCAACGTGTAGATCTGATCGAGCGTCGCAAAACTCATCTCGACGTCAAGCTGCGTGAATTCTGGTTGCCGATCGGCGCGGAGATCCTCGTCGCGAAAGCAGTGCGCGATCTGAAAGTACTTATCCATGCCGCCGATCATGCACAACTGTTTGAAGAGTTGTGGCGACTGCGGCAACGCGAAGAACTTTCCCGGGAAAATACGCGAAGGAACGATGTAATCGCGTGCGCCTTCGGGAGTGGATTTGATCAGAATCGGAGTTTCGATTTCCGTGAAACCCTGCGCGGTCATGTAGCGGCGGATTTCGTTGGTGACTCGATGACGGAGCGTCAGGTTCGCCTGCAATTGAGGACGACGCAAATCGAGGTATCGATACTTCAGACGCAGATCTTCACTGGCGAGCGCGTCGGACCCTGCGTCGAGCTGAAATGGAGGCGTGCGCGCGTCGTTGAGCAGCAGCATTTGCTGCGCGTGCACTTCAACGTCGCCGGTCGCGAGCTTCGGATTGCGCGTGCCCTCCGCGCGCGTCACAACGTCGCCCATGACGGCAATCACATACTCGCCACGCAGTTCCTTCGCGCGCGCGTGAGCGTCGAGCGCGCGTTCAGCATTAAACACGACTTGAGTGATACCGGCGCGATCGCGCAGGTCGATAAATGTGAGCTCGCCGAAGTCACGGCGTTTTGCAACCCATCCCATCAGGACCACCTGCTTGCCGATGTCGCTCGGCCGCAGATCTCCGCAGGAATGTGTGCGTTCCAGGTTTCCGAGATTGTCTAACATTTCTTTCTAGAATTTTGTGCTTTGTACTTTGATCTTTGCTTCCCGACCACGACAACAAAGTACAAAGTTCAAAGCACAAAGTACAAAGCTCAAATTGCTTGTGCAATCTCCAAACGATTCCCACCCGGATCGCGAACGTAGAAGCGCGACCAGCCTGGCGTCGGTTGATCGTCAGGAATAATCTCGACACCAGCTTGTCTAAACCGCTCCTCAGCTTCAGCAAGATCGCGCACCGTGTAACAAACGTGTCGCTTGCTGATGCAATTCTCTCCCAGCCCATCTTCGATCGACAGGTGAAGCTGCACCCGGTCGAGTTGATACCACGCCCCACCACGTCCCCGCGATGTTTCCGGCTTGGGGACTTCCTGCAGCCCCATCACGATGCCGTAAAATTGTTTCGCCTCTGCTTCGAGCGCGCGCGGAACGGTGACGTTGACGTGATGGAAGCTGGCGTTCATTTCTTTGCCATGATCGCATTAAACTCGGCGGAGCGGTTGCGCGGGATACTCAACGACTGCCACTCCGACGAACGAAAGTGCTTCGCGAGAAACACGATCTGACCGATGTGATAGGAGTAATGCGCCATCTGACGATTGATTGCCTCGACGATCGTGTGCTTCTCGCCACGAATCGTTATCGTCTTTTCAAAATCTTCCGGGCGTAACGGCTGCAACGCTTCGAAAACGCATTTCCAGCCGCGCTCCCAGTAATCGATCACGTCATCTTTGGTCGTCCACTGTTCGATAACGAACTCCATGTCGCGGTTGCGGTTTGGCTTCTCGCCGTCGGAAGTCAGAAAATCGGTCCAGCGCGAGAACATGTTGCCCGCTATGTGCTTCATGATCACTGCGACACTGTTCGACTCTACATCCAGCGCTATGAAAAACTCCTCGTCTTTCAGTTGCGCGATCGCTTTGTCTGCGAGCTTCTTGGCTTTCTCAAATGTCGAGAGCGCATCCTCGAAATAGTTCTGAACAATTGCTTCACTTGACATCTTTCACCTCTGCAAGAGACCGCTTAACCAGCTCAGCCACATCTGCTCGCATCACCGCATGTTGTTCGCCGCTTCGCATCTTCTTGAGCGCGACTTGCCCTTTCTGGCGCTCATCATCGCCGATAATAGCGACGAACGCGACGCCGAGCGACGACGCGTACTTAAACTGTTTACCGAGCTTATCAGCCTCAGGATACAAATCAACTCGCAAGCCTGCGCGGCGCAGCTCGTGCGCCAGCGTGATCGAGTCCGAAACAGACTCTTCACTCCAAATCGCAACCATCACGTCCGCCGGCGATGAATCCAGTCGAGCTGGAAACATGTTCCGCTCGTCCATCACGACGAGGATTCTTTCGAGACCCAGCGAGAATCCACACGCCGGAATATCCTGACCCAAAAACATGCCGACCAGATTGTCGTAGCGGCCACCGCCGCCGAGGCTGCCGGCGAGATCCTTCACATTGATCTCCATGATCGCGCCGGTGTAGTACGAAAGTCCACGAGCGAGAGTCGGATCGATCTTTACTCGGTTCGAAAGCCCGACCGCGTTCGTGAAATCGAGTATCGACTGCAACTCATCCACACCCTTCGCCCCCAGCTCGTTGTCGCCCACAAACTCGACAATCCGCCCGAGCACAGCTTTGTTTAGCGCCTGCACCGCATTCTCATCGGCCGCGATCTCAGCCGGGCGCTCCAGCGCACGCAACACTGAAAAGAAGGTGAGCAAACGATCGCCGGCATGCTTGTTCACACCGCGCGACGCAAACTCGTTTTTGACTCCGTCGACTCCGATCTTGTCCAACTTGTCGAGCGAGATCAGCGCATCGTCATGCTGGTCCAACGCAACACCGGCGACGGCGAGAATTCCAGTCAGCGCCTGCCGGTGATTCAGTCGCACGCAGTAATCAGTGAAACCAAGCTTCGTTAAGACTTCACTCGCCGCCGCGCAAATCTCAGCTTCGACAACCATCGAGCGAGACCCAAGCACGTCGACGTCACACTGGTAAAACTCTCGAAACCGTCCGCGCGCGGGTCTGTCAGCGCGCCACACCGGTTGAATCTGGTAACGTTTGAAAAACTTCGGCAGCTTGTCGCGATACTCAGCAACGACGCGCGCCAGCGGCACTGTCAAATCGTATCGCAATGCGAGATCTGCTTCGCCGCTTCCTTCGTGCACGCCGCGCTTCAGTATCTTGAAGATCAGTTGGTTCCCTTCTTCTCCATACTTGCCCGTCAACGTTTCGATGTTTTCCACCGCCGGAGTTTCCAGCGGTTCGAATCCGTAGCGCTCGTACACGTCTTTGACCACACCGATCACGTATTCGCGCTTGCGAACTTCGTCGGGCAGAAAGTCGCGCATGCCGCGCGCTGGTTGGGTCTTCGCTGATGGCATTACCTGAAAATCGAAAATCCGGCGTAGATCACAAAGTTATTCAAACCGCGATTGGCGCCGTGTCGATCGCCGTTCGAGATGTGGTGAAACCTGACGCCGATACTTACAGCGCGGCGTTCGGAAGTAAAGATGCGAACACCACCACCTGCCTCGCCGACAAATTGGAACTGGCCCGAGTCTTCGATCGGCATCGACTTATTGAAATACAGAAACCCGCCGTTCAAATGAGCGAATGGATGAACCTTCGAGCCGTTCGCGAAATCGAGTTGCAAACCAATCGGCGTGATACCCGCGCCATACGCCGTCTCACGTTGAAATGTTTGGACACCTGTAACGACGTTGACAGTTCGGTTGACGATCGTGCCGGTGGCGACTGCCACTGGAACCGCGTCGATTGTCCATTGCAACGCGAGGGTCTTGTTTGCAGCGAGTGTGCGGCCGTAGCGAAATGCAGCAAGAAACAACTTTCGATCTTCAGCTTCATCCTCACTCAGGCCCTCAAATATGGTGGTCGCCTTCGGGGAGAAACCGCCCCAAAATCCAAACTCGTTGTCACCTCGTTTGAGAAGAAACGGATTGTCGTCCTGTGCGAAGGCTGGGGCAGAAATGCAAAGAGCAAAAGCGACTGCGAAAAACAGTTTCGAGAATGGCTTCATTCAGGTTCCTTTTCATGCTGGTTTTTACATCCGGATCTCTTTTCGGTATTCATGCGTGTATTCAACGTAGTTCTTCCAAAACAGTTCCAGGTTCGCAACTTCTTCATCAGTGAGCGGGCGTTTCACGCGCGCCGGAGCTCCCATCACCAGCGATCGCGGCGGGATTATCGTTCCCGGACTGACAAGCGAACCCGCAGCCACAAGCGACCGCTCGCCGATTCGTACGTCGTCGAGCAGGATCGATCCGATTCCAATCAGGGATCCTCGCTCGACGTAGCATCCATGCAGCGTCGCACTGTGACCGACTGTCACTTCTTCTTCGAGAATCGTCGGGTGCGAGCCGGTTCGCGTGTGAAGGACCGAATTGTCCTGAACATTCGATCGGTCGCCAATGCGTATGTAATACATATCGCCCCGAACGGTGCAGTTGCACCAGATCGACGCTTCTTCGCCGAGGTGAACATCGCCAATTACCTGAGCACTGGGTTCGACGTACGCGGTTGGGTGAATCTGCGGGTGAACCCCACGAAACGGTCTAATCATGATGTTTGGCGAGATAGTAACATAGTGCTAAATTGAGTCCATGACCCGACGTGCCCTCATTGTTCTAATCGCTCTCATATCGACGTCATGCACCGGTTCGCTGTTCAAAGTGAAGCCCGCAACAGAGTTGCCACCGCTGCCTGCGAACACGCGCAGCGCGGATGCGAGTGGCGTGACAGTGCGCGTCGCGCCTCTGCTCACCGACGAAGAGAGCCAGGATCTTTTTGAAGCCAACCTGCCGCTGAGCGGTGTGTTGCCCGTTCGCGTTGAATTAGTGTTTCAGAGTGGCGTGCCGGTAGAACTGAAGCGCGCGCGATTTCGCCTGCGCGATAGTCAGAACAAGGAATGGAAACTCTTGTCGCCGAAGAGTGCGGTCTCGAGAATCATGAAAGCGAATGGTGTCTTCGCCTACAACCCGCATTCACGGAAACAGTTTGAAAACGAGTTTGGCGCTTACGGGATCGATCTCAAGTCCCCACTGTCGGCCGGCGACACACGCCGCCAGGGCTTTCTTTTTTTCCAAACTCCCGATAAAGCCGCGGTGAGATCAGGTCAACCGTTAACGCTCACTGTCGAGCGCCTGCCGCAAACAGCTACGATCACGATCAACTAATTACACAAAAGGCACATAAGGCTTGTGAGCCCTATGTGCCTCTTTGTGGCTAAACGGTCCTTGCACTATCCACGAGGACCAGTGGCCCGGACAGTCACCTCGGTTCCGGCATTCAAATCAAGATCGTTTCGACCCTGAATGTATACCGAACCCGCGCCGGCGCCTGCACCAATCACAGCGCCGATCGCCGCACCTTTACCACCGCCGGCGATCGCGCCGATGATGGCGCCAACCGCAGTACCGATGGCCGTGCGAGTCACGGTCTGTTTGGTCTGGTCGCTGTCGCGCACCGCGCCTTCGTTGTCAACACGCACAACGTCGCCATTCGGCGTACGAACAGATTCAAGAATTCCGGCAAACGAATAACTTCTGCCGTCTCTCAACCTGATGGAGTCGAAGTCAAGCGTCATCTCTGAACGGCCACTAACTCGACCACCGCGGCTAACGTTCAGCACATGACCTTCGATCGTCGCACCGTCGTATTGACCCGGCGAACGAACGGTCATCGTGAAACGATCACCTTCGCGAACATTCTGCGTAGTCAGATCATTGTTCAGAACCGCAACGATCTCCGTGCCGTCCGGAATAACGAAACTTCCGACCTGGCCACCGCCGACCGTCGAATCTTCACGATTGGTGTCGTAAACGTTCAACTGCGCGACGTCGGAAACACGGTCGTAGTAGGTCCGAACGACAACCGGCTGGGTCAAACGATCGCTGTAGAGCGTTCGCGTCACCAGCAATTCGCGGCCGCCGCTCGTCGGTTCGAACGTCACCGTAAAGTCGTTTGCACGTTCGCCCGTTCGCGTAATCGTCAACCTGTCACCTGTTAGATCAGCCCGAACACGGACGCTACGACCGCCCTGCGTGGTTTCAACCTGTTCGCGGCCATCAGCGGTAAAGTTGATCTGCGGCGCACGAGTTGAAGCGATGGTCACTGACCTTCCACGGCGATCGATCGCGAGCATGTTCGGCGGATCGAGTCGTCGTAACAACGAATCGTACACACGCTGGCGTTCCGCTAGCGACAGATTTCGCGTTGCATTGTCGATAGCCCTGCGCACGTCATCGCCCTGGCTGGTGTCGAGGCGGAACGTACCCGTCAGGTCCGCACGGGTTCCGGAGGAATCTCCGCCCGGAACACCCGGCACATTCGACCAATTCCATGCGATATTGAAACCACTCGCCAACCGATCGAGGTCCTGGCGCAGCGAGTTCCAGTTGTTTTCAGTCTGGTACGACAGATTTCGAGCGCCAATGAATTGATCCAGGTAAGCAGCGCGCTCGAGCACGTTGCGAACGTCCGAGGACGTCACCTGCCGGCTATTCACGCGATTTCGAAGTTGGACCAAAGCCTGCTCGAAATCACTTAACTGGCGGCGAACTTCATCAGTCGAATAGCGATCGTTGAAGTTGCGGTTGTTCAGATCCTGGCGCAAGTTACGACTAAACGTAGCTGACCGAATGTTCATGCGGTCAATCAACTGCCGCAACTGCACGTCGCTCATGTTGTAATCGTTGTTGTATCCTGTGCCGCCGCCACTGCTCCAACGCGGGCTCAGGTTGTAGTAGCCTGCGAGTTGATCGAGGTCGGTCCGAATCGTCTGCCACTCGCGGCGCGATCCCCCTCCGAGTCGATTATTCACAAAGAAATTGTCGATCAGCGCAGCTCGATCTAATACCCCTTGCACGTCTGATGAAGTCACACGACGTGAACCTAAGCGCCGATCGAGTTGGTTCACCGCGGACTCGAAATCGAGGATTAACCGATCCACATCATCGACCCGATAGTTGTTTCGATCCGCAGCGTTTTGAACTGCGCGCTGTAAAGTGTCGGTGCGCGTTTGGATACGCCGCACGACATCCCGCACCGCAGTCTCGTTGGAAGCGAATTGCGCCATAGCAGAACTGGCCATTGCCGCCACCAACGTTAATAACAAACCCATGAAAATCGTTTTTCTGATTACCCTCATATCGTCTCCTCCTTCAGACTTGTCGCTGCATGTCAAACTTTGTGCCAAGAGTGGGGGGAGGCTGGAAATCGTACGTACGGCTGACTCACCTTGAAACAAATCACCAACAAAACCCGCACACTTTGTAGATATGGAATGTTGGTATGCAATCCCCGTAGTCATTGAGTGAGCTGTTTAACGTGGGGCGTGAAAAAGGCTGACCCGGGGTGCCGGATCAACCTTTTGGGATACGGGATCTAAAGCATTAGGGCTCGCCAGCCACCGGCTTGTCCGTTCCGCGCTCGCGATTGAAGACTGACG
>Ga0157373_10001815_pt1 | contig 16250 bp, 18 predicted proteins | sample C65metaG_FD_113460 | JGI IMG/M metagenome (GOLD analysis project Ga0157373, IMG submission 113460) | Corn rhizosphere microbial communities from Kellogg Biological Station, Michigan, USA - C6-5 metaG | ecosystem: Host-associated > Plants > Roots > Rhizosphere > Soil | place: USA: Michigan... | reverse complement strand
CGCATAGACCAGTATCGGTGCGGTCACCCACAACAGGCAGACCGGCCCCTTGGTCAGCAAGGCACAGCCGAGCAGCCCGTAACTGAGCCAGACCCAGCCGCGACCGCCTTGCGCGAACAGAAAGCGCCATGCGCAAAAGAGCGCCAGCAGGCACAGGCCGGTCAAAGGCATTTCTATTTCTGCCCGGCGGGCAAACAGGCTGAACCCGGCATTCGCCGCCAGGAACACCACAGCCAGCAGCGCCACTTGTCGCCCGGCGAATGCACAAGCCTGGCGATACAAGGTCAGACAACACAGCGTCGCAAACAGCGCCGAAGGCAGGCGCACGCTCCATTCGGAGAGGCTGCCCAGCAGTGACGTGCTGACCAGGGCCAGCCAATAGAACAACGGTGGTTTGGACAGGTACAACTCGCCGTTCATGTATGGCAACAGCCATTGGCCAGCCTCGTGCATTTCCCGTGTCGTCACGGCGCGCCGGGCTTCATTGACGCTCAGGAACGGCAAACTCCCCAGTCCCCAGTAAAACAGCAGCAGGAGCAACACTGCCACGCCCAGAGTTGGCCAATCCAGCGCGCGCCGCGCCGCTTGCATCGGCCGGAACGCCTCGCCTTCAGTTCTCATACGCGCCTCACTCCTTCCCCAAGATGCACGAGAATGCGTGAGTCTGCTCAACGGGCTCATCGTGTTTTCGTGAACTAATAACAACGGCACTCGCCAATAGCGCGGGCAAGTACAGGGCTACTTTTGGCAGATGGGCAAGTTGCACGAATAGCGCCACCGCCCACATGAAAAGTGGAGGTTTGTCTGCGTAAGCCAATTGCTCTAACCGCGAAGTAGATAGTCGTATCCGCACCGATTCAGTCCTTTTTTTCCAGCTCGTGGCTTTCCTGCTCACGATGTTTTGCAATCAATTGCAAATTGCGCAGGTACACAATAAAACCGAAGGACTGGCCGACTATGAAAACCGGGTCTTCGCGGTAGATTGCGTACGCCAACAACAGCGCACTGCCGACGATACTCAGGTACCAGAATCCAACAGGGATCATGCTGCGTTTTTTGTATTCGCTGTATAGCCACTGCAAGACAAAACGCCCGGTAAAAGCCAACTGGCCAACGAAACCAACGGCCAACCACAAAGTTTCTCTGCCCATGTCAGACCTCGGTTTCTTGGGCGTTGACTTCCAGGCGGGTGCGTTTTATCAGCCACCACACCCCGAACAAATCAACTATGCCCACAAGGGCCCGGTCGAGGTTTCCGTAGTTGGAAACCCCTGCACCGCGCTCACGGTGGTTCACTGGTTGAATCAACATTCGGCCGTTGTGACGACGGATCAGCGCAGGAATAAAACGGTGCATGTGATCGAAATACGGCAAGCGCAGAAACGCCTCCCGTTCAATCAATTTGATGCCGCAACCGGTATCGGGCGTTTGGTCTTTCAGCAGGCGACTGCGCAGCTTGTTGGCAAATCGCGAAGCCCAGCGTTTGCTCGCCGTGTCCCGGCGGTTCACGCGGTGACCCGCCACCAGTTTGACCCCGCCGGGTTTACCCTCCGAACCACGGACCAAATCGAGCATTTTCGTTAGATCGGCTGGATCGTTCTGACCATCGCCATCAAGGGTTGCCAACCAATGCCCACGTGCCACTTCAGCAGCGTGGTAAATCGAGGTGCTCTGGCCGAGGGAACGAGCATGACTGAGCACCCGCAACTGACTGTAGCCATTAACTTGTAATGTCCGTAATTCGGTGGCTGTGGCATCGGTGCTGCCATCGTCAACCACTATGACTTCAAAGGTCTCGTTGGCCAGCGCTACACGCACTTCCTCCAGAAGTGGGATGAGGTTACCGGCTTCGTTTTTTGCCGGAATCAGGACCGACACATAAGGCGTTTCTTGCATGACATTTCCGTAAAAAAAACTGAGGTGTGAACGGCTAGACGCCGTAATAGTTGCGGTACCAATCGACAAACGACGCACTCCGCCGGCCCTTAGGCCCATACACGGTAAAGAACCGCAAACCGGTAACGGGAATGCCATAGAGAGGGGAGTAAGCGTGGGCCATCAATTCATTGGCGCGCTTGGTCGCGGCCTAGAACGACATCGGCAGGTGTCAGGATGATCGATCGAATAGCGCACACCGGCTTGGGCTGCAGGGTGGACAACGTGTTCGAACTCATTTTCAGCAAACAAACCCAGCAGTGCTTCTTTGTCGACCACATCCAGCAACTGGAACTCGAAATTGCGGCGGTCGACGTCAATGAATTCAGAAAGCACAATGGCGGCGTTTCCACCGGCAACACGACTAGCGTTAACATCCTTGCCACACATCCGACGACACGCTTCTACCAAGCCGACATAGTCGTTACTAACAACGGTCACTTCCATAAATCACTCTGCTTGTTTGCAAGGCTCTTCTGTACCTGCGGAGGCTTATAATCAAAACGAAATGAAAAATTTGTGAGCGGCAAAGGTAATAGCGAAAAAAAACTTTAAATAATGCGTTTTAGAGCAGAACAGGTTTCAGGAGGCCACCTTAACGGACCCGTTTGTTGCCGTTTAACTACCGAGGCTGACTCATGCCCCATGCAGGTCCCGTCCAGGGTTCGAGCGTAAGAATTCTGATTTATCTTCTATTCACGATCCAGCTCATCTCCATGGGTGCGATGGAAATGAGCGGCCCATTCTGGCCCGTCCACCTGCGTGGGCTGACCTCTTCTGAATCGGTATTCAGTTTCGCCAGTATCGCCGTCTACGTCGGGCCGATGCTGGGTATTATTCTGACCAGTGCCTTTTGGGGGCGTATCGGCGACCGGTACGGCCACAAGTTGATGATGATCCGCGCCCTCGCCGGTTTGTCGTTGACCCAGCTTGGACTGGCGCTGTCCGGCGACATCTGGGTCATCCTGATCCTGCGTTTTCTGCAAGGCGCCTTCGCCGGGTACATCGCCCCGGCACAAGCTTATGGTGTCAGTATCGAAGCACCTTCCCGGCGGGCGCGGCTGTTCGCGATCCTGCAGATATCGACTAACGTCGGTTCATTGCTCGGCGCGGTGGTCGGCGGTCTGATCCTCGACTATGCGACGTTCTTCTGGATCAACATCATCGCCTCGGCACTGTGTGCAATGTGTACCGTAGTGGCGGCGATGACGTTGCCAGATGTGCCACCGGTGAAGAAAACAACAGCCGCCAACACCCCTGCTGCGGCTGGCCGCACCGACAGCGTCTGGCAAAGTTCTGCGCTGTTGTCGCTGCTGAGCGTCATGGGCATTTTGCTGTTGGCGCGGACGCTTCCGCAGACCTCGTTCTCGCTGTATGTCAGCTCGGTGTTCGACGTCAGCAACTCGGTCGTCGGCCTGTGTTACGGCTTGCTGGCATTGGGTTTCATTGTTTCGGCAACGGCGTGGTCAAGGTACTTCGAGCACCTCACCCAGCAGGAAACGCTGCAACGCGTCACTTACGTCGTCATCGGATGCATCGCCCTGACCGCCGTGGCAGGTGTCACACGCAACGCGTTCGTGTTTGTCATCGCCTATTTCATTTGGGGAGTGCTGCTGGGTGCCACCACGCCCGTGCTGATGGCCTTGATCTCGAAAACCGCCGACAACTCGCAACAGGGCCATGTGTTGGGGATTGCACAAGGCACCGCGCAATTCGCGTCGATCGCGGGCATCTCGGCGGGTGGCCTGCTTAGCCAGGTCTATGGTTTGCAGTACACCTACCTGTTTGTTTGCCTGGCCTATACGGTTGCGCTGATTCCCATCGTCGCCCTGCGTTACTGGCCGGTGGTCATGCAGCCTGGCCAGGCGCCACCCGGCGACTGACTCAAGAGCAGGATGCTGAATCACGCTTGCGTCACAGGCTTGTTGTCAATTAGCATTGGGAATACTTCTCAATTGCAAAAAAACCTGCAGCCATGAGCGAAACCCTTTCCGCGAATAACGACAATCATCTGCGCGTGATCGAGGCACTGTACAGCGGCCATCACGGCTGGCTGTACGCCACGCTCAAGAAAAAACTGGGTAACGCCATGGATGCGGCGGATCTGGCGCAGGACACCTTCACCCGCATCCTCGCCTCCCAGGTCACGACTATTGACCAGCCCCGGGCCTACCTGAGCTGCGTGGCCAAGGGCATTCTGATCAATTGGTATCAGCGCAAGGCCCTGGAACGCGCCTACCTGGACGCACTCGCGCATCTGCCCGCCCAGGAAGTGCCTTCGGCCGAATTGCGCTTCATGGTGCTGGAAACGCTGCACGAGATCGACGCGATGCTCGACACCCTCCCCCCGCTGGTCAAGCGTGCGTTTTTGCTGTCGCAGATCGGCGGGCTGAAGTACGACGATATCGCCGGGCAACTGAACGTCTCTCTGATCACCGTCAAGCGCTACATGAAACAGGCTTTCGTGCAGTGCCTGATGCTGGTGGAATGAATGCTCACACGTCGCCATGAGCCACCGCTCGACCCCAAAGTCCTCGAAGAGGCCGCCGAGTGGTTGATGCGCCTGAGTGAAAACGACCTCAGCGACACCGAACGCGCGCAATGGGAATGCTGGAAAGTCAGTAGCCCCGAGCGTGATCGGGCCTGGTCCCGCGCGCAACTGCTGCAACGCAAGCTCGGCGGATTGCCACCGTCGCTGGCGATGTCGGCACTGGATCGCCCGAGCAATCCCGAACGCCGCATGGCACTGGGGAAACTGGCCATGCTGCTGGCAGTGCTCCCCGCCGGGTGGGGCAGCTGGAAGCTGGTGGAATCGCAGCAATGGTCGGCCGACTACCGGACGGCCGTTGGCCAGCGGCGCGAGCTGACCCTGGCTGACGGTTCGCACATCACCCTCAATACCGACACAGCCATCGACGTGCTGTTCGACGCCAATCAACGGCTCATCAACTTGCGCGAAGGTGAAATCCTGGTGCAGACGGCGCCGGATATTTCACCGCTGCCCCGCCCCTTTCTGGTCGGCACACGCCAGGGCCGGATGCAGGCGTTGGGCACACGGTTTACGGTTCGCGAACAACAGCCGCGTACCCATCTCGCGGTACTGGACGGCGCCGTGAGGGTTGAATTGGCAGATAGCCGTGAGGCAACGCCGATCATCGTCAATGCCGGGCAACGCACCGATTTTTCATCACAGACCTTTGGCCAACTGAGCCCGAGCGATCGCTACGCCGGTGCCTGGACCCGAGGCATGCTGATGGCCGACAAAATGCGTCTGGCGGATTTCGTCGCCGAACTGACGCGCTATCGCAGAGGCTTCGTACGTTGCGATCCGGCGATTGCCGATCTGCGTATTTCCGGCGCCTTCCCCATCAGTGATACCCAACGCACGTTGAACATGCTGACCCAAACCTACCCGGTGCTCGTCACCGGCCACTTGAGCGGTTACTGGGTGACTCTCTCTGCGGCTTGACCTCACGCAAAAAAATCGCTGCGCAGGTGATACTTTTTTTGATCTCAACTGGCAAAGAAAGGAACAACCTTTTCACCTCGTCCATAGGGTCATCCATTCATGCTCGTTGCACGGCCCCTGCGTCCGGATCGTCAGCTCAAGCCCGTTATCCGCAGAGTGTTGCTCAGCCTTGCCCTGGCCAGTGCCGCCTGCCCGCTTGCTTTGGCCGCCGAACCGGCGCAACTGGACGCTACGGTGGTCCGTGCTTATAACATCGCCCCCGGCCCGCTCGGCGCAACCCTGTCGAGCTTTGCCGTGGACGCCGACATCGCATTGTCGTTTCAGCCCTCGATCACCGAAGGCCTGACCAGTCCGGGGCTTTGGGGCACTTACTCCACGCAGGAAGCGGTCACGCGCTTGCTGGCCGGCAGTGGCCTGGAAATGGTTGCGCGCAACGACGGCAGCTACACGCTAGTGGTTCGCCAGGTGACCCTGCCGGAAACCGCAGTCAATGGCACCGACCGACGTACCGACAGCTTGCCGTCCGTGTACCCGGGCGGTCAGGTCGCCAGCGGCGCGCGACTCGGAATACTGGGTAACAGGGATGTGATGGACGCGCCATTCAGCATCAGCACCTACACCTCGGCGCTGATCAAGGATCAACAGGCGGTCACCGTGGGCGATGTGCTGGAGCGTGACTCTTCGGTGCGCTCCACGGGCCAGGCGGGAGGGATTGTCGACTCGTTCTTCATCCGTGGCTTTCCCGTCGGCGAAGGCAATCTCGGTGAGCTGGCGTTCGACGGCGTTTACGGTGTGGCGTCCAACTACCGGGTGTTCACCGAGTACGCCGAACGCATCGAAGTGGTCAAAGGTCCTGGCGCCCTGCTCTATGGCATGTCACCCAACAGCGCTGTCGGCGGCGTGATCAACGTGGTTCCCAAGCGTTCACTGGACGAGGACCTGAGCCGGTTCACCGCCCGTTACGCCCTGAATACGCAACTGGGTGGCCACCTCGACATCAGTCGGCGCTTTGGCGAGGAACGCCGCTTCGGTGTACGGATCAACGGCAGTGTCCAGCAAGGCGACACGGCAATCGACAAGCAATCCCGGGAGGTCGACGTCGGCGCCATCTCCCTGGACTATCAGGGCGATCGTCTGCGGACCACGCTGGATCTGATCAGCCAGAAAGAACAATTCAACGCCGCGTCGCGTCCCTTTCTGATCGCCCCCGGTGTACCGATTCCCTCTGCCGCCAACGGCCGTACCAGTGTCAGCCAGGAATGGGGGTGGGCCGAAACCCGTGACAAGTCGGCGTTGCTCGGTGGCGAGTACGACCTCAATGATGCCCTGACCGTTTTCGCCCACGCTGGCGGCGGCAAATCGGATGTCGCGCGCATGTCCGATCAAACCCCGACCATCATCAACGCTGCCGGCGACACCTCTTCAATCCCCGGCTACTACAAGTTCGAAGTCCAGCGTTACACGGTCGACGCCGGTGCCCGCCTGCGCTTCGACACCGGGCCAGTCAGTCACAGCACAGCCCTGCAAGTCACCCGCTATCGCGATGAGTTATCCCGGGGGATCATTTCCGCTCCGGCCCTGCTGTCGAACATCTACCACCCTGTGGACCGTCAAAAACCCTCCATCGCCACACCGGATACGCCGAAAATTTCCGACAGCGAACTGTCAGGCGTCGCCCTAGCCGACACCCTGTCGGTGCTGGACGAACGCTTGCAAGTCACCGTCGGCGTGCGCAAGCAGAACATCAAGTCCGACAACTACAACGCGGCCGGGGCAGTCACCACCTCCTACGACAAAAGCGATACCACACCGATGTTCGGCGTCGTCGCCAAACCCTGGGACCACGTAGCGTTCTATTACAACTACATCGAAGGCTTGAGCAAGGGTGACATTGCGCCGTCCGCCGCCTCGAACGCAGGCGAGATTTTTTCACCCTACGTGTCCCGACAACAGGAAGTCGGGGTCAAGATCGACTACGGCAGCTTCACGTCCACACTGGCACTGTTTCAGATCAAGAAACCCAGTGGCGAGCTGTCGTCCGGGGTGTTCTCGGTACAGGGCGAGCAGCGCAACCGCGGCGTGGAGCTGAACCTGTTTGGTGAAATTGCCCACGGCACGCGCCTGCTCGGTGGCGTGACCCTCCTCGATGGTGAACTAACCAAAACCGGCGTTGCCGCCAACCGTGGCAACAAACCGGTCGGCGTCCCTGACGTTCAGGCCAACCTTTGGGTCGAGTGGGACACCCCGGGAGTCGAAGGCCTGACGTTGACCAGTGGGGCGATTTACACCGCCAGCCAGTACGTGAACCAGGCCAACACCCAGGCACTCGATGCCTGGACCCGCATCGATGTCGGTGTGCGCTATGCCACCCGCATCGCGGAACGACCAACCACATTGCGCGCCGCCGTGCAAAACGTACTCGACCGCGAGTATTGGTCGGGCGTCGCTTCCTACGGTGCGTTCTCCCAAGGTTCACCACGCACCCTGCTGCTGTCGGCCACCATCGATTTCTGAAACCTTCTGTCCGGGGCGGCGACTTGAGCCGTTGTCCGGTCTGACTTCTGCAAAGGCATAAACCATGGTTACCCTTTTTCGACACCGCCTCACTTACGTTGCACTGCTGTTCGCAGGGCTGGTGTGCCTGTCGCTGCTTTCGCTGATGCCGCGCAATGCGCTCGCCGCCGATCCGGATCCCGCGCTCGGCACGGTAACCGATCTGCTCGGGCGCAAGGTCAAGGTCCATCTTCCGGTCAGAAGGGTCATCCTCGGTGAGGGCCGCCAGTTGTACCTGGTCGCCGCACTGGACACGCAAAACCCCATCGAGCGCATCGTCGGCTGGCGCAAGGATTTGATCCAGTCAGACCCGGACACCTACGGCGCCTACCTGCGCAAATTTCCCGATATAGCCAAAATCCCGACCTTCGGCGGATTTGAAGACGGCACCTTCGACATCGAGCAAGCGATTTCCCAGCGACCCGATGTGATCATCCTGAACATCGAGGCTCAACACGCCACCGAAGATGCGCGCTACATCGAGAAACTCGACGCGCTGGGCATTCCGGTGGTTTACGTCGACTTTCGCAATAACCCGATGCAAAACACCGAGCCGACCATGCGCCTGTTCGGCCAGTTGTTTGGCAAGGAGGCTCGTGCCGAGGCTTTCATCGACTTTCGCAACCAACAGATCCATCGCGTCACCGACGTCATCAAGGCCCACCATCCTTCCCGCCCCAGCGTATTCATCGAGCGCATCGGTGGCTACACCGATGATTGCTGCCTGAGTTTCGGCAATGAAAACTTCGGCCTGTTCGTCGACATGGCCGGTGGCAACAACATCGCCAGAAGCATCATCCCCACCACGTTCGGCCAGTTGAACCCCGAGCAAGTCATCGTCGCCAACCCTGCCCATGTCGTCGTCACCAGCGCTAACTGGGAAGCCTTTTCACCCGGTGGCCACTGGGTCGCCGTCGGCCCTGCTGCGGACATGACCCAAGCCAGGCACAAACTGGCGTGGTACACACAACGCCCTGCCTATGCGGGCATCAAGGCTCAGGACGACCAAGCGTTTCATGCCATCTGGCACCAGTTTTACAACAGTCCCTACCAGTTCGTGGCCATCCAGCAATTGGCGAAATGGTTTCATCCGACGCTGTTTGCCGACCTCGACCCCGACGCCTCGTTTCGCGAGCTGCATGAGCGGTTTCTGCCCGTACCTTACGAACCGGGTTATTTCGTCAGCCTGCGCAAGACAGAGGCTAAACCATGAGTTCACTGAATGAAGCAATGGTCGTTCAGCGCGACACCTACCGCCGAATGGTGCTGCGAAAACGCCTGATCCTTGGCGGGCTCGTGGTGTTACTGATGTGCAGTGTCCTGCTTGATCTGGCCCTCGGACCCGCTAGCTACAGCCTCAGCGAAGTGCTCGGCGCACTGTTTTCGCCAGACACCGCTTCGGCACAAGTACGGGTCGTGATGTGGGAAATCCGTCTGCCGGTCGCGCTGATGGCCGTCGCAGTCGGCGCGGCGTTGTCGTTGGCGGGCGCACAGATGCAGACAATCCTCAACAACCCGCTGGCCAGCCCGTTCACGCTGGGCATTTCCGCCGCCGCCAGTTTCGGCGCCGCGATGGGCCTGGCGTTTGGTGTGGCGTTGTTCCCGTTGGCGGCGCAGTACATGGTGCCGGTGAACGCGTTCATCATGGCCATGCTGTCAGCGCTGCTGATCCACTTCCTGAGCATGCGTCGCGGTGTGACGGCCGAAACGATCGTGCTGCTCGGCATTGCCTTGGTATTCACGTTCAATGCGCTGCTGGCATTGGTGCAGTTTTTTGCCACCGAGCAAGCCGTCGCGGCCGTGGTGTTCTGGACGATGGGCAGCCTGACCAAAGCCACCTGGCCCAAACTGGGTGTGATCTGCCTGGTGATCCTCATCACCCTGCCAATCTTTGCCAAACGCGCCTGGGCTCTGACCGCGTTGCGTTTGGGTGATGACAAGGCCGCGAGTTTCGGGATCAACGTGCGCAGCTTGCGTTTTCAGACACTGATAATGGTCAGCCTGCTCGCCTCGTTCCCGGTGGCCTTTGTCGGCACCATCGGTTTTATCGGGCTGGTCGGCCCGCACATCGCGCGGATGCTGATTGGAGAAGATCAACGCTTCTTCCTGCCGGCTTCATTGCTGACCGGCTCGTTGATTCTGTCCGCCAGTTCGGTGGTCAGCAAAACCCTGATCCCCGGCGCCATTTTTCCAATCGGCGTGGTCACGTCACTGATCGGCGTGCCGTTCTTCATATCTCTGATTCTCAGCGGGAAGAAAAACTCATGGTGAAGATCCAGCTTGAGAACCTCGGTGCCCGCTACGGGCAGCGCGAAATCATTTCCGGCGTCACCACTGCCGCCTTCATGGGCGGTCAGGTTGTCGCGGTGGTCGGCCCCAACGCGGCGGGAAAGTCGACGTTGTTCAAACGCATGGCCGGGCTGATCGACGGGCCGGGCCAGGTCATCCTGCAAGATGCGAAAAAGGGCCATCAGGGCATCAGCTACATGCCTCAGGGTCTGAATGCCAGCGCCCGTCTGACGGTTTACGAATCAGTGCTGCTGGCGCGCAAACAACTGACACCCGGCTGGGTTGTCCACGACGATGAATTGAAATTGGTGGACGAGATTCTCGGCGCACTCGGGATCACCGAATTGTCCTTCCGCAACCTCGGAGAACTCAGCGGCGGTCAACAGCAGTTAGTGTCGATCGCACAAACCCTGGTGCGCGAACCGGAAGTGCTATTGATGGACGAACCGACCAGCGCACTCGACATGCATCGACAAGTACAGGTGCTGAACTTCATGCGCGCGCTGGCTCGTAAACGCGAGGTGATCGTGTTCATAGCGATTCACGACCTGAATCAGGCCCTGCGCTTTGCCGACCAGGTGTTAGTGATCGCGCAGGGTACAACTCAAGGCAGCGGTCCGTGCCATGAGGTGATTACCGAACGGATGCTTCGCAACGTCTATAAGGTCGAGGCTAGGATCGAGAAATGCAGTCGCGGGCAACACCACATCCTGATCGACGATATCGTTTTTTGATGAGTCAATCGGATGCTGAGAATACTGCCCTCTTCGTCGCAAAGCGTAAGTGATCGTGCAGGCACTGAGAACCTCCCGCGCAGATCTTTCAGGCCTTTGGTCGAAACATTCGTGCGGCGCCAGATGAACTGGCGACCGATTTGCCGCCCCTCAGGCTCAGCTAAGTTTCGTCACGTACCTTCTCCCCTGCGCACATTTCGTGCTACTCAGGAGAGGCTACGCGCCTATGAAATCCGCAATAGCCGACTGGCTCAATAAAGTACCCGAAGTGACGCTGTCATTCTGGGTGATCAAGATCTTGTCAACGACCGTGGGTGAAACTGGCGCTGACTTTCTTGCCGTCGATGCCGGCTTCGGCGCGGGCCCGACCAGTATCGGCATGGCGGTTTTACTGGCAATCGCGATGTTCTACCAATTGCGCACCAAAGCCTACACGCCCTGGATTTACTGGTTGACCGTCGTATTGGTGAGCATCGTCGGGACACAAATCACCGACATTTTGACCGACGTACTGGACGTCAGTCTGTACACCAGCACGGCAGTATTTTCCGCTTTGTTGGCGATTAACTTCCTGGTCTGGTACCGGACCGAACACAACGTATCGATCCGCGAAATTGTCACGCCGCGACGAGAGTTGTTTTATTGGGCCACGGTGCTCTGCACCTTTGCCCTCGGTACCGCCGCCGGTGACCTGGCTACCGAAGCCTTGGGCCTGGGTTTCACCCTCGGTGCCGTCATCTTCGGTGCGCTGATCGCTGCCACCCTGGTGGCCTGGCGCATGGGCTGCAATATGGTGCTGACGTTCTGGATCGCCTACATCCTGACCCGTCCATTCGGCGCCTCCCTCGGCGACTTGCTGACCCAGGCCAAAACCTACGGCGGTCTCGGAATGGGCGCCACCTGGACCAGTGCCATCTTCCTGTGCGTCATTGTCATTCTGGTTGCGGTCGCGCAAATCAGCGTCGGCAATCGCAAAACCGTCACTCAGTAAACGCCCAAAAGTCATTTAAGGAATCTTCATGCGCCAGATTCAAAACATCATTCGCCACGTTGCCATCGTCTCATCCATTTTTTTGCTCAGCGTCGCCGCCGGTTGCTCGAAACCTGCCGACAAGCCCAATGCGGGCACGACCTCAAGCTCGGCAAGCACTCAATCCCAGTCGAGTTCAAAACTGGGGGATCTGTCCGAGTTCCGCAACATAGCCGCCGACGTTGCCGTGCTCGTCGGCAAAAATGATCTGCCCGGTGCGAAAGCCCGCATCAAGGATCTGGAAACCACTTGGGACTCGGCCGAAGCCGGGATCAAACCTCGCGCTGCCAGCGACTGGCATGTCGTGGACAAGGCGATCGACCGCGCACTCGATGCCTTGCGCGCCAGTAACCCGCAACAGAACGACTGCAAGGCTATGATGGATGAGCTGTTGAAGGCCTTCGATTCGATGAAGGGCACATCCTGATCCCGAAGGTGATCCCACAACGGACAAACATTTGTACAGATGCTTCAATACAGGCGCGACGGTCATGACGGTCGCGCCTTTTTCTGGAGCGGCAAATGCGGATATTGCTGATTGAAGACGACCTGATGATTGGCGATGCGACCCAGGGCGCCCTGAACGATGCGAGTTATGCCACTGACTGGGTGAAAAACGGTCTCACCGCTCTTGCAACGCTGGACACCCAACACTATGACCTGGTGCTACTGGATCTTGGGTTGCCCGGGAAGGATGGGCTGGATGTACTCGACAGCATTCGCGGGCGCAACAACCCGGTGCCACTGCTGATCATCACCGCACGGGACGACCTGGGTGATCGCTTGCGCGGCCTTGACGGTGGCGCTGACGACTACCTGCTCAAACCGTTCGATATGGCGGAGCTGCTGGCCCGTATACGAGCCGTGCTTCGCCGTAAAGGTGGCGCTGCCCTGTCCGTGCTGGACAATGGTGTAGTGTCGCTGGACTTGATCGCCAAACAAGCCACCACCTTAGAAAATCGCGACATCCAATTGTCCAGTCGTGAGTTCGCCCTGCTGCAGGCATTGATGATTCGACCAGGTGCAATTCTCTCGCGCAGTGAACTCGAAGACCGCATCTATGGTTGGGGCAATGAAGTGGAAAGCAACGCGGTGGAGTTTTTGATTCACGCCCTGCGGCGCAAGCTAGGAAGCCATGTCATCAAGAACGTGAGGGGGATGGGATGGATGGTTTCAAAAAGCGTTTGAGGGACTCGGTACAACTACGCCTGTCCGTGACGCTATCGCTGGCCATCCTGATCGTTGCGGTGCTGGCGGGGATTTTTGCGTTTACCTCTGCGTTCGACGAGGCCCACGAAATGCAGGACGATACCTTGCGTCAGGTGGCCGTCTTGTTTGATCGGCAGCAGATGTCCCTGCACTATCCCGCATCCCAGGAAGTCAAGGGCGACAATGAAGAATCCAGGGTCATCGTGCAATACCTGGCCGATGGCAGTAAAGCCATCGGCAACGATGACACCCTGATACCACTGCCCTTCCCCACCACACTGGCCGATGGCCTCTCGACCTTGAATGTCACCGGCGAAGACTTTCGTGTGCTGGTCAGAACCACAGCCCGCGGTGAACGCATCGTCGTCGCTCAAGAAACCGGCGTCCGCGACAAAGAAGCCCGTGAGAGCGCCTGGCGAAGTTTGCTGCCGTTTCTCATTCTGTTTCCGGTGCTATTGCTGGTGGTGGGCGACCTGGTGCGCAAACTGTTCCGTCCGATTGCCGCCCTTTCGGCTGACATCGATCGACGCGATGAACAGGCACTGCACCCTATCGACGAGCGCCATTTGCCGACCGAGATTCGGCCTTTCGTCGTGGCTATCAATCGCTTGCTCGCGCGTGTTGCGCAGTCCATGGAAAACCAGCGTCGCTTCGTCGCCGACGCTGCCCACGAACTGCGTTCGCCCATGACAGCCCTTTCCCTGCAAGCTGAGCGACTGGCCGCCACTGAGATGCCGGGGTCGGCCCGTGAGCGCCTGTTGCCGTTGTCCCGGGGAATAGAGCGCGGTAGAAAACTGATCGATCAACTGTTGACCCTGGCGACCGCGCAAGCGAGCTCGGACCGACCACAGACAGCCGTTTCAGTCCATGAAATCTATCGCCGTGTATTGGAAGATTTATTACCGCTGGCAGAACGTAAACACATCGATATTGGCGTTGAAAGTATCGAGGACGTGCATGTCACCATCAACGAAATGGACCTGTTAATCCTGGTCAAGAATCTGGTGGACAATGCGATCCGTTACACGCCCCATGGTGGACGGATCGACCTTTCGGTCGAGCTGGCGCAAGAGACTGCAATCCTGCAGGTCAAGGACTCAGGCCCAGGCATCTCGGCAGAGGAACAATCGCGAGTGTTCGATCCGTTTTATCGATGCCTGGGAACTGATGAAGCAGGCTCTGGGTTGGGCTTGTCGATCGTCAAAGCGATAGCCGATCGTACGGGAGTTCGCGTTCGATTGAGTTACTCGGACGAGATGAAAAAAAGCGGACTATGTGTCTCGGTATGGTTGAAATCAGGCAAGCACTGACGCGCCGCTCGAGCCTGATTTCAAGTCGCATTCTCACGATATTTACCAAAATAATTACGACTTCTTTTTGACGTTTTTTTACCAAACTGCCTCGTAGAGTGGCTTATCCGGTCCTACAGGTAGTTGTCAATGAAACCTCCTAATCCTTCCTCGCTGGACGAACAAATCCTCACTCAAGCCGCCCATTGGTGTATGCGTTTGCATGATGACACCTGTACGGCCGAAGAGCGTCTGGACTTTCAGAGTTGGATTCAGACCGATCCTCGCCACGCGTTCGAGTACGCCAAAATGCTTGAGATCTGGGACCTCAGCGACGAACTACCGAACAATCAAAGCACATCGAAAAAACTGCTGACCGACCCTTCGACTCCGCGTAACGGCGTTCGCAGAATGTAGCTTGAAGGCTTCAGTAGTTTCGGCATGCTTGCTGTTCTGTTTCACCGCGCTCCCTCTTCCGGGATTGGCCCGCTGAAGGCAATCCTGTGATTACGCAACCGAGTTGCCGGGCTCGCCGACTCTTGATTATGTGCTGGCGTCGCGATCAAAACTGTCGCGTCCAACATAAAGCCAGGGAAGGAAGTGATTTAGGGACCGGCTGCATTGGGCCCGCCGGCGGCCGGTCACGCTAATTTGATGGCGCCGCCCTGGATGTCGTCGCGCGCCAATCGCAAGTCATTGGCGTCCTGATTGAGCCGGTGAATCAGATTGAGCAGCCGCTGGCGCAACAACTCGTCCTTGATCTGCTCAGTTGCGCGCATTACATCAAGCGCCGCCATCTCGTTGTTGGTGGCGACTGAGTCGAGCAACTTGCGCATGCTTCGTGATGGCCGATTCATCTCTTACACCTTTATTCCATTGCCGCGAATTGTATTGCCCGAATATTACGTCCGTGTTTCAGCTCCTCAAATTCGGTCGAATTCACGGACTCACAAAAATGGCCGTAGAGCGTCAGCGACTTGGCCAGGCTTGCCAGCACAGCCTTTCGATGGAAGGGTTAGACCTCAGGGGGCACACAGCGCTCTCAGCCTTAGGGGCAAGCCAGAGGCCAACCGACACGCGCTGCACGGAGTAGGCTGGCCTTAACAACCAAGCGGTGAAATGGGGCAATAACGAAAATGTAGGCCCGGCCTAGTCGATTGTGGCACTGGACCACAGTTGAAAAAACGAGTTGGCGACTGCCTTCTGGTTCTGCCTCTGCAGAACATAGAACCGATATCCGGAAGTCGAGGTGCTTGTCGTCCTCCCCCAACACGATTTCAGTCTGGTTCGTACTGTAGACCTTGAAGGCTCCAATCCGATTAGCAAGTGATGCCAAGTGTTTGGCTGTCTTGAGACCAAAACAGGCAACGATAGTGTCTCGGACTTTCAAGAGCCATCCGATCCAGGATGGCTGGTGGGAAAGGATGAATCGAGCTAGCAAATCTGGATTGGTAGATGTGCCCGCAGGGAGCCGAATCGCAAAAGCGTCCGCCAGGTTCATCGACTTGTAAAGGTGGGTGATGCCGGACCTCGTGGGGACTGGCACGGACATAATGAGCTCAAATTCTCGGGGCATCGGGGATCTCTCCTGAGTGCTAACTACCAATTAGACGATATGCCATGTCGCGTTTCTTGTTGCGATGAAGTTGTTGCGGCGCCAGCTTCTCCTTGTCGGATACTGAGCCCGATCAAGGCATCATAGAGCTCTTGCTGCCCAGCGGGCAGAACAGGGAGCAACGTCG
>Ga0157373_10001814_pt1 | contig 16254 bp, 12 predicted proteins | sample C65metaG_FD_113460 | JGI IMG/M metagenome (GOLD analysis project Ga0157373, IMG submission 113460) | Corn rhizosphere microbial communities from Kellogg Biological Station, Michigan, USA - C6-5 metaG | ecosystem: Host-associated > Plants > Roots > Rhizosphere > Soil | place: USA: Michigan... | reverse complement strand
GGGCCCGCATGGCGACTGTGCAATCACCGCAGCGTGCTTCCTCTCGCGGTTCACCAGGCGCTATCCGTGGGTGCATCTCGACATCGCCGGAACGGCAACGAAGAGCGGCGAGGACAAGGGCGCGACGGGCAGGCCGGTGGCACTTCTTGCGCATTTCCTCGCCGGCCGCACGGCCACCTGACGATGGCCCGGCACGCGTGGAAGACTTCGTTCAGTGCACGCTTCGCGTGCTGTCGGTGCCCTTCGCCAGCGCCGCCGGGCCGGGCCAGTCGCCGCCAAGCGCCTTGACGAGGAATACCGCCGTGAGGATGCGCTGACCGCGCAGCTGTGCGGCGAGGCGCTCGGCGTTGAGGAGGCCCTGCTCCGCCGTGATGACTTCCAGATAGGTCGCGATGCCGCCCTCGTAGCGTGAGGTCGCGAGGTCGAGGACGCGTTGAGCGCTCACGATCGCCGCGCCCGCCTGGTCCGATGCGCGCTCGAGCGCGGCGAGGCCGACGATCCCGTCTTCCGCTTCCTGCATCGCGGTGAGGATCACCCGCCGGTAGTTCGCCAGGGTGACGTCGTAACCCGCCCTGGCGAAATCGAGATTCGCCTGGAGTCGGCCCGAGTCGATCACGGGCTGCGCAATCGACACGCCGATCGCCCACAACAGGCTCGACGCGCTGAACAGCGTGGACAGCGACGCGCTTTCCAGCCCGTAGGTCGGGGAGAGGATGATGCTGGGATAAAAGGCGGCGGCGGCAACGCCGATCTGCGCGTTCGCGGCGGCCATCGCGCGCTCGGCCGACGCGACGTCGGGGCGCCGCTCGAGCACATCGGACGGCACGCCGATCGGCACGTCGGGGGGCTCGAGCGTGCGAATGTCCGCCGCCAATGAGAACGACGGTGCGGCGGTGCCCGTGAGCGTCGCGATCGCGTGCTCGAACTGGGCGCGTTGCCGGTGCAGCACGTCGAGCTGCGTGAGGGTGGAATCGAGCAGCGCCTGCTGGCTCGCGACGTCCAGACCCGACGTCGCGCCCAGATCGTGGCGCGTGGTGGCGAGGTCGAGCGATCGCCGCTGCAGCGCGATGGCGCGTGTCACGACGTCGAGCTCGATGTCGAGCTCGCGCAACGTGTAGTAGTCGGTCGCAAGCTCCGCGGTGAGCAACAGCCGCGTGTTCTCGAAATCCGCGGCCGACTGCTGGGCGGACGCCCGCGCGCCTTCGATCGTGCGCCGTACGCGTCCGGCGAGATCGACCTCGTAGCTCGTCGTCATCGCCGCGGCGAAGTCGTTCTGCACCGTGGAGAAATTGGGTGATTGGTAGTTGGTGAGCGGGCGATCCTGCGAGATCTTGGATCGCGCGGCACGTCCGGCGAAGCCGAGCGACGGCACGAGTGCCGCTTCCGCGGCCGCGACTTGCGCGCGGGCCTGCGCGAGCCGCGCGCTGGCGGCGGCAAGCGTCGGGCTCGCGTCGAGCGCCTGCGTCTCGAGCGCATCGAGCGTGCCATCGCCGAAGCGATTCCACCACGGTCCCTTCGTCAGCGTATCCGAAGGCTCGCTGACACGAAACGGCGCTTCTAGCCTCCACGACACGGGCAGGTCGGTCGCGGGACGGTGATAGTCGGGACCCGCGACGCAGCCAGTCAGCAGAAGCGCTCCGACGAGCGCCGGGCACAACCGCAGCGTCACGACGCTTCCCTGGATGCGGCGCTGACCGTCACGTGGTCGCCTTCGGCGAGCGAGTCCGCCGGATTGAGCACGAGGCGATCGGATATCGACACGCCTTGCAACACCTCGATCGTGGGCCCGAGGTTGCGGCCGATCTGCACCGGTCGCAAGTGCACGGTACCGTTCCCGTCGACGACCGCAACGCTCAAGCCTTCCTTGCGGAACAGCAACGCGTTCGCGGGAATCACCAATGACGCATCGGCCGGCAGCGGCAGCGCGACCTGAACGAACGCGCCCGGCAGCAGCATCGCGTTCTTGTTGGGCAGGTTGATCTCGACCTGCATCGTGCGCGTCGTCGTGTCGATCGACCCCGCGGTGCGCACGATCTCGCCGTCGAAGCGCTTGCCAGGGATCTCGGTCTGCGTGATCGCGACCTTCTGCCCCACCTTGATGAGCTGCGCGTACGTCTGCGGCACGTTCACGTAGACGCGCAGCGGGTCGGTCTGCGAAAGCACGAACAGCGCCCGCGCGCCCGAGCCTCCGCCGGCGTCGATGAGGTCGCCGACGTCGACGTTGCGCTTCGTGATGATCCCGGCAAAGGGCGCCACGACGCGCTTGAAGCCCTCCATCTGACGCAGGCGCTCGACATTGGCGTCGGCCGCGGCGACGTTCGCACGCGCCTGCACGTTGGCGCTGCGCTTCTCGTCGAGTTCCTGCTGCGACACCGCATCCTTCTTGCGCAGCGCTTCCCAGCGTTCCTGCGTGCTCTTGGCAAGGTCGAGGCTCGAGGCGGTCTGCGCGCGCGTGGCAATGGCCTGCGACAATTGCTGATCGATCTCGGGTGTCTCGATCTCGGCCAGGAGCTCGCCCTTTTGCACCTTGCTGCCGATGTCCTTGTACCAGCGGCGCAGGTAGCCGCTCGCGCGTGCTGCGATGGGCGCCTGAACGAATCCCTGGAGCGTGCCGGGGAGCGACAGCGTGGGTCCCGCGTCGAGCGCTTTCGGATTGGCGACCCGCACGTACACCTTGCCCTGTTCCGCGACGTTCGCCTCCAGCGTGCGCGAGTTCGCCATGCGCATGAAGACCGTGCGTGCGCCGCCGAGCGCGAGCAGGATCAGCACGACGATCGTCAGGATCCTCGCGCGGCGCATGACCTGGCCGCGCTTGATCAGCGTCTCGCCGTCCTCGGGCTCGACCGGAGTGATGCCGAGATCGGCATGGCGTTGTTCGGACATCGACTCAACCCTCCTGGCTCGCGATCGCGGGCGGTGCGCCGGTTGTCGCGCCGCGCGCCTCGCGGCGACGCGCCAGCATGCGATGCACACCCGCGAAGACAACCGGGACGAACAGAAGCGTCGACGCGGTCGCGAAGAGCAGGCCCCCGATTACCGCGCGACCCAGCGGGGCGTTCTGCTCGGCGCCTTCGCCGAGCCCGAGCGCCATGGGGATCATGCCGATGATCATGGCGAGCGCGGTCATCAGCACCGGACGGATGCGCGTCGCGCCCGCTTCGAGCGCGGCCGCGGTAGGTGTCGAGCCGTCGGCCAATCGCTGCCGCGCAAACGAGACGAGCAGGATGCTGTTGGCCGTGGCGACGCCCATGGTCATGATCGCACCCGTGAGCGCGGGCACGCTCAGCGTGGTGCCGGTGATGAACAGCATCCATGCGATGCCGGCGAGCGCGGCGGGCAGCGCCGCGATGATGATCAGCGCATCGACCCACGCCTGGAAATTCACGACGACCAGCAGATAGACGAGCACGATCGCGCCGAGCAGGCCGACACCCAGGCCGACAAAGGACGCCTGCATCGTCTCGACTTGTCCGTACAGCGCCACGCGGCTTCCGCGCGGCAGCCTGGGCTTCATCTGTTCGACCAGGTCGTTGACCTTCGACGCGACGCTCGCGAGGTCCGTGCCCTGCACGCTGACGTAGACGTCGATAGCAGGCAGGATGTCGTAACGCGACACGACGGCCTGCATGCGGTTCGGGTTGATCTGCACGATGTTGCCGAGCAGCTGCGCTCCGCCGTTCGATCCACCGGCCGTGGACGCCGCGTTGCCTGCGGCGGCTACGGGCATGTTCGCCAGGGCATCCATCGAGTCGACGCGATACTGGGGGGCCTGGACCTGGATCTGGTAGACGATGCCGCTTTGCGGATTCAACCAGAACGCGGGCGACGTCTGCGAGCTGCCCGACAAGGAAATCAGCACGTTCTGCCCGACGTTGCTCGCCGTGAGGCCGAGCTGCTGAAGGCGCGTCCTGTCCATCTCCATGTCCAGCGCCGGCGCATCGAGGCGCTGGTGCACGTGCGTGTCCACGGCACCGGGGATCTTGCGGATCTCTTTCGCCATGTCCGCTGCCAGCACGGCATTCTCGTACACGTTGTTGCCCGTGACCTTGACGTCGATGGCCGCCGGCAGGCCGAAGTTGAGGATCTGCGTGATGATGTCCGCAGGCTGGAAGAAGAACTCCACGCCGGGGAAGCGCTTCGGCAGCTCGGTGCGCAGCGTGCCGACGAATTCGTCGGTCGGGCGATGGCCGCGCCTTAGCGATAGCAGGATCTCGCCGTCGAGCGTGCCGATCGTCCCGGCGTTGCTGTACGACAGGTTGATGCCGCTGTTCGGAACGCCGAGGTTGTCGAGGATCGTCTCGAGCTCCGCGGGCGGAATGATGCTGCGAATCGCCGCTTCGACCTGGTCGGCGAGGCGCGCCGTCTCCTCGATGCGCGTACCGGTCGGCGCGCGCATGTGCAGCCGAATCTGTCCCGCATCGACGCTCGGGAAGAAATCGCGGCCGAGGATCGGGTAGAGCGCGCACGAGAGCACCGTGAACGCCATGAAACCCCATGCGAAGCCGCGCCGATGCGCGAGCAGCGTGGATAGCGCCAGCGTGTACGCCCGGCGCACGCGCTCGAAGCGGCTGTCGAACTGGCGATAAAGCCGTTGCAGCGGGCTGAGGCGCGCATCGTCATGCGGCTTCATGCGGCTCATGAGCAGCATGACGAGCGTGGGCACCAGCGTTCGCGACAGGATGTAGGAGGCGATCATCGCGAAGACCACTGCCTCGGCCATGGGCACGAACAGGAAACGCGCGACGCCGGTCAGGAAGAACATCGGCACGAACACGATGCAGATGCACAGCGTCGACACGAAGTTCGGCACGCCGATCTCGCCAGCGCCGACCAGGATGGCCTCCTGCAACGGCGTGCCCATGTGCAGATGCCGCTCGATGTTCTCGATGGTGACGATCGCCTGATCGACGAGAATGCCCACCGACAGCGCGAGGCCGCCGAGGGTCATCAGGTTGAGCGTCTCACCGAGCATCTGCAGCGTGAGGATCGACGCGAGGATGGACAACGGGATCGTCAGCGCGATGATCAGCGTGGTGCGCCAGTTGCCGAGGAACAGCAGCACCATCGCGGCGGTGAGGCCCGCAGCGATGAGCGCCTCGCTGATGACGCCCTGGATGGCAGCCTTCACGAACAGCGACTGGTCGAACAGCGGCGTTATCTTGACGTCCTGCGGGATGGTCGTCGCCACGCGCGGCAGCATCGCCTTGAGGTTCGAGACGATATCGAGCGTGGAGGCGCCGCCGTTCTTGAGGATCGAAAGCAGCACGCCGCGCGCGCCATCCTGGCGCACGACATTGGTCTGATTGGTGAAACCGTCGCGGACATAAGCGACGTCCTTCAGGTACGTCGTCGCGCCATTCGTCGTGCGGATCGGCAGCTCGTTGAGCCCCGCGATCGCATCCGGCGAGCCGTTCATCCTGACGGTGTACTCGGTATCTCCCAGCTTGGCCGTGCCCGAAGGCAGGATCAGGTTCTGCACGTTGATCGCGGTCACCACGTCGGCCGGCGACATGCCGCGCGCCTGCAGGGCGGGCATGTCGATGTCGACGGAGATCAGGCGATTCTTGCCGCCGTAAGGGAACGGGATCGCGACACCGGGAATCGTGATGAGCTGCGGCCGCAGCGTCTGCACGGCGAGATCGAACAGCACGTTTTCCGGCAAGGTCGAGGACGACAGGCCGAGCTGCACCACCGGAATGCTCGATGCCGAGTACTTGATCACCAGTGGCGGCGTGATGCCGGGGGGAAGCTGACGCACCTGCGTCTGCTCGGCGGCGACCACCTGGGCAATCGCCGTCTGAATGTTCGCGTTCGGTTGGAAGAAGACCTTGATGATCGTGATGCCGGCGAGCGATGTGGATTCGATGTGCTCGATGTCGCTCACCGTGGTGGTGAGGCCGCGTTCGTTCTGGGCGGCGATGCGCTGGCCCATCTCCTGAGCGGGCAAGCCGTTGTAGCTCCAGATGATGCTGATCACCGGGATGTTGATCTCGGGGAAGATGTCGGTCGCCATACGCGTCAGCGCGAGCGGGGTGGCGAGGACGATGAGCATCGCCATCACGATAAACGTGTAGGGACGACGCAGTGCGATCTCGACCAACGACACGGGCGGCCTGGCGAAAAAGGCGAATCTTCGATCGTATATCAGACCGTCGCTGTCTGTTTGACCCGCCGCCCCGCGGCGGGGCAAAAGGGCCACGCCAGCCGCGGGTAAATCGTTTCAAAATGTGGCAGGACGCCGAGAGCGGATGCTCGAGCAAACGGACGCGTCGGCTTTGGCAAGCGCAGGCCGGAAGCTCTTGACTCGCGCCCCGACGTCCTCTGGCGACCCCGACCCTCCAGGCGTATCGTATGCGCACGCCGTAAACAAGAAAATCCACGCTCGGCTTTCGTCTGTCGCATCCGACGTCCCGGAGGCTCCGATGAATCAGGGAGTGCAAGGCATCAGCGAGGACTGGTTATCGCTTTGGATCGGCCTCGGCGTTTTCGTCCTTTCGCTAGGCCTGCTTGTCAACGCCGACCTGCTGGGATGGGTCGTCACCACGAGCGTGTGGAACGATCTTTCGAAGGCGCTTTCGCCCGCCTCGAAAGCCTACGCGGGCCTGGGCGGCGTCGGCTCGCTGATCGTCACCTATGTCGCGCTGCTCGTGGTGATGACGCTCGGAGCGGCGGCACTCAAGTCGGACGTCAAGCGCTTTGCGCTCGGCTTCACGGCCGTGTTCTGGCTCGCATACATCTGCTGGATCATCGGCAGCTTCGCCAACTTCGCGGTGAACACGCCGGCCGACATGCAGAAGTTCGGCATCACATGGTCGCTGAAGCTCACGTCCGAAGGAGGCTTCATCGTCGCGCTGATCGGCGGCCTCGTCATCGGCAACTTCTTCCCGGGGCTTGCCCTTTGGATGCGCGAGGCGGTGCGGCCGGAGCTCTATGTCAAGACGGCGATCGTCATCCTCGGCGGATTCCTCGGCGTGACGGCGGCCGAGAAGCTGAGCCTCGCGACGTCGCTCATGTTCCTCGGACTCGCCGCGATCGTCGTCGCCTACCTGATCTTCTGGTCGGTCGTCTACTACGTCGCGCGTACATGGTTCAAGTTCAGCCGCGAATGGGCGGCGCCGCTCGCGTCGGGCATCTCGATCTGCGGCGTCTCCGCCGCGATCGCTACCGGTGCGGCCATTCGTGCGCGGCCGGTCGTCGCGATCATGGTGTCGTCGCTCGTGGTTGTCTTCGCCGTGGTCGAGCTGCTGTTCCTGCCGTTCGTCGCGCAGACGTATCTGTCGCACGAGCCGCTTGCGGCGGGTGCATGGATGGCCCTTTCGGTGAAGACCGACGGCGCGGCCGTAGCGAGCGGCGCGATCACCGAGTCGCTGATCCTCGCGAAGTCGGCTGCGGAGGGGATCAACTACCAGAAGGGATGGATCCTCGGCACGGCCGCGACCGTGAAGGTGTTCATCGACATCTTCATCGGGATCTGGGCGTTCGTCCTTGCCTACATCTGGACGCGGCACATCGAAGTGCGCGAAGGCAACGTCGCCCGCGCCGGCGAGATCTGGCAACGCTTCCCGAAGTTCATCATCGGTTACGTGATCACCTTCGCGCTGATCCTGTTGCTTGCGCTCGGCGCGTCGCCTGCTTTCCTCGGCAAGGTCAAGGCCGCGATGGGTGAGGCGAACACCTTCCGAGGCATCTTTTTCGTGCTCACATTCTTCACGATCGGCGTGATGTCGAACTTCCGCAAGCTGTGGGAGGAAGGCATCGGCCGGCTCGCGGCGGTCTACATCGTGTGCCTGTTCGGATTCATCATCTGGGCGGGCCTCGTCATTTCGTTGGTGTTCTTCGCCGGCGTCAAGCCGCCCCTGGCCGCCGGTTGAAAGGAGGATCCATGGTGGCGCGTGTGCAGGAAGAGCCGAAGATTTCGGAAGAAATTCAGAAGATGGCGTACGAGCCGCTCCTTCCGATCGAGAAGAAGTTGATCGGGTGGAGCCTCGGCCTCGGCATCGTCCTGCTGATCGTACTGTTCGCCGTCGCCCGTTTGTTCATCAAGGCGTAAGCGAAGACGTTGGATGTCAGTGCCGATTTTCAGGCAGCGACGCGACTGAGTACGGCTCGCGCGGGCCGCGGACGTACCACGCCACTGAGCAGCGAAAGCGGACAAGGGCGGCGGACGCCGCCCTTGTGCAGTCGCCGATGGCTATTGCCTGCAGATCTTCCAGATTACGCCCGTTGCCGGTATCTGCAGCAATGGACCGTTGCCGGCACCGACGAAATGCGTGTCTTCGCCGTTGTCGCGCACAGCGCCGTAATCGGCGACATACGCACAGTCGTCGGGACCGAACCGCACGATCGTCGGCCGGTTTAGGCCGGACGGATGATCCGCGCTGATGAACGCCTGATCGCCGGACACGTTGCGGGCGAAATTCTGAATCTGCAGCGCGGCCGACTGATTGCCTTTCGCGATGAAATTGATCAACCTCACCTCGTGCCCGACTTCAGGTGCCGGTTCCGTGGCATTGGGCGCCGAGAAGCCGAAGTCGCCTTCGAGCGTGTACAGCGCGGCGCCGGGCGCAATGGGACCGCCGACAAACGATGTCGGAACAAAATCGATTCCGGTCACCGACGAATCGGCAGCCTCGAGCGCCAACGGTGACGTGATCGGCTGCGGCGGACCGGCGAGCACATCACGCACAGGCACGTCTTCGGCAAGGATCTGCGCGAGGCTTGCAGCGGTGCATTTGTTCGGGCCCGATGGGTCGAAGACGCAGAGGTCGTCACTGGGACCACCGACAGGATTGAACACCGCCTGACCGGACGGCAGGAATCCAAAACGATCGGGCCAGCCGTGATAATCCGGCGTGCCGTCCGGATTCTGCCTTGCGAGCTGGAACACGTCCGGAGCGTTGTTGGTCGGGCGTGCGCCGCGCTCATCAGGGCCGTCCTCGCCCACGAGCAGTGCATCCGCGATCGGATGGCCGTTCGGCGCAAAGCGGATCGCATATCCATTGCGATAGCCCCACGAGAATGGCTCGATCGCATTCTCGGGATGTGCGACGTTCAGCGGCGCGCGCAGGACGGCGCCATCGCAAACGCCGTGATGAAGCGCGCTCTCGAATGCCTTCACCGTCGCGCCCGGGCGCGCGACGCCGAACGGCGAGTAGCCGCTGGTCTTGATCCCGCCGCCGGAATCGAAGACGTTGTCGCTCAACACGATGTCCTGGCACGGAATGTCCTGCTGGTTCGCGCCGCCGCCATTGTCGCGGCCGACGACGCCGCTGTTCGTCGTCGATCCCTGCGACCAGTAGATCCAGTTGTCCTTGAACGCGAGCTGCTCGCTCGGATGGTCGCCGGTCGGCAGCCCGGTGATGAAGGGCGTGACCTTTCCGCTATCGGGGTCCACGGTCACGATGCGCGAGCTGTTGTTCTGTCCGTTGTGCGCGTGCGTAGCCTGATTGGAATCGGTCGCGAACAGGCGGCCCCCATGCAGACCGTTCTCGAACGCAATGTCGACGGCCGGCCCCGCGGGCTGGAAGCCTCCGTTCGCCGTCGGCTTGCCCAGCTTTCGCAACAGCTTTCCACTGCTGTCGAAAACGAGGACATCCGGCGTGAACGGATTATTGGGATCGAAGTCGCCGCTGCCGAATTGCGATTGCTCGTTGCACGCGCTCGGCAAGCCGTGCCCCGACTCCAACACGTAAACCTCAAAGTTCTGCTTGTTGCCACGAAACGCGATGCCCGTCGGAAAGTTCAGCCCGGACTTGAATACTGAAACCGTGTAGCCGGGCGGCACGATGATGTCCTTGCCGCTGTCGGGGTTGAATATCGCCGTGTTGTCAGGACAAAGCGGGTTGGCGACGATCGCGGCGGAAGCGAGCCCGGGCAATGCGATGGCGGGTGCGATTGCGATGGCGGCTCTAATAATCGGGTGGCGCCGAGAACAACGCTTCATGATGATGATCCTTTCCTGTGCCCATGCGGGCGCGGCCCGCGTGAGCCGCGGTAGCGATGGCGTGTGGGTCGCGCACGACGTCACACGGTGGAAGACAAATGAAAAGGCGCGCGGCGGCGCGTGGAAGGTACGCGTGCATCGGCGGCGCCTCGTCTGCGTGCTGCGCGGAAATGCAGGCAACGTTGTCGCGCCGGCCGCGCTCGGGGTCGCGCAGCGGCCGGGACAACGTGCAGCAGCGAACAGCATCCGACGCGCGCTCATTCCCCTGGCTTCGAGCACCGCCTCGCTGCCCGATCGGTCTTCGGCGCCATGCCTTCCGGCGTGCGTTGACCAATCGCCGGAGTCAACTCAGATTTGCCGTAGCTTCCATCGTGAACGCAGGCACCCGCAGATGCCGGCGGCGCCCGGACAGACAGGCGTCACGCAGCACGACTACATGATCGACCAATGCCGGTGTCCGGCCCGCTACTGCACTGGCGTCAGCAGCGACACGGCCTCGGGCAGAACCGATCGCCATCTCCAAGTGTTCACGGACGAACGCGGATGATCGTCTTCCCTTTGATCCGCTTGGTCGGGTTGAACGCGGCGACCGCATCGTCGAGGGTCGAGACGGTGCCGATGTTCGTCCGCAGTCGTCCGTCCCGCACCCGCTGGACGATCTCGCTCAGTTGGGCACGATCGGACTCGACAACGAAGTCGACTGCCAGAGCGTCGGCGGGCCGTGTCTCACTCGGCCCGACGATGGACACCAGCGTTCCCCCGGCTCGAACCAGCCGCGCGGACCGCTTCCCGATGTCGCCGCCGATGAGATCGAACACGAGATCGACGCCGACGACGTCTTCCAGAGCGTCGTTCTCGAGGTCGACGAACTCGTTCGCGCCGAAGTCGAGCACCGTCTGACGATCGGCGGCGCGTCCGGTGCCGATGACATAGGCGCCGGCCTCTCGTGCGAGTTGCGTCACCATCGAGCCGACCGCGCCGGCCGCGCCATGCGCGATGACGCTCTGTCCTGCCCGAAGGCGGCCGTGCTCGAACAGTCCCTGCCACGCGGTGAGGCCCGAGATGGGCAGGCTCGCGCCCACCGTGAAGTCCACGTCGCCCGGCAGTGGCGCGCGGTTGCGTGCCTCGATTGCCACATACTCGGCCAGGCTCCCGTCGCGATACCAGTCGGCGAGGCCGAATACCCGCTGTCCCACCGACAGCCCCGTCGTGCCATAGCCGAGGGCGGTGACCACTCCGGCCAGTTCGTGCCCGGGAATCGACGGTGTTCGGTCACGGCCGAGGCGATCGGTCCAGGTCGAGGGCCAGGCCAACTCAGTCCCGACGAATCCCGACGCATGAATCTGAACGACGACGTCATTTATCGCTGGCTGTGGCTCGGGCCGCTCGGCCAGCTTCATCCCGGCCATCCCCTCAGCCTGGTCTGTCACCACTATCGCCTTCATCGTCCACCTCCTTGTGTGTGGTATGCCGTCATCTTCCACGCAAGAAGCGCGTTGAGGTGGAGGCATGACCGTCAAACCAAATATCTGGACGTCGCTCCTGTCGGTCGCATTTTTCTCCAGCTTGGGAATCCATGACACGATCCATCCGAAAGTAGGAGGCGGCACCGCGCCGGTCATAGCGATGTTGCGCAATGCGAGCGACGAGATGCCCAGGTCCTAATGCGAACGTCGAGTTGATCCCGTGAAAAGACTGAAGCGTGCCGATCTTCCTGTCGATACCGCCACGCTCGCGTATTTTCTCATCGGAAAGTCGCTCGTACGCGATGCCGCCGAGGGGCGCACCAGCGGCCGCATCATCGAAACCGAGGCCTACGTTCCCGGCGACGCGAGTGGCCACGCCTACGGAGGCGAGACGGATCGTAACCGCTCGCTGTTCCTGCGCCGCGGTCACGCGTACGTTTACTTGATCTACGGGATGCACTTTTGCGTCAACGTTTCGAGCGAGCGTCCCGGGATCGGCGCCGGCGTGCTGCTGCGTGCCCTCGAGCCGATCGAGGGCGTGGCGATCATGCAAGCGCGCAGCCGGGTGCATCGCGCCGCCGATCTTGCCCGGGGCCCAGGTCGGCTGACGCAAGCCATGGCCATCGACCGCCGCCTTGACGGCATCGACCTGTGCTCGCGTAGCTCGTTGTGGCTCGCGTCTGCGGCGCGACCGCCGGGGCGCGTCGCCACATCAGTGCGCATTGGTATCTCGAAGGAAAGGTGCCGCCTCCTGCGCTTCTACGAAGCGGGAAACCCGCATCTCAGCGGACCGTCGGCGCTTCGCAAGTGACCAAGCTGTCCCGAGCGGCCTTTACGCACGCTGTCGTTTCCGGTCGCGCTTGTTTGAAGCTTGGGCTGAAGGTGCTCGCGCGGCAACATACCGGTCACGTGCGTTGAGGGGCAGCGCGGGAACTTCGATACAACGGATCCGAAGCCTCTCGCCTGTTGCCCAAGGGTGTCGGTCGTTCCGCAAGCTAATGGAAAGACGTTATAGAACATGTAATATACTAACGTTCTAATGAGTCTTTGTATGTTCGAAGTCAGGGCCAAGAGCGAACGCAGACATGACGACGGGTCGCGAAATCAAGAACGTCCTTTACGGGCTTGTCGCGCGTATGGCCAGGGCGGTTGCGAGCCCGAAAAGACTCGAGCTTCTTGAGCTGCTATGCCAGGCGCCCAATTCAGTTGAGACGCTCGCGCGCGAAGCGGGGATCAGCGTCAACCTCGCAAGCGCGCACCTGAAGGAGCTGCGCGCCAATCGTCTTGTGGAGACGCAGCGCCAGGGCAAGAACGTCATCTACCGGCTGGCAAGCCCCGAGATCGCCCAATTCTGGGTATCGCTGCGCGTGCTCGCCGAAGATCGCCTTTTCGAGCTGCAGGAGGCAAAGCGAGAGCTCGCAACGTCAGCCAGCACCTGGCACGGCGAGAAGCGTGAAGAACTGCTGCGAAAGGCGCGTAAGGGCGACATCGTCGCACTCGACGTGCGCCCCCACAACGAGTACGAGCAGCAGCATCTGCCCTTTGCACGTTCGATGCCGCTCGCGGAGATCCGCGCGAGGCTCGCCGAGCTGCCGAGAAGCAAAGCGATCGTCGCGTATTGCCGCGGCCCCTTCTGCCTGATGGCAGACGAAGCGGTGAAACTGCTTGGAAAGCGCGGCTTTCAGGCCATGAAGCTCGCCGACGGCGTGAGCGAATGGCTCGCCGCGGGTCTGCCGCTGGAAACGGGCACTTGCTAGGACGGTCTGGCGTTTCAAGGAGGGTTCGATGTTCTTCAGGCAAATCCCGGGCGTCGACGCTTCACTGTCGTATTTCTTCGGTTGTGCGACCGCGGCGAAGGCCGTAGCCGTGGACGTCGTCGCCGGCGACGAGGAGCGCTTCATCGACGAGGCGTTGAAAACATCGGTCAAGATCGCGTACGTGATCGACACGCACATTCACGCCGATCACTATTCCGGCGGCCGTGCGCTCGCAGCGATTGCCGGCGCACCGTATTGCGTTCACGCAAGCAATCGCCAGCATGTGCACTTCGATTTTTTGCCCTTGGCGGACGGACAGCTGCTCGACGTCGGCAACGTGAAGGTCAAGGTGCTGCATACGCCGGGACACACGACGGACAGCCTGTGCCTGCTCGTTACGGACCTGCGCCGCGGCGACACGCCGTGGTTCGTCATCACGGGCGACACCTTGTTCGTGGGGGCGGTCGGTCGCCCGGACCTGCTGGGGCGCGAGACGGAGATGGCGACGCAGCTCTACGAAACGTTGCACACAAAGCTGCTCCCGCTGCCCGGCGAGGTCGAGATCTTTCCGGGACACCAGGCGGGGAGCGTCTGCGGTGCCGGCCTGTCGGGCAAGCCTTCCTCGACGCTCGCTTTCGAGAAGCGCTGGAATCCACTGCTCGCCAAATCGCGCGACGAGTTCGTGGCGGCGGTACGCGAAGTGCCGCCCAAACCCGCCGAAATGGATCGCATCGTCCGCGTCAACTGCGGTCTCGCGGCGTAGCCGTCGATGGCCGAAGCGGTCATTGCGCTCGGGCTGCGCGAGAACCTCGGCCAATTCTCGCTGCTGGTGCTCGTCAATGCGTTCGTCGGCGCGATGGTCGGCCTCGAGCGCAGCATCCTCCCGGCGATCGCCGAGCAGGAATTCCATCTTGCGGCGCGTGCGGCAATCCTTTCGTTCATCGTCGTCTTCGGCATCACGAAAGCCATTACCAATTATGGTGCGGGACGACTCGCCGACCGGCTCGGACGAAAGCACGTGCTCGTTGCCGGATGGCTCGTGGCGATTCCCGTGCCGTTTTTGTTGATGTGGGGTCCGAGCTGGAAATGGATCGTCGCCGCCAACGTGCTGCTCGGCGTGAGCCAGGGCCTGACGTGGTCGCTGACGGTGATCATGAAGATCGACCTGGTGGGACCGAAGCGGCGCGGGCTGGCGATGGGCGTCAACGAGTTCTCGGGATACATCGCGGTCGCGGCGAGCGCCTTTGCCACGGGATGGATTGCCGCCCGCTATGGGCTTCGACCGCAGCCGTTTTATCTCGGCATCGTCTACGTGGCCTGTGGACTGCTGATTTCCGCGTTGCTCGTGCGCGATACCCGCGACCATGTCGCACATGAGACGGCGCTGCGCTCGGCGAAGCAAGCCGAGGCGCACGTGTCGCAGCGCGAGGTGTTCTGGCGTACCACGTTGAGCGATCGCAATCTGTCGAGCGTGAGCCAGGCGGGGCTCGTCAATAATTTGAACGACGGCATGGCATGGGGCATTTTCCCGCTGTACTTTGCAGCGGCCGGCATCGGCCTGGAGCGCATCGGCGTGCTGGCAGCGCTTTATCCCGCGACGTGGGGCATGATGCAACTCTTCACCGGTGCCTGGTCGGATCGCATCGGACGCAAACGACTGATCGTCGGTGGTATGTGGGTGCAAGCGATTGGCATTGCGATTACGGCTGCCACTACGAGCTTTACACCCTTCGCGTTGGGGTCGCTCCTGCTCGGCCTCGGTACGGCGATGGTGTATCCGACACTGCTCGCAACGATAGGCGACGTCGCGCACCCTGGTTGGCGCGCCTCCGCGGTGGGCGTGTATCGGCTATGGCGCGACCTGGGTTACGCGATTGGCGCGCTGCTCGCCGGCGTCGTCGCGGACGCTTTCGGGCTTGCGGCCGCGATGTGGCTCGTAGCGTTCATTACGTTTGGCTCTGGGACCATCGTCGCGTTGCGAATGCGCGAGACGCTCGCGCGGCTTGTGCGCCATGCGAACTGACGTTGCCGCGTCGGTTGCTGCCGCCGAAGCGATGACGAGTCGTGCTGTCGCCGAAGCGATGACGAGTCGAACTCCGTCTTCGCCCGGACTCGAGCTGCAGTGCTGCCGCTCGCGCTGTTCGTTGGCCTCGCTCAGTTACTTCGTGCGCTAGCTGACGGTCTTCGATTTCGCCGTGCGCCACTTCTCAAGAAACGCGCCGGTCATACACGGCGCGCTTGCCACAAAGCCTTCATTACATGGCGCCCGGCGAGGGTGCTGCGGCTTTATCTTTCGGCAAACGCCAGCAAAGCGACGCCACTGCTACTCCGCACGCATCCCGGTCAACTCGATCAATCGTTTCATCTTCCCCGACTCGGTGGCAATGTACGCGGCGAACTGATCGGGAGTTCCCGGAGCGGCACTGGCGCCCTGTGTCAGCAACGTCGCGCGCATCGCGGGGGTTTGCAGGATCTCGCCGATGTCGCGATTGAGCTTGGCAATCACGGCGCTCGGTGTTCCAGCGGGTGCGAGCATTCCGATCCAGAACTCCAGTTCCAGATCGGGCAATCCGGCTTCGGCGACGGTTGGCACGTCCGGCGCGCCTGGGAATCGGTGCTTGCTCGTGACAACGTACGCCTTGAGCTTACCGGACTTGACGTAGGGCAACAGGCTCGGCACTGCGCCGAATCCTTCCTTCACCTCGCCGCTCACCATGGCCAGCGTCGATGCGCCGCCGCCCTTGTAATGAACCGGCACCGCATTGATACCGGTCTCGTGCTTTAAAAGTTCCATGGCGATGTGGTTGTTGGTTCCCGGGCCCGCGGTAGCGAAAAACGTCTCGTGTGGCTGTTTCCGCGCGTAAGCGAGAAATTCGGGCAACGTGGCAGCCGGTACCGACGCGTTCGCGACCAGCATGGTAGTCACCGTTGCCACGAGGGTGATCGGTGAGAAATCCTTGACCGGATCGTAAGGGACGCTCTTGTATAAATGAGGCGCGACGGCGAGCGCTGAACGGTCTGACAGCACGAGCGTATATCCGTCGGGCGCCGCTCTCGCGACCATCCCGGTTCCGACCGTCAGCGCGGC
>Ga0157373_10001811_pt1 | contig 16264 bp, 14 predicted proteins | sample C65metaG_FD_113460 | JGI IMG/M metagenome (GOLD analysis project Ga0157373, IMG submission 113460) | Corn rhizosphere microbial communities from Kellogg Biological Station, Michigan, USA - C6-5 metaG | ecosystem: Host-associated > Plants > Roots > Rhizosphere > Soil | place: USA: Michigan... | reverse complement strand
TGGAACCCTGAGCCGCTGCGGTGCGGAAGGTGATTTCCATGATGTCCAGACCACCTGCCAGCAGGGCTTCCGCCAGCGGTTCGGCTGATTCTACTTTATCGAGGACGATGACGGGAACAATGCGCTTGGCGATAATGCGGTCGATCATAGGTATGTTTCTCTGAAAAGATGAAAAATCGTGCAGCGGCTCGGCAGACGTGTCGAGGCATGAAACGGAAGCGGAGCAGATTTTATGAGGCGTATCGTGCTCGCCTTCGGGAGTTTTTCCACTCACGCATGGAGCCCAGCCATGGAGCCAGATTCTCCCAAAACCCGCGTCAGCCTTCGTGACATTGCAAAAACTGCCGGCGTGAGCCATGCGACGGTCTCCCTCGCGATCAAAAACAATACTCGGATTTCAGAAGATGTGAGACGCCGTGTGAGGGAGATCGCAGAAAAAATGGGCTATCGGCCGGATCCCATGCTTTCCGCCCTATCGCACTACCGTCTGAGTAAAACCCAACCGCCCATCACCGCCAGCATCGCGTGGCTTAATTCGTGGCCGGTTCCTGAGAAACTGCGCAGTCTCAGGGAATTCAATTTCTATTGGGAAGGAGCGCATGCGGCGGCGAAAAAATTCGGCTACAATCTGGAGGAATTCCGAGTAGGGGAAAACAGTTCCATGCGCCGACTGCATCAGATTCTTTCCGCCCGAGGGGTGCGGGGTATCTTGGTGCCTCCTCATGCCGAGACGGTGGCAGAGGGATGGGATGAATTTCCATGGGACGCATATTTTGTAGCCCGTTTCGGACGTTCCACCAAAACTCCGGCCAGCCATCTGGCCACGGCGGATCAGGTGGCGAATGCGATGCTGGCCTTTGGAGAGATCCGAAAAAGAGGATATCATCGCATCGGCTTGGTAGTGGATGAGACAGTCCAGCGCGAGGCGGGGCATCTTTTCATGGCAGGTTTTCTGAATGCACAGCGTGGGGTGCCGGCAGAGGAGCGGGTGGAGATTTTCGATTATTCGGCCTGGAGTGCAGGGGAGGTGAAAGCGGCACTGGCAGGATGGGTGAGGGGAAACCGGGTAGATGCCATCTATACCACCATCGGCAAAGTGATGGAATATCTCCCGGAAATGGGCATCCGCATCCCACAGGATGTGGGAGTGGCGGTGAGCAGCGTGATGGATGCGCAGGCGGATGCGGGCATCGATCAGAACCCGGCAGAAATCGGCCGTGTGACCTTCCTTCTGCTGAACTCTCTCATTAATGATGGAGCACTGGGCATTCCAACCATCTTTCGCCAGATCCTGGTGGAAGGCACCTGGGTGGATGGGAAAAGTCTGCCGGATCGCTCACGCTGATCTGGCAGATGTGCTGCTGACACTCCGCTTGACCGGGGCGGGACCGGGAATCCATGCTCCGCGCCATGCGCATCCTCACCGGTCTCCAACCCAGCGGAAAACTTCACGTCGGCAATTATTTCGGTGCCATGGAGCCAGCCGTCCGTCTCCAGAATGCGGGAGAGGCCTTTTATTTCATCGCAGATTATCACGCGATGACTTCCTCCCAGAATGCCAATTCCCTTCGTGAGAATGTGCGGGAGTTGGCCATCGATTTCCTGGCCTGCGGGCTCGATCCGGAGAAGGCGGTTTTCTTCCGCCAGAGTGCGGTGCCGGAGGTGAATGAGCTAGCATGGTTGCTTTCCACCGTCTGCCCCATGAGCCTGCTGGAAAAGTGCCATTCTTATAAGGACAAGATCGCCAATGGCATTTCACCGAACCACGCCCTCTTCGCCTATCCGGCTCTGATGGCGGCGGATATCCTGCTTTATGATTCCAACCAGGTGCCGGTGGGCAAGGACCAGAAGCAACACCTGGAGGTGACACGCGATCTGGCTGTGAAATTCAACGATACCTACGGAGGGGAAATCCTCGTCATGCCGGAGCCGATCATCCGTGAGGATACCGCCGTGGTCATCGGTCTGGATGGCCGGAAGATGAGCAAAAGCTACGGCAATACTCTGCCGCTTTTCGGTGAGGAAAAACCGCTCAAGAAGCTGGTCATGAAAATCACGACTGACTCCACCCCGGTGGAAGATCCGAAGCCGACGGAAAACTCCACCATTCTCGCACTCTACAAGCTCTTCGCCAGTGAAGCGGAATATGCTGAGATGGTGGCCGCGCACGAGCAGGGTGGCTACGGATACGGTGATCTTAAAAAGCGCTTGGCGGAGGCCTACTGGAATTACTTCGCCCCCATGCGTGAACGCCGTGCTGAAATCCTTGCCGATCCCGGATATGTGGATCGTGTACTGGCCCAGGGAGCCGAACGCGCCCGCGAGGAAGCATCGAAAGTCCTGAAACGCGTTCGACAAGCCGTCGGATTGAGCTAACGGTCTTTCATCATGCCGAAACGCGTTCTTTGCCTGCTCGTCCAAGGGTTCGAGGAAATCGAAACCGTCACTCCGGTGGATCTTCTCCGCCGGGCGGGAGTGGAAGTTGTCATCGCCGGACTGACCTCCCTTTCAGTCACGGGGCGGACAGGTATCACCGTGCATGCGGACAAGCTTTTGGAATCCCTCCAGACCTGCGACTTCGATCTCCTCTTCATCCCCGGCGGACCCGGAGTGGGGGAGCTCCGCAAGGATGGCCGCGCTGCGGAACTGGCGCAGGAATTTCACACGGCCGGAAAAACCATCGCTGCCATCTGCGCTGCGCCGCTCGTGCTCGATGATGCGGGCCTGCTGGATGGGAAAAAATTCACCGCTCACTTCAGCGTCCACAAGGATCTGCCGGAAGTGCTGGATGAGCGTGTGGTCATCGATGAAAACCTCATCACCTCGCGCGGTGCCGGTACCGCCCTGGATTTCGGCATCGCGCTCGTTGGGCGGTTGGCTGGGAAGGAAGTGGCTGATAGAATATCAGCGGATGTAATGGCTTGAAGAAAGAGGCTTTTTGTGAATTGTTAGGCTTTGCTCTGAAATCTTCAATCTGTGATCTAAAATCCATCTCTTTTCTTCGCCCAGCAGCGGTTTAAAATTCTTTGATTTCATGCCGCTCATCGAGACTTCCTCCTTCCCTCCTTGTCCGTGGCTGCCGGGTGGGCACATGCAGACGATTGTTCCTGCGTTGTTCCGGCGGGTGCCCATGGTGACGAATCAGAAGGAACGGCTGGAACTTCCCGATGGGGATTTTCTCGATCTCGATTGGTCAGGGAAATCCCGGGATCTGCTGGCGATCATTTCCCATGGTCTGGAGGGATCATCGGAAGGAGCTTACATTCAGGGCATGGCAGCCCGCCTGATCAAGGCCGGGTGGGATGTGCTGGCTTGGAACTTGCGCGGGTGCAGCGGCGAGACGAACCGGCTGAAACGTTTCTATCACAGCGGAGCCACTGAAGATCTTTCGGCGGTCATTTCCCATGCGGAGAAAGTTCACCCTGCCAGCCGCATTGACCTCATTGGCTTCAGCCTCGGTGGCAATCTCACCCTAAAGTATCTAGGGGAGGGAGTATCGGAAAAAATCCACCGGGCTATGACATTTTCCGTTCCATGTGATCTGGCAGATTCCTCCGCCCAGCTCGCCCGCTGGGAAAATGCCATCTACATGCGGCGGTTCATGAAGGACATGCGGCGGAAAATCCTCACCAAGGATGAACTTTTTCCCGGTGAACTGGACCTCACGGATCTGATGTCCATGCGCAGCTTCGCGGAGTTCGATGATCGCTACACCGCGCCTCTGCACGGGTTTTCCAGTGCGAAGGATTATTGGATGCGCAACAGCTCCCGGCCTTTCTTGCCACGGATCACCGTTCCCACGCTGCTGGTGAATGCGCGGAACGATCCCTTCCTGGGGGAGGCCTGCTATCCACGCCAGATAGCCGCGGAAAGTAAGTTTCTCCACCTGGAAATGCCTGCGCAGGGCGGGCATGTGGGGTTTCTCTCAACGGATGGCACTTACTGGTCGGAGCAGCGTGCCGTGGAATTTCTGGAGGATGAGTCCGTCCATGCGGTCTTGTGAGCATTGCGCGCTTGCCATCATGGCAAGGCTCGGGGAAGTTCCGCCCGTCGTGACTGCCGAGCGTCCCAAGCCATTATGGCTCTACCCCAACCTGCTGAGCCTGGATGCTCCGCTCGTCGCCGTGGCTTGGCTGTATATTTTTGCCAAGACCTGGGGGGTTTCCTACCTCATCTGGCAGGCTTATGTCTGCCTGGGGCTGGGCGTGTGGGTGATCTATGTTGTGGACCGGATTCTGGATGCCATGATGCGGGAAAACAGCTCGGACCGTCTACAGGCGCGACATGAATTCCACCGCAGGCACCGGCGGAAATTTCTGTGCGGGGCGGCTGTAGCTTCCCTCTTCACGCTTGTGCTCTTCATCTCCAGCATGCGGGTGGATATTTATGGATATCTGGGAATCGGCGTGCTGCTGTTGGCGGGATTTTTCGCCCTCTCGGTTTTTTCCACGACGCCGCCGGGGGAGATTCCGTATGCGAAGAACATTCTGGCCGGCTTCACCTTCGCTTATGGAACGGCGATGTTTGCGCATGTCTACACCACTTTCGGCATTCTGGAGCTTCTGCGCTCCAAGGAACTGCTCTGCTTTGGCGTGCTCTGCATGCTGAATATCAATGCCATCGACCTGTGGGAACACGCCCGGCGATCCTCCGATATCGAGGTGAAAGCTACCGATGAGTTGTCCCTCACGTTGCCGCTGGCAGTGCTGGGGACCGCGTCCCTGTGGTTCACCGGCCTGCTCCGGTCCGATCCACTGGATTCCTTCGGCGGGGAACATTTCACCCGGCCCTTTTTCTGCGCCACCCTTACCGGTGCAGGTTTGCTGCTGCTCCTGAACCTGAACCGGCAGAGATTTTCCACCACCGCGCAACGCGTTCTGGCGGATGTTTGCGTGGCTGCGCCCTTCCTCATCTTCCTAAGTTTTCTCGCACCGTGATGAAAGCTTGCTGCCATGCGGGCCGCGCCTTACGTTTCTCGCCTTCTCATGCCAGATATCGTGACAGACATCAGACGCCCATCCTTCGTTTTCCTCGGTGCCCCCGGCTCGGGAAAAGGAACGCAGGGTAAAATCATCGGTAAGATCCCCGGGTTTTTCCATTGTGCCTGCGGGGACGTATTCCGCTCCCTGGACACCCGAACCTCGCTGGGCCAGAAGTTCATCGACTATTCCAGCCGTGGCGAACTGGTGCCGGATGAACTCACCATCGAGCTGTGGAAGGCCCAGATTGAAAACCTGCGTGAGTCCCACATCTACAAGCCGGATATCGATTTCCTCATTCTGGATGGCATCCCGCGCAATGTGCGCCAGGCCGAGATCCTGGAGCAATACATCAACGTCTATCAGGTGTTTCATCTCTCCTGCCCGGATCGCGGGGAACTGGCCCGCCGTATGCGCAAGCGCGCCCTCAAGGACAACCGAATCGATGATGCGAGTGACAAGGTGATCGAGAACCGAATCGCCACTTATGAGGCGGAGACAAAGCCGATCCTCGATTTCTATTCTGCGGAAAAGGTGACGAATATCGATGCCTCGCAGCCACCCGTGATGGTGCTGGCGGAGATCATCAAGAAGATCACCAGCCTTCCTGTTTTCCGGGAAATGTCCTCCCGCAGCTGATCCTTTGCCACCGCAGGAGATGCGTTTGATTTTCGTAGCCACGGGGGACATCGCTCTTCCGGCCTTCCGTCATTTGCTGGAGCACGGGCCGCGTCCCCTTGCGCTCGTGACCCAGCCGGACAAGCCGGTGGGCAGGCACCAGGCGCTCACTCCACCGCAGATCAAGGTAGAGGCCCTGGTGGCAGGTATTCCCGTCTATCAGCCGGAAAAAATCGGCGATGCGACTGCGGATCTGGCGTCATTGGAACCGGAGATCCTGGTGGTGATGGCCTATGGGCAGATTCTTAAAAACGACATCATCACCCTGCCAGGGAAGGCGATCATCAATCTGCATGCCTCCATCCTTCCGCAATACCGTGGAGCCTCCTGCATTCAGGCGGCGATCGACCACGGCGATGCGGAAACTGGAATCACCGTGATGCACGTCGTGCGGAAACTGGATGCAGGAGATGTGATCGTGATCAAAACCCTGCCGATCGGCCCGCAGGAGACTGGCGGAGAACTTCATGACCGTCTGGCGGATCTGGCACCGCTGGCACTGGCGGAAGCTCTCCAGCAGTTGGAGAACGGCACAGCCACCCGCACTCCGCAGGACGATGCCGCCCACACCTATGCGCCAAAGCTGGAGCGCGATCATGGCAGGCTGGACTGGACCCAATCCGCCGCCGCCTTGGAGCGCCGCATCCGTGCCTACGATCCATGGCCCGGCACCTACACGGTGGCTCTGGAGGCTGGGCGGGAAAAGCGGCTGAAGATTTTTCCTCCCGTCGCCGTGGTGGAGTCAGTCCTTTCACCGGGAGAAGTCTTTGTGGAAGACGGGCGCTTGCTCGTGGGATGCGGAGCAGGCGCACTGATGATCCAGCAGGTCCAACCGGAAGGCAGCAAGCGCATGAGCGCGACGGACTATTTGCGGGGAAGAAAGCTTGAGAGGCTGGTTTGAACACCGAGATCTCAATCCGCTTCTGCCATCGCAGGTGGGGTCTGGAGTTTTGCCCGCAGATCCTTGCATCGCTGCAAAAACCATTTTCCCGCAGCGATGCTGGGCAGCTCGATGATTCGATAGAATCCCACGGATAGAGCCAGAGTGGGGACAAGCATGAGGTAGCACACGCCCACCGTGGCGATGGGGGACAGGTGCATGCCCAGCTTTGCCAGATAAACGGGAACCAGCATGATGATTGGCTGGTGCAGCAGATAGATGCTGTAGCTGATGGTGCCCAGAAAGGCGATCTGGCGGTGAAACATGCCGGGCTGCCGGGTGGGGGTTTCATCACTGCGCTTCAGCAGGGCGGCAATGACGGATACCGTGGCGAGCGCTGCAAACATGAAGGAAAACGGCTCCAGCGGATGTACAAAAGCGGTCCCCACCGTGAGGGTTGGGAAAATCCAGAGTGGCACGCGTTGAAACGGCAGCGCTTCATATTTGAGAAATGCTTCCGCTGCGGCAGCGCCTATCGCCCAACTGAACCAGTGCGAAATGGGGCCGCTGATGAACCATCTGGGCAGATATTCGCCGTGCTGGGTGTGGTGAATGCCGGATGCCGTGCGGATGGCGATTTCCACGATGGCCAGAATCCACAGCGTCTTTTTCCACGAGAGCTTGCGCGTCATTAAAAGCAAAATGGGGTACAGCGCGTAGAGCTGCACCTCTAGAGCGATGCTCCAGAAGGATGGATTGATGGCCATGAAAGAGCGGGAGTCCAGATTGTGCAGGAGAACCACATGGCTGAGGAACTGCGCCACCCGGTAGGGAGATTCCAGTTGGACCGTCTGCCACGGATAGACAAAACTGAATATAAGCAGCGCCACAAGGTAGGGCGGATAGATCCGGAAAAACCTCCGCGTGAAAAACGTGCCCCAATCTTTTTGCCGCGATCTCTGGTGGCTCAGGTGGATACAGAATCCACTCACCACGAAAAAGATGGAAACGCCCGTCCATCCGAAGGTGGTGGGAAGCAATGCCAGGAATGAACCGGGAACATTCCAATCCCTCACCCATCCGTTCCAGGGCAGTTGGTCATAGCCATAGCTCACCCCCAGGCAATGGAAGAGGAACACAAACAGAATCGCAAAACAGCGAATGTGATCCAGAAAGGGCAGGTGCGTGTTGGTACGTTGCATCACAGAATGAAGGCGGACATAATTCAAAACCCCGCTCTTGGGTAGAAGAAAACGTGCCAAAGTTGAATTTACAGACTTCTTAAGTAATAGGAAAGTGCTTCTGCAGGGAAAGCTGATTGGATGCTCCCTGGTAAGTGTAAACGTATTCAAAGTGGCGCCAGGTCGCCGCACTTCAAAGGGCACAGGAATATGCCGTCTGCTCAGGATAGCGCGCCGGCGATTTTTTCCAGCCCTTCCAGCATGCGGGCGCGGGGGCAGCCAAAGTTGAAGCGCACGTATCCTGGCCAGCCGAAGAAGGCTCCGTCTGAAAGAAACAGCCCTGCTTTTTCCTCGAAGTGGAGGGCGGGGTTGGTCACGCCCAGGCCGCGTGCATCGATCCATGCCAGGTAGGTGGCTTCACCCGCACGCACGGACAGGCCAGGGCAGCGGGTATTGATGAACTCGACGAGGATATCCCGGTTTTCCTTCAGATAGGCTATCAGTTCCTTGCGCCAGGGTTCGCCATGCTGATAGGCGGCCTCTGCGGCATAATAGGAGAGGGCATTGATTTCCGCCAGAGTGTGGCCGCGTGCCGCGCTGAAGCGCCGGCGCAGGGAATCATCTGGAATCACGGCAAAGGCATAGCCCAGGCCGGCGATGTTCCACGTCTTGCTGGGAGCAAGCAGGGTGATGGTGCGCTTCAGGAATTTTTCCGGCAGATTCAGCGCGGAAATGTGCGGCGTGGCTGCCTCATCGAATATCAGATCGCAGTGGATTTCATCGGAGACGAGAATTAGATCGTGAGCCTCGCAGAATGCCGCGAGTTTTTCCACTTCCGCACGGGTGAAGGCACGCCCCAGCGGGTTTTGAGGATTGCACAGTAGAAAGATCCGCGTGGTGGAGGTGACTGCCTTTTCCATACCCTCCCAATCGAAGGTCCACTGGCCATCCACTTCCGCATGATCAACGGCAATGAGGCTCACATGGGCATCTTGATGCACTCCAATGAATGGCGGATAGACGGGCGTGCAGGTCATCACCGCATCGCCTTCCTTACAAAAGGCCCGGGCTGCCAGCGAAAGGGCAGGGACCAGCCCGCCCAAGTGAAGCACCTCATCCAATGTGGCGGCATAGTTCCGGCGCTCCTTCAGATACGCCAGCACCGCATCATTCAGGCCTGCATGGGCTTGTGCGTAGCCGAAAATCCCATGATCCACGCGGGCATGCAACGCCTCCAGAATCGCCGGTGCCGAGGCGAAATCCATATCCGCCACCCAGAATGGATCCAGATGCGGACGGCGGTCATACTTGATGTTGCCAGTGCCACGGCGCGGAATGATGGTATCGAAATCAAAAGACATGGGGTGAAAAAATTGGGCCAGCGCGAGTCTGATGGGATGAGTCAATCGTGAAGAACCAGGCGGGAGGACGTTAGTTCCACAAAATTTGAACTGGTGAAGGCAGACAGGATTAAGTCGAGATGGTTTTCAAAAATAAGGAGCAGCCGATAGTTCGAAATATTTCCGGTTGAAATCATCAGGAACTTGGAGGCAGGGAATTTCATCTGAAGAGATTCCCTGCCTTGGAGATGTCTCAGGAGGTCACTGCACTGCGATCATCATTCAGGCCGGATTTTTCCAGGAAGTAATCGTATCCGCCGGTATAGCGGGTGACGGTGCCGTTGTTTACGTGGAGGGTTGTCTCGGCGAGATTGCGGATGAAGTGCACATCGTGGGAAATGAAGACGAGTGTGCCTTCATAGCTCTTGAGCGCCTGCACGAGGGAATCGATGGCGAGGATGTCGAGGTGGGTCGTCGGCTCGTCCATGAGGAGGAGGTTCGGCGGATCGACGAGGAACTTCACGAGATTGAGGCGGGATTTTTCACCGCCGGAAAGGACGCCGCAGCGTTTTTCCACATCCGCCCGCCGGAAGAGGAAGGAGCCCAGAATCGAGCGGGCCTCCTCCTCACGAAGAGTGGTGCAGGAGCTGAGAACTTCTTCGAGAACGGTGTTGTTTTCATTCAGTGCCTCGGAGCGGTGCTGGGAGTAGTAGCCGATCTTGGTGGCGTAGCCCGGCTCGCGTTTGCCTCCATTGATCGGAATGGTGCCTGCGAGAATTTTGATGAGTGTGGATTTACCTGCGCCGTTAGGGCCTACCAGGACGATGCGGTCGTTGCGCTCGATGGTGAGGTCCAGTCCCTTGTAGATCTGTTTTTCGCCGTAGGCCTGATCCACCTTGGTCAGCTCGATCACCTTCTGGTTTGAGCGTGGAGGCTGGGGGAAGTTGAACTTGAAAGGCTTGCGCGGGGTGCGTGGCTTTTCGATGCGCACCAGTTTTTCCAAGGACTTGATGCGGGACTGCACCTGGGAGGCCTTTGATCCCACCTGGCGGAAGCGATCGATGAATTCCTGCACGTGCTCGATTTCCTTCTGCTGATTCCGATAGGCCTGCACCTGTTGCTCGTAGCGCTTCTCGCGCTGGTCGAGGAAGGAGGTGTAGTTGCCGGTGTAGGTATTGAGCTTTGCGGCATCGGGATCGATTTCCACCACGGTCTCGATGATGGCATCCATGAAGTCCCGGTCGTGGGAGATCATCAGGATGGCACCGGAGTAGTTCAGCAGGTAGCGCTGGAGCCAGAGCAGGGAGAGGAGGTCCAGGTGGTTCGTCGGTTCGTCCAGCATCAGGAGGTCCGGCTCCATGACGAGGAGCTGGGCCAGGTGGGCGCGCATCACCCATCCGCCGGAGTATTCGCGGGCCGGTTTATTGAAGTCGGATTGCTTGAAGCCGAGGCCGGAGAGGATTTTTTTTGCCTTGGGCTCCAGTTGGTAGCCATTCATGGCGGTGAACTGATCCTGTGCGGCGGCGAAATCCGGGTGGGAGAGATCGCCCGTGGCCTCGTGCTCACGGATGGTGCGGAGCAGGCCGATCATTTCCGGAGTGATGCCCATGGAAATTTCCAGAATGGTTTCATCCGTAGGCTCGCCCGCCTCCTGCGGCAGGTAGCCGGTGATGGAGTATTCATCCTTCTCGATGCTGCCTTCATCCGGTGAGTCTTCATCCAGAATCATGCGGAAAAGGGTGGACTTGCCAGCGCCATTCGGGCCGACAAGGGCGACGCGCTCGCCCCAGTTGATGGTCATTTCAGCCTCGCGGAGCAGAGTGCGGCCGCCGAGGGTTTTGGTAAGCTTTTTGATCGTGAGCACGCGGGGGGTGTAATGGACGCAGCGGCTATGGGCAAGGAATTCGGCGGAAGCATGCAGGGAGAAGCGGTGGCGGTGGTTATTGGGCCTTGACGGAGCGGGGTCCGGGCAGGCTTTATTGCGCATCCTAATCACCTGCATGCGTTTCAAAACAGTCTCCACCCCCCCCATGGCACGTAGCCTGGGTCAATTCGCTGCTCTCACCTCCATTGCGGTCCTTTCCGCTGCAGGCACCTTGCACGCACAGGATTTCGAGGGCAAAACCATCTCCAACGTTGATATCCGCTACAATGGCCCGAAGACAGTGGATGAAGCCCGTCTGCGGAACCTGATGGCCACCAAGGCCGGTGCGCAATACCGTGCCGAGCGCCTGGATAATGACATCAAGTCCCTTTACGAATCCGGTCTGGTGGAGGACGTGCGCTTCCTGGCGGAGCCGGTGGGCAACAGTGTGCGCGTGATTGCGGAAGTGAAGACCCGCGACGCCGTGAACGGTGTGGGCTTCTCCGGAAACTCGATTTTCAAGGATCAGAAACTGGCCAAGGAAACCAAGCTGAAGAGCGGCGGTGTTCTCAGCGATGAGGCGATTCTGGAAGCCCGCCGCAATATTGAGAAATACTATCAGGGCTACGGTTATCCGGATGTCACCGTCACACACCGCATCCAGCCCTCCGAGCAGGGCGGTGGGTCCGATCTGATTTTCATCATCGATGAGGGGACGAAGAACGAAGTCCGCCACATCCGCTTTGAAGGAAACAATACTTTCACTTCCAATGAGCTCCGCAAGGAGATGAAGGTGAAGCCGAAGGGCTGGTTTTCCTGGCTCACCAAGTCCGGCCGTTTCGAGTCCAATCAATTGGATACGGATCTGGACGCCATTCTCGATTACTACCGCAGCAAGGGCTACCTGCGTGCCAGCAGCCCGGGCATCCGCCGTGAGCCGGTGCGCGATGGCCGCGTGGATCTGGTGATCCCCATCAACGAAGGCGAGAAATACACGGTCGCTGGTGTCGGCTTCGGAAAGATGACTGTTTTCAAGCCAGAGGAACTCTATCCGGGACTCACCCTCCTCGGTGGAGAGGCATACAACTCCAAGAAAATGCGTGCGGACATCAACATGATCCGCAGCTACTACGGCTCCCGCGGTTATGCGGATGCGCTAGTCACGCCAGACATCAGCGATGCCGGTCCGAACAAGGTGAACATCGTCTACCGTGTGACGGAGGGCTCCCGCTTCCGCGTGGGCCGCGTGAACATCGCAGGCAACACCAAGACCCAGGACAAAGTGATCCGCCGGGAAATTCCTCTCAAGCCGGGTGATTACTTCAACTCCGTGGAATTGGAAACCACCAAGGCCCGTCTGGAAAACCTCCAGTATTTCAGCGATGTGCAGGCTACCGGCACTCCTTCCGGTGGTGGCTATCGGGATGTGGATGTGCTGGTGGAGGAAAAAGCCACCGGTTCCGTGGGTGTGGGCCTGGGCTTCAGCTCCATCGACAGCGTGGTGGGCTTCCTCACCTTGGAGCAATCGAACTTCGATCTCTTCAACCCCTGGAACTTTACCGGTGGTGGCCAGCGTTTCGCGATGAATCTGCGCCTCGGTTCCCAACGTTCCGAGTTCAGCCTTTCCCTGGTGGAGCCTTGGTTCATGGACCGCCAACTCTCCCTCGGTGGTGAGTTGTTCTACAAGCAATCCTCTTATTTCAGCGATTACTATGAGCAGATCAACGTGGGTGCCTCCGTCTTCCTGCGCAAGCCGCTCGGCGCGAAGAGCTCCATCAAGGGTGAATATCGCCTGGAGCAAGTCGGCATCGATGTGGATAGCGATGTGAATCCCTCCTCCCAGTTCTATGATGAGGATGGAGATTACCTCCGCAGCGCAGTGGGCGTGAACTATCTCTACGACAGCCGCGACAGTGGCCAGCTTCCACGCTCCGGCCACAAGATCGACCTTGGTCTGACTCTGGCAGGTGGCGTCTTCGGCGGTGATGTGGATACACTCACCTTCTCCGCACAGGGCCAGAAGCACTGGAACCTCAAGTGGGATACCATTTTCTCCGTCAGCGGTGAGCTCGCCTTTGTGGACAGCGTGGGAAGCGGCGACGTGCCGATCTTCGAGCGCATGTTCCTCGGGGGTGGCCGCACGCTCCGTGGCTTCGAATTCCGGGATGTGGGTCCACGTGACACCGGCAACGGCAATACGGATGAAGTATATGGTGGCAAGTCCCTCGGCTACGTCTCCATGGAATACACCGTGCCGATCATCGAGACCATCCGTGGTGCCGTGTTCTACGATACCGGTTTCGTGAATGAGGCAAGCTGGGATGCCAATCCGAGCGATCTCTACAGCGATGTGGGCTTCGGTGTGCGCCTCAAGCTGCCTATCAGCCCGCTGCCACTCGCTCTCGACTACGCAGTGCCAGTCTCCTCCCCGGATGACCAGGCAGATAAGGGTGGCCAGTTCAACTTCTATCTGAACTACACCTATTGATCTGATCGGATAGATCTTTCCTTTAAAAAAGCGGACTCTCGAAAGAGATTCCGCTTTTTTACTTTTAAGGGCTTAATGCTGTAGCCGCACAAGTTTCAGTAAGTAGATGATCCCGCGCAGAAGCGCAGAACCATCTCAAAGGGATGTTTGGACTCACTGGCCACTCTTATAATTGAACCAAACGACGGCTATGACATTTGGTTGATCTCTCTCAAGCGCATGCAGCATCCGCCACGCGGATGCCGTCCATGGCGGCGCTTACGATGCCACCGGCGTAGCCTGCACCTTCTCCGCACGGGAAAAAGCGTGTTAGTTCCGGATGCTCCAGCGTGTCATCCCGCCGTGGAATGCGGACAGGGGAACTGGTACGTGTTTCAAAACCCAGCAGGAGCGCCTCGCTTGAAACGTAGCCTTGCATCTGCTTTCCGAAAAGCCTCAAACCTTCCCGCATGCGGCTGGTGATCCACTGTGGCAGGATCTCATGCAGCGGGGAAGACCTGGCTCCTGGAAAATAGCTGGTTTCCGGGAGATCAGGGGAAATTTTTCCGTTGATAAAATCCGTCACGCGCTGGCCCGGTGCCACCTGTCCGCCACCGCCTGCTTTTTTCGCAGCGCGTTCCAGATCCTTTTGAAAGGCCAGGCCTGCCAGGATTCCGTGGGAGTTTACCAGATGTTTCACATCTTCCGGTTCCACGGTGGCCACCATTCCGGAATTGGCGAAAGGGGAGTCCCGGCGGGAAAGGCTCATGCCGTTCACCACCACCTCGTCATTCTCAGTGGAGGCGGGGACGATCCAGCCGCCAGGGCACATGCAGAAGGAATGCACGCCGCGATCCCGGATCTTTGTCGCCAGCCGGTAGCGGGCCGCAGGGAGCAGATCCGGGCGCGGCTGGTCCTTGCCCAGATGATACTGGGTGCGGTCAATGAATGGCTGCGGGTGCTCGATGCGGAAGCCTACGGCAAAGGGTTTTGCCTCCAGCAGAATGTGTCTGCGGGCCAGCAGTCGATAGATGTCTCGCGCGGAGTGGCCCGTTGCCAGGATCACGCCGTCCGCCGTGATTTCCTCGCCGCTGGCGGTTACCACGCCATGCAGTTTCGTGCCGGTGATGAGCAGATCGGTCACTTTCGTCTGAAAGCGCACCTCTCCTCCCGCCTCGATGATCGATCCGCGGATGGCCTTCACCACATTCGGCAAAAGATTGGAGCCGATGTGGGGATGGGCGTCCGTGAGGATGTCATCCGGTGCGCCGTGGGCCACCAGGATTTCATAGACACGGGCCACCGGGCCACGCTTCGTCGCGCGGGTGTAAAGTTTTCCATCCGAGAAGGTGCCGGCGCCGCCTTCTCCGAAACAATAGTTGGATTCCTCGATCACGCGGCCCTCGCGGAGAATCGGTGCCAGGTCGAAACGGCGGGCGCTGGCGTCCTTGCCGCGCTCCAGCAGGATCGGCTTCACTCCGTTCTCCAGGCAGCGCAGTGCGGCGAAGAGTCCGGCCGGGCCGCAGCCCACGATAATCATGGTCTTTCCTCCGCTCGGCAGGGCAGGGGCGGACCAGCGTGGTTTTTCCTCCTCTGGCATGGGCGCGCCGATGGAGACATCCAGCCGGAGCTGGATCTTGATGTCCCGCTGGCGGGCATCGATCGAGTGTTTCCGAAGTTTGGTGCCGCCGATGGTGGCCGCAGCGATCCCCAGTTTTCTGGCCGCTGCCTCACGGCGCGCGTTCTCGTCCTCGGATTTTTCCAGAGGCAGGATGATATCGACGGTTTGGATCAGCGGTTCCACGGCGGAGAGCTAGAAAGCAAAGACGCGCAACGATCAATCCCGGAGCGCACGTTTTTTCCCATCTCCGTCCACATTCACGAAAGTGACATTGGTCGAGAAAATCGAGCCGTCTCCCGCGCGCTCGTCATACACCTCCACGGCGTAAGTCACGCTGGTAGTGCCTTCCCGTTCCTGCTTGCAGGAAATGCGGAGGATCGTTCCCTCCCGCACACTGTGGTGGAATTCCACCCGATCCATCGCCACCGTCACCAACTGGCTTTTGGGAAAATCCATGCTCGCAGCGATCCACGAAGCCTCATCCACCCACGCCAGCAACCTCCCGCCGAAGAGAAATCCATAATGGTTCAGATCTCCACGGAGAACGAGGCGGTGGGTTTCCATAAGAGAGGGATGGGAATGGCGACGGTTGGAAAGCCGCTGCCAGGCATGATCTACCACTTTCTCCGCTTCTTGTCCGCAGGGACCAGCGCATCCACGGAATAGCGGCCGGCTCCGGTGAGAAGAAGGGTGATGGAAGGAATCAGATAGAGCAGGGCGGGCTCCTTGGCTCCCTTTCCAGCCGGGGAAAGGAACCACGGATCTGCCCCATGTGTGCCGAAGGCGGCAACCACCATTGCAAATCCGATGACAAAGGAAGCCGGGCGGCCGGCGAGGCCGAGGATGAGCAGGGCAGCAGCACCTACCTCTGCCACGATCAGGGAAATGACGCTCACTTGCACGCTCATGTGATCAAACGGAAACAGATCCGGCACCTTGAAGTGGCCCGGTATGCTCAGGTGGCTGTAATTTTGGATTTTAGGCAAGCCGTGGCCCAGCAGGAGCAGCAGCCCGATGCTGATGCGCAGGATCAGCAGTCCGAAGGACGCGGTGGCGTCTCGTGTGCCGCAATCGAAAAAAAACTTTTTCATATGGAAGTCCCGGGAATTGGTTTGACGGAGATGGTGATGCGCTTGAGGCGTTCCTCACCCTCGGGGGAATGAGATATGACCTCCGTATCGCCTACGAGCACATTGTGTACAAGTCGGCGATAATACGCATTGAGGGGACGCATGCGGAAGGGTTTTCCCGTTT
>Ga0157373_10001810_pt1 | contig 16270 bp, 15 predicted proteins | sample C65metaG_FD_113460 | JGI IMG/M metagenome (GOLD analysis project Ga0157373, IMG submission 113460) | Corn rhizosphere microbial communities from Kellogg Biological Station, Michigan, USA - C6-5 metaG | ecosystem: Host-associated > Plants > Roots > Rhizosphere > Soil | place: USA: Michigan... | reverse complement strand
CGTGCTATGGTTTTCACCAATGCCAATGTCCTCCCAGTCGCCGCCTCCGTTGGGCCGAGATACCGCCCTCTTTCTCGACTTCGACGGCACGCTGGTCGCGCTCGCACCCACCCCCGAGGCGATCGAGATTCCTCCCGCCCTGGCGGGCCTGCTCGAAGACCTGCGCGACCAGCTCGGCGGCGCGCTGGCCGTGGTGTCGGGCCGCCAGATCGATGCCATCGACCGCTTCCTCGCGCCGCTGCGCCTGCCCGCCGCGGGCGAGCACGGCGTGCAGCGGCGCGACGCGCAGGGCCGCATGCAGGAGCAGCACGCGCCCGATCTCGCGCCCATCCTGGACATCGCCAACGAGCTGGCCCGCGTGCATGAAGGCCTGCTGGTCGAGCGCAAGCACGCAGCCATTGCGCTGCACTACCGGCTCGCACCGCAGCTGGAGGCCGTGTGCCGCGACGCCATGTCGCGCGCCATTGCGGGCCGGCCGCTGCTCGAGCTGCTGCACGGCAAGTTCGTGTTCGAGGTCAAGCCCACCGGGGTCAACAAGGGCATCGCCATCGAGGCCTTCATGACGGAGGCGCCGTTCGCCGGGCGCCTGCCGGTCTTTGCCGGCGACGACACCACCGACGAGAGCGGCTTCGCGGTGGTGCAGCCGCGCGGCGGCGTTGGCATCAAGGTCGGCTCGGGCCCGAGCCTGGCGCTGCACCGGCTCGAATCGCCGCGCGCGGTGTTCGAATGGCTGGTGCAGCTGCGCGACCAGCTGGCCGCGCCGGCCCACAAGAAAAACGAATCCCCGAGGAGCGATGGATGAGCGAGCTGCAATTGTCGAAAGCACCCGAGGACCGCGCGGGCCTGTCCATTTCCGGGGCAGCCGGGCCCGCCGACCAGGCGCCGGTCGACCCGCGCGTTGCGGCTTCCGGTGCGCCGCGCGGCTTCGGGCCGCCGGCCGAACCCTCGCTCAACGTGGGCGTGATCGGCAACTGCGCCTACAGCGCGCTCATCGATGCACGCGGGCGCGCCGTGTGGTGCTGCCTGCCGCGCTTCGACGGCGACCCGGTCTTCAACGCGCTGCTGCACCCGGGCGAGGAGGCCGGCGCCTGGGCCATCGAGATCGAGGACTTCGCCTCGAGCAAGCAGTGGTACGAACCCAATACCGCGGTGCTGCGCACGCAGCTGTTCGACAGCGCCGGCCAGGGCATCGAGATCACCGACTTCGCGCCGCGCTTCTACAGCCGCTCGCGCTACTTCCGGCCGCTGATGATGGTGCGCCGCGTGCGGCCGATTGCCGGCGCGCCGCGCATCCGCGTGGCGCTCGATCCGCGCTTCCAGTGGGGCGCCTCGGGGCCGCTGGAGGTCACGCGCGGCAGCAACCACATCCGCTACGTGGGGCCCGACGTGACACTGCGGCTCAACACCGACGCATCGATCTCGCACATCCTTTCGCGCCAGCCCTTCGTGATCTCGCGCGAATACAACTTCATGTTCGGCGTCGACGAAACCCTGCTCGACGGCATTGCCGACACCGCGCGCAGCTTCGAGCAGGAGACCATCGCCTACTGGCGCACCTGGAGCAAGCGGCTCGCGATTCCGTTCGAATACCAGGACGCGGTGATCCGCGCGGCCATCACGCTCAAGCTCTCGCTCTACGAGGACACCGGCGCCATCGTCGCCGCCATGACCACCAGCATTCCCGAGGCGCCGGGCAGCCAGCGCAACTGGGACTACCGCTACTGCTGGCTGCGCGATGCCTTCTTCGTGGTGCGCGCGCTCAATTCGCTGAGCGAGGTGGGCACCATGGAAGACTACCTGCGCTGGCTCGGCAACGTGGTGATCGGCTCGCACGGCGAGCACATCCAGCCGCTGTACGGCATCGGTCTGGAGCGCGAGCTGCCCGAGTCGATGGTCGAGAACCTCGCGGGCTACCGCGGCATGGGGCCGGTGCGCGTGGGCAACCAGGCGCAGGAGCACTTCCAGCACGACGTCTACGGCAACATCGTGCTCGGCGCGGCGCAGGCCTTCCACGACCACCGGCTGCTCGCGCGCGCGGGCCGGGCCGAGTTTCCGCACCTCGAGGCCGTGGGCGAGCAGGCGATCCGCGTCTACGGCACGCCCGATGCGGGCATGTGGGAGCTGCGCACCCGCGCCCGCGTGCACACCAGCTCCGCGCTCATGAGCTGGGCCGCCTGCGACCGGCTCGCCAAGATCGCGCGCGCGCTGGCGCTGCCCGAACGCGCCGCCTACTGGCACGGCCACGCCGCGCGCATGAAAGAAGAGATTCTGGCCAAGTCGTGGTGCGAGGAGCGCCAGGCCTTTGCCGAAAGCTTCGGCGGCCATGAACTGGACGCCAGCATCCTGCTGATGGTGGAGGTGGGGTTGATCGACGCGCGCGACCCGCGCTTCATCTCGACTGTCGACGCCATGGAAAAGTCGCTCTGCGACGGCCCGTACATGCGCCGCTACGAGGCGGCCGACGACTTCGGCAAGCCCGAGACCGCCTTCAACATCTGCACCTTCTGGCGCATCGACGCGCTCGCCAAGATCGGCCGCAAGGCCGAGGCGCGCCAGATCTTCGAGACCATGCTGGCGGCGCGCAACCCGCTCGGCCTGCTGTCGGAAGACACGCACCCGGTCACGGGCGAGATGTGGGGCAACTTTCCGCAGACCTACTCGATGGTCGGCATCATCAATGCCGCTGTGCGGCTGTCGGCGCCGTGGGACTCGTGCATATGAGCGCCGCGCCGGGCCGCCCCAAGCAAGCTCGCCCCCGCTTGGCGGGGAGGCGCGCAGCGCCAGGGGTGCACCAATGAGTCGCCTCGTTGTCGTCTCCAACCGCGTGGCCGACCCGCGCAAGCCTGCCGCGGGCGGCCTGGCCGTGGCGCTCGGCGAGAGCCTGCAGCAAAGCGGTGGCATGTGGTTCGGCTGGAGCGGCCAGATCGTCGAGAACGGCCCCACGGGCGAAGGCGAGCTGCACATGCTGCAGGCCGGCAAGGTCACGCTGGCCACCATCGACCTCGGCCGCGAGGACCACGACAGCTACTACCTGGGCTACAGCAACGACGTGCTGTGGCCGGTGTTCCACAACCGCCTCGACCTCGCCCACTTCGAAGCCGGCTTCATCGGCGGCTACCGGCGCGTGAACCAGCTGTTCGCGCGCAAGCTCAAGCCGCTGCTGAAGGATGACGACATCATCTGGATCCACGACTACCACCTGATGCCGCTCGCGGCCGAGCTGCGCGGCATGGGCTGCAGGCAGCGCATCGGCTTCTTCCTGCACATTCCGCTGCCGCCGCAGATCATCATCGCGGCCGTTCCGCAGCACGAGTGGCTCATGCGCTCGCTGTTCGCCTACGACCTGATCGGCTTCCAGGCGCAGCAGGACGTGCAGCATTTCGAACACTACGTGCGCAACGAGGCGCATGGCGAATACCTGGGCGACGAGATGTACCGCGCCTACGGCCAGACGGTGCGCTGCAGCGCCTTTCCGATCGGCATCGACGTCGACGAATTCGCGGCGCTCACGCACGCGAAGGAATCGCGCGACATGTTCGAGACCATGAAGCGCGAGTATTCCCAGCGCCGGCTGCTCTTGGGCATCGACCGGCTCGACTACTCCAAGGGCATTCCCCAGCGCGTGCGCGCCTTCCGCGAGCTGCTCGCCAACTACCCCGAGAATCGCCGCAGCGCCACGCTGATCCAGATCGCCTCGCCCACGCGCGAGACGGTCGATGCCTACGGCGACATCCGGCGCGAGCTCGAAGCGCTGTGCGGTGCCATCAACGGCGACTACGGCGAGCTCGACTGGATGCCGGTGCGCTACATCCACCGCATGGTGGCGCGCAAGCGTGTGCCGGGGCTGTGCCGCGCGGCCGCGGTCGGGCTGGTGACGCCGCTGCGCGACGGCATGAACCTGGTCGCCAAGGAATACATCGCGGCGCAGGACCCGGCCGACCCGGGCGTGCTGGTGCTGTCGCGCTTTGCCGGCGCGGCCGAGCAGCTGAAGGAAGCACTGCTGGTGAACCCCTACGACACGCACGGCACGGCCGAAACGGTGCAGCAGGCGCTGCAGATGCCGCTCGAGGAGCGGCGCGAGCGGCACCAGAAGCTGCTGTCGCGCATCCGCGAGCAGGACATCCACTGGTGGCGGCGCAGCTTCCTGGAGGCGCTGCGCCACGCCGCAAGCCAGCGCTAGGAAGCCGACCGCTCAGCTTCCGGTCAGAAGCCGCACCAGCCGCATCACCGGCCGGGGCTCCGCGGGCCGAACCGCCGCTGTCTGCTGCCGTGCCTGCGCATGCACGCGCAGCCGCACCGGCGCCAGCGCCGACAGTTCGATCCAGCCGCCGCGTTCCAGGCGATGCACGTCGCCCTCGTTCAGCACGGTCTTGGCGGTGAACACGGTGTCGCCGAACCATGAGGGCGGCGACACGAGCAGCGCGCGGCCCTCCAGCATCTCGAGCCAGGTGGCGGGGTCGAGCGCCGCGCGCAAGGCCTCGCCCGGTTGCAGGACGACGGTATCGGGCAGTCGGTCGAGGGTGGTGGGGGACATGGCGCGCCTTCTGGAGTGGATGTGCCCATCGTAGGAATTCGGGCGCCCATAAAACAGGCACACACCCAGGCGATTCGCACCGGAACAGCGGTGGCCGCGGCGCATCTGTTATGGTCGTTTTCCTTCGCAACTGCATCTGTTTTTGGATGCGCGACAGGGGGAGCATCGAGGCCATGGATTCGCTACCGCTCTACCGCCAGCTCTCAGCGCACTACGTGGACGCGATCCACACCGGCTCGCTCAAGCAGGGCGACAAGCTGCCCTCGCTGCGCAGCCTCATGCGCCTGCACGGCATCAGCCTGTCGACCGCGCTGCAGCTGTGCCGCACGATGGAAAGCGACGGCTGGGTCGAGGCGCGCGACCGCTCGGGCTACTTCGTGCGCCGGCCGCGGCGCCTCGCCATCGCGCCGATGGAGGAGCCCCCGGCCGGCGTGCCGCCCGACCCGGCGCAGTACGTGGGCATCCACGCCAAGGTGTCGGACTTCGTGGCGCGCCGCCGGCAGCTTCCCGAGAAGCTCAACTTTTCCATCGCGCGCGGCGCGCCGGAGCTGTATCCGGCCGAGGCGCTGCGCAATGCGATGACGCGCATGCTGCGCCAGCAGCCCGACATGCTGACGATTGCGGCGCCGCTCAAGGGCCACCGCCAGTTCCGCGAGGTGCTCGCGCAACGCAGCCTGCGCGTGGGCATGGCGATCTCGCCGGAAGACATCCTGGTCACCAACGGCTGCATCGAGGCGCTCAACCTCGCGCTGCGTGCCGTGGCGCAGCCGGGCGACACGGTGGCGGTGGAGTCGCCCACTTTCTACGGCCTGCTGCAGGTGCTCGAGAGCCTGGGCATGCGCGCGCTGGAAATCCCGACCAGTCCGCAGACCGGCCTCTCGATCGAAGCGCTGGAGCTCGCGATCCGCACCTACGACAACATCAAGGCCGTGGTGGTGGTGCCGCACCTGCAGAACCCGCTGGGCAGCGTGATGCCCGACGCTCACAAGGCGCGGCTCGCGCAGCTGTGCGAGCGGCACGCGATTCCGCTGATCGAGGACGACACCTACAGCGAGCTGGTCGACGCCCCGACGCCGCCGCGCGCGCTCAAGTCCTGGGACACCGGCGGCAACGTGATCCACTGCGCCTCGCTGCACAAGATCCTCGCGCCCGGCCTGCGCCTGGGCTGGATCACGGCCGGCCGCTGGCATGCGCGGGTGGAAATGCTCAAGTACGCGCAGACCCGCAACAACGAAGGGCTCTCGCAAAGCGGCGCCGGCCTGTTCATGGCCACCGGCGCCTACGACCGCCACTTGCGCCATCTGCGCACCTGCCTGAAGACGCAGCGCGAGCAGACTGCCGATGCGATCGCCGGCTACTTTCCGGCGGGCACGCGCATCAACCTGCCGCCCGGCGGGCTGCAGCTGTGGGTCGAGCTGCCCGAGCGCCTGTCGTCATCGCGGGTCTTCGATGCGGCGCTCGCGGAGCGCATCGTGGTGGCGCCCGGCACGCTGTTCTCCAACTCCTCGCGCTTCGACCACTACCTGCGCATCAACTGCGGGTGGCCGTATGGCGAGGCGGTCGACACGGGCCTGCGCCGCCTGGGCCAGATCATCGAGACGCTGATGAGCCGCGGTGATGCCGGCACGGCTGCGGCGCCACTGCCCATGCGGCCGGCATCGCCCCCGGTTCCCATCCAGTCGCCCCAGGGGCGCCAGCTTCAGTCGAGCAGTGCCAGGGCCGCGTAGTCTCCGACCTTTTCGCCAAGCCCCGCGGGCACCAGCAGCACGCCGCGCGTGAGCGGCTTGAGCTTGCCGTCGACCTGCGCCTGCAGCCGCGGCAGCAGGAAGTCGCGGTGGTGCCAGAACACGCTGCCGCCCAGGCTGATGCGCTGGAGGTCGAGCGTGGCAATCAGGTTGTAGATCATGCGGCCCATCACGCGGCACAGCGCATCGACGATCTCGACGGCATGCGGCTCGCCGTCCGAGGCGGCCGCGAACAGGTCGGGCGCGGGCTGCCCGAAGCGGCGCGCGATGGAGTTGCCCGCCACCAGCGCCTCCACGTCGCCGAGGTTGCCGCAGCCGCAGAGCGCACCGCTGGCGTCGTCCACCACGAAGCTGTGGCCCGCATGGCCGGCATTGCCGTTCTTGCCACGCAGCGCACGGCCGTCCACGCACAGGCCCACGCCCACGCCGGTGCTCCAGGTGACGTAGGCGCAGTGGTCCAGGCCCTGCAGCGCGCCCCAGTGGCGCTCGGCCTCGAGCGCGGCCACGGCGTCGTTCTCGACCCGCACGCGGCCGAAGCGCCGGGCCAGCGGGGCTTCGATGATCGCCGTCATCCAGTTGTTGGGCAGGCCGCGCGCCGGCCCCGCAATGCCGCCGCAGATATTGGGCGTGGCCAGCTCCACCATGCCGTCGCGCAGCTCGAAGGGGCCGGTGGACGAGACGCCCACGCGGTCGATGTCGGCCGGCGCGATGCCCTGCTCGGCGCAGACCTCGTCGATCATGCGCATGATCTGCACCGCCACGGCGTCGTTGTCGCCGGTCTTGGCCGTCGGCTCGCTGCGGCGGCCGGCCAGCGGCGCATCGCTCGAAGGGGAAAGGCTCACGGCCACCTTGGTGCCGCCGATGTCAACGCAGGCTCTCATCGCGTGGTTCTTCTCTCTGGGTCTCTGGACGGGTTCATCAACAACGGCGCTAGACGAAGCGCGCCACCAGCGCCGCGATCATGCTGAGCACCAGGGTGCTCGAGATCGGCAGCTGCCATTCGCGGCCGAAGGCGCGGAATTCGAAATCGCCAGGCAGCCGTCCGAAGCCGAAGCGGCGCAGCCAGGCCGTGAGGCCGCTCATGAGCACCAGGGCAAGGACGACGACGATCAGCCAGCGGATCATGGGAGCAGTCTAGGCCGCAAGGACGGCCATGGCTTGTCGGTGAAGTTCGGGCGTTGCGGCCGCAATCACCCGGCCATCGGACTCCAGCCCCAGCGGCTGGCCCTGCCAGTCGGTGATGACGCCGCCGGCGGCCTCGATCACGCCCGCCGGGCCCAGGTAGTCGTAGGGCTGCAGGCCGGTTTCCACCACGAGGTCGATGGTGCCGCCCGCGAGCTGCGCATAGCCGTAGCAGTCGCCGCCGAAGCGCCGCATCGCGCACTGCCGGCTCAGCCGGTCGAAGGCCTGCCAGTCGGCCGGCGCAAAGATGTCGGGCGAGGTGGTGACGATGCGCGCCTTGGCCACCTCGGTGCAGCTGCTCGCGTGCACCGGCTGGCCGTCGCGCGTCGCGCCCTGGCCGGCCTGGCCGACCCAGCGCTCCTTGAGCACCGGCATGTCGATCATGCCCAGCACCACGCGCGAGCCCCGCAGCACGCCGATCAGCGTGCCCCACAGCGGCGATCCGGTGATGAAGCTGCGCGTGCCGTCGATCGGGTCGAGCACCCAGACGCGCTCGGCGTCGAGCCGCTCGAGGCCGTGCTCCTCGCCGAAGATGCCGTCCGCCGCGGCGCGCACGGCAAGGATCTCGCGCATGGCCGTCTCGGCGGCGCGGTCCGCCAGCGTCACGGGGCTCTCGTCGGCCTTGGTGATGATGTCCAGCGGCGTGCGGAAATAGCGCATCGACTGCGCGGCGGCGGCATCGGCCAGTAAATGCGCGATCGACAGCAGATCGGGGGCGGAAGAGCTCATGGGAAACCAAGCGTGCCAAAACTGCGATTAGACCCGAGCCGGGCCCGGTTTGACACGCATGGGGCCACCGCCCTAGCATGGTCCGGAAATTGCCACATCGACCACATGGCTTCATTTCAACTTCCGCGTCGCGCCCTGTTGGCGCTGGTGCTCGGCCTTGCGGCCGCGCTGGCCCAGGCCACCCCTTCCGTGTCGGAGCAAAAGCTCATCGACACGCTGATCCTGCGCGTCTCGAAGATGACGACGATGACCTTCATGCGCAACGGCGACGAGCACAACGCCGCCGATGCCGCCAAGCACATGCAGGCCAAGTTCGACCACTTCAAAGACGAGATCACCACGGCGGAAGATTTCATCGACCGCTGCGCCTCCCGCTCGGAGATGACGGGCAAGCCCTACAAGATCAAGATGCCGAACGGCTCGATGCGGGACGCCAACGAATTCCTCAACGCCGAATTGCGCACGCTGCGCCAGGGCGGCGGCAGCGGCAAGCCTGGCGCCGGTTGACCCGGCTGCATCGGGCCAAGGAAGAAGCCATCAGAAGGGCGTGTCGCCCACGATGGTGGTGCGATTGAGGCGGCGCCGCAGATGATCCGGCGTGCCGGCCGCCAGGTGCATCAGCGAGCGGTTGTCCCAGAACACCAGGTCGTGCGGCGCCCATTGGTGGCGGTACACGAACTGCGGCTTCACGCCGTGCGCGAACAGCTCGGCCAGCAGCGCGTCGCTCTCCTGCGGCGGCAGGCCGACGATGCGCGTCGTGAAATGCTCGCTGACGAACAGCGCCTTGCGGCCGGTCTCGGGATGCGTGCGCACCACCGGCTGCACGGCGGGCGCGACCTGGTCGATCTGCTCCTGCGAGAGCTTGGGCCGCCAAGGGTTCTTTGCGCGCAGCGCCTCGTACTTGGCAAGGTAGCTGTGCTCGGCCTTGAGCGGCAGGATGCGCTGCTGCAGCTCGGGCGAGAGCGTTTCCCACGCAAGATGCTGGTCGGCAAAGAGCGTGTCGCCGCCTTCGCTCGGCAGCTCCTGCGCATGCAGCAGCGAACCCAGGCTGGGCTGGGGCTTGTACGAGATGTCCGAATGCCAGTAGACCCCCGCATCGCCCAGGCCGATGGGCTCGCCGTTCTCCTTGATGTTGGAGACGATCAGGATCTCGGGATGGTTCTTCAGATGGAACTGGTGCAGCACATGGATCTCGAGCGGGCCGAAGCGGCGGCTGAATTCGATGTGCTCGGCCGGAGCGATCTGCTGGTTGCGGAACACCAGCACGTGGTGGTCCAGATGCGCGCGGTGGATGCGCGCGAAGTCTTCGTCGTTGATGGGCTTCGAGATGTCGAGGCCGACGATTTCTGCGCCCACGGGGGCGTTGAAGGGGCGCACTTCGAAGTGCTGGGGGGCGGTCATTGCGCCAATGTAGGTTTTAGTGAGGGGGTTCTCAACGAAATTTTTGTTGGTTGCTTATGTCAGAGCGTATGACTCCGATCCCCCTCAGCAAACCCCATCGCCTCCCACCCCTCCCCCACCGCAAACCCCACCACCTTGAACAGCTCCCCCATCTCATGCTCATGGACGAGCCGAGCCGCCATGCCTCTTTCTGCCGTGCTGCCCTGCCCCATCCGCTCGAGCAGCCCGCAGTTCAGCAGGAACCTCGCCTGGCTGGTGTAGCCCAGCACCTCGAGCCCGGCCTCCTGCCCCGCGAGCGCGATGCCGGTGAAATTGACGTGCGCCGTGATGTCCTTGTAGCCCACATCCGACAGCGGATCGCCGTCGGCCTGGTGCGCGCGGTGGCACATCACGGTGCCCATGTGGCGCTGCGGGTGGTAGTACTCGCGCTCCGGAAAACCATAGTCGATGAAGAAGGCCGCGCCGCTCTTCAGGCGGTCCGCCAGGGTCGCGACGAAGGCCTCCGCCTGCGGATGGATCTCGGTCAGGTAGTCGTGCTCGCCGGACACCTCGAACGGCGGCCGCAGCGCGGTCTCGCGGTCGGCCCAGGCCCAGCCGTCGGCGCGCACGTTGCGCACCACGCCGCGCTCGAACCACTGGCCGCCCACGCGGGCCAAGAGCTGCACCGGCATCGCGTCGAGCACCTCGTTGCCGACCACCACGCCCTGCATCGCCTCGGGCAGTTCGCCGAGCCATTCCACGCGGTCTGTGTAGCGCGCCAGCGCCTGCTGCTGGCGCTCGCGCAAGGTGCCGGACAGGTCGACGATGCGGTAGCGCACGTCGCCGCGGCCGATCTCGTCGAGCGCGTGCAGCAGCTGCACGGCGAGCGCGCCCGTGCCGGCGCCGAACTCCCAGACCGTGTCGGTGCCGGTCTTCTCCAGCGCCTCGGCCACCTGCGCCGCGAGCGCCTGGCCGAACATGGGCGTGAGCTCCGGCGCCGTCACGAAGTCGCTGCCCGACGACGGCATGTGGCCGAACTTGGCCGAGCTGTTGGCGTAGTAGCCCAGCCCCGGCGCATACAGGGCCAGCGCCATGAAGCGGTCGAAGCCGATCCATCCGCCCGCCCGTTCCACCGAACGGGCAATCAGGATGTCGAGGGCCATGGGTAAACTGTTTGTCGTCGTTTTTGTCGTCACCCGCCGATTCTCCCTTCTCTGCCCGCATGAGCACAGCGCCCCTTCCTCTTGTTACGCCAGCCCGCCGCACCGTCCTCGTCACGGGTGCCGGCCGCCGGCTGGGGCGCGAGATCGCGCTGGCGCTGGCCGCGGGCGGCTGGCAGGTGGCGGTGCACTACCGCAGCTCGCGCGCCGAGGCCGAGCAGACGGCGGCCGATTGCGCGGCCCTCTCGGGCACTTCGGCGCCGTTCGAGGCCGACCTGCTCGACGAAGGCGCCACCCGCGCCCTGCTGCCGCGCGTGGCGGCGCACTTCGGCAGCGTCGATGCCGTGGTCCACAGCGCAGCGCTCTTCGAACACGACGACGCCGCGAGCTTCAGCTACGCGCTCATGGAGCGCCATGCGCGCAGCAACACCGGTGCGGCCATCGTGCTGGCGCAGGCGCTGCACGACCACCTGGCGCTGCGCGGCGACGCGCAGGGCGCCGTCGTGCACATGCTCGACCAGAAGCTCTGGAACCCGAACCCCGACTTCCTGAGCTACACGCTGTCGAAGGCCGCGCTCGAGGCCGCCACGCCCATGCTGGCCCTGGCGCTGGCGCCGCGCGTGCGGGTGGTGGGCGTGGCGCCCGGCCTCACGCTGCCCAGCCACATGCTCGACGAGGACAGGTTCTCGAAGCTGCACACGCTCTCGCCGCTGGGCCGCTCTTCCACGCCGGCCGACGTGGCGGCCACGGTGAAGTTCGCGTTGGAGAACAACTCGATCACCGGCACCACGCTCGTGGTGGACGGCGGCCAGCACCTCATGAAATTCGACCGCGACTTCTCGCTGATGTGAGCCCCACCATGCCCTCCAACCCGATCGGCCGCCAGACACTCACCCTGCAGGGGCTGCGCTTCGACGCCAACCTGGGCATCCTCGACCAGGAAAAGACGGCCCCGCAGCCGATCCAGGTCGATGCCGAGCTGCACCTGGGCGCGCAGCCGCTGCTGCCGAAGGACGACGACATCTACCACGTGCTGGACTACCGCAAGGTGCGCCGCATCATCATCGACGAGTGCACGGCCGAGCATGTGAACCTGCTCGAAACGCTCATCGGCAAGCTCGCGCAGCGCCTGCTGCAGCTGCCCGGCGTGGTCGGCGTGCGGGTGAAGATCGCCAAGCTCGAGATCTTCGACGACTGCGAGGTGGCTATCCGCATGGAAGCCGGGGAATGGTGAACCGAGGCAAAATCGGGCCCTCCTCCCCCCGATTTGCCTGACCGAAGCAGCCCACCCATGAACGCCGTCTGGATCGACGAGGCGCCCGTCGCCGGCGCCGCCACCAATTCCCTGAAGATCGAGCGCGAAACGCACAAGCTCGAGAAGCGCCTGTGCCGCGAAGTCGGCCGCGCCATCGTCGACTACAACATGATCGAGGAGGGCGACAAGGTCATGGTGTGCGTCTCGGGCGGGAAGGACAGCTACGCCATGCTGGACATCCTGCTCAAGCTCAGGGCCCGCGCACCGATCCACTTCGACATCGTCGCGGTCAACCTCGACCAGAAGCAGCCCGGCTTCCCCGAAGAGGTGCTGCCCAGATACCTGAGCGAGCTCGGCGTGGACTTCCACATCGAGAACCAGGACACCTACAGCATCGTCAAGCGCGTGATCCCCGAGGGCAAGACCACCTGCGGCCTGTGCAGCCGGCTGCGCCGCGGCATCCTGTACCGCGTGGCGGACGAACTGGGCGCCACCAAGGTCGCGCTCGGCCACCACCGCGACGACATGCTGCAGACCTTCTTCCTCAACATGTTCTTCGCGGGCAAGCTCAAGAGCATGCCGCCCAAGCTGGTGAGCGACGACGGCAAGCACATCGTGATCCGCCCGCTCGCCTACGTGGCCGAGAAAGACCTGGTGCGCTGGGCCCAGCACCGCGAATTCCCGATCATTCCGTGCACGCTCTGCGGCAGCCAGGAAAACCTGCAGCGCAAGCAGGTCGGCGAAATGCTGCGCGAGTGGGACAGGAAGCACCCCGGCCGCGTGGAGAACATGTTCACCGCGCTGCAGAACGTGGTGCCCTCGCACCTGCTCGACGGAACGCAGCACGACTTCAAGGGTCTGAAGGCGACCGGCGTGGCCGACGAAGACGGCGACAAGGCCTTCGACACGCCCTCCTTTGACCTGCTCTCCCAGGCACCTGCAGCCCTGCGCATCCTTCAGGGCTGAGCGGGCAACCCAGGGGAATTTTGGGCCGCGGAGCCCGGAGATCCTCATGAAACGTGCGTTTTCAGCTCTTCTTCTGATAGCAAGCCTGAGCGGCTGCGCCACCTCCTGGGTGGTCGACAGCGATGTGAAAAGCTTCTCGTCGCTCGCCACCGTGGCGCCGGGCGCCAGCTACCGCTTCGAGCGCCTGCCGTCGCAGCAGGCCGACCTCGCCCGGCAGGAATCGCTCGAGGCCATGGCCGCCGCCGCGCTCGACAAGGTCGGCCTGCGCCGCGACGACGCCAGGCCGCAGTACAGCGCGCAGATCGGCGCACGCGTCGCGGCCGGCCTCTCGCCCTGGGCCGATCCATGGCTCTTCGACGGCCCCTGGGGCTATGGCTACGGCTATCCCGGCTATGCACGCCGGTGGTACGGCGGCGGCTGGTACGGCGGCCCGGCCTTCATGCCACCCGCGGCCAATCCCTGGTACGAGCGCGAAGTGAGCATCGTGCTGCGCGACATCGGCACGAACCGCGTGGTCTACGAAACGCGGGCCCGCAACGAGGGCCCGTACAACGTCAGCGCGACCATCCTGCCGGTGATGTTCGAGGCGGCGCTGCAGGGCTTTCCGAATCCGCCGCAGGGCGAGCGCCGGGTGAACATCGAGCTGTCCGCCGCAAAGAAGAAATGACGCGCTCCTAGAATCCAGCAGATGGAAGAAGCCACCCGCCTGATTGCCGTTCGCCATGGCGAAACCGCCTGGAACGTCGACACGCGCATCCAGGGCCAGCTCGACATCGGGCTCAACGACACCGGGCTCTGGCAGGCCCGGCGCGTCGGGCAGGCGCTGGCGCACGAAGACATCGGCGCGATCTACGCCAGCGACCTGTCGCGCGCCTGGCAGACCGCGCAGGAGATCGCCAGGCCCCACGGCCTCACGGTGCAGCCCGAGCCCGGCCTGCGCGAACGCGCCTTCGGCCGCTTCGAGGGCATGAGCTTTGCCGAGATCGAGTCCACCCTGCCCGACCAGGCCCGGCGCTGGCGCGAGCGCGATCCCGAATTCCAGCCCGAGGGCGGCGAGAGCCTGCTGGTCTTCCGCGAGCGGGTGACGCGCGTCGCATCGAAGCTGGCCGCGCGCCATCCGGGCCAGCTGGTGACGCTGGTGGCGCACGGCGGCGTGATGGACGTGCTCTACCGCGCCGCCACGCGCCAGGAGCTGCAGGCGCCGCGCACCTGGCAGCTCGGGAACGCCGCCATCAACCGCATGCTGTGGACGCCCGAGGGCTTCAGCCTCGTGGGCTGGAGCGATACCGCCCACCTGGCGGCGGACGACGACGTTCTCGACGAGACCACAACCTAGGCGTGCGAGGCCGCGTGCCCCGCGGCACCGCCACCAGCCTCGGCCTTGGCCTCGCCCGGCAGGTCGACCATCGGCCCGGTGCCGCTGTAGCGGTCGAGCGCGAGGTAGATCGCGGGCGTGATGTAGAGCGTGATCACCTGCGAGAAGATCAGCCCGCCCACCACCGCCACGCCCAGCGGCTGGCGCAGCTCGGCGCCGGCGCCCAGGCCCAATGCGAGCGGCAGCGCGCCCATCAGCGCGGCCAGCGTGGTCATGAGGATCGGGCGGAAGCGCAGCCGGCAGGCCTCGCGGATCGCATCGACCGGCTTCATGCCCTCGGTGCGCTGCGCATCAAGGGCGAAGTCGATCATCATGATCGCGTTCTTCTTCACGATGCCGATCAGGAGCAGGATGCCGATGGTCGCGATCAGCGTCAGGTCGAAGCCGAAGATCTTGAGCGAGAGCAAGGCGCCCACGGCCGCCGACGGCAGCCCGGCCAGGATGGTCAGCGGGTGGATGTAGCTTTCGTACAGCACGCCCAGCAGGACGTAGATCACGAGCACGGCCAGCACCAGCAGCACGGCCTGGCTGGCCTGCGAGCTCTGGAACACCGCGGCATCGCCGCCGTAGGTGGTGATGATCGACTGCGGCATCTTCAGCTCTTCCTTGAACTGGTCGATCTTCGCGGTCGCGTTGCCCAGCGGCACGTCGGGCGCGAGGTTGAACGACACCGTCACCGCCTGCAGCTGCCCCTGGTGGTTGACCGAGGTGGGCCCCACGGTGCGCTTGACGGTCGAGAAGGCCGACAGCGGCACCAGCCGGCCGCTGGTGCTGCGCACCGACAGGCGCGACACGTCGTCCTCGAACTGCCGGTCGTTGTCGGCGGCCGAGAGAATCACCTGGTAGGTGTTGCTCGCGCCGTAGATGCTGCCGATCTGCCGGTCGCCGTACGCGTTGTAGAGCGCGGTGCGCAGGTCGCCCACGGCCACGCCGAGCACGCCGGCCTTGTCGCGGTCGATCTCCAGCGTGGCCTGCAGGCCGCGGTTCTGCGAATCGCTGGTGACGTCGCGGAAGGCCGGATCGGCGCGCATGCGCTCCATGAGCCGCGTGGCCCAGGGCACCATCTCGCCCGCATTGACGCTCTGCAGCGTGTACTGGAAGCGCGCCTTGCTCTGGCGGCCGCCCAGGCGCAGGTTCTGCACCGGCTGCATGTAGACCGCGATGCCCGGGATCTCGCGGAAGCGCTGGCGCAGCGATTCGAGCACCGCGGCCATCTTGGGACGCTGGCTGCGCGGCTTGAGCACCGCGAACAGGCGGCCGGAGTTCTGCGTGGCGGTGGGACCGCCCACGCCGACGAACGAGCTCACGTAGGCCACGCTCGGATCGGCCTGCAGCGAAGCGGCCACGCGTTCCTGCAGCGCGTTCATGGCGGTGAAGGAAATGTCCTCGGCCGCTTCGGTGGTGATCTGGATCTGCCCGATGTCCTCCTCGGGGAAGAAGCCCTTCGGAATGGAGACGAACAGCCAGGCCGTGACGACGAAGGTGCCGCCGGCCAACAGCAGCATCAGCTTGCGGTGCGCGAGCGTCCAGTCGAGCGTCCGCATGTAGTTCGCATGCACCCAGCGGTAGCCGCGCTCGAAGGCGCGTCCCACGGCGGTGCCGGGCTCGGGGTGCTCTTCCTCGTGGTCGAGCGCGCCATCCTTGCGCGGCACGTGCTTGAGCAGCCGGCTCGCGAGCATCGGCACCAGCGTGAGCGACACGATGGCCGACACCAGCACCGCCAGCGCCACCACCACCGCGAACTCATGGAACAGCAGGCCGATCACGCCCGGCATGAAGAAGATGGGAATGAACACCGCCACCAGCGAGATCGAGATCGAGATGATGGTGAAGCCGATTTCGCGCGCACCCCTCAGTGACGCGTCGAAGGCCGAGAGCCCGTCTTCCTCCATATGCCGGAAGATGTTTTCCAGCATGACGATGGCGTCGTCGACGACCAGGCCG
>Ga0157373_10001805_pt1 | contig 16276 bp, 13 predicted proteins | sample C65metaG_FD_113460 | JGI IMG/M metagenome (GOLD analysis project Ga0157373, IMG submission 113460) | Corn rhizosphere microbial communities from Kellogg Biological Station, Michigan, USA - C6-5 metaG | ecosystem: Host-associated > Plants > Roots > Rhizosphere > Soil | place: USA: Michigan... | reverse complement strand
GCTCCTCACCCGCGTCCACATGATGCGGCGGCTCATGGGCCGCTTCGTCGGCGAGGCCCGGGTGGCGGAGGGCCTGTAGGGAGTTCGCAAGTTCATGGGGCCGCTCTTCTTCGGCGGCGGGGAGGATCACGAGGTCGCCTGGCGATACAAGCAGCTCGGCCTCCTCCCCGAGGGCACCTTCGGGCGCGCCTACTGGGAGTTCTGCACCTCGCGCCGGTTCGCGTTCCCCGGCGAGCCTGGCGGCCTCCCGGAGCGGATGGTCTTCCACGATTTCGGCCACATCCTGTCCGGCTACGAGACCGACGCCGAGGGAGAGATCCAGCAGGGAGCGTTCCAGGCCGGGTTCACCCGGACCGACGGCTTCTCCTTCCTGATCTTCGTGATCGTCCAGTTCCACCTCGGGCTCAAGGTGACCCCGATCGCGGCGCCGCGGACTGGCCTCTTCGACGTGCGCAAGGTGATCCGCGCGGTCGAGCGCGGTGCCGCCTGCCGCGACGACCTCAGCGCCCGCTGGGACCACTGGGCCTGGGTCGAGCTGCCCCTCGAGGAGGTTCGCGAGCGCCTCGGAGTCCCTCCGCTGCAGGCCTGAGCCTGCTGGACGCACCGAACGCACCGCCCGGCGCCCCGGGTGTCCTCGGGGCATGGGATGGGCTCCCATGCGCTCGCGACTCGACCGGCGACAGGCCCTCGCGCTGCTCGCCCGAAGCGGGGCCCTGCTCGTGGTGGGGTGCGGCACGACTTCCGGCGATCCGCCGGCCTGCCTCCTCGCGCCCGCGCTCACCGCCGGGCCGTACTGGCGTGAGGATCCGCTTCGTCGCTGGGACCTCCGCTGGGACAGCCAGCCGGCCTCCGGAGCCGCACCGCTGCCCGGCGTCCTGCTCGACCTCGCCATCCGGGTGTCCACCGCCGCGGAGGAGCAGTGCCGGCCCCTGCGCGGGGCCCAGGTCGACCTCTGGCAGTGCGATGCGCAGGGCGTGTACTCCGGCGTTGCAGAGCATGGAACGGCGGGTCGCGATTTTCTTCGCGGGTTTCAGACCACGGACGAGGCAGGGTGGGTTCAGTTCCTCACCGTGTATCCGGGCTGGTACCCGGGGCGGACGGTGCACATCCACGCCAAGGTGAGGACGTTCGATCCCTTCGGGGAGGTCGTCACGGAGGTGAGCACCCAGCTCTTCTTCGACGATGCCGTCACCGATGCCGTGCTGGATTCCGCCGCGTACGCGGGTCGGGGACCGCGTGATACCCGGAACGCCACCGACTCGGTCCTCCGTGGACAGGAGCCGCGGCTGGTGACGCTCACCGGCGACGTGGAATCGGGGCTGCGAGGGGTGATCGACCTCGGCGTCATGGTCGGGGAGATCAAACCCGGCTGACCGGGAGCGCATCGGTCAGATCGATCGAGTACGCAGGGGGTGCATCGGACGCCGCCGCCTGGGCCTCTGCGCCGTCCCGTGCGCGCGCATCGAGCAGGCGGCATTCCCGTCACCGGTTCGTGACACCCGTGCGCTCGCGCTGATCCTGCGCCCGGCGATTTCCTCCCGTCTTCGCAGGCGCGTCGTGCACGTGCGCTGATCCGACGTGCGCGCGTGTCGTTCGCTGTCAGACCGCTCCGGTACGAACTTTCGCAACGGCGGGCGTTTGCACGAGAGGAGCGGACCGTTGCGCTGGGTGTTTCCGGGTGGTGATCGAGATGTCGAGGCTCAGCGGCGCGCCGCGCGGCGCCTCGCCATCGAGCTCGGCATCGATCCGCTCGCTGCCCGCGTCCTCGTCGCCCGCGGCATGGCCGATCCCCAGGACGCTGCGCGCTTCCTCTCCCACGACCTCACCGACCTTCCCGACCCCTTCCGCATGAAGGGCATGCCCGCCGCCGTCGAGCGCCTCACCCGCGCCATCCTCCAGGGAGAGCAGGTCACCCTCTACGGCGACTACGACGTCGACGGCGTCTGCTCCACCGCGCTCCTCTCCCTCTTCCTCGACGCCGTCGGCGCCCCACCGAGGACCTACATCCCGCACCGCATCGACGAGGGCTACGGACTCAACGCCCGCGCCGTCGAGCGCATCGCCGCCGAAGGCTCCCGCCTCCTCGTCTCGCTCGACTGCGGCATCGCCAGCGTCACCGAGGTCGCCCGCGCCCGGGAGCTCGGCATGGACGTGGTCATCGTCGACCACCACACGGTCCCCGACACCCTTCCTGCCGCCACCGCCGTCCTCAATCCCCACCAGCCCGGCTGCGAGTACCCCACCAAGGCCCTCTGCGCCGCCGGTGTCGCCTTCAACCTCGTGATGGCGCTGCGGCGCTCGCTCCGCACACTCGGGTGGTTCGACACTCGCCACGAGCCCCCCCTCAAGCCCCTCATGGACCTCGTCGCGCTCGCCACCGTCTGCGACGTCGTCCCCCTCACCGGCGCCAACCGCATCCTCGTCCACCACGGCCTCGACGCCCTCGCCCTCGCCCGCCGCCCCGGCATCCGCGCTCTCAAGGAGGTCGCGCGCCTCGAGACCGAAGGCCCCGTCAGCGCCGGTCAGGTCGGCTTCCACCTTGGCCCCCGCATCAACGCCGCCGGCCGCCTCGACGACGCCACCGTCGGCCTGCAGCTGCTGCGCACCTCCAGCCTCGACGAGGCTCGCGACCTCGCGTTGAAGCTCGACCAGGCCAACCAGGACCGCCGCAGGATCGAGCAGCAGATGCTCGTCGAGGCCGTCGCCCAGGCCGAGCAGCGCTCCGGCGCCCGCGGCCTCGTCCTCTGGGCCGAGGGCTGGCACCCCGGCGTCGTCGGCATCGTCGCCGCCCGCGTCGTCGAGCGCTTCCACCGGCCCACCCTCGTCATCGGCGTCCAGGCCGGGGTGGGGAAGGGGAGCGCTCGCAGCATCGAGGGCTTCCACCTCGTCGACGCGCTCGGCGAGTGCGGCGAACACCTCTCCCGCTTCGGCGGCCACCGCCACGCCGCCGGCGTCACCCTCGACGCCGAGCGACTCGTCGACTTCCGCCGCGCCTTCGAGGCAGTCGCCGAGAAGCACCTCCGCGAGGAGGACCTCGAGCCCCGCTGCCGCGTCGATGCCGTCGTCGCCCTCGAGGAGCTCTCCGAGCGCGCCGTCGGTGCCCTCGCCGCCCTCGGGCCGTTCGGCGCCGGCAATCCCGAGCCCACCTTCGTCGCCGAGTCCCTCCAGGCCCAGGCCCGCATCGTCGCCGCCCGGAACGGCGGCGTCGCCCACCTCAAGCTCGTCCTCCCTGGCACACCCGCCATCGACTCCATCGGCTTCGGCCTCGGCCCACGCCTCGCCGAGGTCGACGGCCCCGTCGACCTGGCCTACCAGCCCTCGCTCGACACATGGAACGGCCGCACCCGCGTCTCCCTCAAGATCCGCGACTTCCGCGCCGCCGAGTCCGCCGCTCTCTCGCCCACCGGATCCTGAGCCCGCCGGCCGGCCCTCACCCCTCCGGCCAGGGCCATGACGCGTAGCGGCGCCACTCGCGGCGCGCTAGGTTCCGCCCCCTCCATGTCCGTTCCGTTCATCACCGAGGTCAAGCGCACCCATTCCTGCGGTGAGCTCACCGCCCGCGACGTCGGCAAGACCGTCGTCCTCTTCGGCTGGGTCCAGAACCGCCGCGACCACGGCGGCGCCGTCTTCATCGACCTCCGCGACCGCCATGGCCTCACCCAGGTCGTCTTCGAGCCGGACATCGACCCCGAGGCCCACGCCCTCGCCGGCACCCTCCGTCTCGAGTGGTGCATCGGCGTCCAGGGCAAGGTCGTCAGCCGCGGCGCCAACGTGAACCCCAAGATGAAGACCGGGGAGATCGAGGTCCGCGCCACTGCCCTCACCGTCTTCAACCGCAGCGAGCCCACCCCGTTCCCGATCGAGGACAAGATCGAGACCGCCGAGGAGAAGCGTCTCGTCCACCGCTACCTCGACCTCCGGCGCCGCCCCATCCAGCAGTCCCTCATCACCCGCTCGCGGATGAACGCCATCACCCGGAGCACGCTCGTGGAGGAAGGCTTCCTCGAGCTCGAGACCCCCTACATGGGGAAGTACACGCCGGGCGGTGCCCGGAACTTCCTCGTCCCCAGCCGGCTCAACCCGGGCAAGTTCTACGCACTGGCCGAGAGCCCCCAGCTCTACAAGCAGCTCTTCATGGTCGCGGGGTTCGACCGGTACTTCCAGATCGTCAAGTGCTTCCGCGACGAGGACCTCCGGCTCGACCGCCAGCCCGAGTTCACCCAGATCGACCTCGAGATGAGCTTCGTCAGCCAGGACGACGTCTTCGCCGTCGTCGAGAAGCTCATCTCCCGCCTCTGGAAGGAAGTCCTCGGGATCGACGTCCCCACTCCGTTCCGCCGGATGCCCTTCGACGAGTCGATGGCGAAGTACGGCAACGACAAGCCGGATCTGCGCTTCGGCCTCGAGCACGTCGTCCTCACCGACGTCGTCACCGCCCACGGCGGTGAGGGCGGCGTCCCCATGCTCCTCGAGGCCGTCCAGCAGGGTGGCATCGTCAAGGCGATGGTCATCCCCGCAGCGCACCCGCTCTCGCGCGCCGAGGCCGACAAGCTGGAGGAGTTCGCCAAGGGCAGTGGGGCCCGCGGCCTCGCTCGCGCCAAGGTCGGCGAGGGCGGCGAGTGGACCCAGTCCCCGCTCGCCAAGACCATCTCCCCCAGGCTTCGCGCGGCCATCAACGAGGCCTGCGGCGCCAGGCCGGGCGACCTCATCGTCTTCCAGTTCGGCAAGCCCTCGGTGGTCCACACCGTGATGGCCAACCTCCGCGTCCACGTCGCCAAGAAGCTCGGCCTCATCCCCGAGGTCGGCTCGGGCGGGCGCTGGGAGCTCCTCTGGGTCGTGGACCCTCCGCTGTTCGAGTACGACGAGGAGCGCCGCGGCTGGGTCGCCGCCCACCACGCCTTCACCCGTCCGCACGACGGGGACGTCCAGTACCTGCGGACCGATCCGGGACGCGTGAAGTGCTACCGCTACGACGTCGTCCTCAACGGCTTCGAGATCGGGGGCGGAAGCATCCGCCTCCATGACCCGCGCGTGCAGGCGGAGGTCTTCGCCGCCATGGGCATCGGCGAGGAGGAGGCCCGCAACAAGTTCGGCTTCCTCCTCGACGCGCTCCGCTACGGCGCTCCCCCCCACGGGGGTATCGCCCTGGGCATGGATCGGCTCGCCATGCTGCTCAGCGGCGCCGAGTCGCTGCGCGACGTCATCCCGTTCCCGAAGACCAAGACCGGAATCGACAGCATGACCGGTGCGCCGGGCGAGGTGGACGACCACCAGCTCCGCGAGCTTCACGTCCGGTCGGCGCCCCCGCCGAAGTCCTGAGCCGGCTCAGCCGCCCGCCGCCTCCACCAGGTCGGAGGCCCGCGCCGTCGGGGCCGCGACCAGCGCCCGCACCAGCGCTCGCATCCGCGCCAGCTCGAACGGCTTGGTCAGGAAGGCCGCGCCCAGCGCCTCGGCCCGGGGGACGTCCCTCGGCTCGAGGAACGCCCCCATCAGGATGACGCCCAGGCCGGGCTCCCGACGCTGGATCTCCTCCACCGCCTCGAGCCCGCTCCGCACCGGCATCGACAGGTCGCTCAGCACCACCGTGCGCCCGCTGCGCCCCGGGGGAAGCGCAGCGTGCGCCACCACCAGCTGCTCGCCGTCCGGGACCTCGAGCACCCGGTGCCCGTCCTTCCTCAGCACCGACGCGAGCAGAAACCGGAGCGCGCCGTCGTCCTCGGCCAGCAAGACCCAGCGCTCGTCACTTCCGTTCCCCACGGCGCGGCCCATGCTAGCGCGGTGCGCCGGGACCCGAAGAAACGATGGCGCCCGGCGGCTCGCCGGCTGCTGCAGGGCGTCAACCGCACTTTCCCACGAGTGCTGTCCGCCGGCGTGCGACAGTGTCCGACCCGACGCCGATGCGGACCTTCCTGGTCGTCAATCCCGAGAGCGCCGGCGGCACCACCGGCCGCCGCTGGCCGGAGATCCGCGCCGAGGTCCTGCGCGCGCTGGGCGACGGCGCCGAGCACGCCTTCACCGAGCGTCCCATGCACGCCGCGGCCCTCACCGCCGAGGCGCTCCGCAGCGGCTTTCGCCGCATCGTCGCCGTCGGAGGCGACGGCACCCTCAACGAGGTGGTGAACGGCTTCTTCCAGGCCGGAAGCCCCGTCCCTCCCGACGCCTGCCTCGCGCTCGTCCCCCGCGGGACCGGCGGCGACTTCCGGAGGACCTTCGGGCTGAACGGATCGCTCCGCGAGACCTGCGCCCGCCTCGTCGGCGACGTCCGGCCGCTCGACGTCGGCCGCGTCCGCTTCACCCGGACCGACGGCAGCCCGGGTGAGCGGTACTTCGTCAACGTCGCCAGCTTCGGGGTCAGTGGGCAGGTGGACCGCGCCGTCAACGCGAGCAGCAAGGCCCTCGGCGGGAAGGTCAGCTTCTTCGTCGCCAGCGTCCGGACCCTGTTCGGATGGCGCGACCAGACGGTCCGCATCCGCGTGGACGGCGGGCCGGAGGAGACGCTGGGAATCACCACCCTCGCCGTCGCCAACGGCCAGTACTTCGGCGGCGGGATGCGCGTCGCCCCGGAGGCCGACCCGTCGGACGGACAGCTCGACGTCACCATCTGGAGCGGCTACCACCTCAAGGACTTCGCGCTGAAGTCCGCTTCCGTCTACGACGGCCGCCACGTGCGCTGGGCCGGCACCCGCACCCTCCGCTGCCGGCGGCTGGAGGCCACCAGCGAGGAGGAGGTCCTCCTCGATGTCGACGGAGAGCAGCCCGGCCGGCTCCCGGCGACGTTCGAGGTCCTCCCGGGCGCCCTGCGGATCCAGGTGTGAGTCAGGCCGCGCTCAGGTGAGCCAGAAGTACGCGGTCCCGACGAGCGCACGCCGATCCACCACCTTGGCGCGCGTCCCCAGCTCGGCCAGCGAGCGGTCCTTCGCGCCGTAGCGGGCCTCCTCCTCGGCGCGGAGCGCGGCCAGCCGACGGCGGTGCTCGCGATCTGCGCGCTCGATCGCCGCCCTCGCCCGGGCCCGCTCCGTTCCATCCTCGACGCCGGCCAGGCGGGTGCGCGCCTCCTCCCAGCCCCCCCGGGCCCGCGCGAGCGCCTCGCGCGCCTCGAGCAGACAGTCCTCGGCGTAGCGATCCGACTGCTCCCGCAGCCGGTCCAGCTCGAGCTGGTTGCGCCGCTCGGTCTCTCGCAGCACCGTCTCGCGCGCCGCGGACAGCGCGCGCTCCTGGGCCTGCGCGACCGAGATGGGCGCGGGCGGCCGGAGCTGCCCCTCCCGCGCCGGCACTCGCGCCAGGAGCGCCGCGTCCTCGGGGGGCAGCGCCCGGAACCCGTCTCGCTCCTTGAGGAGGACCAGGTGCAGGAGCCGTTCCTCGGGGAGCAGCCCCGTCGCCTCGAAGCGGTACACGAACCACCACCCCTCGCCCCCGACCAGCCGCGCTAGGCGGGAGGGGAGGGCGGACGCGTCGAGCTGAAGCCAGTGGACCCCGTCCACCGCGCTGGAGCGGACCGCGCCTGCCGCCGCGCTCACCGTCCGTCCCCGCGCCTCCTTCCCCAGGACCTGGCGGGCGAAGGCACGTGCGTTCCGCCGGTGCCGGTCCACCGCCGCCTCGGCCTCCTCGCCGGCCAGCCGCAGCCGCCGGCGGACCTCGCCGTCGAACCGCTCGAGCAGCAGCGAGCGAGCCTGGGTCATGCGCTCGTCGATCCGGTGCTCGAGGTCGTCGCGGAGTGAATCGAAGGCCCGGGCGATCTCCTCCGTCGACCGGCACGACTGGTAGATGTCCAGGATTCGCTTCTCGAAGTCGATGCCCGTCTCCAGCGCCCCGAGGATCTCGTCCGAGGCGCCGAAGACGCCGTCGAAGAGGTGGAGCTTCCGCTCCAGCAGCTCGTAGAGCCGGGCGTCGGCGGCGTTCTGGCGGTTGAGGAAGTTGAGCACCAGCACGTCGCGCTGCTGGCCGTACCGGTGGCAGCGGCCGATGCGCTGCTCGATGCGCTGCGGGTTCCAGGGCAGGTCGTAGTTCACGACCAGGTTGCAGAACTGGAGGTTCAACCCCTCGGCCCCGGCCTCGGTGGAGAGGAGGATCTGCGTGCGGTCCCGGAACTCGTCCACCAGCGCCTGCCGCTCCTCCGGCGTGCCGGCGTCTCCGGAGAGGAGCGAGATGCGCCCGGCCCATCCGTGCGCCGCGAGCAGCTCCGCGAGGTACCCCTGCGTCCGTCGCGACTCGGTGAACACCACCGCCTTCTCGGGCCACTGGTGCGCGCGAGCGACGGTGAAGAGGCGGTCCAGGGCTCGCTTCAGCGCCTCGCCCTTGGCGTTGACCCGGATCGACTCGGCGCGCGCGGCGTAGCGCTCCAGCTCGAGGGCCTCGGTCTCCAGCGTGGCGATGGTGGGCGGCGAGCGTGGACCCGGCTCGTCGGACCAGGCCTCGTCCTCCTCGGCGTACGCGCTCGCGTCCTCCGGCTCCGCCAGGCCGGGCAACTCGGCGCCGCGCCTCGCCGCGTCGATGCGCCGCCGCAGGCCCTCGGCCAGCGTCCGCAGGGTCGGGGCGATGGCGTAGCTCGAGGAGGCGAGCAGCTTCCGGTAGACCAGGGTGAGCAGCGTCCGCTTCCCGGGCTCGATGGCCGCGGCCTCGTTCCGGCGAAGGTACTCGGACACGTCGTCGTAGAGGGACTGCTCCTGCTCCGAGGGCGCGAAGTCCTCCACCATGCTCCGCCGGTTGGTGAAGCGGACGTACTCCCGCACCTGCCGGCGCAGGGTCCGGTGGACGACCGATGACAGCCGCTCCCGGAACTCCCGGAGCTGGCCCTCGGGAAGACCGCCCACCTCCGGGTCCACGGTGTAGCGACTCTTGAAGGCGTGCTCCGGTCCGAGGATCTGCTCGTCGAGGAAGGACATCAGCCCGAAGAGCTCCATCAGCTCGTTCTGGAGCGGGGTGGCGGTGAGGAGCAGCTTGGGCCGGTCGCGAAGTGCGTCCCGGAGCGCACGGGCGATCTTGTTCCCCGGGCGATGCGCGTTCCGGAGCCGGTGCGCCTCGTCGATCACCACCAGGTCCCAGGGAATCCGCCGGATCCGGTCCGCCCGGCCCGCGGCGAACGGTTGGCTCGCGATGACCGGCACCGCCTGCTCGAAGGGGTCGTGACCGCCGCGCCCCGTCCGTCCATCGACGATGACCGACTCGAGCTCGAACTTGTCCCGCAGCTCCCCTTGCCACTGCGCGCGCAGCGTCGCCGGGGTGAGCACCAGGACCCGCCCCTTGCCCTCGGCCACCAGCTGCGCGAGCACGATGCCCGCCTCGATGGTCTTCCCCAGGCCCACCTCGTCGGCCAGCATGCAGCCGCCGTGCGGCAGCGACTCGAGCGCGAAGGCCGCCGCCTCCACCTGGTGGGGATTGAGGTCGACCTTCGCTTCCGAGAGCGCGGGGGCGAGCCGGTCGGTCCCCCGTCCGCCCTTCAACGCCAGCTCCTCCGCCAGCAGGCGCTGATGGAACCGCGTGAGCGGGGACTCTCTCGCGGCCTTCTCCCGGACCGGCTCCGCCACTCCACCCCTCGTTCGAACGCGTGAGGCCGTCGACGCGGCGGCCCCGGCCGGAAGTCTAGCGCGGCCCGTTCGATTCCCCATGCCGGCGTTCCCCCTCTCGCCTGGAGGGGGCGGCCCGGCGTGGAGTCGGTCATCGAGGTCGTGGATGCTGCTCGTCGGGCCCGCGCGTGCGACGGGGCGGGACAGCCGGCGACGATGTCGCTCGCTGAAATCCAGGAAGACTTCGTGGGCGCTGCGTGCGAACGTCCGCTGACATGCAGGTTCGTCGCCGGGGGGTGTTCCTCGTCTGCCTCGTGGTCGGATGTGCGACCGCCCCGAGCAAGCCACCCCCCACCGATTTCGCCGCCGTCGAACGTGCTCGCATCGCCGAGCTCGAGCTCGCGCGGGACACCCGCGGCGACGTCCTCACCTCCCGCGCCCGCCTCCACGCCGACCCCACGGTGCGAGCGCGCGCGCTGCTCGCCCTCGGCCGGATCCAGGACCTCTCCACCGCTCCGACCGTGGCCGCTGCGCTGGCCGACCCTGCACCGGCCGTCCGCGGCGCCGCCGCCTTCGCCGCCGGGGAGCTCGCGCTGGCGTGGGAGCCCGTCCCCGACGAGACGCGAGCGCTTCTGGCCCGCGCGCTGCTCGAGGCGGAGGCGAAGGAGACCGATGCCGCCGCCCGGCTCCACATCGTGGACGCGCTCGGCCGGGTCCGGACGCCGGCGACCATCGAGCGGCTCGTCCTTCTCCTCGCCATCCCGACCGGACAGCGCGCCGACGAGGCAGACCCGCGGAGCGAGGTGCCGGTCCGTGCCGCCACTGCCCTCGGCGTCGCCGCGCGCGCGCAGGCGCCGGTTCCGAACGCGGCGCGCACCGGCCTCGAGCGCCTCTCCCACGCGCTCCTCCCGCCGTACCGCTGGGCCGGCGTCTACGCGCTCGCGCAGATGAAGTCGCCCGCCGGCAGGCCGGCGCTCCTCGCCGCCCTGCGCGACGACGACCCGGAGGTGCAGCCATCGCCGCGAAGGGCGTCTCCGACCTGGCCCTCCCCGAGGACGCACCCGCCTTCCGTGCGCTCCTGCGGGACGTCGACGGGCGCGTGGCCGCCGAGGCGGTGCGGGGGCTCGTGACCCTCGCGACCCGCTGCACCCCCGGTCCCTGCACCCCGGCGGACGCGCTCGGGGAGCTGGATGCGCAGGCCGCCGGTCTCGGCCCCGCGAGCCTCCCCCAGGCCGTCCCCCCGCTCCTCGCGCTGGCCCAGGCGCCCGTCCCCGAGTCCGCCCGGCGCGTCCTGGTGCGGCTGCGGACGAGCCTCCGCGCCGCGGCCGAGACCGCGCCGGAGCAGGTGCGCGCGACCGCCGCCTGGCTCGACTGCCGTCTGGCCGCGGCCGAGGATCGGCAGCGGGGCTGGCTCGACGAGACGCTCCGCTGCGGACAGGGCCGGGTCCCGGAGGTGCGGAGGCTCAAGCTCGGTCTGGACGCCGTGGCGGCGAGCCCGCGCCTCGCCGAGGCCCGGGTGCAGAAGGCGCTCCAGCCGTTCCTCGGCCACGCCTCGCCCCAGGTGCGCGCCGCGGCAGCGGCGGTCGTGCCGGGCACCAAGGCTCCCGAGCTGACGCCGGCGCTCCGCCCGCTCCTCCAGGATCCCGACCCCATCGTGCGCGCGACCGCGGTGGACGCTCTGGCCACGCTGGGAGATCGGGCCTCAGCGCCCGGCATCCTCGGCGGCGCCCGGACGGCGACGGTGGACGTGGTCACCACCTACGCCGACGCGCTCATCAAGCTGAAGCCGGACGGTGCCGCCGCCGTGGCCCGGCAGTGGCTCACCTCACCCCATGCCCACGTGCGCCACGAAGGGGCGCGGGTGCTCGGTGCGCTCGAGGGCGCGCCGGTCCGCGCTCCAGCCCTGCCGGCAGGGGCGGAGGCCCCGGTAGCCCCCGCTCTGTCCACGGGCACCCTGTGGCGCATCGAGACCGCGCGAGGGCCGGTCGTCGTCGCGCCGGACCTCCAGGCCGCTCCGGCCACCGTTGCCCAGCTGTCCCGCCTGGCCCGCGAGGGGTACTTCCGCGGGCTCACCTTCCACCGCGTCGTCCCGGACTTCGTCGTCCAGGGCGGGGACCCGCGTGGCGATGGGGAAGGGGGCCCGGGCTTCACCATCCCCTGCGAGGTCTCCCCCCGGACCTACCTGCGCGGGACGGTCGGGATGGCCCTCGGCGGCAAGGACACGGGGGGAAGCCAGTTCTTCGTCGCCCTCTCGCCCCAGCCCCACCTCGACGGGCGTTACACCATCATCGGAACAGTGGTCTCCGGGATGGAAGCCCTCGACGGCATGGTGGAGGGAGATCCACTGGTAGATTGGGTTGTTGTCACTCCCTGAGTGAAAAACGAGGTCTCTGAGACGTCGTCTCCGTTTTGGTTGCCGTGGCGGACCGGCCGGGCGTAAAAGCACAAACCCTCGAAACGGCGGGAGATTCGGTCGGCAATGGCCAGGGCGGCGAACTCGGGCCCGGTGCCCGTGGTGGTGATGGGACTCGGGGCCATCGGGCGGGAAATCGCGCGTGCCTCCTTGCAGTCGGAGGAGGTGACGCTCGTTGCGGCCGTGGACACTCATCCCGCCCTGGTGGGCAAGCGGCTGGACGCGCTGGGGGTGCCTTCCCCCATCAAGGTCGATTCCGAGCTCCGCCGGGGTGCAGGGCGCGGCCGCCGTCCGGTGGTGCTCCATGCCACCGGCTCGTCGCTTCCGGCCGTCGCCGAGCAGCTCCTGGCCGCTCTGAAGGAAGGACACCCGGTGGTCTCCACCTGCGAGGAGCTCGCCTTCCCCTGGGTCCGTCACCCGGACGTGGCCGAGCGCCTCGAGCGCGCCGCCCAGCGCTCCGGGGTCTCGGTGCTCGGGACCGGCGTCAAACAGGGTTTCGTCCTCGACCGCCTCGCGGCGACCCTAGGCCAGACGGTGGGAGCGGTGCGCCATGTCCTCGCGCGTCGGGTGGTGGACGCCCGAGGCCGGCGCGAGGCGCTGCAGCGGAAGATCGGCGCCGGCCTCACCGAGGAGGAGTTCGACTCGCTCGCCGCCGAGGGCTCGGTGGGGCACGTGGGGCTGCTCGAGTCCGCGGCGCTGTGCGCGCTCGGGCTCGGGATGGACCTCGACGAGTACGAGGAGGAAGTGGCCCCGGTGATGGCGCACGAGGACATTCCCGGAGGTGCGTTCCTCGTCCCTCGCGGCCGCGTCGCGGGCGTGAACCAGACCGTCGTCGGCCTGGTGGACGGGCAGGAGAGGGTGCGGCTCGAGCTGATGCTCGCCCTGGGAGCGGAGCCCCCCGGGGACCAGATCGTCATTGAATCGGACACACGGCTCCGCGTCGAGATCCCCGGCGGGATCCCAGGGGACTCCGCCACCGCCCGGCTCGTGGTACACGCCGCTCCACGCGTCGCATCGGCGGAGTCCGGGCTCCTCACCGTGCTCGATCTGCCGGCGGGACGATGATCCGCCAGAGGACCTGACATGCTGGACAAGAACGCCATCGGCCGCTCCTCACCGCCGACCCTGAACGAGGTCGAGAAGGGGGCGATCCGCCGGTTCGCCGAGGCGCTCGGCGACTTCAATCCGATGTACTACGACGAGGAGTACGCCCGGGCTGCCGGCTACCCCACGATCGTCGCCCCGCCCACGTTCCCGGCGAGCTTCCACTCCGCCGCAGACCTCCGGGAGCTCCTCGGGGTGGGGATCAAGAGCCTGCTCCACGCGGAGCAGGCGTTCGAGTACGACCGGCCCATCTTCGCCGGTGACCGCATCTACGTTTCCACCCGCGTCGCCGAGGTGCTCGAGCGCACCGGTCCTGCGGGAAAGATGGACGTGGCGGTCATCGAGGACGAGGGGCGTGACGAGGAAGGAAACCTCGTCTTCAAGGCCCGGCGCACGCTGGTGGTGCGCGCGAGCAAGGAGAGCTGACCGGCGATGGCATCACGCAAGCTCTACTTCGAGGCGGTGCGCGTGGGGGAGGAGCTCCCCGCGCTCACGAAGACCCCCGTGGACCGCGTGCAGCTCGCTCGCTACGCCGGTGCCTCGGGCGACTTCAACCCGGTGCACGTCGACGAGACGTACGCCAAGAGCCTGGGCATGCCGAGCGTGTATGCGCCGGGGATGCTGATCATGGGCTTCCTCGGACAGCTCGTGTCCGACTGGGCCCGCGGCGCGCAGCTCCGGCGCTACTCGGTGAAGTTCTCCAAGATCATCTGGCCGGGCGACACGGTGGTCTGCAAGGGCCGCGTGACCGAGCGCTGGGGCGACGAGGGCCGCTACTTCGCCGAGCTCGACGTCTGGGCCGAGAACCAGAAGGGCGAGCTCGTCCTCCGCGGCGGCGCGCAGATCCAGCTCTTCCACTCGCTGGACGACGAGAACCGCCAGCGCTCCGGTCAGCCGCCGCTCGTGGTGCCCGCCCCCCGCGAGAGCATCCTCCCCCCTCCGCCGCCGGCGCCCGCCCCCCGCAAGGAGCCCGCCGTCGCCGCCCCGGTCTCCGGGGTCAAGAAGGCCACCCCGCGCGAGTCCCACGCGCTGCGGAAGGTGGCGGAACCCAAGAAGAAGCCCGCCAAGAAGTAGGCCTGTCGGAACCCTGAACCGACCTGCCGACGCGGGGCGTCATTTCGGATTGACTCGGGAATCAGTCGGACACATGCTTCGAGCACGTCCCGTTGATTCTGGAGTCGACCGATGGCGGCTGGACTGAACTGGTACAAGGCGGACCTCCGGGAGCTGTCCTTCGTGCTGCTCGAGCAGTTCCGGCTCGGGGAGCTGCTGGGGAAGGCGCCGTACGAGGCCTGGGGCGAGGACGAGGCCCGTGCCGTTCTCGACGCCGCGTACCGCTTCGCCCGGGAGGTGCTCGGCCCCCTGAACGCCACCGGTGACCGGGAGGGCTGCCGCATCGAGGGTGGCCAGGTGAAGGCGCCCAAGGGCTTCCAGGACGCGTGGAAGCAGCTCTACGAGAACGGCTTCAAGTCACTGGGCGTCGCCACCGACCACGGCGGGCAGGGCGCGCCCCAGTCGCTGGTGGTGCTGGTGGAGGAGCTTCTCTCCGGCGCGAACCCCGCCTTCAACATGTACCCCGGCCTGGCCTTCGGGGCCGCCGAGACCATCATCGAGTGCGGCACGCCGGAGCAGAGCAAGCGCTACGCGGAGAAGATGCTCGACGGCACCTGGGGCGGGACGATGTGCCTCACCGAGCCCCACGCCGGCAGCGACGTCGGCGCCGCGAAGACGTCGGCGAGGCGCCTGGGCAACGGCCGCTACGCCATCAAGGGCACGAAGGTCTTCATCTCCGGCGGCGATCACGACCTGGCCGACAACATCGTCCACCTCGTGCTGGCCCGGGTGGAGGGCGCGCCTCCGGGGACCAAGGGGCTGTCGCTGTTCATCGTGCCGAAGAAGAAGATCTCCGCCGACGGTCAGGTCGGCGGGAGCAACGACGTCACCGTCGGCTCCATCGAGCACAAGATGGGCATCAACGGCTCGGCGACCTGCGTCCTCAACTTCGGCGAGAGCGACGGATGCGAGGGCGAGCTCGTCGGCACCGTCGAGAACCTGGGCATGTCCCAGATGTTCCGGATGATGAACGGCGCGCGAATCGCCGTCGGCATCCAGGGCCTGGCGACGGCGGCGGCGGCCTACCAGAACGCGGTGGACTACGCCCGCGACCGGAAGCAGGGGCCGCACTACACCCACTGGAAGGACCCGACCGTTCCCCGGGTGGCGATCCTCGAGCACCCCGACGTGCGGCGGATGCTGCTCGACCTCAAGTCGCACACCGAGGGGATCCGCGCCCTGATCGTGAAGCTCGCCTGGCACGGGGACCAGGCGCGGGCGCTGGCGGGGAAGGACGACGAGAAGGCCAGCTACCACAAGGGTCAGGTGGACCTCCTGACGCCGCTCGTGAAGTCGTTCGCGTCGGACGAGGCGTTCCGGCTCGCGGCGGTGGCGATCCAGGTCTACGGCGGCGCCGGCTACCTGAAGGACCACCCGGTGGAGCAGTACGCCCGCGACGCGAAGATCTACAGCATCTACGAGGGCACCAATCACATCCAGGCGATGGACCTGGTGGGCCGGAAGATGGGCCAGGCGGGTGGGGCGAACTTCCAGGCGTTCCTCCAGGACGTGGCCGGCTTCGTCGAGGCGCAGCGAGGCGATGCGACGCTGGGCAAGGCGGTGGAGCTGCTCGCGGCGGGGCAGGAGGCGCTCATGTCGAGCGCGATGACGCTGCTCGGCTGGAGCCAGAACCAGAACGGCGGCCTGGGGCTCATCGGCCTGTCCGCGAACCGCTTCCTGACGATGATGTCGCAGGTGGCGGTGGCCTGGGTGCTGCTCGATGCGGCGGCGCTGGCGCAGAAGAAGCTCGCCGCCGGCGGCCTCTCCGAGCCGGACAAGGCGTTCTACACGGGCAAGGTGCAGTCGGCCCTGTGGTTCGCCCGGAACGTGCTGCCCCAGGTCGAGGCCTCGGCGCGCTCGCTCGCGACCGAGGACGCCTCGCCGCTCGAGATCCCGGACGCGGCGCTCGGGACGACCTGAGTCACCCCGGGAGCTGCGCGACGAAGGTCTGCATCCGCGCGCCGGGAAGACCGCGGACCTCGTCGCCGCCACCGGGTTGCCGGGAGACGCCGGAGCCTGAGCGCCGCGCTCGCCGACGGACCGATGATCTCGCAACATCCAGTTGCAGCTTCCGGCGGAATCCCCGTGTCTGGTGCAACAGCGGCTAACGTGCGCGCTCCATCGTGTTCGACCGCTGGATCGC
>Ga0157373_10001804_pt1 | contig 16285 bp, 21 predicted proteins | sample C65metaG_FD_113460 | JGI IMG/M metagenome (GOLD analysis project Ga0157373, IMG submission 113460) | Corn rhizosphere microbial communities from Kellogg Biological Station, Michigan, USA - C6-5 metaG | ecosystem: Host-associated > Plants > Roots > Rhizosphere > Soil | place: USA: Michigan... | reverse complement strand
GCCCATTTTAGGTTCCAGCCGTGGCGGCTGATGCAAACCCTCTGCGCTGGGCAACGGACGGAAAGTTTTTCCGGTCCGGCTCCCGGCGCGTGTGGCTGCGGGGTGTGAGCTATGGGCCGTTTCCCCATGGGTGGCCGGAGGATTTCCGGCCGGATTTCTCCCGCATCGCAGCGGCTGGCTTCAATTTTGTAAGGCTGTATTCCATGCCGGACAGACAACTACTGGATGAAGCCCAGGCGCATGGCCTGCAGGTTTTCGGTGGCTTGGAATGGGGTCAGGGGGCGGACTTCATCAGCCAGCCCGGCATTTTCACTGCAGCAAAGGTATCCCTGGTGGAGAGGCTGCGGGAGGTGGCCCCTCACCCGGCCCTGGCAGGTGTGTTTGTGGGAAATGAAATTCCTGCCGATCTGGTGAGATGGATGGGCCCGGTTTGCGTGCGGGAAGCCCTTGAGGAATTGATCGCCGTGGGGAAGGAGACTCATCCCGATCTGCTTTTCGCCTACGCGAACTACCCGAGCACCGAGTATCTGGAGCCGGAGAACGCCGATTTCACGGCGATGAATGTTTATCTGGAGGAGCGGGAGGCATTCCGCAGCTACCTGAAACGATTGCACCACCTCGCCGGGGACAGGCCCGTGCTCCTCTCGGAGTTCGGCCTTGATAGTCTTAGGAACGGGGAAGAAAAGCAGGCGGAAGTTCTCGAATGGGCACAGAAAATTTCCGCTGAAGAAGAAGCGGCGGGGTTCACCATTTTTTCATGGAGCGACCGCTGGGAAAATGGCGGAGAAGAAGTCACGGACTGGAACTTCGGCCTCAATGATCGGGCCGGGAAAGCGAAGCTGGCCCTTCAGGGATTCACCCCTCCCGCGTTGTCGCCCGGCTCAGCTCTCTTCAGTGTGATCGTATGCACTCGCAATGGCCGCTGGCGGATTGATGCATGCCTGAGCGCGATCCAGAAAATGACGGACCGGCATTTTGAAATCATTGTGGTGGATGATGGCTCCGAGGATGGAACCGCCGATCTGGTGGCGGAACGCTATCCGTGGGTGAAGCTGCTGCGCCTGGACGCGGGCGGGCTGGGCCATGCGAGGAATGCCGGGGCTGCACTCGCGCAGGGCAGTATCCTTGCCTTTACTGACGATGATTGCGAGCCGGATGCGGAGTGGATCAGCCGATTGCGCAGGATTTTCGAAAAAGGCAATGCCGCAGCCGGAGGCCCCAATCTCGCGCCGCCGCCGCGTAGCTGGGAGGGAGCCGTAGTGTGCGCCGCGCCCGGAACCCCCAGTCATGTGATGCTGGATGATGTGGAGGCAGAGCATCTGCCAGGCTGCAATCTCGCAGTCACGAAACAGGCCTTTGATGAAATCGGCGGTTTCGATCCCATATTCCACACCGCAGGAGATGATGTGGATTTCTGCTGGAGACTCCGGCAGGGCGGATATCGTCTCGGCTTCGCGCCGGGTGCCTTTGTGTGGCACTGGAGACGGCCGTCCATCTGGGCATTTTTACGTCAACAGATCGGCTACGGTCATGCGGAGCGTTCGCTGATGCGGAAGCACCCGGAAAAATTTTCCAAAGAGGGCCACGCCCGATGGGAGGGATTTGTCTATGGAGGAGGCCCTGTCCGTGCGCTGGATGGGACGGTGATCTATCATGGACCCATGGGCCAGGCAGGCTATCAGTCTGTGATCAACCGCATGCTTCCCCTCCGGGGACTCGCGGGCAAATTCAATACGTGGAAAAACCGGCTGATTCTTAAATGGGTGGTTTTCCTGCAACCTCGCCTGCGTGCATGGGCGAGAAACCGCAGCGTGTTGTTTCCCAGCAGGCTATCCGCCGAAACCTCCGAATCTGCGCCGGATGCAGAATTTTCCATCAGTAGTGTGGGTAGCCCGCTGCGCGAGGATTTCCTCAGTGCCCTGTTGGCGGATGGCTGGCAACCCGGTGGCGAGACGGATGGCTGGGACGTGGAAAAAGACGGCTCCCGCGTGCTGCTGGCCACCGAGCATGGCCTGGGAAGAAGCAAGCGGACGCTGGTGCGCGTGTGGGGGGATGCAAGCCGGGTGGAGCCACTCTTGCGATCCGTGCCCGGGGCGTTTAAGTGAACGCCATGCCCCTGAAGACGAAGGATTTCGATTACCACCTGCCGGAAAGGCTGATTGCGGCGCGCCCCTTGGACCAGCGGGCTGCCTCCCGCATGCTGGTGGTTCATAAGGACAGCGGGAAAATCGAGCACCGGATGTTCACGGATTTCCCGAAGTATCTCCACCCGGACGACCTGCTGGTGCTGAATGACACGAAGGTCATCCCCGCCCGTGTCTTTTCTGATGATGAACGCACGGAGCTGCTGTGCCTGGATCGCCTTTCCCCTCTGGATTGGCGCTGTCTGGTACGCCCCGGAAAACGGATGAAAGAGGGCCGCACTGTCACCGTGGCAGGCATTACCGGCACTGTGACCGAGGTTTTTGAAAACGGTGACCGCCTGATTCATTGGGACTCACTGCTGGATCTGGACAAGGTAGGCCATCTCGCCCTGCCCCACTACATGGGCCGTGATGATGAAGCCGCTGACCGGGATCGCTATCAAACGGTTTTCGCCCGCGAGGAAGGAGCCATCGCCGCCCCCACTGCCGGGCTTCATTTCACGCCGGAAATTCTCGCAAAATTGCATCACACCTTTCTCACGCTGCATGTGGGTGTAGGCACTTTCCGCCCTGTAAGTGCTGAGCTGATCTCGGAACACGTAATGCACTCGGAGCGTTACGTGGTCTCCGAAAACACCTCTCGCCAAGTAAACGAAGCCGCCCGCGTGGTGGCCGTGGGAACCACCGTTACCCGGGTGCTGGAATCCCTGCACACCCATGAGGATGGCCACCGCATTGGATGTGGGGAGCATCGCGGAGAAACGGATATTTTCCTCCATCCTCCCTATCAGTTTGGCGTGGTGGGAGCCCTTCTCACCAACTTCCATCTTCCTCAAAGCACACTGATCATGCTGGTGAGCGCCTTCGCCGGGCAGGAGCTGGTGATGGAGGCCTACCGCCAGGCCGTGCAGGAGGAATATCGCTTTTTCAGCTATGGCGATTGCATGCTGTTGGTCTGACGTGAAACATTTGCAGCCATGAAACTGCTTTCGTGGAATGTGAATGGCATCCGTGCCGTGCTGGGAAAAGGCTTCGGAGACTTCGTGCTCAACGAAAAACCGGACATCCTCTGCTTGCAGGAAACGAAAGCCCGCCCGGAGCAGGTGGATCTTCCCCTGGAGCTTTCCGGCTACCATGGCTACTGGAATTCCGCCACCAAACCAGGCTACTCCGGTGTGGCGGTATTCACCCGCGAGCAGCCGCTGGATGTCATCGAGGGAATGGGCGTGGACGAACACGATACAGAAGGCCGCGTGCTCACTCTGGAATACCCGGATTTCTATCTGGTGAATGTTTACACTCCCAATGCGCAAGACGAGCTGAAGCGCCTCCCCTACCGACTGCAGTGGGACGAAGCCTTCCGCCGCCACGTGGCAGGCCATGCGACGAAAAAGCCGGTGATTTTTTGCGGTGATCTGAACGTCGCCCACAACGAAATCGACATCGCCCGCCCTGCGGCGAATCGGAAGAGCCCGGGGTTTTCCGACGAAGAGCGTGCGAGCTTCGGTCAATTGCTCGCGGCAGGTTTTACGGATTCCTACCGCCATTTTTACCCAGACAAAACCGCAGCCTACTCATGGTGGTCCTACCGCGCAGGCGCTCGCCAGAAGAATGTAGGCTGGCGGATTGATTACTTCGGCATTTCAGCACCGTTCATGAAAAATGTGCTCTCTGCGGAAATCCTGCCGCACGTTCTGGGCTCGGATCATTGTCCGGTGGGCATCACATTGGGCTAACCAAAGCTTTTCTATGAGGAATAAAGTGATAATTACCTGTTTGGTATTCATCTTCCCCAGACGAGCATGAAATTCAACGCTGCCCTTTTTAGTGGAATCATTTTGGGCGTTGCCACGTCCATAGGGCAGGCGGCCAAGCCATCTAACAACTCGTCCAATTCAGGCTCGTCCAATTCAGGCTCGTCCAATTCAGGCTCGTCCAATTCAGGCTCGTCCAATTCAGGCTCGTCCAATTCAGGCTCGTCCAATTCAGGCTCGTCCAATTCGTCCAACTCCAGCTCTGCAAACAGTGGCAGCGCCAATCATGGCAGCGCTGCTAGTGCCGCCGATACGTATAACCTGGATATTGCAGCACCCGTGCAACTCTCCGGTTCCGATCAGACTTCCCAACAGTTTACAAAGAATTCCCTCCCGGGACTCGTCACCTTGGCGGAAGCCGGGATCACTGGCTCACCTTCCGCACTTGAGCCAGGAAAGCTGACACTGGCAAAGGATGCATCTGTAAGGGTTTATTTCATTGGAGAAAAAACCGGCTACCGAAACATGCTGGGCTATTCCACCACCGGAGGCGGAATTACTGCCAGCGATGCCGCACTGATTTTCTTCAATGCGTCTGCCACTCCATCCGATGTCCGCACTACGCAGAATCCTTTGAAGCCCGGCGACTTCGTGGACTTGGGATCCTATAAGGCGGGCACACAACTCGACTTCTTCCTCATCGCGAATGGCGCCAGCACGGTCTATTCCTCCAACGTCAGTGAAAACGCCGATGGCTTGGTCCACGCCGTCCAGTATGCCCAGAATGGTTCACCTTATTTGATGATGGGCTGGGAAGATCTGTTTGGCAGCAAGGATAGCGATTTCGCAGATTTGGTCATGGCGCTGGCGTTTACCTCCACGGCTGAAGCCGCCCACACCATCAGTGCTCCCGAACCTTCATTGGTCATTGGCATGAGCCTATGCGCCACCGTGTTCCTCTCATCCCGCCGCCGCAAGGAATCTGTGGTGCGGTAGCAGAACGCAGAATCATTCCGCCCCATGTACCAGCAACACAATCTCGCCCTTGGCGGGATGAGCCTTGAAGTAATCGCGCAACTCGGTGGCGGTGCCGCGATGATAAGTTTCGAACTTTTTCGTGAGCTCCCGCGCCACGCAGGTGCGTGCATTCGGTTCCACCTCGACGAGGATTTCCAATGTGGATAAAATCCGGTGGGGAGACTCGAAAAAGATGCCCGTTTCGCCCGATTCCAGAGCAGCACTGAGGGCACTGCGGCGTTTACCGGATTTCACGGAAAGGAATCCGCCAAACCGGAAGGCATGGCAGGGAAAGCCCGAGCCAATCAGAGCCGTGATCACCGCAGACGGGCCAGGCAGCACTTCGAATGGCGTGCCGGACTCAATGCAAGCCTGCACGAGGCGGTAGCCGGGATCTGAAATACCGGGCATGCCCGCATCACTGATCAGTGCGATGGTTTCACCCGCACGGGCGGCTGCGATGAGATCCGGTGCACGGCGTGCCTCGTTGTGATCATGCAGCGCGACGAGCGGTTTTCCCGAAATCCCGTGATGAGCCAACAGTGGCCCGGAGTGGCGGGTATCCTCACAGGCGATGCGATCTGCAGAACGCAGGATCTCCACAGCGCGAAGGGTGATATCCGCCAGATTCCCGATGGGCGTGGGAACGAGAACTATACGGCCGGAAATTTCAGAGGAGGAGTCCACAGGAATCAGGAGAGTGCGGAACGTTCTTCGTCCGAGATGATTTGGGGCTCACCCACTTGGTTCACGCGAACGGTCGTGAGGGAACCGAAGGAAGCGATTTCCCCAGACTTGAGGATCTCAAACTCCCAGGTGATGGAGGCTCCTCCGAGACGGGAAATGGCGAGGTGAACCTCAATTTCATCGCCACACAAAAGGGGGCGCTTGAACTCGCAATTCACCTTCACACGTGGCCAGCCTCCTTGCCCCCGGGCAAAGACAAGGACGCCACGGGAACGCAAAAATGCATGCTCAGCCGCTTCCACGTAATGGAAAGCATTCGGAAAATGCATCCATCCACTCGCATCCGTATCACCGAAGGCGACACGCATAAGGTGGATGTAGAGAGGATTTTCCATAGGGAATCCCAGAAGGATGGGACATTGCTGTCCCGCAGAGGATTACTCGAAACGGCTGACGAGCAGGGAGGCATTGTGGCCACCGAAGCCGAAGCTGTTGCTGAGGGCTACCTTCACATCGGCCTCACGGGCGACATTTGGCACCACATCCAGATCGCACTCAGGGTCCTGCTCCTCGACGTTGATCGTAGGAGGCACCACGCCTTCACGGATGGCCATGATGCTGGCGATGAGCTCGATGCCACCCGCAGCGCCGAGCATGTGCCCCGTCATGGACTTGGTGGAACTGACCAGCAGGCCATTCGTCGCGTAATCACCGAATGCCAGCTTGATCGCTTTCGTTTCGGCGACGTCACCCAGACCGGTGGAAGTGGCGTGGGCATTGAGATACTGGACCTCATTGGCATTCACCTTCCCATGGTTGAGCGCCATCTGGATCGCGAAGGCCGGGCCGGAACCATCTGGAGATGGGGCGGAAAGGTGATAGGCATCGGCACTCACACCGTAGCCGATGAGTTCTGCATAAATCTTGGCACCGCGCTTCTTCGCGTGCTCCAATTCCTCAATCACAAGAACGCCTGCACCTTCACCCATGACGAAACCATCGCGGTTTTTATCGAATGGGCGGGATGCGCCTTCCGGATCATCATTGCGGGTGCTGAGGGCCTTCATGTTGGCAAAGCCGGAAAGACCCATCGGAAGAATGGCTGCTTCCGCACCACCGCAGACAAATGCATCTGCATCGCCGAATTTGATGATGCGCCATGCTTCACCGATATTGTGATTGGAGGTCGCACACGCCGTAACGATCACCATGTTCGGTCCATGCAGACCGTGTTCCATGGAAATGATACCACTGGCGATGTTTGAGATCATCATCGGGATCGTGAAGGGAGAAACCCGCTTTGATCCCTTGGACAGATAAGATTGATGCTCACGCTCCAAAGTGGAAAGCCCACCAATGCCGCTGCCCACCATCACGCCGAAACGGCGGGAATCAATGGTGGAGGTATCCACCCCGGAATCCTCAATCGCCATCTTCGCTGCTGCCACGGCAAACTGCACATAGCGGTCTGCGCGGCGGGCATCCTTCGGCATGCCGAAATAGCCATCGGCATTGAAGTCCTTCACCTCACCCGCGATTTTACAATCGAAGGGCTCTGGATCGAGGAGTGTGATGCGACTGATGCCGCTTCGACCATTTTTCAAGCCATCCCATGTGGAGGCCAAATCGTTGCCTAGTGGACTGATACAGCCGATGCCGGTGATGACGACGCGTCGCTCATTCATAAGTTTGTCCGGGGACATTGCAGGGGGACCGAGCGCGGCGCAAGCTCCATCACGACCCTAAAATACTAGCCCAGCCGCCGCCCTCTGCCCTTTTCATTCGCCACGCCACAATGCGGGCAGTTCACGATCCGGCCACTGCCGGTATCCTCGAAGGCATGCAGACAGAGCCGACAAATGACGCGCCTGGCAAGGGAACGGCTTTCCGAGCGGGCATGCAGCGTGCGGGAGGTGATCGTCCAGAAAAGGACGAGCAGGCAGGAACCAAACAGCACGAAGAGCACGAAATCAGTGAGGGACAGGTCCATTTTCGACGGATGTATTGATGAATCCTACACCAATGCTGATCCACAGGGATGATTTTTCCTTCAGCGGGCGGAAGCGAACTCCTTGCAGCCATTTTTCCAGCACCTCCGTGCCCGGAGCACTGTCTCCGGTGAGCGTGACGCACTCGGCCACGCTGCCGTCTGCACGCAAGCGGACAAGGAGCCGCCACGGTGTGGAAGAAAGAGCGGTATCGATTTTCGCGTCAAACTGCGGCAGAGCCTGAGGCAGCTCTGCGGGGGAGAGATTTGACAACGGATAAATCACCGGGGAGAGCTTCATGGCGGTGAAATCCATGGCGCGCTCCTGCTTGGGGGCACTGCGAGGCAGCACCGGTTCCCCTCTGTCTGCCAACAGGACCGGGGAGACGGTGGGACTACCGGGGAGATCCCTCAACTGAGGTTGGTAGGGTGGAAGCGGTTTCCGGATATCCTGCAACAAGCGCCCCTCCAATTCCTGAATGCCAGGCCATGTGGCCGGATCAAAGCGCGAGGGGAATGGGCCACCTTCCTGCGCCCGCAGCGCCCAGGCAGCCGCCTCGGGACCGGGATTCAGGTAAATCAGGGATGCCTTCCGCCCTTCCGGCTGCATGGGAGGCACCACCCGCACGCGCACCATCGTGAGGAAAATGGCAAAGGCCATGCCACTGATCAGGAGTGCAGCCAGTCGCGGAAAAATCGGATCTCCGGATTTCCTCCAGCGGAAAATCCATTCCGGCAACTCCAGGGAGCCATGCTTATCTATCACCGGGCTGGCCATTCACAGGAGTGAGGGTTGGGGGTTCATCCTTTCCCACCAGTGCGAGGTGAAAGCCCTTGGATAGTATCATTTCCGCAATCTGCCGCTCCACGCCTACGGATGTTCCGGCATCTGTCTGCATGAGCACCACGCTTTTGGAGGTTGCTCCCGCATCCTTCAATTCATCCAGGCGGCCTTCCAGCTCGGCCACAGAAACTGCATCCCGCCCGAAATGAAGGCGTGGGGAGGGCTCCCCTGGCCCCAGAGTGACGACAAGGGTATTTTCATAACGCTCCATCTGGAACCGCGACGGGGGAAGATCCACGGCCAACCCGGACTGCACCATCATGGATGGCCCCAGCACAAACAGCAGAAGCAGCAGCGCAAAGAGATTGAACAGCGGCACCGCATGCAGGAAACCGGGACGCTCCGGCAATGTCATCTCCAGCTTCATGAATCTGACTTGGGGTTTACGGCCACCTTTTTCGCCGATGTCACCTCACCCCGGAAGGGAGCGTATTCCTCTTCCTCATGGGCATCCGCAATCAGATGCACCATCTCGATCCCGGCCCGCTCGATGCGGTGCACCAGACGCTTGGCACGGCCCAGGAAATACAAATAAAACAGATAAAGAGGTACCGCGAGGGTCAATCCCAGCACAGAGGTGATCAGAGCGGTAAACACTCCCGCAGATAGCTCCGCAGGGCCGGTGAAGCCGCCTTTTTCACTCACCTTCTGGAACATCTCCAGCATGCCCAGCATGGTGCCCAGCATCCCGACCAGCGGTGCCAGAAGCGTACAACCGAGAATGGCGCGGATATTTTTCTCAATGCGTGGCACCTCCAACTGCCCCGCTTCCTGCACGACATCCCGCAAGTCCTGACGATTCAGATAATAGCGCAGCAGAGCGGCATGAGCGACACGGGCCACCGGGCCGGGGGCACGAGCTGCCTCGTGCAGAGCCTCCGCAAAGGCCCGCCTGCGGATGTGATGCGCCAGCCCCACCAGCAGATCCCCCACATTGATGCGGGCACGGTGAAAGAAAAACAACCGCTCCACCACGCACACGGAGCCAATGAAGGCCAGACCGAGCAGCACCCATACCAGCGGGCCGCCCTGCTCAATCAAACCGGAAGGTTCCAGCAATCCTAAAATCATCTTGCCCGAAAATAGGCGCGGCTTCTCCCCACTGGCTAGCACCAAAAGGCAAACACCCTTCCTGGAAATTGTTTCTTCTCTTCCGGTCTTGTGTCTTGCCGCTTCCCTCCCGATTCTCCCGCCATGCTCAAGATCGCCGCAGCCCTCAAGAAGCTCCTCCTCGAAAAATCCGTCCGCACGGGAAAGTTCACCCTCGCCTCCGGAAAGGAGAGCGACCTTTACATCGACTGCCGCGTGACAGCTCTCGATCCCTTCGGTGCCAATCTCATCGGGGATCTAGGCTGGCACGCCGTGCGATCGAAGATCCACTCGGAGCACCTCAAGATTGACGCCATCGGCGGCATGACCCTGGGGGCGGACCCGATTTCCCTGGCAGTGGGCATCACTTCCGCCGTGAAAAATCCGGACGAGGCGCTCCAGGTCTTCACCGTCCGCAAGGAGCCGAAGGGCCACGGGGCGGGCAAGCAGATCGAAGGAAACTTCAAGTCCGGCCAAACCGTGATCGTGGTGGATGATGTCATCACCACAGGTGGCTCCACCCTCAAGGCCATCGATGTGATCGAACGCGAAGGGGGCAAGGTCGCCTTCGCCCTGGTGCTGGTGGATCGTGAGGAAGGTGGCCGGGAAGCCATCGAAGCTCGCGGCATCCACGTGATCTCGCTCTTCTCCCGCAGCACGCTGCTGGATTAAAAAAGACGTTGCGGAAAGAGGGCCACTGGTTTCTTCTCTCCGCGCTGTCAGGGACCGTGGAGGTTCGGCAGGCGAACCCCGCCAGGCCTTGATCGGAGCAACGGTAGTTTGTCCGTACTTGCCGCGGAAACCCTGGCAGCACTTTTTAATAAAGATCGGTGATGGCGGATGGTTGATCTGCTTCTGGATGTCGCCTATGGCGGTTTCCTTTTCCAGATTTTGGCGGGGCGATGTCACCGATAAGGATGTCCACCATTCTTCATACGGTTCAATGGATCGTTGCATCTTTCCCCAAACCGCATTAGTGGAGGAGTGGCATAAATAGCTGCCACCTTATTATGAACAATACCATCACCACCACCCGCGCCTGCAACGAATGCACCTTCTGGAATGAGTTGGATGGCGAAAAAGGCGAATGCCGCCGCCATGCCCCGCAGATGATCGCCTTCGAAGTGGACGAGGAAGTTCAGTTTGAATCGAAATTCCCTGTTACCCTTCAGGAAGACTGGTGCGGAGACTTCGAAAGAATCGGCTGATTTTCCAACAACCGGGAGCAACCGGAGCTTTTCCTTAAGGGAAAAGTTTGTATCAATAAGCATATAGGGGCGATATCGTTAACGCGCCAATAAGGGGTAGCTCTGAGATTATTACTTGCAACTGCGTCTCAATAAAGTAAGATGCGACCGTGCAAAGGCAAATCCCCGATGAAATCGATGGCTTGTTGGCCACCTTGATTCCCACCTTATCCGAGGAAGCCGATCTGATTCTGGATCTCCGTGCGCTGCTGAAGGAGAGAGGTCATCCGGGCAAATGTGTCCGTTGTTTTTTCGAGCTTTTTGAACTGGCTGGTGCCAATGCACGCCCCCGTCTGAGAATGCTGCAAGCATGGTTGGAAAAACACGTGGAACTGCATGTGACTTCCAAAGGCGAAATCTTGGAGACCATCCCCTTTACCGTGAAATCCCACGAGGGATTGGAAGACTTCTGCCGGGATGCCATTCAGCGGGTGCGGATGGACCGGAGCTACAGGCACAAGAAAATCACCATCGGCTTTCAATACCGCGAGATGATTGCCGCGTAAGGCAAGGTGGTGCCAGGTGCTCCACCTCATGCCGCCGATGTCCCCAGCTTTCAGGGAGGAGTGGAAGCGCGATACAAGAAATGTATTGCTGCCGCGGTATGAGAACCAATGGGATTACTCTCTGGTGGGGCGGACATTCTTGTCTGCCGTCTTTCATCTTCATCAAGGCATTGGCCAAGGGCTCCGACACAGACAGGAATGTCTGTGTCACCTCCGCAGAGGTCGAATCAGAGGGGTGCTTCAGTACAGCACGTCCTTCAGATAGAGGCCGTCCGAGGGTGCGCAGAGCGGAGATTTTCCATACGGCAGGCCTTCCGGCTGATCGAGATATGCAGCCAGGTCTTCCAGGCGGATGCGCCCATTGGCGGCATGGATGGCACCTCCCATCAGCAGGCGGACCATTTTGTAAAGAAATCCATCTCCCCGGTAGGTAATGCGGTAGCCATCGGAGAGGGTTTCGAGATCGATGGACTCGATGGTCCGCACCCAATCCATATCCGGCAGCTCATTTCCCCGGTAGGCGGCGAAGCCGTGGAAATCGTGACGGCCGACAAACAGATCCAAAGCCTCGCGCAGGCGCTCCGTGTCGAAAAGGCGCGGCAGATGCCAGGCCAGTCCTGCCTTGAGCGGCGGCAGCACGGGATCGGTGCAGAGATCGTATTGATAGACTTTTCCGATAGCAGAAAAGCGGCTGTGAAAATCCGCAGGCACTTCCTCGCAAGCCATCACCCGGATGGTCGCAGGCAGCTTGGTGTTGATGGCTGGCACCCAGTTGTATGGATTCATTGAAATGCCCACCGGAGGATCGAAATGGCACACTTGGCCCAAGGCATGTACACCTGCATCTGTGCGGCCGGAACCGTGCAGCCTCAGCGATTGCTTGGCCACCTCATGGAGGGCTTTTTCCAGAAAATCCTGAACGGTATTTCCGCAGGACTGGGATTGCCAGCCGTTGTAAGGGCGCCCGTCATAGGCGATGGTGAGCTTGAGGCGCACGAAATTTGAGGGGGTCAGTTTTTCAGGGAAGCTCCATCCACGTATTCAGGATCTCGACGGCGGCGGCTTGGTCGATAAGGGATTTCTGCTGCTTGGCTTTTTTGCCAACTTCCCGGAGCTTGGCGGAGGCGGCGGAGGTGGTGAGTGTTTCATCCACGAAAACGAGCGGCACATCGGGGATGCGCGCGCTGATTTTTGCGGCGAAAGCACGCACCTTGGCAGCGGAGTCTCCTTCACTTCCATCCATACGCAGGGGCAGGCCCACAACCAAGGTGTGAGCCCGGCGGAGTTCGGCCAACTTCGCGATCCGCTCAATGGCATCCCCTTTCGCCTGATCGATCGTTTCGACCGGGTGGGCGAGGATGCCGAAGTCATCGGTGGCGGCGATGCCGATGCGGGCATCGCCGTAATCGATTCCCAATGCGGGGTGCACGCTGTGCTCCGAATCCAAAATCACAGCAGTTCCGAAGGAAGAATGTCTCCCAGCTTTTTGATGGCATCCGCCTGATGGCGATTGGCGATCAGCAGCGCATCCTCGGTCTGGACGATAATGAGATCATCCACACCCAGCAGTGCCACACGGGTTCCCTTCCTGGCGTTGAAAACGATGTTGTTTTCGGAATCGAGCTCCGTGATGGGCTCATTCACGCGATTGTCCGCCCCGGATTGCTCCAGGTAGGTGGCTACGGAAATCCAGGAGCCTACATCGTCCCAATCGAATGAAGCCTCGATGTTCAAAACCCGCTCGGCATTTTCCATGAGAGCGTAGTCGATGGAAATAGGCGTCAGCTTTGGGAACTGGGCGTTGACCGCGCCCCGGATATCGCTCGCCTTACGCAGTTCGGAAATGAAGGTGGCCAGTTGCGGCGCATGGGTGGCGAGTTGCTTGATAACGACGGGCAGGGACCAGACGAACATGCCGGCATTCCAGGAGAAACCTCCCAAGGCAAGAAACTGCTCCGCCAGCTCCGCATCCGGCTTTTCCCGGAAACGCTTCACCTCCACCGGAGGATGCTCGAAGGTCTGGCCCTGGATGTGGGCGCGCTCGCCACGCTCGATGTAGCCGTAGGATGGGCAGGGCCATGTAGGCTTGATGCCGATAGTCACCAGACCATTTGAATTTTCCGCCGCCTTCAGGGCATCGCGCATCACTGAATGGTAGGCCTCCACATCCTGGATCAGTTGATCCGCAGGGAGCACCATCATCACGGCATCCGGATTGCGCGCGGCCACGAGGCCGATGCCGAGCGCCACGGCGGGGGCGGTGTCCCGCTTGGCAGGCTCCGCGAAAATGTTTTCTGCAGGCAGCATGGTGGCCACCTCTCTCACGGCGGATTCCTGCACGGCATTGGTGAGGATGAGGATGTTTTCCAGCGGCACCAATCCTTTAAGACGATTGATGGTCTGCTCCAGCAAGGTACCGGTGCCAAATAGATCGAGCAATTGCTTGGGCCGGGCATTGCGGCTGAGCGGCCAGAAACGGGTGCCGGAACCACCGGCGAGAATAAGGGCGTAGGTATTTTCCGGAGTTGGCATGTCGCGGGATATGCTTAACGGAATGAGGCCATTCGGAAAGCTGGAAACTGTGGCATTTTGCTTTTCCGTTGTTGTCGATAGAGCAGGAAAGGATTACATCTGTGCCCATGGCTGATGAGCATTCTGAAACAACCCCGGCTTGGATTGAAAACAGCGCACTGACGGCTCCCGCCCTCCTCGGAGCAGCTGCGGGACTCCTGTTAGGCGACCTCATGCACCGCAACGCACGTCGCGGAGTGGGCCTGGGGCTGGGCATCCTGGGAGTGGCCGCACTCGCACCATTCGTCGTGGGAGGAGTGACTGGCCTGATCACCGGACCACGGAGCAAGGTGGGGGTCCGCCGCCGCATCCAGAGCATCCGCGATGGAGGCTTCGGCACGCCGGATCTTCAGGAAGTAGATGAAGAACTGCGCGAGCAGGGATTGATTTGATCGCATCCTCAGGGAAAGACCACTTTCGCCGTCACGGGAAAGTGGTCTGATACCACCAATTGCGGACTCCGGGTCACGATACCGGATTTCAGAACCCTGGCCTCCTTCGCGACGAGGATGTGATCCACCTTCAGGGCACCTGATGGATTGCGATTCCAAAAATGAAGCGTCCTGCGGTCCTTCTGATCCGCGTGGAGCACTTGGAAGGTATCCAGCATGCCATTTTTCCACTGCTGCCTGCTGCCTCCGAGGCTGACGCTTTTCCCTGTAAGATAGCTGACGCCGGGATTGCTCTCCACAGCATTCAGATCTCCCAACAAAACCACAGGCTCATCCGAGTGACGGCGGGCATCGATCCTGCGGGCAATCATGGCAGCGGAGCGCTCCCGTGCATATTGATTTTTGTGGTCCCAGTGGGTGTTGAAAACGTAAAACCCCCGCTCGCTGGAGCGATCCAGCAGCCTCACCCAGGTGACGATGCGTGGAAACTCGTTGCCCCATGTTTTAGAACCAACGATTTCGGGTGTATCCGAAAGCCAGAGCACACCGCAGTCAGCCGCATCCAATTCAAATCGGCCGCGTTGGTAAAAAATTCCCGCATACTCGCCCCCTTGTTTTCCATCATCCCGGCCCACGCCGTAAAATCGATAATCCGGCAGTGATGCCCATAAATCCGCAGCTTGCCCATGCCGGCACTCCTGCACCCCAAACACATCCGGAGCCTCCTGCCGGATGAGATGCACTGCAGCCACGCTGCGCTGGCTCCAGGATCTCTCCGCCGCATCCGCTGGATTTTCATAACGGATATTGAAGCTCATGAGATTCAGTTCCAGAGCTCCATCCGTCCTCACTGCCACTGCCTTGGGAAAATGCACGCGTGGCTTTTCCCGGCAAGCCACCAGCCCCATGAGAATGAGAAGAAAAATCAATCCGTAGCGCATATCCGGCTGCATCCATAAGCGCGTCCTGCGGGGTGCGAAAGAGTGAACGCGGGCTTTTTCAGAATTTGCGCTCAACACAAAATTGAGTTAAATAAATCAAATGGACCCTGCTTTTGAAAAATCCTGTGAACTTATTGACCGCGATCTTTCCGCCGAGTGGCTGGATCTCAGTGCGCGCGTCCGCCGCCTGTCCGTGGATCTGAGCAACAAGGCCCATGGGACAGATCTGGAAGGCGATGCAGACGAGCTGGCCACTGAAGCCTCCCAACTCTGCGGCCACGTGGAGCGCCTGCATGGAGAGGTATCCTCTCTTTTGAGTGAAATGGGCGAACAAGTCTCCTTACCGGAACACGCTGACCCCACTATTGATCGCATGGCACAGGAAGGCGGCGACATCGATAACGAAAACATCCAAATCCGCCGGGAGCAGCACGAGCTGCGCGCAGACTTCCGAGATGTGCTGAAGGCACTCTTCATGTGGAAGGATGATCCGGTGGAACGTGCACGCGGCAAGAAGTCCGTGGTGTGATGCACTCTCCTGCTATAAAAAAAGCCGCCACCCGTGAGGGAAGCGGCTTTTTAAAAGCTTGATGAAGCGATCTCAGTTGGCAGCAGCCACTTCCTGAGTCACCACGTTCACGCGGCGTGCTTCCTTGTCGAAGAACACGCGGCCATCCACGAGAGCGAAGAGGGTGTGATCGCGGCCGATGCCGACGCCTTCACCTGGATGCACCTTCGTTCCGCGCTGGCGGATGATGATGTTGCCAGCGATGACGACCTGGCCACCGAATTTCTTCACGCCGAGGCGCTTGCTGCGGGAATCGCGTCCGTTTTTGACGGAACCTTGTCCTTTTTTATGGGCCATGAGAGTGGGTAATTAAGGAGTTATGAGGGATTAGCCAGCGATCGAAACGATCTCAAGCGTGGTGAGAGCGCGGCGGAAGCCGATAGTCTTGTGGAAACCCTTACGGCGCTTGAACTTGAAGGCAACGCCCTTTGGTCCGCGGTATTGGTTGATCACCTTTGCAGTGACGGAGGCACCTGCAACGGAAGGTGCGCCGACCTTTACGCTGTCGCCTTCGCCAACGAGAAGGATCTCGTCGAAG
>Ga0157373_10001803_pt1 | contig 16291 bp, 11 predicted proteins | sample C65metaG_FD_113460 | JGI IMG/M metagenome (GOLD analysis project Ga0157373, IMG submission 113460) | Corn rhizosphere microbial communities from Kellogg Biological Station, Michigan, USA - C6-5 metaG | ecosystem: Host-associated > Plants > Roots > Rhizosphere > Soil | place: USA: Michigan... | reverse complement strand
GACGGAAAGCCTGGACGCCTACGACTATTACCTGCGCGGCATGGCGAAACTGCACAGCGGCACTCGGGAAGCCATCGAGGTGGCGTTGCCGATGTTCTACAAGGCCATCGAACTCGACCCGGAATTTGCATCGGCCTATGGCATGGCGGCCTGGTGTCACTTCTGGCGCAAATTGAATGGCTGGATGAGTGATCGGACTCGAGAGATCGCCGAAGGCATACGGCTTGCGCGGCTGGCTGTGTCGCTCGGCCGGGATGATGCGGTGGCGCTGACGCGAGGCGGACATGCGCTGGCCCATCTCGCCGGCGATGTCGATGGCGGCATTGCCCTCCTCGACAGGGCACGCCTGCTCAATCCCAACCTCGCCCCCGCCTGGTACCTGGGCGGTATCCTGCGCGCACTGCGCGGTGAAACAGACGAAGCGATTCAGAATTTGAGCCATGCTGTTCGCTTGAGTCCGCTGGACCCGGAAATGTTCCGGATGCAGGTTGGAATGGCGCTCGCGTATTTCTTCGCCGGGCGCTTCGACGCCGCTTCGGCCTGGGCGGAGAAAGCGCTGGGGAACCTGCCCACCCTCTTGCCCTCGGTTGCCCTGATGGCGGCCAGTCATGCGTTCACCGGGCAAATGGACAAAGCGAAGCAGGCGATACAGCGCCTGCACGAGCTGGAACCCTCGTTGCACGTCTCCAACCTGAAGGACTGGCTGCCCATCCAACGGCCCGAGGATCTCGCGCGGCTCGCGGATGGACTGCGGCTGGCCGGGTTGCCCGAGTGACCGCGGCCGATTGCAGCGTTAAAATCCGACGGTTTGGTTCACACTTTTGAGGATGACCACGGTATGTCCAGGCTCGACACCTCCCTGCAAGACACCGCCGCACCTGAAGGCGTTTGTTACGGCTGCGGCAGCAGCAATCCGCACGGGCTTCACATCAAGAGCGTCTGGCATGAGGACGGCGTGCATGTCATGGCCGAACACGTGCCTGATGCCAAGTACTGCGGCTGGCCGGATCTGGTTTACGGCGGGCTGATAGCGATGCTGGTTGATTGCCATTCAAACTGGACGGCGATGGCTTATCACTACCGCACGGAACACCGCGAAGTCGGGAGCCTCCCGCGCATCAATTGCGTCACTGGCAACCTTGGCATCAAGTTCATCAAACCGACACCGATGGGTGTCCCGCTGACTTTGCGTGCGAAAGTCGAGGGTGAGGTTGGACGCAAAACTCGCGTTATCTGCGAGGTTTATGCGGGGGATGTGCTGACGGCTATTGGAGACTCTGTTTTTGTTCGTGTGGATACTGAGCAACTGGCTGCGGTTGCTCATCGTCGGTAGGTAGGTTGCTTCGGGATCGGCGTATTTCACCAGAAACGGGAAGTCTTTTGCAGACCATCCCCAAGGAGGGAGAGTCCTGTAAATGGGAAGTCGGGACGCAGAGCAGCAACGAACTGTTCTAAGAATCGCCTGATGTCCATCGACATTTCAGTTGATTAGGCTGCAACGCTCATTGGCCAACCCGTATAGCCCTTTTCATGAAGCGATCAACACCGCAGCGCCCTCTGCTTATCTTTGTCGCGGCGACGTTGCTGGCCTGCGCGTCGGACGCGATGGCGGCGAATTGCAGTTTCATCAATATCCCCTCTACTCAAACGCTCAACTTCGGCGCTAGCCTGGCCAATGGTGGCCTGACAATCCCCGCCGACACGCCGGATGGCACAGTGGTTTACCAGGACACCGTGCAGCAATCGTCCTCGCACGGTTGGATGTGCAATGCGACCTCGCACTATGGCGTGGCAGTAAATCCAGCACTAGGCACCCCGACCAGTAGCGGAAATACCTTCCCCTTGGGCAAGACAGGGCTCTCGTTCCGTATCTGGATGGATGCATTAAGTCGCTATGAGTCTTATCTGTTTTCGGTTAAACCAAACAACTATGGTGTCGGAGCAGGCGCGGTCCGACTGGAAATCGTCAAGTCAGGCCCATTGGCATCGCAAGTCACGATTGCTGCGGGCAATCTGGGCAATCTGGAAGCAGGCGAGCTGACTCTGAATAAATTCAACCTGGCCAATTCTCTGGTATTGAATGCTGCCTCCTGCCAGACGCCTTCCGTCCCAGTAGCCATGGGTGACGACTATGAACTCAACGAGTTTCGCGACGCAGGCGCCAACCCCCGGACGGTGCGCTTCAACATCGCTTTGAACCAATGCCAGACCGGCATCAAAAAGGTGACTTACTCACTCAAGGCCACCACTCCCGTCATCGACGCGACAAAAGGCATCGTCGCACTCAACAACACCTCTACCGCCACGGGCATCGGCCTGCAATTGATGAATGGCGCCGGGCAGCCCATGGCACTGGACACCACCTACCCGTTCACCGCTTTTACCACCACCGGCACCGACTTCAAGATTCCGCTTTCGGCGGCGTACTACCGCCTGCCCGCAGGTGAGCTCAAGGCCGGCAGTGCCAATACCGAAGTCACCTTCATCGTGAACTACCTGTAAAAACTAAGGATCGTCTGATTCTCCCGGCGCCTGGCCGCCCCTAGAGTGCCGGGATGAGATTAAAGAACTACCGCCATCAGATCAGCCCGATCCTGTCCTCACCCGATGCTGCGCGTCGCCTGTTGCGCATGTTTGCCCTGGTGCTGCTGGTGGGCATTCTGGGCGGCGTGTACAGCTTCCTGCTGTTTACCTTCAACAACGAAATCTCCCAGCGCCGCAGCTACATGAGCAGCGCCATCGCCGAGGCCCATACCTTTTTCACCACCCGCGAAGCACTGTTGGAAAGCCTGAGCCTGTCGGCCACGCGCAAAGCCAAAATAAATGTGCCGGTGTCCGATGAACAGATCCGCCTGCTGCTGGGACAAACGCCGGGCCAGCAATGGAGCATCTGGCTGACCCAGCGCATGCGCGACTACCTGAAGGCCAAACAGCTCAACCTGATCTACGTCAGCAGCGGTACCGACGCCCAAGTGTCACGGCTGTATAACGTGACCTTTCAGGCTCGCGACTTTCCCCAGGCCATGCTGAAGCAGCTGGAAACCCTCAAGCACCACAACACCAGCGCCCTGCAAGAACTCTGGCTGACCCATGCGGCAGACGGGTACTCGCAGCTGTACATCTTTATTCGCCTGGACGAACGCGACATTAACTCCGGCTGGCTCGGCCTGGAAATGGACGACCGCGAAGTGTCCAGTGCCTTGAGCGACCACAGTGCCGGCGAGTTCACCATGTTCAATTCGCAAGGCATGCCGCTCTTCAGCAACAGCCACAAACCACCGCCCGGGCAGCATCTGCCGCTCCTGCGGCAACAGGACTTTTTCGGTTTTGTCGGGGACGACTGGCTGCCCGAGCAGTTGGTGTTGCGCAAGCAATTGAAATCATCGGATTGGCAGCTCACCTACTCCATCGACTTGCTCGCGGTGTTGTCGGCACTGTGGCCGCAAATGCTCGGTGCTCTGGTGTTCTGCCTGCTGAGTATCAGCCTGGTGTGTCTGCTGACCCGACGTCTGGAACACCGCTTCATTACCCCGGCGATCCACCGCATCCAGGCACTGGTGGAAAGCGAGTTATTCAGCCGCGACGTGATCCAGACCGCTCCCGTGGCGCTGTGCGTGCTGCGGCGCACCGACGGCCAGGTGGTGCTGGAAAACACCCTCGCCCGACAATGGCTGGACGAATGTGGCGAGCAACTGGGCGCTGGCTGGATTCGTGATGCCTTCGACGCTACCAAACCTTGCCTGACCGATTACTTCGAGACCGCCGATGGCCGTCACCTTTACCTGAGCTGCGCACCCACCCGCTACAAAGGTGAAGACGTGTTGCTGTGTGCATTCAGCGACATCAGTGCGCGCCGGCAAATCGAAGCGGCGCTGGAGCAGGCCCGCCAATCGGCCGATGCTGCCAACGAAGCCAAGACCTTGTTCCTCGCGACCATGAGCCACGAAATCCGCACCCCACTCTACGGTGTGCTTGGCACTCTGGAATTGCTCGCCCGCACGCAGCTCGATACCCAGCAGAAAAGCTACCTGCGCGCCATCGAGGGCTCGTCCGCTACCTTGCTCCAGTTGATTTGCGATGTGCTGGATGTGTCGAAGATCGAGGCCGGACAACTGGCTCTGGAGTTGAACGAGTTTTGCCCGACGACGCTGGCGCAGGAAGTGGTGCAGGGTTACGCGGCAGCGGCGCAGAGCAAAGGCTTGCAACTGTATGCCTGCCTCGACCCGCAACTGCCGGATCGGCTGATGGGGGATGTCAGCCGCGTGCGGCAGATCCTCAACAATCTGCTGAGCAATGCGGTCAAGTTCACTGATTCCGGGCGCGTGGTGCTGCGGGTCAAGCTGCAATGTCGCGAAGGCGAACGCGTTTGCCTGCAATGGCAAGTCTCGGACACCGGCAAAGGCATCGCCCATGACGATCAGGCATTCATTTTCGAACCGTTCTACCAGACCGAAGGCAACACCAACGTGGTGGTCGGCACGGGCCTTGGTCTGCCCATTTGCCTGCGTCTGACGCACTTGATGAATGGCACCCTGCGCATGGTCAGCGAGCCCGGACTGGGCAGCAGTTTTTCCCTGTGCGTGCCCTTGGAGCAACCCTCATGCAACGCATCCCCTGCAGCCTTGCCGGCATTGGCAGCAGACATCGTGTATGTGGCCTCGCCCGTACGCGAACTGGCCGACAGTATCAGCGGCTGGTTACGCCGTTGGGGCGCCCGCCCGCATCTCGGTGCACCTGACTGCATGGAACCTGGCGCGACGGCTGTGCTGCTTGAGCTGTATCCCGCGCCCTGCGAGCAACGCCCGAGCCTGCCATGGCAAGGGCCGCGGGTACTGGCCTGCGGCGACGGCGCCCACGAGCCACAGTTCAGCGGTGATGGCTGGAAGGTCAATCTGAACGATCTGGCCGCAATCCAACGGGCGGTTCGCCAAGCCCAGGGCGGCCAGATTGCCCAGCACCCGGAACAACGAGAACCCCATGCGTTGCTAACGTTGCGCCTGCACATTCTGGTGGCAGAGGACAACGTCATCAATCAACTGATCCTGCGCGATCAGCTCGAAGAGCTTGGCTGCACGGTGGCGTTGGCCAGCGATGGCGAGGAAGCGTTGTCGCTCTGGCACGAAGGCACATTCGACATCGTCCTCACCGACGTCAACATGCCCAGACTCAACGGCTACGACCTGGCCGAAACCCTGCGACGTCAGGGCTGCACCACCCCGATCATCGGCGCCACCGCCAACGCCATGCGCGGTGAAGACGCCCTGTGCCTGGCCGCCGGCATGAATCACTGCCTGGTCAAACCTTTTACGCTGCGAGCCTTGTTCGCTGTCCTGGCTCCCTACGAACGAGTTGCTCATGAAGCCCAGTAGCATTTTGATAGTCGAAGACCACCCCTTCCAGCACCGGTATTTACAAAACCTGTTCAACGAGTTGGGCGACTTCGACGTCGTGTGCGCCAGGGACGGCGAAGAAGCACTGGCCTGTCTGAAAAAACGCGACTTCGACCTGGTACTCACCGACCTGCTGATGCCGGGCATGGATGGCGTGCAGTTCATACAGGGCCTCGCTGCGCAACGTTCGCGCCCCGCGCTGGCAATCATGAGCGCTGCGTCACGCCGCATGTTGATGGGCGCCAGCCTGGTGGCGAGCAACCTGCAAGTGAAAGTGATCGGGCTGATTTCCAAACCGGTGAACACGGCCGCCCTGCGCTGCCTGATCGATCAGTTGCAGGCGCTGCGCCAGACGGTACCGGCCAAGACCCGCGAAGGCATCGACCGCCAAAGTATTTTGCACGCACTCGACAACGGTGAACTGCAAGCCTGGTTCCAACCCAAGAAAGCCCTGAACAATGGCCGGATCGTAGCCGCTGAAGCGTTAGTGCGCTGGGTTCATCCCGAGCATGGCACACTGCTGCCCGGCGCATTCCTGCCGGCGCTAGTCACTTTTGGCCTCGAAGAGCGCCTGCTGTGGCGCGTGCTGGAACAAGCGATTGCCGCCCAGATCGCATGGCGGCAGCAGGGCTATGACATTCCGGTTTCGATCAACCTGCCCACGCATTTGCTCAACAGCCACGATCTACCCGACCGCATCCTCGCTTTCGTGCTTGCCCATCAAGGCTTGCCTGCACGGATCTGCTTCGAATTGATGGAATGCTCGGTGCCCGATGACATCAGCAATTTCTACGCCGGTGCCTGCCGCTTGCGGATCAAAGGGTTCGACCTGTCCCAGGATGATTTCGGCAAGGGCTACAGCTCCTACATGAATCTGGTGTCGGCACCCTTCACCGAATTGAAGATCGACCGCGCACTGGTGCAAGGTTGCAACGCCAATGAGGAACTGGCCCAGGCGCTGACCAGCATTGTCAGTCTGGGCCGCCAGTTGGGACTGACCGTGGTGGCTGAAGGCGTAGAAACTGCGCAGGAGCTTGCTCTGTTGCGTAAAATCGACTGCACTCAGGTTCAGGGTTTCCTGATCTCCCACGCCGTGTCTTCGGATCAGTTCCAGCAACTGCTGACTCATGACGGACCGGCGAACGCTTATTGACCCGCAAGCGGGTGTTGACGAGCGTCATTTTCTATCGAGGTCACTGTGTCAAAAGGCTCTTACTTCATCGCTGGCCAGGCGCTGTAATGCCACATCCCAATGCCTTCCTGGAGAAACTCGCCAGCAGTTCATCGCGCCTGAACAAGAGCTTGCTGGTGCTCGGCGCTCTGGTGTTGCTGTTGCTGGGTATCAGCTACGTGGGGGTGATGCGCATGATCGAAGAACAGCGCGATACCCTGCAGTTTCATTTTGCCCGGCTGATGGAGAATGTCCGCGAACAGGAAGTGTTCCTGCAGGATATCTCCCGGAAAAGCAACGAGGGCAAACTGCTCCCCATAGCCATGGGGCCGCCCTACATGCAAAAACCTCTGCCCGAAGAAGGCCCGAACATTTATGAGGGCCGCGGCCTGCCGTTTTCGCTGCCCTACAGCTTGAAAATCAATCCGCAGAGGATTGCCCCCGATCAATACGTCAAAGTCTTCACGCTGGGCACCTACCTGGCCGCCTACTACAGCGCGTTCTGGTCGGCGTCGCACTATCAGTCGCCCCAGGTCATCCTGATCAATGGGCCCGACAACTTTGATGTGGCCGTGCCGGCCGCCGGGCGTTTGCGCGGTGCGGGACAGATGCAGATTGGCGCGCTTGTCGAGGCGATGACCCAAGTGAACAAGCGCGATCAGAATTCGTCACAGCCCGATTTTCAGGTGCACTGGGAGCCCTACTCATCCGGTCAGGATGACAGGGCCGCGCCGACCCTGTTGGCCTACGTGAACATCAGCCTGTCCAGGACCCCACTGACCGTCGAAGGGGCCGACACCCGGGTGGTGCTGGGCTCGCTGCTGAATCTGTCCCAGATCAATAACATCGAGCGGCTGATGCAGTGGTCGATCTACGACGACTTCACCTTGATTACCCCCACCGGTGTGGTCCTGACCGGCGCCCTGAAACCCGGGCAGACGCTGCACGAGGACGTGAATTTCAACCGCGACGGACTGGTGTTCAAACTGACCAGTCCCGGCGAGTCACACTGGACGGCGATCTACGTCATCAGTGTCCAGAGTTTCCTCGATTACGCGCTGTGGCCATTGCTGTGCCTGGTCGCACTGGTGGTGGCGATGCTCGGTTGCGGTCGGGCCATCAATCGCTGGTACCGGACCCGGGTCATTCTGCCCGCCCAAAGCGCGCACGCCAGCATCGCCGAAAGCGAGGCGTTCAGCCGCGCGGTCATCGACACGGCGCCGACCGGCCTGTGCGTGATCCGTCGCAGCGACCACCGCGTGCTTCTGGAAAACCAGCGCGCCCAGCAATGGCACGACACCCGCGAACTCATAAGCCTGCTCGACCAGCAACCGCCGACCGAATCCGGCCACGCGGACCTCGAGATTGACCGGCGCCACCTGCACGTCGCCTTCGTGCCCACCCGCTATCAGGGCCAGGACGCCTGGTTGTGTGCGTTGCATGACGTGACCCGGCATATCGAAGACGCGGCGGCGTTGGAAGATGCGCGTCAGGCCGCCGACTCGGCGAATCAGGCCAAGAGCCTGTTCCTCGCCACCATGAGCCATGAGATTCGTACCCCTCTGTATGGCGTGTTGGGCACCCTGGAACTGCTCGGCCTGACCCCGCTCGCCCCGCGCCAGCAGAATTACCTGCACACCATCCAGCGATCCTCCGCCACGTTGTTCCAATTGATCAGCGATGTGCTGGATGTCTCGAAGATCGAAGCCGGGCAGATGACCCTCGAGCTTCAGGATTTCTGCCCGCTGGAACTGACCGAAGACACCGTGCGCACCTACAGCGCCTTCGCCCGGTCCAAGGGCCTGCAACTCTATGCCTGCATCGAGGCGACGCTGCCGGATCGGCTGCACGGTGACCCGTTACGGATTCGCCAGATCCTCAACAATCTGCTGAGCAACGCGATCAAGTTCACCGACAACGGCCGCGTAGTGCTACGGGTACGGGTGCTGGAAAGCGTCGACGGCCGCGTCAACGTGCAGTGGCAGGTCAGCGATTCGGGGGTGGGGATTTCCCAGGGGCAACAACAGCAACTGTTCGCCCCGTTCTATCAGGTCAACGATGCCACCGAACAGGCCGGTGCCGGTCTGGGCCTGGCCATTTGCAAATGGCTGTGCGAATTGATGGCGGGCCAGTTGAACGTGGTCAGCGAACCCGGATTGGGCAGCAGCTTCACCCTGCAACTCGCGCTGGAGCGAGCGCCCGGCGGTTTGGCCGATTGCCCCGTATTCAGCCCCGACACCCCCGCCGTCTATGTGCGCGCGCAGGTCACGGAGCTGGCACAACACCTCATCGCCTGGCTCAACCGTTTTGGCCTCGACTGTCGCCCGCTAACGGTCGATACGCCAGCGCCATCGGCGCTGCTGGTGGAGCTTTCACCACTTGCCAACAGGCCGCCCTGGCCCGGCCAAAGGATCATCGCCACACCGGATGGCCCCAACCCGTCGCAGTTGCGCGGTACCGACCGGGAAGTCGACGCCCACGATGTACGCGCCATTGCGTGGGCCATTTACCTGGCACAATACGGCGCCAGTACCGACAGCCGTCCTTTGCAGCCAGAAAAGACCCGGCGCTTGAATCTGCAGGTAATGGTGGCGGAAGACAACGTGATCAACTCGGCAATCATCAAGGAGCAATTGGAAGTGCTGGGCTGCTCGGTGGTGGTCGCGGCCAATGGCGAACAGGCCTTGGCGCAGTGGTTGCCCGGACGCTTCGACCTGGTGCTGACCGACGTGAACATGCCTATCATGAACGGCTACCAATTGGCCGAGGCGCTGCGTCAACAGGATGAAACGTTGCCGATTATCGGCGTCACCGCCAATGCCCTGCGCGAAGAAGGCGAACGCTGCGCCGCCGTCGGTATGAACGCCTGGATGGTCAAGCCGCTGAACCTCGCCACCTTGCGCGCGCACTTGGAGAAACATTGCAAAATTGCCATACCCGCCGCCATCGCCGTGCCAATACAGCTGTCGCCGAAAATGCGCGAACTGTTTGTCACGACCCTGCGCCAGGACATACACGCCACATTGACTGCGCTGGACAGCGCCGATGCCAATAGAGTGGCGCAGCAACTGCACAGCATGGCCGGTGCATTGGGTGCGGTGCAGATCGATGCCATGGCCACTACGTTTGTCGAGCTGGAGTGTCGTTTGAACGGCATGGCCGTGACGACCGCCCTGAACCTGGAAGTCCGCCAGAATCTGGCTCGGTTGAATGATTTACTGAATACCCTTGAATAATTTCACTCTGGATAATCACCCATGGAAACCCTCAATGTTGTCATTGCCGATGACCATCCCATTGTTCTGGTGGGGGTACGTGAGCTGGTTGAGCGTGACGAACGCTTTCGCGTGGTGGGCGAAGCCGTTTGCTCCAATGAGCTGATCAATCTGCTCGAAAACAGGCAGGTGGACCTGGTCATCACCGATTTCAATATGCCCGGCGACTCGCCCTACGGTGACGGCCTGAAACTGGTGGAATACCTGACGCGGCGCTTCCCCACAGTCCGTGTGCTGGTGCTGACCATGATTTCGAACCCCTTGATCCTGACGCGCCTGCAAGAGCTCGGGGTTCTGGCCATCATCCAGAAAAACCAGCTGCATAACGAAATCGAAGCGGCGCTCAAGGCCATTGCCCGGGGCAATCCGGTTCGCAGCAACGAGCCACCGCCAACATCAGTGCTTGACGACCGTGCTGATCTGGACGAGCGGTTTACCCGGTTGTCAGCCAAGGAACACGAGATATTGCGTTTATTTGTATCGGGACTTGGCGTCAGCGACATTGCGCGGGGATTGAACAGAAGTGCAAAGACCATTAGCACTCAGAAAGTATCAGCCATGCGTAAACTTAACGTTAGCAGTGACCAGGACTTACTGACTTACTGCATGGAACGCAACTTGTTCAACTAACAGGAGACTTCACCAAACTTCAAACTGGCTTCTAGGAATCGTCTGATGTCCCACAAGAAGTCAGCGCTATATCGTGTTGTTTTAACCCAACCAATGGTAAACAACATGAAACAGCTGTCCCGCGCACTTCTCGCCCTTTCGATATTCGTTGCTGCCGGCAATGCCTTGGCAGCCGAACCGGTTACGCCAACCAAGGCCGGCAGCGGCACCATCAACTTCACCGGCACCATCAACAACGATGCCTGCTCGGTGGAAGGCGCTAGCAAGGACAAGAACATTTCGGTCGCCATGGGCGAAGTGTCGATCAAGGACATGGGCACAGCCACCTCGCCGAAAGGCAACGGCACCCTGAGCGTCGAGAACTTCGACATGAAGATCAACTGCAACGCGGGCACCAAAGTGGCGATGATCTTTGAACCGAACAAGAACGGCGGCTCAGGCATCGAAACCGGCACCAAAGTGCTGAAACTGATCGAGGGTTATGGCGCTGCGAAAGGCATCGGTATCGCCCTGCTCGACTCCAACGGCGCCGTTATCGATCTGAGCTCGCCGAGTACCGCGCGTATCGAAAACACCCTGCAAGACAGCAACACCACACTGAAATTCTCGGCGGCCTATGTAACCACCGCCGACCCAAAACTGGCAGTCGCCGGTCGTGGTGATGCCACCCTGCCGTTTACCCTGCAATACGAATAACGCACGCGATCCAGCGAACACTGTGCAGGCCCACGGGCCTGCACTTCATTTCACCTGGCGCGGTAAACCCTCATGTTTTTACGTCAATCTCTGTCTCTCTGTATCGGCCTGTTGGGCCTGTTCGCCATCAATCAGGCCGTGGCCGGCATCTCCTTGAGCAGCACCCGTCTGGTCTTCGACGGCCAGCACAAGGAAGCCGGTATCACCGTGCGTAATAGCGGTGAAGATGTGTTGATCCAGTCCTGGGTCGACACCGATGCCAGCGAAACCAGCGCTATACCGTTTGCCGTCACGCCGCCACTGGTGCGTGTCAGCGGCGACGAACAGCAAATATTGCGGGTGATCTACGAAGGCACGGGCCTGCCGACTGACCGGGAGTCGGTGGTGTGGCTCAACGTGCAGGAAATCCCTCAAGCGACGAAAACCGAGAACACATTGCAGCTTGCCGTGCGCCAGCGCATCAAGGTGTTCTTTCGCCCCGCGGGACTGAAAAACAACGCCTATCTTGCTCCCAGCGAATTGACGTGGCGCTTGGCCGAGCGCGCCGGCAAGAGCATTCTGGTGGTGAATAACCCCGGCCAGTTTCATGTGTCGATTGCCGATATAACCCTGCAATCCGGCGCACTCAGCGAACACCCCTTTGATTCGATGATGATCGCACCCGGCGAACGAAAAGAGTTCAGTCTAAAACAACTCCACCACACCAATACGCCACGTTTGTTATTTAGCAGCATTAATGACTATGGCGCACAAGACCGTTATGGCGCGCAACTTTCCAACAGTGCCGATTCCCGGGCCAGTTTGAATAAAGAATCACCATAACTCGCGTGCCGCTTTCACAGCCGCACTTTCACTGTATTTCTCTTCGCTCCGTTAGTTCGTATCGGAGGTGATATAGGGTTCCTGCATGTTTTTATTCAAGCGCGACGGATTGGCGCCTTTTTCGATTGCTGTGGTTTTCAGCTCCACCTGCCTGGCCGACAGCGATGTACAGTTCAATACATCGTTTCTGCAAGGTGCAGCGTCCTCTGTCGACCTGCAATCACTGCTTGCCACCAGTCGCGTACTTCCCGGTACTTACCGGGTTGACCTCTACGGCAACGAGACCCTGGTCGGCCGTCGCGATATCGACTTCCGCCGCAACCCCGGCACGGGCAAGGTCGAGGCCTGCCTGACCCGGGAGATGGTGCAGCAATTGGGTGTCGACATTGGCAAACTGCAAGCCACCGGCAAACTTGTTGACGATGACCCGGCCGCCTGTCTTGACCTGCCCGCGCTGATCGATCACGCCTACGTGCGTTACGACGTGCCACGCCTGCGCCTGATGGTCAGCGTGCCGCAACGTGACATGGAGCGCGGCCGGCGCGGTTATGTCGACCCGGCCTTGTGGGACGAAGGCGTGCCCGCTGCGTTTATCAACTACCAGTTGAGCAGCAGCCGAAACAGCACCCGGACTGACAACACACTTTCCAATAACGTCGGCCTGCGCAACGGCATCAACCTGGGCGCCTGGCGGTTGCGTAACGAATCGAACTTCAACAGCAGCACCGGCAGCCCCAGCACCTTCAAAAGCAACCGCAGCTACCTGCAACATGACGTAACTGCCTTGAAGGGCCAGTTCAGTGCCGGGGATATTTTCTCGGATGCCGACCTGTTCGACAGCGTGCGCTATCGCGGCCTGAAACTGGCTTCCGACGACGGCATGCGTGCCGACAGCGAGCGTGGTTATGCGCCGATCATTCGCGGTATTGCCCAATCCAGCGCCACCGTGGAGATTCGCCAGAACAACTACATCCTCTACACCGCCAATGTGCCGCCGGGCCCGTTCGAGATCAGCGATATCTACCCCAGCGGCTCCAACGGTGACCTGGAAGTGACGATTATCGAAGCCGATGGTCGGCGCCGGGTGACGGTGCAAGCGTTTTCCAGCCTGCCGATCATGGTGCGCCAGGGCCAGTTGAAGTACAGCGTCTCGGCCGGCCAGTACAACAGCAACAGCGATGATCAGCAGTCACCGCAGTTTGTCAGCAGCAACCTGGCTTATGGCGTCAGCAGCAACCTGTCCGCGATCGTCGGGGTACAGGTGACGGAGAATTTCCAGGCGTTGTCCGTGGGTGCGGGTCGCAACACGTCCATCGGTGCAGTCTCGCTGGACATGACACACTCCAACAGTCGCACCTTAGGTCAGGCGGTCAAGGGCAACAGCTTGCGCGCCCTGTATGCCAAGACCTTTACCGGCACCGACACCAACTTTACGCTCGCCGCCTACCGCTACTCGACCGAGGGCTATCGCACCCTCACCGACCACGTCGAAGAGATGAGTAGCGATGGCCAGAAACGCACTGGCAACTCGAAAACCCGCACCGATCTGACCGTCAACCAGAGCCTGGGGCGCAACCAGCAATATGGCAGCCTCTACGTGAACGCCAGCGACCAGCGTTACTGGGATCGCGGCGGTTCGCAAAGCCTGTCGGCGGGTTACAGCAACTATTGGGGTGATCTGAGTTACAACATCGGGGCCACGTACTCCAAGGATGTCGGCAACTACGGGCCGTCGAACAATGACACGCTGGTCAACCTGTCCGTGTCTTTCCCACTGGGCTCAAAGCCCCGTGCACCACGGGCCTTTGTGTCCGCCAGCACGCAGAAAGCCGACGACACCACCCAAGTGGGCATCAACGGCTATCTGTCAGAAGACAGCGACACCTATTACTCGGTACAAGGCGGGAACAGCAGCACCGGCGGCAGCACCGGTTCGGTCAACCTCAGCACCCGCACTTCGGTGATGGACATCAGTGCCGGCTACAGTCAGGGACGCGGGTACAACTCGCAGAACCTTAACTTGGCAGGTTCGGTCGTGGGCCATGCCGGCGGGATCAACCTGGGACAAACCGTGGGCGAGACGTTCGCGCTGGCGCAGGTCGAAGGGGTGGTAGGCGTGAGAATCGGCAGCTTCTCCGGGGCGAAAACCGCCAGTAACGGCTTCGCGGTGGTGCCCAACGCGCAGCCCTATCGCGTGAACTGGATCAACCTGGACACCCGTGATCTGGGTGGTGATATCGAGATCGAGAATGCGACCCAGCAAGTGGTGCCACGACGCGGTGCCGTGGTGCTGGCGCGCTATGCCAGCAAGACCGGGCGCCGGGTGCAGTTCGCCTTGTTCGATGCCCAGGACAAGCCAATCCCGTTTGGCGCTTCGCTTGAAGATCGCGCGGGCAAGCAACTGGCGATCTCCGACCCGAGCGGCAAGGCGCTGGCCTTGGTCGAAGAGGACGCCGGTACCCTTATCATCAATTGGCAAGGCCAGCGATGCGAGGCGCGCTATGCGCTGCCTGAGCGCAATAAAGCATTGAACTACGAGCGGGCCACGTTGGTGTGCGGCCCGCCGGTTCCTTAGAAATTTCACTCGTGGAAATCTACAGCGAACTGCCAACGCACCTCGTTGCTTCAAGATGAACCGTCTGCCAGGCACGAACGCAGTGCAATGTCGACTGACGAGGTCTTTAACAGCCGGCCGTCGCATGCGAACGCAGGAAAAGTCGAACTGACCATTTCCCGCTACCTGATCGGCTTCAGGGTGGTCCCGCTACTTCTGTTCGTTTCGGCCACCGGTTTCATCGTGGCCAACTCGATCGTTAGCGCGCGGGGAGAAGTCCCCCGATTTCTGCCTGTAGCGACCGGCAGATGTGGGGCGATTGCAGCCCTTCATGACAGGCAAAAAACGGCCAGAAGTAGCCGCTCGGATGTGTCTACAAAACTAGGGGCGATTCAGATTAGTGCCGGCGGTGAATCAGGGCACTTGAGATACAAACGTTACGTCCCGATGACTATTCAGACCCGCCGATTGCAACTGTGGTAAGCGTGCATCCGGTCTCACTACAAGGGGCCTTCGGGGTTCTGGTTATCCGTTCGCACGCTGGTCATGGGTTTGAGGCTACCTTAGGCGTTCATGGAATGCAGAGCTTTTTGCAAACACATCCGCCATGAAGTCCATGAAAACGATGGCTCGCTTGGGCAGCAGCCGATTCGCCAGGTAAACGACCTGGATCGGCACCTGTGGTGCTACGTAGTCGCTAAGCAGCAGCTGAAGATTGCCACTGCTTAGCCCTTCCTCATAAAGCCATTGAGGGCCTTGCGCGATTCCTAATCCTGCATTGACGTACTCACGTATCGCCTCGGGTGAATTGACCCGCAGGCGACCGGAGACCGGGACATCAATGTCTTTAAACCGCCAGTTAGTACCGGTAGATAGCAGAGTGTAAATAAGGCAGTCGTGTTCCTTCAGGTCATCAGGCGAAGAGGGAGAGCCACGTTTCTCCAAGTACTCGCGGCTGGCCACACACACACGCTCGAACCACGCTAGTGGCCGGGCACGCATTGCGCTGTCCTCCAGGTGGCCAATGCGAATCGCGAGCTCGGCTCCCTCGTCGACCAGATTGACGTAGCGATCATTGATCTGGAGATCGAGCGACACTTCTGGATAGAGCTCCAGAAAGCTAGCCACCTTGGGCACGATAAAGGTGTGCGCCAATGCAGTCGGGCATGCGACGCGCAGTAACCCAGACGGTGCCACGCTCCCTCTCAGAGAGGACTCTGACTCTTCTACTGAGTCCAAAATACGCCGCGCATCTGCGTAGTACCGCTCACCTTCTGGTGTGAGCGTCAGCTTTCTTGTCGATCGGTGAAGCAGCCTGGTTTGCAAATGGTCTTCAAGAGCAGCGACGTAACGACTGACGTTCGGTTGCCCTAGTCCTAGATCACGTCCCGCAGCAGAAAAACTACCTGTCTCGACAGCGCGTACAAAACAGCTCATCAGTAACAACCGGTCCATCACGCCCCTTTTCATGCAGGTTTTGCATGAGATCTATTCTATTTGCCCATCTTATCAGCGCGCCGGCATGAATACATAGTTGCTCTCAGAAGGTCAGTCGTCCGGCTGGCCGCCCCAAAAGAGAGGAAATTTACATGTCCCGTTTACAAGGCAAGCGTACCCTCATCACTGGCGGTACAAGCGGCATCGGTCTGGAGACCGCCAAGCAATTTCTCGCCGAAGGCGCACGCGTGATCGTCACAGGTGTTAATCCTGAGTCCATGGCAAATGCTCAAGCTATTTTAGGTAGCGAAGTCCT
>Ga0157373_10001802_pt1 | contig 16291 bp, 10 predicted proteins | sample C65metaG_FD_113460 | JGI IMG/M metagenome (GOLD analysis project Ga0157373, IMG submission 113460) | Corn rhizosphere microbial communities from Kellogg Biological Station, Michigan, USA - C6-5 metaG | ecosystem: Host-associated > Plants > Roots > Rhizosphere > Soil | place: USA: Michigan... | reverse complement strand
GACGTCAATCTCAAGTTCATCTGGGACGTCGTGTCGCGCATTCGCATCGGCGAGAAGGGCAAAGCCTACGTCGTCGACGCCAACGGCTTCCTCGTCGCCGACCCCGATATCGGACTCGTCCTGCGGAAAACGAATCTCGGCGCGCTGCCGCACGTGCAGGCGGCGACCGACGCGAGCAAGGCCGACGAGGCGGCGATGGTGTCGACCGATCTCGCGGGCACGCCGACGCTGACGTCGGTGGCGTATATCGAGCCGCTCGCGTGGCGCGTGTTCGTCGAGCAGCCTGTGGCGGAGGTCTATGCGAAGCTCGACGCCTCGATCCTGCGCACCGGCTTGCTGCTGCTCGCCGGCCTCGTGCTGTCGGCACTGGGCGCGCTCGCACTCGCCCGCGGCATGGTGCGGCCGATCCGCACGCTCGACGAGGGCGCGCGCCGCATCGGCGCAGGCGATCTCGACCAGCGCATCGACGTGCGAACCGGCGACGAGCTGCAGGGCCTCGCAGATCAGTTCAACAGGATGACCGGCCAGCTGCGCGAGTCCTACGCGGGGCTCGAGCGCAAGGTCGACGAGCGCACGCGCGAGCTTTCCAACTCGCTCGAGCAGCAGACGGCGATCAGCGAGATCCTGCGCGTCATCTCGAGCTCGCCGACGGACGTACAGCCGGTGCTCGAAGCCGTGGCTGAGCGGGCGGCGCATCTATGCGATGCGCCCTTTGCCCGAGTGATGGTCATCGAGGAGGACATGCTACGGCCCGCCGCAGGTTTCTCGAGCGAGCCGGAATACTTGGGCGATCCGGTTCCGGTCGCGCGCACGTCGATCACCGGTCGCGCCGTCATGAATCGCACAACCGTGCACGTTGCCGACATCTCGCCGATCGTCGAGGCGGAGTTCCCCGACGCGGCCGAAAACATGCGGCGGCTTCGGGCACGCGCGGTGCTCGGCGTCCCGCTATTGCGCGAAGGCGGCGCGTACGGTGCCATCTTCCTGTTCCGCCGCGTGCCGGGACTGTTCGCGCCCGACCAGGTGGCGCTGGTCGAGACGTTCGCGCGCCAGGCGGCGATCGCGATCGACAACGTGCGTCTGTTTAACGAGACGAAGGAATCTCTCGAGCAGCAGACGGCGATCAGCGAAATACTGCGCGTCATCGCCGCTTCGCCGGGAGACGTGCAGCCGATGCTGCGGGCCGTCGCCGAGCGCGCGCTCAGGCTTTGCGATGCGGCCCAGGCGACGATGCTGCTTCGCGAGGATGAAAGCCTCAGGTGCGCCGCGCAGTTCGGCACGACACCGACGCTCGCGAATGGCGAGCACATGCCGCTCACGCGCGAGTCGGTGACCGGCCGCGCCGTTCTCGAACGTGTGGTGCTCAATCTCGAAGATATCGCCACGGTGTCCGAGCACGAGTATCCACTGGCGCTCGAGCTGCAACGCCGCTTCAATCACCGCGCCATGCTTGCGGTGCCGCTGCTGCGTGAGGATGGCGCCATCGGTGCCATTGCGCTGTGGCGGATGGAACCGCGGCGTTTCACCGACAAGCAGGTGGCACTGGTCAAGACGTTCGCCGACCAGGCGGCAATCGCCATCGAGAACGTGCGCCTGTTCAACGAGACGAAGGAAGCGCTGGACCAGCAGCAAGCCTCCGCCGAAGTGCTGAGCGTGATCGGCAGCTCGGTCGCGGATACGACACCGGTGTTCGAGCGGATCGGCGAGAGCTGCAAGCGCCTTTTCGATCTCACGAGCGCCAGCATCAACCTGGTGGGGGACGACGACGGGCTCATCCACCAGGCGTACTACGACGGCCCGAATCCCGAGGCGCTGCGCAAGCTGTTTCCCGGTCCTCTGGACGGCCGCTCAGGGACGGCCATCGCGATCTTCGAGCGGCGCGTCGTCCACTACGGTGACGTCATCAACGACCCCGACGTTCCGGAATATACGCGGCGCAGCGGCGAGCTCACCGGCTCCCGATCGGTCGTCTTCGCGCCGATGCTGTGGGAGGGGCGCGGCATCGGGGTCATCGTCGTCTCGCGCATGGGCGTGCGACCGTTCTCCGACAAGGAGATCGCATTGCTGCGCACGTTCGCCGACCAGGCGGTGATCGCCATCCAGAATGCGCGCCTGTTCAACGAGACGAAGGAAGCGCTCGAGCGGCAAACCGCGGTTGCGGAAATCCTGCGCGTGATCTCCAGTTCACCAACCGACGTGCAGCCGGTGCTCGACGCGATCGCCCCGGCCGCGCTGCGATTGTGCGAAGCGAGCTCCGCCCTGGTCTTCAAGTTCGACGGCGACCTCATCCATCTCGCTGCGATCGCCAACGTCGATCCGGAAGGCGCGGAAGCCTGGCGCCGCTCCTTTCCGCGGCCGCCGAGCCGCGACACGGCTGCTACGCGATCCGTGCTGACTGGCAAGGTCGTGATGATCGCGGACGTTCTCCAGGACCCCGACTACAGGATCGGCCCGACAGCGGCGGCCAGCGGATTCCGCAGCGCGCTCGCGGTACCGCTCATGCGCGACGAAAAGCCGATCGGCGTCATTGGCGTGGGCAAGGCGGAGCCGGGGCCCTTTCGGGAGAGCCAGATCGCGCTGCTGCAGACGTTCGCCGATCAGGCCGTCATCGCAATCGAGAACGTGCGCCTGTTCAACGAAACCGCTGACGCGCTGGAGCGGCAGACGTCCATTGCCGAGATCCTGCGCGTCATCTCGAGCTCCCCCACGAACGTGCAGCCGGTGCTGGATGCGATCGCGGAGCGCGCGGCGCGACTATGCGACGCGTCCGCCGCATCGATGTACCTGACCGAAGGCAACGTCCTCCGGCACCTCGCGTCCAAGGGACCGTCCCCCGATCCGGTCAGCCACGTCGAAGCACTGCCGATCGACCGCGACTCGATATCGGCTCGTGCGTTGCTCGAGGGTCGGTCCATACAGGTCGCTGACATGCTCACCGAGGGTGCGGAATATCCGCGAAGCTACGAGCTGGCGAAGCGCTTCGGCCATCGCACCGTCGTCGTGCTGCCGCTTTACCGCGAAGGGCAGCCTGTCGGGACGATCCTGCTCCGCCGGCAGGACGTGCGACCGTTCGACGAGCGCGAGATCGCGCTGCTCCAGACGTTCGGAGACCAGGCGACGATCGCGCTCGAGAACGTGCGGCTCTTCAACGAGACGAAGGAAGCGCTCGACCAGCAACGCGCGTCCGGCGAAGTGCTGGCGGCGATCAGCAACTCGATCGCAGACACGACGCCGGTATTCGAGACGATCCTGTCCGGCTGCGAACGGCTGTTCGCGGGCCGGATCGCGCAGATCAATCTGATTGGCGGCGACGACCTCGTGTATCTGGGCGCCTATCACGGTCCAGGTCGCGCCGAAATGGCGGCGCTGTTTCCCATTCCGATCGACGAAACGAGCGCGACCGGCACGATGATTCTCCGGCGCACCGGCGTCCACTTCGCGGACATCGACCGGGACTCCGAGGTTCCGCCGCGGGCTCGCATGGGCTGGCAGGCGATGGGGCTGAAATCGTTGATCGGGGCGCCGATGCTGTGGGAGGGTCGCGGTGTGGGCGCGATCTTCGTCGGCCGCGACACCGTGGGTCCGTTCTCGGACAAGGACATTGCGCTGTTGCGCACGTTTGCCGACCAGGCGGTGATCGCGATCCAGAACGCGCGCCTGTTTGCCGAAATCCAGGACAAGAGCCGGCAGCTCGAAGTCGCCAACAAGCACAAGTCCGAGTTTCTCGCCAACATGTCGCACGAGCTGCGCACGCCGCTCAACGCGATCATCGGCTTTTCCGAGGTGCTGCTCGAGCGTCTGTTCGGCGACGTCAACGAGAAGCAGGTCGACTACCTGAAGGACATCCATTCGTCGGGACGGCATCTGCTCAACCTGATCAACGACATCCTCGACCTGTCGAAGGTCGAGGCCGGTCGCATGGAACTCGAGCCGTCGACGTTCGACCTGCCGTCGGCGATCGCGAACGCCATGGCGCTGATTCGCGAGCGCGCGCAGCGCCACGGTATCGCCCTCGGCATGGACGTGGATCCGGCGCTTAGCGACATCGTCGCGGACGAGCGGAAGCTGAAGCAAATACTGCTCAACCTGCTGTCCAACGCCGTCAAGTTCACGCCGGACGGCGGTCGCATCGACGTGCGCGCGCGCCAGGACGAAAGCTTGATCCGGATATCGGTTGCAGACACGGGCGTGGGGATCGCGCAAGCCGACCAGCAAGCCGTGTTCGAGGAGTTCCGGCAGGTCGGCGGCAATTACACGAGCAAGCAGGAGGGCACCGGGCTCGGCCTCGCGCTGACGCGACGCTTCGTCGAGCTGCACGGCGGAACGATCGGCGTCGAGAGCGAGCCCGGCAAGGGCTCGACGTTCACGTTCACGCTGCCGCGGAGCGGGTCAGCGCGGGAGGTAGTCCAGTGAGCCTGATCCTGATCGTCGAAGACAACGAAAAGAACATGAAGCTCGTTCGTGACGTGCTGCAGGTGAAAGGCTACGCGACGATCGAGGCCGGGACTGCCGAGGACGGCATCCGGCTCGCGAACGAGCGCAAGCCCGACCTCGTGCTGATGGACATCCAGCTGCCGGGCATGAACGGCATCGAGGCGCTCGGCGTCCTGCGCGCCGACGCGGCGACGGCGGAGATTCCGGTGATCGCAGTCACCGCATCGGTGATGCAGCAGGATCGCAAGCTGATCACCGAAGCCGGCTTCGATGGCTACATCGGCAAGCCGATCAACCTGAAGGAGTTTCTCGCCACCGTGCGCAAGTGGCTCGGAGAGGACTCATGAGCGCCGCCGAATCCGCGGTAGTCGAAACGCCGCCGGCAGTGACACAGCCCAAGGTACTGGTCGTCGACGACACGCCGCACAACGTCAAGCTGCTCGCCGATCTGCTGGGTGTCAAGGGATACGGCGTCGCTACGGCGACGAACGGCGAGGAGGCGCTTGCGCGCATCGCCGCCGACATGCCGGACCTCGTGCTGCTCGACATCATGATGCCCGGGCTTTCCGGCTACGACGTATGCCGGCGTTTGCGCGCCGATCCGCAGACGGCGCTGCTGCCGGTCGTGCTCGTGACCTCGCTCGACGCGCAGCAGGAGCGCATCAAGGGCATCGAGGCGGGCGCCGACGATTTTCTCGGCAAGCCGATCAACCAGCACGCGTTGTTCGCGCGCGTGCGCTCGCTTTTGCGCATCAAGGCACTCCAGGACGAAGTCCGGCGGCAGGCGGCGGCGCTCGCGGACTGGAACGCGAAGCTGGAAGATCGCGTTACCGCACAGGTCGCCGAGCTCGACCGGATGTCGGCGCTGAAGCGCTTCTTCGCGCCCGCGGTATGCGACGCTATCCTGAGCGCAGACGACAAGTCCATTCTCGCGCCGCATCGCCGGGAGATCTGCTACGTATTCGTCGACCTCTGCGGTTTCACCGCGTTCACCGACTCGGCGGAGCCCGAGGAAGTGCAGGGGGTCCTGCGCGAGTACCACACGACGATGGGTGCGCTGATCACGCGCTTCGAGGGGACACTCGACCGTTTTGCCGGCGACGGCATTCTCGTTTTCTTCAACGATCCGCTGCCGGTGGCGGACGCGCCGCAACGGGCGGCCGCGATGGCGCTCGAGATGCAGCGGCAGTTCGGCGCGCTTCGCGAGCGCTGGGCCAAGCTCGACTACAACCTCGACCTCAGCATCGGCATCGCGAAAGGCTTTGCGACCCTCGGCGCGTTCGGATACGAGGGACGCTTCGACTATTCGGCAATCGGCGGCGTCGTGAACCTGGCCGCTCGGCTATGCGACGAAGCCGGTGCCGGCGATATCCTGATCGACCGGCGTGCGCGCGCCGCACTCGACGAAGCGGCGACCGTCGATTCGCTCGGCGCGATCACGCTCAAGGGCTACGCGCATCCGGTGCCGGCGTTCCGCTTGAAAGCGCTGCAGACCGCACCGCGCTAGCCGGCGCGCGGGGATGCGGAGGCACGCTAGCGCCGGCGCCCCCCGAGCAGCGAGCCCAGCACGCCGCGCACGATCTCGCGGCCGACGGTCGAGCCCATCGTGCGGACGGCGCTCTTCGCCATCGCCTCGACCAGGCTGTCCTTCCGGCCGCTGCCCGTCATCAGGCCGCCGAGGGAGCCTTTCAGCGAATCCATGAGACCGCCGCCGCCGGCGGACGCGTCGGCCGCGCCGGCCGAAACCGCGGCCCGGTTCGCGAGTTTCTCGTAGGCGGATTCCCGGTCGACCGGCTTGTCATAGGTACCCTTCACCGGTGAGTTCGCCAGCACCGCCTTGCGCTCGTCCGATGTGATCGAGCCGATGCGCGACGCCGGCGGCAGCACGTAGGCTCGCTCGACGACGTTCGGCCTTCCCTTTTCGTCGAGGAACGAGATCAGTGCCTCGCCGACGCCGAGCTCGGTGATCGCCTTCCCGGTGTCGATCTTCGGATTCGCGCGCATCGTCTCGGCGGCGGCCTTGACCGCCTTCTGATCCCGCGGCGTGAACGCGCGCAGCGCATGCTGCACGCGATTGCCGAGCTGACCCAGCACGATGTCGGGCACGTCGAGCGGGTTCTGCGTGACGAAGAACACGCCGACCCCCTTCGAGCGGACCAGGCGCACGACCTGCTCGATCTTGTCCAGCAGCGGCTTCGGCGCATCGGAGAACAGCAGATGCGCCTCGTCGAAGAAGAATACGAGCTTCGGCTTGTCGCGGTCGCCCACCTCGGGCAGCCGCTCGTAGAGCTCGGACAGGAGCCACAGCAGCATCGTCGCGTAGAGCTGCGGCGACTGCATCAGCTTGTCGGCGGCGAGGATGTTCACGTTGCCGTGCCCGCCGTCGGTCTGCAGCAGGTCGTCGATGTTCAGCATCGGCTCGCCGAGGAACTTGTCGCCGCCCTGCTGCTCGAGCTTGAGCAGGCCCCGCTGGATCGCGCCGACCGACGCCGCCGAGATGTTGCCGTAGGTCGTCTGGAGGCTTTGCGCGTTGTCGGACGCGTACTGGAGAAGCGCGCGCAGGTCCTTGAGATCGAGCAAAAGGAGCCCATTGTCGTCAGCGAGCTTGAACACGATCGCCAGCACGCCCTGCTGCGTGTCGTTCAGGTCAAGGATGCGTCCGAGCAAAAGCGGCCCGAGGTCGCTCACCGTCGCGCGCACCGGGTGACCCTGCTCGCCGAAGACGTCCCAGAACACGACGGGCATCGCGGTGAACGCCGGCGCCTCGGCGCCGATCGTCTTGAGGCGCTCGCCGAGCTTCGGCGACATGGCGCCGGCCTGGCTCATGCCGGCCAGGTCGCCCTTGACGTCGGCCATGAACACCGGCACGCCGATGCCGCTCATGCGCTCGGCGATGACCTGCAGCGACACGGTTTTGCCGGTTCCGGTCGCGCCGGTGATGAGGCCGTGGCGATTGGCGAGCGCGGGGAGTAGCTCGAGTACGAGGTCGCCGTGCCTGGCGATCGGCAGGGGGTCGGGCATCTGGAGGCTCCGAAGCGAATCCGGCGTAAAGTTTAGCTTGGAAACCGCCGCGCGCGCGGGCCCCCGCCTGCCCTTCCGGACGATTCCCTGCTATAATCCGTATCCGGATAAGCAAGGAGAAATGGGCTGGGCGCAGCCCATTTTTTTTTCCTCGGCGATCAAGCGCGTGAATGGGCCTCGGTGAACTGCTGGAGCGCACCGTACCGGCGTTGGGGTACGAGCTCGTCGACTGGGACATGTCGGCGCGCAGCCGGCTCGTCCGCGTGTTCATCGACAAGCCGGGCGGCGTCGACGTCGAGGATTGCGCGAGCGTCTCGAATCACCTGACGCGGCTGTTCGCGGTCGAGAACGTCGACTTCGAGCGCCTCGAGGTGTCGTCGCCGGGCCTCGACCGGCCCGTCAAGCGGCTCGCCGATTACGCACGCTTTGCGGGCCAGGAAGCGCAACTGACGCTCGCGGCGCCGGTGGACGGCGCGAAACGGATCAAGGGTATTTTGCGGGGTACCGAGGGCGAAGACGTTCTCGTCGAGACCGCCGCCGGCGTGAAGTCGTTCCCGTTCGGAACGATCACGCGCGCGCGGCTCGTCCCCGCCATTGAGTGGAGAAAGTCATGAACCGCGAACTGCTGCTGCTCGTGGACGCGCTGTCGCGCGAGAAGAACGTGCCGAAGGAGATCGTCTTCACGGCGCTCGAGGCCGCGCTCGCGTCGGCCACGAAGAAGAAGTACGCCGACAACATCGACGCGCGCGTTTCCATCGACCGCGAGACGGGCGACTACGAGTCTTTCCGCCGCTGGACCGTCGTGCCTGACGAAGAGCACGAGGAGCCGGCGCACCAGATCGCGATCACCGACGCGGCGGAGCGCGATCCCGCGCTCGCGCTCGGCGACGTCGTCGAGGCGCCGCTCGAGCCGGTCGAGTTCGGCCGCATCGGCGCGCAGGCCGCGAAGCAGGTGATCCTGCAGAAGATCCGCGACGCCGAGCGCGAGCAGATCCTGAACGACTTCCTCGAGCGCGACGACAACCTTCTCTCGGGAACGGTGAAGCGCATCGAGCGCGGCAACGTGATCGTCGAATCCGGGCGCATCGAGGGCCTGATCCCGCGCGACCAGCTGATCCCGAAAGAGATGTTGCGGGTGGGCGATCGCGTGCGCGCGTACGTGATGAAGATCGACCGCACCGCCAAGGGACCGCAGCTCATCCTGTCGCGCGTGGCGCCCGAGTTCATCATGCGGCTCTTCGAGCTCGAGGTGCCGGAGATCGAGGAAGGGCTGATCGAAATCAAGGCCGCTGCACGCGACCCCGGCATCCGCGCGAAGATCGCCGTCAAGTCGAACGACCCGCGTCTCGACCCGCAGGGCACGTGCATCGGCATGCGCGGCTCGCGCGTCACCGCGGTGACGAACGAGCTCGCCGGCGAGCGCGTCGACATCGTCCTTTGGTCGGAAGATCCGGCGAAGCTCGTCATCAACGCGCTCGCGCCGGCCGAAGTGCAGAGCATCGTCGTCGACGAGGAAAGGCACGCGATGGACGTGGTCGTCGACGAGGAGAATCTCGCGATCGCCATCGGCCGCAGCGGCCAGAACGTCCGCCTCGCGTCCGAGATGACGGGCTGGGAGTTGAACCTGATGAGCGTCGAGGAATCGCAGCAGAAGCACGAGGCCGAGACCGGCCGGCTGCGCTCGCTCTTCATCGAGAAGCTCGACGTGGACGAGGAGGTCGCCGACATCCTGATCAGCGAAGGCTTCACGTCGCTCGAGGAAGTGGCGTACGTCCCGATCACCGAGATGAACGAGATCGAGGCGTTCGACGAGGACACGGTGAACGAGCTGCGCTCGCGCGCCCGCAACGCGCTTCTGACCGACGCGATCGTGCGCGAGGAAAGCGTCGAGAACGTCGAGGAGGCTCTGCTCGCGCTCGAAGGGATGGACACCGACATCGCGAGCAAGCTCGCAGCGCACGGCATCACCACGCGCGACGCGCTGGCCGATCTCGCCGGCGACGAGCTGGTCGAGCTCACCGGCATGGAGCCCGCGAAGGCGCAGGACTTGATCATGAAGGCCCGCGCGCACTGGTTCGAGCCGGTCACCGAGGCGCCCCAAACCGGCGCAGCGGCATGACGGGACCGGCCGCAGCGTAACGAGGCAAGAGAGACTGGCAGTACGGAGAGCGCATGGCGCAGACGACGATCGAACAATTCGCGACCGACCTCAAGATGCCGGCCGGCGCGTTGCTGGAACAGCTGACCGCGGCAGGCGTCGCGGGCAAGAAGCAGGGCGACAGGCTCACCGAGCAGGACAAGACCCGCCTGCTCGATTACCTGCGCAAGCAGCACGGCGCCGCCGGCGACGGCAAGAAGCGCATCACGCTCACCCGCAAGCAGACATCCGAGATCAAGGCGAGCGACTCGAGCGGCAAGGCGCGCACGATCCAGGTGGAAGTGCGCAAGAAGCGCGTGCTCGTCCGGCGCGAGGAAGATGCGCAGGCGCCTGTTACGGTGGTCGAGGAGGCGAAGCCGGCCGCGGCACCCGTGCTCACGGCGGAGGAAATCGCCGCGCGTGAAGCCGAGGAGCGCAAGGCGCAGGAACTGATCGCCCGCCAGCAGGAGGACCTGCAGAAGAAGCAGGCCGAGGCGGCGAAGCGCAAGACGAAGAAGGAGCGCGAGGCCGAGGAAGCCGCGGCCAAGGCGGCCGCCGAAGCGAAGGCAGCGGCGGATGCGCAGGCTGCGGCGCAGGCAGCCGCCGCCACCGCGGCGAAGCCTGCGGCCGGCAAGCCCGAAGGCACGCTGCACCGGCCGGCTGCGAAGCCGGGCGAAAAGCGCGAGAAGCCGGCGAAGAAAGCGCCGGGCCAGGTGTTCCAGGAGGAAGCCGCGCGCCGGCGCGCGCTGCGGCTGCGCGGCGACCCGGCGGGCGCCGCGACGACTACCGGCTGGCGCGGTCCGAAGGGTGGGCGGCACGGCCGCGACGACGAGTCCGGCGATGCAACCGCCGCGCAACCGATGCAAGCGGGCCCGGTCGTCCGCGAGATATTCGTGCCCGAAACGATCACCGTTGCTGATCTCGCGCACAAGATGTCGGTCAAGGCCGCCGAAGTGATCAAGGCGATGATGAAGCTCGGCTCGATGGTGACGATCAACCAGGTGATCGACCAGGAGACGGCGATGATCGTCGTCGAGGAAATGGGCCACAAGGCGCTGGCGGCAAAGCTCGACGATCCCGACGCGATGCTGGTCGAGACGGAGCAGGCGCACGCGGCCGACGCGCTGCCGCGGCCGCCCGTGGTCACGGTGATGGGCCACGTCGACCACGGCAAGACGTCGCTGCTCGACACCATTCGCCGCACGCGCGTCGCGATCGGCGAGGCCGGCGGGATCACGCAGCACATCGGCGCGTATCACGTCGAGACGCCGAAGGGGACGATCACGTTCCTCGACACGCCCGGCCACGAGGCGTTCACGGCGATGCGCGCACGCGGCGCGAAGGTCACCGACATCGTCGTGCTGGTCGTCGCCGCCGACGACGGCGTGATGCCGCAGACGAAAGAGGCGATCGCGCACGCGAAGGCCGGCAACGTGCCGATCGTCGTCGCGATGAACAAGATCGACAAGCCGGAGGCGAACCCCGACCGCGTCAAGCAGGAGCTCGTCGCGGAGAGCGTGCTGCCGGAAGAGTACGGTGGCGACGTTCAGTTCGTGCCGGTTTCCGCGAAAACGGGGCACGGCATCGACGCGCTGCTTGACGCGATCCTGCTGCAGGCCGAGGTGCTCGAGCTCAAGGCGCCGAAGGACGCGCCGGCGAAGGGCATCGTCATCGAATCGCGCCTCGACAAGGGCCGCGGCCCCGTCGCGACCGTGCTCGTGCATTCGGGAACGCTGAAGCGCGGCGACATCGTGCTGGCAGGCGCGGTGTTCGGCCGCGTGCGCGCGATGAACGACGAGACCGGCAAGACGGTGGGTGAAGCGGGTCCGGCGATTCCGGTCGAGATCCAGGGCTTGTCCGACGTCCCGCTGGCGGGCGAGGAAGTGCTGGCGCTCGGCGACGAGCGCAAGGCGCGCGAGATCGCGCTCTTCCGCCAGGGCAAGTTCCGCGACGTGAAGCTCGCGAAGCAGCAGGCGGCGAAGCTCGAGAACATGTTCGACCAGATGGGCGAGTCCGGCGTCAAGACGCTGACGCTGATCGTCAAGGCCGACGTGCAGGGCAGCTACGAGGCGCTGCAGCAGGCGCTGACGAAGCTGTCCACCGACGAGGTCAAGGTGAACATCGTGCACGCCGGCGTCGGCGGGATCACCGAATCCGACATCAACCTGGCGCTCGCGTCGAAGGCGGTGGTGATCGGCTTCAACGTCCGCGCGGATGGGCAGGCGCGCAAGCTCGCCGAGTCGAACGGCGTGCAGATCCGCTACTACGACATCATTTACGAAGCGGTCGACGAGGTGAAGGCCGCGCTGTCCGGCATGCTTGCGCCGGAGCAGAAGGAGAACCGGCTGGGCCTGGTCGACGTGCGCGAGGTGTATCGGATCTCGAAGGTCGGCACGGTGGCCGGCTGCTACGTGGTCGAAGGCGTGGTGCGGCGCGGCGCGAAGATCCGCGTGCTGCGCGACAACGTCGTCATCCACGACGGCGAGCTCGATTCGCTGAAGCGGTTCAAGGACGACGTGCGCGAGGTCAAGGCCGGGTTCGAGTGCGGGCTGTCGATTCGCAACTACAACGACATCCAGCAGAAGGATCAGCTCGAGGTGTACGAGATCGTCGAGGTGAGCAGGACGCTGTGAAGCGCACGTCTCAGCGCGCGCACCGCGTCGGCGACCAGATTCAGCGCGAAGTCGCGGACCTGCTCGCCAACGAAGTCAAGGATCCGCGCGTCGGCCCGGTGACGATCACCGGCGTCGACGTGTCGGCGGATTTGTCGCACGCGACGGTGCGCTTCACACACCTTGCCGGCCGCGAAAGTGCCGAAGCCGCGGTCAAGGCACTCACGCGGACGGCCGGATTCCTGCGCGGCGAGCTCGGGCATCGTCTCAATCTCTACTCGCCGCCGCAGCTTCACTTCGCGTACGACGATTCGATCGAGTCCGGCATGCGGATGTCGCAGCTGATCGACGAGGCGATCGCCGCCGACCGCAAGACTTCGGGGTCAAGAGCAGCGACTTCGCTGACGCCGGAGAATGAATCGACTTCGGGGTCGAGAGCAGCGACTTCGCTGACGCCGGAGAATGAGCCGGCTTCGGGGCCAGAGCGATAATTCCATGACCCGCGTTCCGCGGCGGCGCGTCGACGGCGTGCTGCTGCTCGACAAGCCGCGCGGGCTTACGTCGAACGCCGCGCTGTTGCGCGCGAAGCGGCTGTACAACGCCGACAAGGCAGGACACACCGGAACGCTCGACCCGCTCGCATCCGGCCTGCTGCCGATCTGCTTCGGCGTGGCAACGCGCTTCGCGCAGTTCCTGCTCGACGCGCCGAAGCGTTACGCGGCCACCGTCCGCTTCGGCATCGCGACTTCCACGCACGATGCCGAAGGCGACGTGACCGCGACGAAGCCGCTTGCCTTCACGCGCAACGACCTGGAAACGGCGCTTCGCCGCTTTGTGGGTGCAATCACGCAGACCCCGCCCGCGCACTCCGCGCTGAAGTTCGAGGGGCGCCCGCATTACGAATACGCCCGCCGCGGCATCGAAGTGCCGCGAATGCCGCGCGAAGTCACGATCCACGCGCTCGAACTGCTCGATTGGACGCCTCCCGATGCAATGCTCGACGTGGCATGCAGCAAGGGGACCTACGTCCGCACACTCGCCGCCGACCTGGGCGACGCGCTCGGCTGCGGCGCGCACCTGGCCGCGCTGCGCCGGACGGCGAGCGGCGGCTTCGACATTGCGAACGCCGTCGCACTCGAGGCGCTCGAGGCCATGGAACAGCCGCGGCGCGACGCCGCGCTGTTGCCCGCGCACGTGCTGGTGGATCATCTGCCGCGGCTTTCGGTGCCCACCGATGCCGGGCGCCGATTCCTGCAGGGCCAGCCGGTCGCGGCCGGGACGCAGCCGGACGGGGCCGTCGCGGTTTTCGACAGCGAGGCGCTGCTCGGCGTTGCGGACGTCGCCGAGGGGCTCGCGCGGCCACGGCGCGTCGTCGCCGCTCCGGTCGAGGGGGCCGATGCGGTTGAATCGAAAGCCCTTTCCGAGCTATAATTCCGCTCTTGCCCAAAGAGCCCGAACGAGCGAACAAGGAACGCACATGGCCGTCACGGTTGCAGAAAAGGCGAAGGTCATCGCCGAAAACCAGCGGGCGACAGGGGACACGGGCTCGCCCGAAGTCCAGGTCGCGCTGCTCACCGCCCGCATCAACGGGCTCAACGATCACTTCAAGGTCAACGTCAAGGATCATCACTCGCGACGCGGCCTGCTGCGCATGGTTTCCCGCCGGCGCAAGCTCCTCGATTACCTGAAGTCGCGCAACACCGACAGCTACCGGTCGCTGATCGAGAAGCTCGGCCTGCGCAAGTAGCGCGAAGCCGGCCGATTCCGCTGCCGCGCACGAGCGTCCTGCGTTGAGCAATCGCTTCACCCGCCGCGGGCTGTCGAGGCAGCGAGGCCTGCCGCCCGCCTGAAGTCCCCATCCGGATGGCCGCGTCGACAAGCGCGGCCATCGTCATTTTTATCGCGAGGTCAAGAGTGCCCAATCCCATCCGCAAATCCGTTTCCTACGGCAACCACACGCTGACGCTTGAAACCGGCGAAATCGCCCGCCAGGCAGGCGGCGCGGTGCTTGCGAGTCTCGGCGACAGCGTCGTGCTGGTGACCGCGGTCGCCGCCAAGCAGCCGAAACCCGGCCAGGACTTCTTCCCGCTGACCGTCGACTATCAGGAGAAGACGTACGCCGCCGGCAAGATTCCCGGCGGCTTCTTCAAGCGCGAAGGACGGCCGTCGGAAAAGGAGACGCTGACGTCGCGCCTGATCGATCGCCCGTTGCGCCCGCTGTTTCCGGACGGGCTCTACAACGACGTGCAGATCGTCGCCACCGTGCTCTCGGTCGATCCCGAGATCGATCCCGACATCCCGGCGATGATCGGCGCGTCCGCGGCGGTGTCGCTCGCGGGCATTCCGTTCAACGGCCCGATCGCCGCGGCGCGCGTCGGTTACGCGAACGGCCAGTACATCCTGAATCCCACGAAAACGCAGCTGGCGCAATCGCAGCTGAATCTCGTCGTCGCCGGAACCGAGGCGGCGGTGCTGATGGTCGAATCCGAAGCGCAGGAACTCCCCGAGGAAGTGATGCTCGGCGCCGTCGTATACGGCCACCAGCAGCAGCAGGCCGCCATCGAGCTCATCCACCAGCTCGTCGAGGAAGGGGGCAAGCCGCTGTGGGAGTGGCAGCCGCCTGCGAAGGACGAAGCGCTGATCGCGCGCATCGCCGCCGTGGCCGAGTCCGAGCTTCGCGACGCCTATCGCATCCGCTCGAAGCAGGCGCGCTCGCAACGCATCAAGGAGATCGGCGCGCGCGTCGACGCCGAATGTGTCGCCGCCGACGCGTCGCCGGATGCGCGCCGCCATGCGGGCAACATCCTGTTCGACCTCGAAGCGAAGATCGTCCGCGAGCAGATCCTGGGCGGCGAGGCGCGAATCGACGGCCGCGACACGCGCACGGTGCGTCCGATCAGCATCCGCTCCGGCGTCCTGCCGCGCACGCACGGCTCGGCGCTGTTCACGCGCGGCGAAACGCAGGCGATGGTCGTCGCGACGCTCGGCACGGCGCGCGACGAGCAGATCGTCGACGCGCTGATGGGCGAATACCGCGATCGCTTCATGCTCCACTACAACATGCCGCCGTACGCGACGGGTGAAACCGGCCGCGTCGGCTCGCCGAAGCGCCGCGAGATCGGCCACGGCCGCCTCGCAAAGCGCGCGCTGATGGCCGTGCTGCCGACGGCCGAGGAATTCGCGTACTCGCTTCGCGTGGTCTCCGAGATCACCGAGTCGAACGGCAGCTCCTCGATGGCGTCGGTGTGCGGCGCGAGTCTCGCGCTGATGGACGCCGGCGTGCCCACGAAGGCGCACGTCGCCGGCATCGCCATGGGCCTCATCAAGGAAGGCAACCGCTTCGCGGTGCTCACCGACATCCTCGGCGACGAGGATCACCTGGGCGACATGGACTTCAAGGTCGCCGGCACCGACCGCGGCATAACGGCGCTGCAGATGGACATCAAGATCCAGGGAATCACGAAGGAGATCATGGCCGTCGCGCTGTCGCAGGCGCGCGAAGGCCGTTTGCACATCCTGAAGCTGATGCAGGAAGCGGTGCCGCACGCGCGCGCGGAAGTCTCGGAGCACGCGCCGCGGATGATGACGTTCAAGATCAACCCGGAGAAGATTCGCGACGTGATCGGCAAGGGCGGCTCGGTGATCCGTGCCCTGACCGAGGAAACCGGCACGACGATCGACATCCAGGACGACGGCTCGATCACGATCGCATCGGTCAACGCCGAGGCGTGCAACGTCGCGCGCAAGCGCATCGAGGCGATTACCGCGGAAGTGGAGGTCGGCAAGATCTACGAGGGACCCGTGCTGCGCCTGCTCGACTTCGGCGCGATCGTGCAGCTTCTGCCCGGCAAGGATGGCCTGCTGCACATCTCGCAGATTGCCAAGGAGCGCGTCAACCAGGTGTCCGACTACCTGAAGGAAGGCCAGGTCGTGCGCGTCAAGGTGCTCGAGGCGGACGAGAAAGGCCGCGTTCGCTTGTCGATGAAAGCGGCGGCCGAGGACGACGCGAAGCAGCCGCACACCGCGGAGTCGACGCCGGCCGCGTGACACGAGACAGCAGTATCGCGAACAAGGCGCCCGTGTGGCG